>Ga0209131_1000621_pt1 | contig 25144 bp, 16 predicted proteins | sample GraSoi_2013_40cm_FD_185826 | JGI IMG/M metagenome (GOLD analysis project Ga0209131, IMG submission 185826) | Grasslands soil microbial communities from the Angelo Coastal Reserve, California, USA - Sample 9_17_2013_40cm (SPAdes) (version 2) | ecosystem: Environmental > Terrestrial > Soil >... | reverse complement strand
CGCCGGTGACAATCGAGATGTTGTTGGGGTTGGTGAAGCTCGGCATGGCGCAATCGGCGATCACGGCGGCACCCCGGGCCAGGACCGATTTCATCCACGGCATGTGTCCGTCCGCCACCGCCTGGGCGATGTAGTCTGGCTCGCAGCCGTCTACGCAGACCACCACCGACGGCTGCGTGGGCAGCCGGTAGCTGCGCCCGTTCACTTCGATCCGCACGGTGGTGGCATCCATCGCGGTAGTTTACAGTATGCCCACCCGCGAGCACCCCGTGACCCACGCACCTTATCTACTGACCCCCGGCCCGCTGACGACCTCGACGGCGACGAAGCAGAGCATGCTGCGCGACTGGGGTTCCTGGGACGCGGACTTCAACCGGATCACCGGCCGGGTGCGCCAGCGCCTGCTGGAGATCGTGGAGGCGTCCGGAACCCACGAGTGCGTGCCGCTGCAGGGCAGTGGCACCTTCTCCGTCGAGGCGGCGATTGGCACGCTCGTGCCGCGCTTGGGGCATGTGCTCGTCCCGCAGAATGGCGCCTATTGCCAGCGCATCGCGCGCATCTGCCGCGTGCTCGGCCGCGCCCTGACGACGATCGACTATGCCGAGGACGCCGCGGTCCGCCCTGAAGATATAGACCGGACGCTGGCCGCGAATCCGGAAATCACGCATGTCGCGCTCGTGCATTGCGAGACCAGCACGGGCATCCTCAATCCGCTGCCGGCGATCGCGGATGTTGTCGCGCGGCACGGCCGGAGTCTCATCGTCGATGCGATGAGTTCGTTTGGAGCCCTCGAGATCGACGCGCGCCAGACGCCCTTCGACGCCCTTATTGCCGCCTCAGGCAAATGCCTGGAAGGTCCTCCGGGCATGGCGTTCGTGATCGCCCGGCGCTCCGTACTGGAGCGCTCCGAGGGCAACTCCCCTTCCCTCGCGATGGATCTGTACGATCAGTGGGTCTACATGCAGAAGACGACGCAGTGGCGCTTCACTCCGCCCACGCATGTCGTCGCGGCCTTCGACGCCGCGATCGAGCAGTACCTCGCTGAAGGCGGGTGCAAGGCCCGCGGCGAACGCTACGCCGAGAACTGCCGCACCCTGATCGAGGGCATGGCCCGGCTGGGACTTAAGAGCTTCCTGCCGGCCGCGATCCAGGCGCCGATTATCGTGACCTTCCACGCTCCGCGCTCGTCGCGCTACGCATTCAAGAGTTTCTACGACGCCGTCAAGTCACGCGGCTACATTCTCTATCCCGGCAAGCTCACGACGGTAGAGACCTTTCGCGTCGGCTGCATGGGCCAACTTGGCGAGCGGGGCATGGCGGGCGCCGTGACGGCAATCGGAGCGGTACTCGCCGATCTGGAGCTGGCGGCCTGAGGCTCGCGGGGACTCAAGCGCGGCGGCGCTCGACGGCGTCGCTGAGCGCGTCCCGGAGCGGCGCCACGAATTTCTCGTAGTTCTTCCAGCGTCCGGCCGATGAGGAATGCATCTTCTGGCGCACCTGCCATTTGCTGGCCGTGATCACCACGCGATCGGTCTGATGAAACTCCAGGCACTTCGCGTCCCAGGGCAGGCCGATGAAGTCCACCATCCGCCGAGACCACCCCTCCTGGTCCTCGATGAGCGCCTCGTAGGGAACCTCCAGCAGCGCCGTGGCCGGAAGCAGCGCACGCCAGTGATTCATGATGCGCACATACTCGCCGTAGTAATGCGCCAGATCGCCCAGATCGTTGGCATAGGGCCCCATCCCGAAGAAATTCTGGAAGTAAATCGACAGGCAGGTATCGATGGGGTGGCGCTGCATGTGCAGGATGCGGGCCTTGGGGAAGGCCGCGTGTATCAGCCCGGCATAAAAGAAATTGGCCGGCATCTTATCCACGACCCGGAACTCACCGCTCCCTGCCGTCGAAAGTCGCTCAAGGTAGTCACTGGCCATCCCGGCAAGGACAGCGGCCTGGACCGGGCCCTTGAGTTCCTCCTTGCGGTAAGCGGCAAAGGCCATGTTCCAGAAGGGCACCTCGCCCGCGCCCACAACGGCCGGGTGTGAGGCCAGGATCTGCTCGGCCAGCGAGGTGCCGGAGCGCGGCATACCGAGGATGAACACGGGCCGCTCCGACGTCGATCCCTGGCTCGCGTAGCGCTGCAGAAACGCTGGATCGCAGCTGCGCATGATCTGATCGACGGTCCGCGTCAGCTGCTCCCGGTCGGCGGGGGATCGATGGCGTTTGGTGAGCTCGTTGGCCTGCCGATAGTTCTCGAACGCACGATCGTATTGCCCCGTATCGTCGAGGTACTTGCCCAACGCGTAGCGCATACTGATTTCGTGTGCCAGCGGCAGCGGTTTGGCCAGCAGTGCCTGCGCGCCCTTAAGCCAGGCCTCGTCATCAGCGCTCATCCTGCGATGTGTCGCAATGCTGAAAAAAGCAGTGGCGCAATTCGGATTGAGGGCGATGGCGCGCTGGAACAATTCCTCCGCTTCGGCAAAGCGGCCGCGGTCGGCGCGCAATTCGCCGAGGAATGCCAGCGCATCGACGTAGCCTGGGTCGATGGCGAGCGCGGCCTGGCAGCTCTGCTCGGCCTCGGCGGGGCGGCGCTGTTGGCGCATCGTCATCGCCATGCTCAGGTGGGCCGGAGCGTAGTCGGGCTTCAGTGCCAGGGCCCGGCCGTAGCTCTCCAGCGCTTCGTGGACCCGGCGGAGTTCAAACAGCACCGAGCCGAGATTCCAGTGAGTTTCCACGCGCCGGGGATCCAGCTTGATCGCCTGTTCGTACAGGGGCACGGCCTCGCGGCGCTGGCCCATCTCACGCAGCACGTTCCCGAGATTATTCAGCGCTTCGACGTAGCCTGGATCCAGTGCCAGCGCCTGCCGATAGCTCAGCACCCCCTCCTCTCGCTGGCCCAGGTTTGAGAGCACCAGCCCCAGCTGGTTGTGTGCGAAGCTCAATCGGGGGTCGCGCGCCACGGCGCGCTGCGTGACGGCGAGGGCCTCGTCCAGATGGCCGAGGCGCTGCTCGGCGTTGCCCAGGTTGCACAGGATCTGCGCCTCATCGGGCCTCAGGCGCAGCGCGAGCTGGAAACAGGCGGCCGCCTCCGCTGGCTGTCCGAGTTCCAGGAAGGCGTTGCCCAGATTATTCTGGGCCTCGGCGTGCTGCGGATTGATCTGCAGGGCCCGCTGGTACAGTGGCATGGCCTCGTGTGCACGGCCCAGCGCTCGCAGTGCATCAGCCGCCTCGACCTGGCAGTCCGCATCGAGGGGCGCCAGCGCCAGCGCGCGGCGAAAACTCTCCAGTCCCGGCGCCCATTGCCCCTGATCGCATAGGCACGCGCCCAGGTTGCGGTGCGCCTCCGCGTCATCCGCCATCAGCTCGGCGGTCTTGCGCAGCGCCGGCAAGGCGTCCTTGCCCTGCCGGAGTAGCGCCACGCCGAGGATTTTCCAGAGCATCCCCACATTGGGATGCGCCGCCAACAATCTGCGGGCAGTGCTTTCCGCTTCGCTCAGCCGCTCCTCATTGATGAGCGCGACCAGCTCACCAATCGCCTCCGCATTCAGCAGGTTGACCTTACTCATCACGGTAGCGGGTCAGCGCATCGCCGAGGGCAAGCTTGAGCGGCTCGAGCCAGGGCTCAAAATTTTTCCACTGATCGAGCCCCTCGCGGTAGATGGGCTGGCGGACCTGCTCGGAGCTGGCGGTGCGCACGCTCCGGGCCGTCTTGTGAAACTCAATGCATTGCGGCTCGAATTCAAGGCCGCAGAAATCCAGCAGGCGCCGCACGTTGCTCTCGAGATCATCAACGACGTCTTCATGGTGCACCCGCAGTATCCAGCCGGGCAGCACCTCGTCCCAGTGCTTCATCAGTTCCAGGTAGGTGCGGTAGTAGCGGGCGATATCATCGACGCTGTAGGTAAACTCCTGGCCCCTGGCGTAGAGCTGCTTGAGGTTGCTAAAGCAGCAGGCGACCGGTTCGCGTCGCGCGTCGATGACCTTCGCTCGCGGCAGCATCAGGCGAATGAGTCCCAGGTGCCGGAAGTTGTTGGGCATCTTGTCAATGAAGAAGGGCACTGGATTGGGCTTGCCAAGGCGGTAGACCCGGGTGTCGGTGAGATACTGCTCGCCGAGATGCCGAACCTCCTTGGCCTCGAGTTCCGGAAGGATCCGCGGGTAGCGGGGGTTGCTCAGGTCCGGGTCGCGGCCCCGCAACGTGGCGACGATCTGCTGGACGTTGGACAGCTCCTGCGTACCTTCGACCCTGGAGTGCGATGCCAGGATCTGCTCGAGCAGCGTCGAGCCCGAGCGCGGCAGGCCGACGATAAAAATCGGGTCGGGATCGGGCGCGCCCCAGCCTTCGCGACGGGTGAAGAACTCGCGGGTGCAGACTTCGATCTGCTGACGCGTATTTTTCTCAATGATCTCGGGCCGGTAGTTGCTCTTGGAGCGCCGCAGGGCATTGCCCAGCTCGTAGCAATGGAAGGAGCCCGGGAAGTCGCCTCGATCCTCCAGTGCCTTGCCGAGTGCAAAATGCAGGTGGTAGCGGTCGATCACCGCGACTTCCGGCGCGGACTGCAGTTCCTTCAGCCGTGTGAACTCCTCATCCGTGAACCGATAGGTCTTCAGGTTGGCGAGACTCCAGTACGCATCACCGAATCCGGGCCGGCACGCTTCGGCCGTGCGGTAGGACTGGATCGCCTCATCACGCTTGCCCATCGTCTTCAGTGCATGCGCCATCGAGAGGTGCAGGTCGGGGTCCTGGGGCGTGAGCGCGATGAGTTCCCGGTACAGCTCTACCGCCCGCTCGTGTTCGCCCAGGCCGACTGATGTCACAGCATACAGGCCCCGATAGTGGCGCTGGTTGGCCGGATCCTCCCGCAGCAGCTGATCGAGTTCGCGACGCGCCTGGCTGTACTTGTGCATTTCAATGAGCACCTCGGCGTAGTCCGAGCGCGCCGCACGATAGTCGGGTGCCAGTTCCATGATTGCCGCCAGCAACAGTTCTGCGTCCTCATACACCTTGCGCGCCATGCCAATGCGCGCCAGCAGGCGCATGGCCTCCACTTCATTGCCGTGCTCCAGCAGGTAGCTGCGGATCATCGGTTCAGCGGCGTCCAGATCGCCATCCATGAACAACCCGGTCGCGGTCACCACCTCGCGCGGGAGCTTGCGCAGGGTCGCCACGTGGCTCGCCGCCATGGCGCAATTGTCAGCCTGCCCGGACATGCGGTAGAGGCCCTCGAGCATGGACCAGCTCGCCGGCAGCGCGTGATTAAGGTTGACCGCGAACAGAAACGCCTCGATCGCCTGTGGGGCCTGCTTGAGGGCAATGAAGCAGTGACCGCGCTCCTCGTGCAGCCGGCTGAAGCGCGGATGGTGCCGCTCGAGCCTCGCCAGCGTGGCGAGCGCCTCGGAAGTGCGTCCGAGATAGCGCTGGGCGATGGCGACGAACAATAGCGCATCCCGCTCGTCCGGCGCATCGGCGAGCAGGGCCTCGCCTGCCGACAGTGCCTCGGTAAATTCGCGCCGCCTGATCAGGCCCCGTATGCGGGGCACTTCGGAGGCGTTCGGCGCGGCAACCGTCTGGCTGGTGTCCATAGGCATCCAAAAAAAAAGGGCGGACTCGAAGAGTCCGCCCCTGATTCTACTGCAACCGACCGCAGGCGGCTGGCTGCAGCTCAACGCCTGCAGGTCAGAACTTGAATCCGAAATTCAACGTCAGCACCCGCGGCCGCAGCAGGATCTCGCTCTTGATGAATTGACCCGACGTGATGTTGGTGGCGGCGTCATTGTTCGTCAGGTTGGTGGCCGCCAGCTCCACGTTCCAATTGTCCTTGGCCACGCCGATCGCAGCATCTACCGTCGTGTACGACGGAATCGTGTACTTCAGCAGCGTGGTGGTCGGGACAACTTGCGCCGGGTCGTTACCGTCCGGGAAGCTTGCCGGTTCATTGAGCATCGAGTCGGTGTAGTTGGCCCCTACCATGAAGAACGGCTTGTAGTCGCCGCTCGCCCAGTCGTAACGCGCCCGCACGTTGTACTGCCATTCCGGCGAGAACGCGGGGGCGGTGCCGAGCACACCGTACGGGTTGGTGTAGGGCACACCATTCACCTGCGTAATACACTGACCGAACTGCGGGGTCCCTGGAACGTTGTCCGTCAGGCACGGTGCATTAGTCTGTTTTGTCTTGTTATGGGATAGCGAACCCTGCACCGTGAGCCCATCGCTTACGCGCCAGACGACCTGCGCTTCCTGACCCGTGACCTGATACGTCGGACCATTGATAACGAAGGTCGTGTTACCCAAGTGCGTGGGATCGAACAAGGGCAGCTGCACGTTTTTCCAGTCCATCCGGTAGGCGGACAGGTTGATCTGCAAGCGATGGTCAAGCCATTGGCTCTTCAATCCAACTTCGAAGTTGGTCAGGTTGTCGGAATCATACCCGGCTGGTTTGTAGAACTGCTTGGGTCCCCCCGGAGTATAAGGAGCCACCTTTTTCAGGGTGATCACACTGCCGTCAGCATTGGTCTTTGTGCGGTTGAAACCGCCCGGGCGGAACCCTTCCGAGTAGGTGAAATAGGCCATGGCGTCCGGCGTGATGTGCCAGGTCAAATTGCCGCGGTACTTGTTGCCGCTTTCGCTCTTGTGCAGGTTGATGCCGAAACCGTAAGCCGCACCACCGCACGGACTTCCCGGAACGTAGGTTGGCACCGTGTGGCCGGGACACGTGGTCGCGGCCGGGCCACCCGGGTTCGGAAACGTACCGCCAAACGGCGTTCCGTTCGGGACGTTGAGGATCGACGAGGTGGCACTGTAGTACTCAGAACCCTCTTCAAACTCGTCGTACTTGTAATGGCGGATTCCCGCCGTCGCCGTCAGAACCTTCGGGATGATGTCCAGGTCAAAGGAAGCAAAGAAGGCGGTCTGCTTGTAACCGCGGTACACGTCTTCGCCGAACGCCGTGTTGGAGTCCAGCCGCAGGCCCGGATCCATCGCGTAGAATCCTGGGACCGGGCCGACCGCTTCAACGCAGTCCACGCCACCCGCGAGTGCGATCGCATAATTTTGGGGACTGCACTGCGGCATCCCCAAATAATTGAAGTTCATGTTGTCCTTGATCACGAACCGCTCATAAAACGCGCCAGCGGTGGCGCGAAGGCGATCCTCTGCCGGCGTCGACACACGCAGTTCGTGGCTCAGGTGGGTATTGACGACCACGTCCCGCCAGCTGCCCACGGGCGCGTAGCAGGTCGTCGGCGAGGGAGTTCTGGCCCCATTGGCGCTCTTCGAAAAATAATAATACCCGGCACCGGCGCCCGAGCAGGCGTAGTAGGAGCCGTGGTGCGAAGTCATGTAGTTGGAATAGTCCTGCTGGCCATCGATGTTGCGGCTCATGTAGCTGCCGGTATAGACGGCTTTCAGGAAATCAGCGAAGGTGCCATTCAACGTCCAGGACGTCGCCGAGTATTTGTCCTTGCTGTAGGCCGGCTGGAACGCCATGATCTGGTAAGGCTCGAGCGCCCGTCCGGTCGGGTAGGCCGGACTCACCGGGCTGACCGGCTCGCTGTAGAAATAGCCGTCCGCTTCGAAATTCTGGTAATTCTGCTGGACCAGCAGGCTCCAGTCGTCATTGAACTGGTACAGCGCCGACAGGCGGCCACCCGTGTACTGCACGGTGTTGAGGTTGGTGCCGGCCAATTTCCCGTTGCTGGCCTCGACACTGCCGGGACGGGCCGGGGGCGATTGCGCGGGGTCGGGGGTATTAGGCGGTGCAGGCGGGGAAGGAAGGAACTGCACGGGGATCGGCGGAAGTGCAATATTACCGCGCACGTTGTCGATATAGCCGCCGCGGTGATCGCTGTAGATGGTCCCGCGCAGGGCCAACTTGCCTTCGACCAGGGGTATGTTGAAGGTCGCATTGAGAGTGTTGTTCGGATCGCCGCCGGCCGTAACGCCGTACCCGGCGCTGACGTTGCCCTCGACGACGTTCAGCTTCGGCTTGTTCGTGATGTAGCGGATTGCGCCAGCCTGGGAGCCGCCGCCGAACAGCGTGCCCTGTGGGCCCTCCAGCACTTCTACGCGTTCCATGTCGACCAGATAGACGTCGGCGTTGCGGGCCGGGAACTGCATTCCTTCATCGTCCAGATAGAGGGACACGTTCGGGAACGGCGCAGTCGTCGACTGCGACTGGTTGCCCGAGCCGCCAGAGCTCAGGCCGCGCAGGAAAATATTGCCGGTGCCCGGGCCATTGCCGCTGAAGGTGACGTTCGGGGTGTACTTCATCAGGTCGTTGAAGCTGGTCACGTTCAGCTGCTTCAACTGATCGCCCGTGATCGCCTGGATGGTGATGGGCACGCTCTGGACGTTTTCCGTGCGTCGCTGTGCCGTCACCACGATTTCTTCGAGGCCACCTGCGCTCGCCGAAGAGGTCGCATCCGCGGCCCTCGCTTGCGGTCCAAAAGCGGTCGCGGCGCCAGCGGTACCCAGCACCGCCAGAACGGCGCGTCGAATGGTGTCGTTAGAGTTCAAGTGGATCTCCCCGATACTTGTTGAATTCAGTTTTGGCGGGATGGCATCAAGGCAGCCGCAAAGCCCCGGCGTGCTCCCCCTCCGCCCTACTTTACGTGACCTGTGGCGTGGTATCAACGCTGTGCTCAGGCAGTACCGGAAGCGCAGGCGCCGCGCACGGCCGCGCGATCAGAGTAAGGCGTGCTCGTTAAGGAATTATTGCGCGGGGACGCGCGGTGCCGGATGGCCCCCTTTGTGCGCCCGAACCTGTCTCGCCAGGGCAACATTGGTGCCGGAATGGCATGGGCGCATCTGAAAAAGACATTTGCCACGCCCTGCCGATTGCCTCAACCTGCGACCCATCTCGGGATGGGTCTGGAATCGATGAACCGGGTCATGATCGACCGAAGGTGGTTGCCACTCAATGCCTTGCGAGCCTTCGAAGCCGTCGCCCGGCACGGCAGTTTCACCGCCGCCGCCACGGCCCTGCAGATTTCCCAGAGCGCCCTGTCGCGGCACGTCATCGCGCTCGAGTCCATGCTCAACACCCAGCTCTTCGAGCGCCGGCCCCACGCCCTGACGCTCACGGGAGCGGGCCAGCATCTCCTGCCCACCGTCACCAAGGCTTTCGATCGCATCGAGTACGCGCTCGAAGAGATTCGCCAGGGGCCGGCACCGACGGTGCGCACGCTGCGGGTGCAATTCCCGGCCAGTTTTGCCGTGCAACTCGCTGCCCCGCTGCTGCGCGACTTCCGGCGCTTGAGTCCGGAAGTCGAGATCAACCTCGTCAGTCCCTATGCGGTGGGCCCGCCGTCCAGTGACGTCGACATCGCCGTGGTCTACTCCCGGCCGACGATCACGGAACGCGTCAGCGACCTGCTGTGGCCGGTCCGCATGGGCCTCGTGTGCCATCCTGACGTTGCGGCGCGGCATGCGGGCCAGGACCTGGGCGCGTTCATTGGTGCGAATGAGCTGATCCACATGCGCATCGACAACATGCCGCGGCACCATTTCTGGATTCAGTTCAAGCGCCAGGCCAACCTCGGTGCGGTGAATGTGGAGCGAGGTCTGGTATTTGACACCGAACTTCTCGCCGTCCAGTACGCCCTGAGCGGTGAGGGTCTGGCGCTCGTGGACCTGAATTTGTTCCGCGCTCACCTGGAGCAGGGACGGCTCGTGGCGCCATTCGATACCACACTTGACGATGGCTTCGGCTATTACCTGGTCACGGATTCCGAGGCGTTGGGCGATCCGGCCATCGCCCTGTTCCGCTCCTGGCTCATCGAGCGCTTCGCGCCCGCCCACCACCCCACCTCTGGAGCAGTTCTGGCATGACCGACCTTGAAACGCGCGCCGCCCGACGCACCGGCCGCCGCCGCGGTCCCACCGCCGAGAGTACGGCGCCTGCTCCCGCGCGCTCCACCGTTTACCGTCAGCTCGAGAATCCCTTCGAGCCGCTGCGGGTGTTTTCCGACGATGAGGTTGGCGCGCTGCACGATGCTGCGCTCCTTATCCTGGAGACCCACGGCATGAAGGTACTCTCAGCCGACGCACGGCGCCGCTATCGCGACGGTGGCGCCGAGGTCGACGAGGCTACGCAGCTGGTGCGGATTGAGCGGGCGCTGGTCGCGAAAGCGCTGGCCACCGCGCCACGCCATTTTCTCATGCATGCGGCGGACGCGGCGCGCAGCGTGCCCATGGGCGGCCGGCACGTCGCCTTCGCGCCGACTTCCGGGCCGCCCAACATTATGGACACCGCGGGCGGCCGTCGCGCGGGCACGCTGGAGGATTTCAGTAATCTTATGAAGCTGTGCCAGCACTTCGAGGTCATCCAGGTCCTGGGCGGGGCGGTCGAACCGCAGGACGTGCCCGTGCACCTGCGCCATCTGGAGGTGATGCGTGCGCAGCTGCTGCTGACGGACAAGATACCGTTCATGTTTTCCCGCGGTCACGGCCAGATTGCCGACAACTTCGAGCTGATCCGCATTGCCCACGGACTCACCGCCGAGCAGTTCCGGGACCGTCCCAGCTGCTACACCGTCATCAATACCAATTCTCCGCTCCAGCTCGACATCCCGATGGCCGATGGCATCGTGGACACGGCCGCCGCCGGCCAGGTGCTGATCATCACGCCCTTCACCCTGGCGGGCGCGATGGCTCCGGTCACGATCGCCGGCGCGCTGACACTGGCGCACGCCGAAGCGCTCGCGGGCCTGACGCTCGCGCAGATGACGCGGCCGGGCGCGCCGGTCATCTACGGCAGTTTCACTTCAAATGTGGACATGAAATCCGGCTCCCCGGCCTTTGGTACGCCCGAATACGTCAAGGCCTCCTTCGGCGCCGGCCAGCTCGCGCGCCACCTGGGGCTCCCGTGGCGTTCCTCGAATGCGACGGCGTCCAATACGCCGGATGCGCAATCGGCCTACGAAGCGCAGATGAGCCTGTGGGGCGCACTCATGGGCGGCTGCAATTTCATGCTGCACGCCGCCGGCTGGCTGGAGAGCGGGTTGTCGACTTCGTACGAGAAGTTCATCCTCGACATCGAGATGCTGCAGATGTTCGCGGAGGTCTTTCAGCCCGTGGGCGCCGCCGCGGCCGATATCGCACTCGAGGCCGTGGCCGAAGTGGGCCATGGCGGTCACTTCTTCGGCTGCGCCCACACCATGGAGCGCTACCGCACTGCCTTCTACGCCCCGCTGGTCTCCGACTGGCGCAACTTTGGCACCTGGTTCAACGACGGCGCCCGCACCGCCACGGAGCGTGCGCACCTGCTCTGGAAGGACACGCTGGCGCGCTACGAGGCGCCGGCGCGCGATCCTGGCATTGTCGAGGCGCTGAACGCCTACATCGAGCGGCGTACGGCCGAGGGCGGCGCGCCGCCCGTGAGCTAGGCCGTGCGCACGCACGCCAGAGTGGTCGTGATCGGGGGCGGCGTGGTGGGCGCGAGCGTGCTGTACCACCTGACCAAGGCGGGCTGGAAGGACGTGCTGCTGATCGAGCGGGCGGAACTCACTTCCGGGTCGACCTGGCATGCCGCCGGTGGAATGCACACGGTCAATGGCGATCCCAATGTGGCGAAGCTCCAGCAATACACCATCGAGCTGTACCAGGAACTCGAGCGGATTTCCGGGCAGTCCTGCGGGATGCACATCACGGGCGGATTGATGCTCGCCGGCACGGCCGATCGCGTCGACTGGCTCAAGATGGCGCAGGCTCGCGGCCGGTATCTCGGCATGGACCTGCAGATCATCTCCGCGGCCGAAGCCAAGAAGTTGCATCCGCTGCTCGATGAACGCAAGTTCCTCGGCGCCATCCTCGATCCGATCGAAGGCCACGTCGATCCTTACGGCGTCACCCACGCCTACGCGAAGGCGGCGCAGATCGGGGGCGCCGAGATCGTGCGCCAGACCCGCGTGGTGGACACGAAGCCCCGCGCCGATGGCAGCTGGGATGTCATCACCGAGCAGGGCAACGTGCACGCCGAACACGTCGTCAACGCCGGCGGCCTGTGGGCGCGCGAGGTCGGGCGCTTCGTCGGCCTGGAGCTGCCGGTCCTCGCGATGGAGCACCAGTATCTGATCACCGAGGACCTGCCCGAGCTCAAGGGGCAGAAGGAGCTGCTGCACGTCATCGACTTCGAGGGCGAGATCTACATGCGCCAGGAACGCGGTGGCGTCCTGCTCGGCACCTACGAGCGCGCGGGCGTACCGTGGTCAACACGCACCACGCCCTGGGATTTTGGGCAGGACCTGCTGCCGCAGGATCTGGAGCGCATCGCGCCAAGCCTGGAAGTGGCGTTCGAACATTTTCCACGGCTCGCCACCGCCGGCATCCGGCGGGTCATCAACGGCCCCTTCACGTTCGCGCCGGACGGCAATCCGCTGCTGGGTCCGATTGCGGGGCTCCGCAACTATTGGGTGGCGTGCGGGGTCATGGCGGGCTTCAGCCAGGGCGGCGGCGTCGGCCTGTCCCTCGCGCAGTGGATCGTCGAGGGCGATCCGGGCGCCGACATCTGGGCGATGGACGTGGCGCGCTACGGCGATTGGACGACGCCGGCCTACACCAACGCCAAGGTGCGCGAGAACTATTCGCGCCGCTTCCGCATCCGCTTTCCGAACGAAGAATTGCCGGCGGCGCGGCCGCTGCGCATGACCGCCATCCACGAGCGCCTGATCGCCGAGAATGCCGTGATGGGCGAGTACTGCGGTCTCGAACACGCGTTGTGGTTCGCGCCGAAGGGGACGCCGGCCGTCGAGCAGGTGACCTTCCGCCGCTCCAACGCGCACTCGGCGGTCGCCGCCGATTGCCGCGCGGTGCGCGATGGCGTGGGCCTGCTCGAGATCTCCAACTACGGCAAGTTCGAGGTGGGCGGTGCGGGCTCGGCCGAATGGCTGGCCTCCATCATGGCCGGCCGCGTACCGAACGTCGGACGCATTTCGCTGACGCCGATGCTGAATGAGCGCGGCCGCCTGATCGGCGACTTCACGCTCTGCCGGCTGGCTGAAGACCAATTTTTCGTCGTCGGCACCTATGCGGCCGAGGTCTACTACCGGCGCTGGTTCGAACGCTACCCGCCGCCGGCCACGGTGACCGTGCGCGCCTGCGCGATGCAATACAACGGCCTGTCGCTCGCAGGCCCCGCCGCGCGCGACCTCCTGCAGCCCCTCGTTGACCTCGACCTGTCGACGAAGGCCTTCCCGTTCATGTCTTTCACCCGCACCAGCGTCGGCCTGGTGCCCGCCCTGCTGGGCCGCGTTTCCTTCACCGGCGACCTGGGCTACGAGATCTGGGTGACTAGCGAATACCAGACGGCACTCTATGACCTGCTCGTGGAGGCCGGCCGTGCCCACGGCCTCAAAGTCATCGGCGGTCGCGCTCTGAATGCAATGCGCCTGGAAAAGAGCTTCGGCACCTGGGCGCGCGAATTCCGTCCGATCTACGGACCGTACGAGGCCGGACTCGGCCGCTTCATCGACCTGGCCCGGGGGAATTTCGTCGGACGCGCCGCCGCCCTGGAGGAAAAGGCGCACGGCGGGCAGCGGAGTCTCATCACGCTCGACGTGCAGGCCCATGATGCGGACGCCATCGGCGACGAGCCGATCTGGCACCGCGGCAAGGTCGTCGGCTGGGTCACCTCAGGCGGCTACGCTCACAGCGCCGGCAAGTCGCTCGCACTGGGCTACGTCAACCGGGAGGTGGCGGCACAGATTGAGGGCTTCGAAGTCGAGCTGATCGGCGAGCGGCGGCCGGCGCTCAGACTGCTCGAGCCCGCCTTTGACCCCAAGGGCCTGCGCATGCGGGTATGATGCAGCAACCATGCTGACGCGTCGTGAGCTGCTCGCAGGTTCGCTGACCGCATTGCTGCTCCCGGCCGAGCGTGCTCAATCCGGTGGCGAAGAACTGCTGGCGCTCCAGGGCAAGCGGCCGCTCATCAAGCGGACGTTCCGGCCGCCGAACTATGAGACGCCGCTGGTGGATCTACGACGGCCGTTTACCGCCAACGACGCGTTTTTCGTTCGCTACCATCTCGCGGACATACCAGTGCTCGATCCACGCCAGTGGCGCCTGCGGGTCGGCGGCACCAGTGCCGCCCGGGCTCTCGAGCTGTCGCTGGCCGATCTTAAGGCCCACTACGAGCACGTCTCCGTTGCCGCCTTGAACCAGTGTGCGGGCAATCGGCGCGGCCTGTTTACCCCGCGCGTCCCGGGAGTCCAGTGGACCCACGGGGCCATGGGTAACGCGTTGTGGACCGGCGTCCGCTTGCGCGACGTGCTGCGTGCCGCCGGCATCGATGGCAGCGCACTCGAAGTGGTGTTCGACGGTGCCGATACGGCGCTCCTGCCCGCGACACCGGATTTCATCAAGAGCCTGCCGATCGATCGGGCCCTCGATGAAAACACGCTCATCGCCTTTGAAATGAATGGCCGGCCCCTGCCCCATTGGAATGGGGCGCCGGCCCGGCTCGTGGTGCCGGGCTGGACCGGGACCTACTGGGTCAAGCACCTCACCGACATCCGCATCGAGCCCAAGGCCTTCGACGGCTTCTGGATGAAGACGGCGTATCGCATTCCGACCGGTGCATTCCCAGGGGTGCGATTCATGAGCCAGGAAACCGCTGAAACGACGCCGGTGACCGAAATCCAGGTGAACTCGCTCATCACGAGTCACGAACAGGGTGCGCATCTGGCACTCAATCGGCCCGCTGAGCTCAGCGGCTGGGCGTGGGACAGCGGGACCGGCATCAGCGCCGTGGAGATTTCGACGGACGCAGGCCAGAGCTGGAGCCCGGCGACGCTCGAGCGCGAGCTGGGCCGCTTTGCGTGGCGTGGCTTCCGCTGGCGGATCGATACGCGTACCAGGGGGCCGGTCACCGTTCTTGCGCGTTCCGTCAGCCGTTCCGGTGCACGTCAACCCGACAGGCTCACGCCCAATCCTTCCGGTTATCATCACAACCTGGTGCAAAGCGTCGCGCTGGAGATCGCATGAATCGCATGGACCGTGCGCTTCCTGCCGTCTTGATTTTGGTGCTGGCCAGCTCTGCGCCGATTGCGGCCCTGGCCGGCGAGGAAGCGATCACACTCACGGACGCTCCCGGGCGAGAGGTCACGGTGGCGAGTTGCTCCATCTGTCACAGCCTGGATTACCTGCCGATGAATGCTCCGGTCATGAATCGCGCCACCTGGGAAAAATCCATCCATAAGATGGTCGATAGGTTTGGCGCCCCGATCAACGCCGAGAACCTGCAGGTCATCCTCGATTATCTGGCGCAGCACTACTCGGCCACGCCGTAGGCCGCGAACCCTAGCTCATCGCGCTCTGGCGCCGCTCGGCAATCGGGGGATGCCCAAACTGGTTGCGGTAGCACTTCGAGAAATGCGGGGGTGACTGGAAGCCGCAGGCCGTGCTGACTGCCATGACCGGCATGGCCGTCTGCAGCAGCAGTTCGCGCGCACGCCGCAGGCGCATTTCGAGGTAATAGCGTTTTGGAACGCAGTTGACGTACTGCTTGAACAGGCGCTCGATCTGGCGCCGCGAAATCCCCGCCCGCCCCGCAATGGCCTCGAGCGAGAGCGGATTCTCAATGTTGGCTTCCATCAGCTCGGCGATCGCGATCAGGTTCTGGTGTCCGGCGCCGACCTGGGCGCGCAGCGGCACGTACTGGCGGTCATCGGCGTTGCGGATCCTATCGACGATGAACTGTTCCGACACCAGGCGCGCAATGCGCGTGCCCAGCTTGACTTCGATCAGGTGCAGCATGAGTGCGAGCGGCGCCACGCCGCCCGAGCAGGTGTAGCGGTTGCGATCGACGGTGTAGAGCTGATCCGAGATCAGCACGGTCGGAAACTGCTCGCGCAGTGCCGCGAGATTCTCCCAATGGATGGTCGCGCGATAGCGATCGAGGAGCCCCGCCTGCGCCAGTGCGTACCCGCCGGTGCACAGTGCGCCGAGCGCGATGCGCCGCTCGGCCAGGCGGCGGAGCGTCTGGAGGAGCTTGGGCGTGATCGCGGCGCGCACATCGGTCCCACCGCACACGAAGATCAGGTCAAAGGGGCGCAGCTGGTTCAAGCCGTAGGTCGGCTCGAGCTTCAGCCCATTGCTTGAGACCACCGCGTCGCCATCGAGGGTGGCAATTTCCCATTCATAGGCGGCGAGGCCCGACACCCGGTTGGCCATCCGCAGCGGCTCGACGGCATTTGATACTGCTATCATCGAGTAGTTGGCCAGCGTCAGAAATGCGAAGCGCGTGGTCTGGGTCGGGTCGGCTGGTTTCACGGTGCCTTGGCGGCTGCGCCACGTGGCGGGACTCGCGGAAGTATAAGACTCCTTGGCGCAATTGGGTAAGCGCTTGTCGCAATTTGAGCTTTGGCTTGCGGACCGATCTCTACACTGCGCGAGAACGAATACCGAGGTCGGGAAGGGGCACTAAGGGATGAGAACGCACGCGCGCGTGGTGGTGATTGGCGGTGGTGCCGTTGGCGTCAGCACCCTGTACCACCTGGCGAAGAAGGGCTGGTCCGACGTCGTGCTCATTGAGCGCTCCGAGCTCACCGCCGGCTCCACCTGGCACGCCGCGGGGCTCCTGCCGCTGTTCAACATGAGCTATACGGTCGGGCAGCTGCACAAGTACTCCGTGGACCTGTACAAGCGCCTCCCCGCCGAGACGGAGCAGGATGTCAGTTTTCATGTCACGGGAAACCTGCGCCTGGCGACCTGCCGCGAGCGCATGGACGAGTACCTCAAGTACTGCAGCACTGCCAATACGATCGGTGTGCCCTTCCGCATCATTGATCCGGAGGAAGTCAGGAGTCTGTGGCCCCTGATCAACCTCGGCGACGGCAAGGAGACCGCGAAGGTCATCGGCGCCCTCTACCACCCGGACGATGGCCACATCGCGCCGGCCGATCTGACCGCCGCGCTGCGGCGCGGGGCGAGAGCCGCCGGCGCGGAAATCTACGAGCACACGGAAGTCACGGCGGCGCAGTGGCGCGCCTCCGGTGAGTGGCTGCTGACGACCACGCGTGGCGAGATCGTGGCGGAACACGTGGTCTGCGCCACCGGCAACTACGCCCGGCAGGCCGGGCGGATGTTCGGGCTCAACGTGCCGGCGATTCCGGTCGAGCACCAGTACATCGTCTTCGACGTCTCGCCCCAGCTGTCGGAGTACCGCAAGGGCGGCGGCCGCGAGCTGGCGGTGCTGCGCGAGCCGGAGCAATCCTATTATCTGCGCGAGGAGCGCCTCGGCTGGATCCTCGGACCCTACGAGAAAGGCGCTCCGGCACGCTTCGCCGATGGCGTGCCGGAATGGTTCGGCAAGAGCCTGTTCGACGGCGATCTGGACCGCATGGTGCCGCACATCGAGGCGGCGCAGCGGCGCGTGCCCGCGCTCGAGAATTGCGGGATCAAGCAGATCATCAATGGACCGATTTCCTACACGCCCGACGGCAGCCCCCTGATCGGGCCCGGCTGGGGTGTGCGGAATCTGTGGCTCAACGAAGGTCACAGCTTCGGAATCACGGCGGCCGGCGGCGCCGGCTGGCAGCTGGCCGAATGGATCGTCGAGCGCGAACCCGGGATTGACATGCTGGCGGTCGATCCCCGGCGCTTTGGGCCCTATACGAGCCGCCGCTACCTCACGACCAAGAATGAGGAGACCTATCGCAACGTCTTCACCACCCATTTCCCGGACGAGGAACGCGCGGATGCGCGGCCGGCGAAGACCAGCCCTGTCTACGACAAGCTCGAACGCATGGGCGCGGTCTTCGGCCAGCGCTATGGCTGGGAGCGTGCCAACTGGTTCGCGCCGCCCGGCGTGGAGCGGCGCGACGTGTGGAGCTTCCGGCGCAGCAACTATTTCCCGCACGTCGGCAACGAGTGCCGGAAATTGCGCGGCAGCGTCGGCGTCATCGATCTGACGCCCTTCACCAAGCACGAGGTGTCGGGCCCGGGCGCCGCGGCCTGGCTCGACTCGCTGGTCGCCAACAAGGTCCCGACGCAGATCGGACGCCTCTCCCTGTGCCACGCGCTGACCGCACGCGGCGGCATCCGCTCCGAGTTCACGATCAGCAAGATGGGCCCGGAACACTTCTACGTCGTGAGCGCCGGCGCCGCCGAACGCTATGACGCGGACTTCCTGCAGCGCCATCTACCCGCCGACCGCTCGGTGCAGCTGCGCAATATCACCACCGCGCGCGGCTGCTTCGTAGTCGCCGGTCCCCGCTCGCGCGAGGTGCTGGCCCGACTCGTCGACACGCCGCTCGACAACACCGCCTTCCCCTGGCTCACCGGCAAGATCGCCGATGTGGGCCTGGCGAGCGAAGTGTACCTGCTGCGCGTCAACTTCGTGGGCGCGCTCGGCTGGGAACTGCACTTTCCGATTGAGTACGCGCACCACTTGTTCGACGCGATATTCGCCGCCGGCGCCGAGTTTGGCATCGGTATGGCGGGCATGCGCGCCATGGAATCGCTGCGCCTGGAGAAGTCCTACCGCATGTGGGGGAGTGACCTGACGCGCGACTACACGCCGCTGGAGGCCGGGCTCGATCGCTTCGTGCGGATGAGCAAGGGCCCCTTCATCGGGCGCGAAGCGCTGGAGCGGCAACTCGCCGCCGGTATACCGAATCGTTTCATCACGCTCGAGATTCACGACGTGACGGATACCGATCTGCTCGGCAATGAGCCGATCTTCGGGCCCGACAACACCATGGTCGGCCGCACCACCGCCGGCGGCTACGGGCACGTGCTGCAAAAGAGCCTCGCGATCGGCTACGTCCAGACGGCCTGCGCCGCGGTCGGCACCAGGCTCACGATCGACAGCCTGGGCGAGCGCAAGCCGGCCACGGTGCTCATCGACTCGCCCTACGACCCGCAGAATCTGGAGTTGCGCGCCTGATGCAGAAGTTCTCGGCCTGGTCGCTGCTGAGACAGGCCTTCGGCGGCCACCGGGGCTGGCAGCCCCAGTGGCGCCGCGCCGCGCCCCGGAACGCCTACGATGCCATCGTCATCGGCGGGGGCGGTCATGGGCTCGGGACCGCCTATTACCTGGCGGCCGAACACGGCCTCAGCCGCGTCGCGGTCCTCGAGAAAGGCTGGATCGGAGGCGGCAACACCGGGCGCAACACGACCGTCATTCGCTCCAACTACCTGTTCGACGAGAGCGCGCGCCTCTACGACCACGCCGTGAAGATGTGGCGCGACCTTGCGCAGGTGCTCAACTACAACGTGATGTATTCGCCGCGCGGTGTGCTCATGCTCGCGCATTCCGTGCACGACATGCAGGTCAGCAAGCGCCACATCCACGCCAACCGCTGCAATGGCGTGGACAACGAATGGCTGAGTCCGACTGAATGCAAGGCCTTCTGCCCGCCGCTCAACATCGGCGAGGATATCCGCTACCCCGTGTTGGGCGGCGCACTGCAGCGCCGCGGCGGCACGGCCCGCCACGACGCCATCGCCTGGGGCTACGCCCGCGCCGCCGACGCGCTCGGTGTCGACATCGTCGAGAATTGCGAGGTCACGGGCATCTGCCGGGATGCCAACGGCGCGGTGGAAGCCGTCGAGACCTCGCGCGGCCGTATCGCCAGCCGCAGGATCGGCGTCGCGGCGGCCGGGAACAGCAGCGTGGTCCTGGGCCTGGCGGGGATTCGCCTGCCGCTCGAGAGCTTCCCGCTCCAGGCACTGGTGTCCGAGCCGATCAAGCCCGTGCTGCCCTGCGTGGTCATGTCCAATGCCATCCACGCGTACATCAGCCAGTCCGACAAGGGCGAGCTCGTGATCGGCGCCGGCACCGACGCCTACACCAGCTACACGCAGCGGGGCGCGCTGCACGTCAACATGCACACGCTGGCAGCGATCTGCGAACTGTTCCCGGCGTTTCGCCGCCTGCGCATGCTGCGCAACTGGGGCGGGATCGTCGATGTGTCGCCCGATCGCTCACCGATCATCGGCAAGACGAGCGTCCCCGGCCTCTTCATTAACTGCGGCTGGGGCACGGGCGGCTTCAAGGCAACGCCCGGCTCGGCGCACCTGTTCGCCTGGACGATGGCGCACGACCAGCCCCATCCGATCAACGCGCCATTCACGCTCGAGCGCTTCCGCGAGGGGCTGCTGATCGACGAAGCCGCGGCCGCCGCGGTGGCGCACTGAAGCCATGCTGCTGATCAATTGTCCCTACTGCGGCCCACGCCCGGAAATAGAGTTCGGCTACGGAGGGGAAGCGCACATTGCCCGGCCCACGCCCCCGGAGTCCGTGAGCGCCGAGGACTGGGTGGCCTTCCTGTACCTGCGCAGCAATCGCCGCGGGGTGCACGCCGAGCGCTGGCGCCACATCCGCGGCTGTGCGCGCTTCTTCAATGCGCTGCGCGACACGACGACGGATCAGTTCCTCGCGACTTATCGCTGCGGTGAGCGGCCGCCATGAGCGCGTGGCGCGCGGAGCGCGGCGGACGCGTTGACCGGTCCTGCCCGATCGGGTTCAGCTTCGACGGGCGCCCCTACCGTGGACTCGCGGGCGATACGCTCGCTTCGGCACTGCTCGCCAACGGCGTGCGCCTGCTCGGCCGCTCCTTCAAGTATCACCGCCCGCGAGGACTCCTGTCGGCGGGGTCCGAGGAACCCAATGCGCTCGTGACGGTGGCGCGCGATGCGGCGCGCAGTGCGCCCAACCTGCGTGCGACGCAGGTGGAAATCTATGAGGGGCTGCGCGCGCACAGCCAGAATCGCTGGCCGAGCCTCGCCTGGGATTTCGGTGCCTTGAGCAATGGGCTCGCGCCGCTGTTTCCAGCGGGCTTTTACTACAAGACCTTCATGTGGCCGCGCTTCGCCTGGCACCGCTGGTACGAGCCGCGGATACGCGCGGCCGCCGGACTGGGGCGCGCCCCCATCGGCGCCGACCCGGACGGTTACGCTCAGCGCTACGCGCATTGCGATGTACTCGTCGTCGGTGCCGGGGCCGCAGGCCTCGCCGCGACCGCTGCCGCAGCGCGCAGTGGCGCGCGAGTCATCCTGTGCGACGAGCAGGCCGAGTTGGGTGGATCGCTCCTGGATCAACCGGCGGCGAGAATCGGAGGCCTCGATTCCGCCACCTGGCTCAAGGCGACCCTGGGGCAGCTCAGCGCGCAGGGGAACGTGACCGTGCTGCCGCGAACCACGGCCTTCGGGTATTTCCCGCACAACATGGTGGGCCTGTGCGAGCGCCTCAGCGATCACCTGGCCGCGCCGCCTGAAGGGTTGCCGCGGGAGCGGCTCTGGCAGGTGCGCGCGCGCGAAGTGGTGCTGGCGAGCGGGGCCATCGAGCGCCCGCTGGTGTTTCCGGGCAATGACCGGCCGGGCGTGATGTTGGTTGCGGCGGCGCGCAGCTACCTCAATCGCTACGGCGTGCGCGTCGGTGCCCGCGCCGTGGTGCTCGCCGGCTGCGATAGCGCCTACGCTGCGGCGCTCGAGCTGCACTCCGGTGGCGTTGCAATCGGCGCCGTGGCTGACGTCCGGGCGACGCCCGGCGCCGCGGCGCTCGCGGCGGTGCGCTCGGCGGGCATCCGGGTGATTGAGCGCGCCACGGTGCTCGCCACGGCGGGGCGTCTGCGCGTGCGCAACGTGACGCTGGGGACCGTGGCGCCGGACGGCACGATCACGCGTGGCGACACCCTCCCCTGTGACGCCTTGCTGATGTCTGGCGGTTTTACCCCCAGCATCCATCTGCACTCCCAGTCGCGCGGCAAGCTTCTCTGGCGCGCCGAGGAGGGCACTTTCATACCCGGCGCGCCGGCCGAGCGTGAACGCTCCGCCGGCGCCGCGCGCGGGCTCGATGGCCTGGCGGCCGCGTTTGAGGACGGCAGCAGCGCCGGCCTCGCCGCCGCGTCGGCCTGCGGGTTCAAGGGCGAGGCATCGCCACCACTCGTCGCGGCGATGGAGTTCTCTTCCATCGGCGCTCCGGGCGCGTTGCCGCAGCCTGGCCACGCGGCCCCGGCGAACGCCTTCGTCGACTGGCAGAACGATGTCACATCTAGAGACCTCGAACTGGCGATGCGCGAGGGGTTTTCCTCCATCGAGCACGTCAAGCGTTACACGACCACCGGCATGGCCACCGATCAGGGCAAAACCTCCGGGATGAATGCCCTCGGCATCGTGGCCGAGCGCAGCGCACGCACAGTGCCCGAGGTGGGCCTGACGACTTTCCGGATGCCCTATACGCCGGTGAGTTTCGGCGTGCTGGCCGGCTATGATCGCGGGAATCAGTTCGATCCCGTGCGGCGCACGCCGATGCACGAGTGGGCTCAGGCGCATGGCGCGGTATTCGAAGACGTCGGCCTGTGGAAGCGCGCGCGCTATTTTCCGCGCGGCACTGAGGACATGGACGCCGCGGTGGCGCGCGAATGTCGTGGGGTGCGCAGTGCCTGCGGCCTCTTTGACGCCTCCACGCTGGGCAAGATCGAAGTGGTCGGCCCCGGCGCGACCGACTTCATGAACCGGATGTACGTCAACAACTGGACCAGCCTCGCCCCTGGCCGCGCCCGCTACGGCGTGTTGCTGCGCGACGATGGATTCATCTATGACGATGGCGTGGTCGCCCGCCTGGCCGAGGATCGCTACCACGTCACGACGACCACCGGCGGCGCCGCGCGCGTGCTGCAGCTCATGGAGGACTATCGCCAGTCCGAATGGCCCGACCTGAAGGTCTGGCTGACCTCCACCACGGAACAGTGGGCGGTGATCGCGGTCCAGGGCCCCCGCGCGCGCGCGGTGATCGCCCCGCTGGTGTCCGGCGTCGATCTGTCCGCCGGCGCGCTGGCCCACATGAGCGCGGCGCGGGGAAGCATCTGTGGCGCGCCGCTGTTGCTGTTTCGCGTGAGCTTCTCCGGCGAGCTGGGTTTTGAGATCAACGTGCCCGCGGACTACGGTACCGCGGTCTGGGAAGCGATCTACGCGGCCGGGCAGGCGCATGGCATCACGCCCTACGGTACCGAGGCGATGCACGTGCTGCGCGCCGAAAAGGGTTTCATCATCGTCGGGCAGGACACGGACGGCACGGTCACCCCTGATGATGTCGGACTCGCCTGGGCCATCGGCAAGACGAAGCCGGATTTCCTGGGCAAGCGCTCGCTCGCCCGTCCCGCGATGCGCGCGCCGGGGCGCAAGCAGCTGGTCGGCCTCCTATCGATCGACTGCACGACGCTGCTCGAAGAAGGAGCCCAGGTCGTGGCCACCGCCGGCCAGGCCGCACCCATGCAGATCATCGGCCACGTGACCTCGGCGTACGCAAGCCCAACGCTTGGACTCCCGATCGCACTCGCCATGGTTGCAGACGGGCGCTCGCGCGTTGGCCGGACCGTGTTTGTGCCGAAGCCTGGCGGCGACATCGCCGTGCAGGTGACCAGCCCCGTTTTCTATGATCCGGAAGGAGCGCGCCTCAATGGCTGACGCCGTCCACGCCCGCCCGCCGCGGATCGAAGCCAGCGCCTGGCTGCAGCCCTTGCCGAGCGCCACGCGCCTGAGCTTCTGCGGCGATGATACGGCGCAGCACGCCGCACTGGTCGCGCTGGGACTGCCCTCTTCCATGACGCCCTGCCGGGCGGTGAGCACGGGCGCGCGCGCCTCGCTGTGGCTCGGACCCGACGAGCGCTTGCTGCTCGCACCTGCCGGTGAGCGCTCGACGCTGCTCGCCATCCTGGGCAACGCCCTGGCGGGCCACGCGCATTCGCTGGTGGATATCAGCCAGCGGCAATTGGCCTTCGAGCTGTGCGGGCCGAACGCCGCGCTGCTGTTGAATGCGCAGTGCCCCCTTGATCTGTCCCTGGAAGCCTTTCCCGTCCACATGTGCACGCGCACTGTGTACGCGAAATCAGAGATCGTCCTGTGGCGAACCGCAGGGGATCGCTTTCACGTGGAAGTGTGGCGCTCCTTCGCCGACTACGTCCTGACTCTCCTGCGCACGGTCGCGCGCGAGTTGCCTACGAATCAGATTCGCTGATTCGCCAACCAGGAAGGCAACGTTCCAACGTGCGAGGGAGCCATGACAATTGACTCCCAGATTCACTCCGGATACTATATCCGTAACGGATATAGTGATGACAAAGCGTAACCATGTCGATTCGGGACAGCCGCTGTCTCCAGCGGTGTTCCATATTTTGCTGGCGCTCGCCAACGGCGAACGACACGGCTACGACATCATGCGCGAGGTCGCGCTCGATACCCTTGGGGCCATGAGACTCGGTCCGGGTACTCTGTATGGCTGTCTGAAGCGAATGCTCGATGCCGGTCTCGTGAAAGAGTGTGGCAAACGGCTTGACCGTGAACTCGACGATGAACGTCGGCGATATTATCGTGCCACGGACCTTGGACTTCGAGCCGTTAGAGCCGAAGCCGCTCGGCTCGAGGGCGCGGTAGCCGCAGCGCAGTCCAAGAAATTGCTGGGCAGACGATTCGATGTCGCTGGAGCGAAGCGCTGATGACTGCTGTTTCACAGTCCTTGGTACTTCGTTTCATGGGCAGGACGTATGCCCTGATGATTTTGGCTTACCCGCGCGCATTTCGCCGGCAGTTTGGCAGGGAAATGTACCTTGCGTTCAGAAGCGAAGCCCTGGAGCTATTCCGAAGCGCCGGCTTGTGGAGCCTGTTCCCGTTCTTCCTGCGGGTCTTATCGGATTGGTTCGTTACAGTTTGGAAGGAGCACTGCGATATGCCCAAGCGACTCATTACTGTTGTCACCATCCTGACATTGTCCGCTGTCGACTGGCTCACGTTCCACGATCTGTTCGAGCCGCACACCGTCCGAGACTATCTGACCCTGGCGGCGTCACTGCTGGTCTTCTTGTATATCGGCCTGGATATCCTGCGTAGCGACTACCCCTCCGCGGCACGAAGTGGCTAACCTCAGCGACACCTCGAGGCGAGATGCGGGCGACGTGCGCTCGCGCTCACAATTGATCGGGTACTAGCGGCGCTTAGGTGCTGCACTGATTGCCAGGCCCAGCTCTACCCGATCATAGGGCACTCTCGGCGCCCGCCGGCCGCGCTCATCAGCCTCGGGTCGTGGGGCACTGCCACATATAAAGGCATTCGCGCTGACATAACCTCACCAGGTATTGGTTCAAAGGAACGTTACATTTCCGCTCAACCGCGCAAGCGCAGATTCTGCGGATCGTAGAGCGGCTCGCGCC
>Ga0209131_1000618_pt1 | contig 25240 bp, 25 predicted proteins | sample GraSoi_2013_40cm_FD_185826 | JGI IMG/M metagenome (GOLD analysis project Ga0209131, IMG submission 185826) | Grasslands soil microbial communities from the Angelo Coastal Reserve, California, USA - Sample 9_17_2013_40cm (SPAdes) (version 2) | ecosystem: Environmental > Terrestrial > Soil >... | reverse complement strand
CGCTTCTTCAATAAAATCAAACACTACCGCGCCATCGCCACGCGCTACGACAAACTCGCTCGAAATTTCCTCGCCGCTGTCCAGTTGGTCGCAGCTATCATCCTGCTCAACTGAGGACAGGCCCTAGATGCGCTCGAAAATATCTCAACACACTTTGCACCTCCCTGGACATGACGCGCTTGCGCGCGCACGATTGCCTCGTCCGGTGCTTTGATGATTGCTCGGCCGGGCACTGAAACCTGTAACGTCAACACAAAGATGCTCTGGCGAAGAACGAAACTTTGCCGCCCATCGCGCGGCGGCGTCCGGGAGGAAACCATGAATAGTCTCATTTCGCGAATGGCCTGCGGTGTGCTCTTGCCGGCGCTCGCCGCCGCCGTGGCGCCCGCGCGGGCGGAACCGCCCAAGCTGCCGGTGCCGGCGGTCGATCAATCCGCGGTCGGCCAGCGCGGCTACTTCTATGCGGGCGGCAAATATGTCGGCGAGCCCGGCAAGGAAATCATGCAGGGCCAAGTCTACGTGGAAGTGCTGGCGCCCAAGGACGTGCGGCGGCCCTACCCGCTGGTGCTGATCCACGGCGCCGCCCAGACCGCAACCAACTGGATGGGCACGCCCGACGGCCGCAAGGGGTGGGCAGAGTATTTCGTCGAGCAGGGCTACGTCGTCTACATGATCGACCAGCCGATGCGCGGGCGCTCGGCGCCGCATCCGGGCGACGGTCCGACCCGGATGTTCACGGCCCAGAATGAGCAGTTCCAGTTCACCGCGATCGAGAGCGAAGGCAGCTGGCCGCAGGCCAAGCTGCACACCCAATGGCCGGGCGATGGCCCCAACAAGGGCAAGAAGGGCGATCCGTATTTCGATGCGTTCTATGCGACCCAAGTCGAGACCGTGGTGTCTAACGAGGAGACCCAGCAGCGCAACAAAGACGCCGGCGCGGCGCTGCTTGACCGGATCGGCCCCGCGATCGTGCTCACCCATTCCCAATCGGGCGCGTTCGGCTGGTTGATTGCCGATGCGCGGCCGCGTCTCGTCAAGGCGATCGTCGCCATCGAACCGTCAGGACCTCCGTTCGAAGGCGCCATCATCGCCAGCGGGAAGCAGCGCGCCTGGGGACCGACCGACATCCCGCTCACCTATGATCCGCCGGCGAAGGAGGCGAGCGAGCTTGCGGTCGAGCGCGAGGCCAAGGCCGACGGTCCGGACTTGTTCGTATGCTGGATGCAGAAGGCGCCGGCGCGCCAGCTCGTCAATTTGAAGAACATCCCCGTCATGGTGATGGCCGCCGAGGCTTCATATCATCAGGTCTACGACCACTGCACCGCGAAATACCTCAATCAAGCCGGCGTCAAGACCGAATATATCCGGTTGCAGGACAAGGGCATTCGCGGCAACGGCCATATGGTGATGATCGAGAAGAACAATCTCGACATCGCGCGCGTGGTCGACGAATGGGTGGTGAAAAACGTCAAGTAAGTGCGTGTTGGGTTTTCGCTTGTAGGGTGGGCAAAGGCGCGTCGCGCTTGCGGTGCAACTTGCGCGGCCAATCATGCGCCTTTGCCCACCCCGTTTGACCGCGCCGTTTGACCGCGTGGGCAAAGTCGCGCGAGGCCGGAGCGCGATGTCATCAGCTGCGGCAGGCGCCTTTGCCCCGGGCTGACGGGAACTCACCGCGCTAATCGGGCGACGCGCGAAGGATCAGGCGGGCGCCTCGTTGCAGCGTCAGGTACTCCCAAATCCACGTGAGGGCCACCACGACGCGGTTTCGCACGCCAATCAGGAAAAAAATATGGGCCGCGCTCCAGAACGCCCAAGCGATGAAGCCCGTCAGACGAAGACGGCCGAACGAAACGACGGCACGTTTGCGCCCGATCGTCGCGAGATCGCCGAGATGACGGTAACGAAAGCCGCCGGGCTCGGCACGTGATTGCACCCGCGCGGCGATAAGCCGTCCCACATACCGCCCCATCTGCTTGGCGGCCGGGGCAAGCCCCGGCGCCGGCCGGCCACCCGGTCCGAGCGCCAGGGCGGTATCGCCGATCGCAAAGATTTCCGGGTGGCCTGGCACCGACAGGTCCGGCTCGACCCTGATCCGTCCCGCCCGATCGACGGCAGCCGATATCCACGCTGCGGCCGGCGATGCCGTTACGCCGGCAGCCCATATGACGGTGGCGGCCTCGATGCGGTTGCCTTGCGCCGTGCTCACGCCGCGTGTGTCCAATTCAACAACTGGTGCTGTGGTCCACACTTCCACGCCCATCGACTGCAGCGCGCGTAGTGCATATGCGCTCAACGTCTGCGGAAAAGCAGCGAGCACGCGCGAGCCGGCCTCGACCAGGACGATGCGCGAATTGCGCGGGTCGATGCGGCGAAAATCCCGGGCCAGCGTGAGGCGCGCCATATCGGCGATCGCGCCGGCCATCTCGACGCCGGACGGTCCGCCGCCGACCACGATAAACGTCATCAGGCGCCGCCGCGCCGCTTCATCATCCTCAAGTTCGGCCCGTTCGAACGCGAGCAACAGGCGCCGGCGGATGCCGGTTGCGTCCTCGATGCGCTTCAGTCCGGGGGCAGCCGGCGACCACTCCTCGTGGCCGAAATAAGAGTGGGTCGCTCCAGTCGCGAGGATGAGGTAATCGTATGCAACACGCCTGCCTTCTATCAACACGACCGCACGGGCGTGCGTATCGACGCCGGTCACCTCGGCCATCAGAATCTCCGCGTTGCGCTGGCGAGAGAAAATCGATCGCACCGGCCACGCGATATCGGCCGGCGAGAGCGTGCCGGTGGCGACCTGGTAGAGCAGCGGCTGAAAGCAATGATGGTTCACCCGATCGATGAGCGTGACACGGACGGGCGCCCGTGCCAGTGCCTTGGTGGCTTCCAGCCCGCCGAAACCGGCGCCGACAATGACGACGTGGGGCGCCTCGGCGGCACGCTCGTCGCTTTCTGCAAGACGTGCAGGCATCAGCTCCGGGCCCAGCTCCCTTGCCAGAGTATCCATGCCACCAATCCCAATCCGAGCGCTGCGGCGAACACGATCAGCAGCCACGCCGCGCCGACGCCGCGATGCGCAATTGACTTGCAGGGCCGCGATACCTCGATCCTTCGCGCCGTCTCGACAGCCCACGGGTCCGGCGGCGTGCCGGCCGCCTCCTCGTCGGTCCCGAGCGGCACTGCGGCCGGATCCGGCCAGTCGATTTTGTCGCCAGTACGGCCGGCATCGATGTCGTCGCGCAGCTGCGAGATGGTGCTTCCAGTCAAGCTCGATTGCCGTCTCGATGTTGTGACGCCTCGGATCGGATAGCCAACTCGCCGCCCACTGTCGGGTTCCGGCTGCCGTGGTCGCGTGCTACATCATTCATATCCCGTCGCATTTGCACCCCACTCGGCGCATATATTGCGCCACCCTCTCCACCGGCCTCGGAGCCACTCCAATGCGACATTCCGGTTTTGCCCATCCTTCTCTATTGCTGTCAGCATTCATCGCCGTTGCGCTGGCAGCGCTGCCGGCACAAGCCCAAGCGCCGCGTCCCGGTCAACTCGCTCCCGGCCCCGGACAGGTCCCGCCCCCTGGACCGCGCGGGCAGCCCGCGCAGGCGCAACCGCCCGGGCAACCCGGCCAAGCCGCGCAGCAGCAAGCCCGGCAGCCGGCCCCGCCTAAGCCCTACAAGCTGGTCCCGGTGACCCTGGCGCAGCCGTACAACGACCCGAGCTTCGCGGCGTTCCGCATGCAGCTCGGCGACATCGCGAGCCGCAAAGACCGCGCTACGCTCGCGCGGCTCATCGTCCGCAACTTCTTCTGGATGAGCGAAAAGGGCGACAAAGCCGACAAGAAAAAATCCGGCATCGACAATTTGGCGGCGGCGATCGACCTTGACGCCAAGGACGGCTCCGGCTGGGAAGCCTTAACTACAGCAGCCAATGAAGCAACCCTTGAGCCGGTGCCGGCGCGCAAAGGGATCATGTGCAGTCCGGCGAGCCCGAGGTTCGACGAGATGGCCGCCGATCAGGTTGCCAAGGACACCGGCACCGACCCGAGCGAGTGGGGCTACCCGAGCAAGCCCGACGTCGAGGTGCACGCCGCGGCGAAAGCCGACGCGCCCGTTATCGAGAAACTGGGCCTGAACCTCGTTCGCGTCATGCCGGAACAGCCGGCCGCTGGCGCGCCGGAGCAGGAGCAGCCCTTCGTGCGCGTCGTGACGCCGTCCGGAAAGGTTGGATTCGTGTCCGAGGACCTCATATCATCGCTGGACACCGACCAGCTCTGCTATGTCAAGGACGCAACCGGCTGGAAAATCGCAGGCTATGCGGGAAACGACTGAGCGCATAACCTCTCCCCGCTTGCCATCAGGGCCTTTACGCCCGTCGTCGACGGGCTATGGAGAGGTCGGATCGCGCACTTGCGCGATCCGGGTGAGGGGGCCTCTCCGCGAGTCTGAGCTTCGCATCTGAGCCTGTGGAGAGGCCCCCTCACCCCGACCCTCTCCCCGCAAGCGGGGAGAGGGAGCAGGTCAGGGCAGCACCTCCACGAAGCCGACACGACCGGCCGTGTTGCCGCTGAAATAGATCCGGTTCGCATTGTTCGGATCGATGTCGATACGGCGCGGATCCGACTGCGCTTCCGGCAACGGGAATTCGACCCACTCTTCCGTCTTGGGATTGAAACGGGCGATCTTGTCGACCTTGTGCTCGCTCACCCAGACGAGGTCGTTCTTCTTGTCCACCACCACTGAATAAGCGCCGGCGTTGGCGGTCGGTGGCGAGAAGATCTTCATTTCCCTGGTCTTGTGGTCGATCTTCATGAGCTTGCCGGCCTGCCAGAGCGCCACCCACAGGTCGCCATTGGCGTCGCTGTTCATGCGGCGCGGGAAGGCGTGCCCCTCGCTGTAGGGGATCGTGTACTCCTCGACCTTGCCGGTGGCGGGATCGATCCGCCCCATCTTGTCGATGTTATCTTGCGCCCACCACACCGAGCCGTCGCCGGCGACCGCGAGACCGTAGGCGCCGGGCTCTTGTTTGCCGTGAGCGCTCGGCGACTCATAGAATTTGAATTCCACTTTTTCCGGGTTCAGCGCGCGCACCTCTTTGCCGAGGCCGGTCGCATAGATGGTGCCGTCGGGATGCACCGCCATGCTGTTGCCGCCCGCATTGCCGTGGCCCTTCGGCCACTGGAAGCTCGCGAACTTGTCGTACTTTGTGTCGTAGCTCAGCCAGCGCCCGTTGGGGCCGTCCGCCACCCACAGGATGCCGTTCTTGTCGATCTGCGGATTGCCGAGCCGTTGCCGATTGGCCGCGGCCGGCCCGGGCGGGGGCGCCACCTCGACAAACTCGTATGTCTTGGGGTCGAAGCGACCGAGCTTGCCGGCGCGCTCCGCCACCCAGGCATTGCCCTGCGGATCGGCAGCGACATCGTGCGGTTCGGCATAGTGATTGGTGAGATCATAGGTAACGGCACGATATTTCGTGGCCTTGCCGGTGAGCAAGTCGCGCGGCAGCCGGCTGTTGACGTCGTAGGGTTGTTCGGGTTTGAAACTGGCGGTGAGGTAGTTCGCGATTGTCACGGCTTCCTGACCGGTAATGTCGGGGATGTTCTGGATCGCCATCTGGCCGCGCATGCGTTCGATGATGTGTTCCCATTCAGGCAGCGTGGTGCGCTTGACGACGATGCGCTGGGTGTTGTGGCACGTCGTGCAACGTGCCTCCACGAGAGATTGTCCATCGCCGGCTGGCAGATTGAGTGACGCTCCCTTGATCTGTTCCTCCGGGAGGCGGTGTGGCCATGCGGGCGGCAGCGTCGCGCCCTGCTTGTTGGCAAGCGCCAGGTCGAGCTTTGCGTTCTTGCCACCCTCGACATCGACGGGCGCGGATTTGTTGCTTTCGAAACCGGCGCCGATGCCCTGAACCACGTACTGGCCGGGCGGCAGGTCGTTCGCTTCAAAGCGGCCCTGCTCCTGGCTCACCACCATGAAGGTCAGATGGCGGTCTGCATTGATGAGCTTCACCATGGCGCCGGCAACCGGCTGCCCGGCCGCGTCATTCACGACGCCCGCAACGACTCCGCGATTGTCGGCTGCCTGGGCGGCGGCAGCCATCGCGCCAAATGCAACGCCGGCGGCCAGATATCTCGTGAAAGTCTTTAGTGTCATGCGTTTCCCTCCGAGTTGATATTGCAGATCGCCAAGGCGGCACACCGCGACGTTGGTGCATCGTCTTTTGCTCATCACCAATCTGGCCGGTTTTTCCTCGCGCTTATTGTCGTGGACGAGTTGAAACAATTCTAACGTATTTCATTGCCGACTTCGAGGGTTGCTTTCAGGCACTCGCCCTCGTAGCCCGGATGGAGCGCAGCGTAATCCGGGAGCAACCTCGCCCACAGATGAAACGCTGAACCCGGATTACGGGCCGCAAAAGCGGCCCTCCAGCCGGGCTACAGGGACTTCGCAACCCGCGAGCCGCTACTCCTTCTTGAGCTGCTTGAACCATTTAAGATCCGGCGGCGCTTGGTTTTTCTTGGCCGGCATCAAGAGACCGTCGGCGCCGATGAAATAATTCTCGTTGCCGAGATGCACATGCGTGTTGCCCTCGGCGCAGTTCATCTCCAGCCATTCGGGACGCCGATCGTTCGAACGGCGATAGGTCCTGGTTACCGTCCAAGGCTTGGTCAACGCGTGATCGATGGTCGTGATGTCGTCGTAGAAGACGTTGGGATCAGCCTTGTCGAAGTAGATGCGTTCCTTGACGACGGTCTGATTGTCGCTGTGCAATGGCAGGCCTGTGGTGTCGTAGGCGCGCGGTCCCTTGAAATGGCGAGTCTCGACTTCCAGCGCATCGTAGCGGCCGTCGCCATCCTCATCAAGCCACTTGCCGATGGAATAGCCGCGGAGCGACGGCTCGATCTCGGCGGGCCAGTCGCGCCCGTCGGTGAAAATGCGGCGATTATCGTTGATGTGGTCGATCAGAACGTAGGTCGTATCCTGGGTGACGACGACCTCCATTTGCGTATAGGCCAGCATGGCCCGGGGCATGCCGGGCGGCAGGCACATGTACGACGGTTCAGTGCCATGGCCGCCCGCCAGTTGGTCTTTCAGTCCCGCATCATAGATCGCCTGATATTCAGGCGTGAGCGGCGGCTTCTGTCCAGCCGGCGTCCATTCGGCGGAGCCGACGCGGCGCCATTGTCCGCGCAGGTCCGGGTACTTCTTTTCATCATGCGCCCGCGCGCCGCCAATCGCCGCCGCGAGCACAGATGCCACTACGATTGTGCAGACCGGAAACCGGAATTGCATGGATACTCCCTCGCAGCCTCCGGCCTGCCGGCTTTCGCCGATGGCCGGAGCAGAAATCTCACTGGCCGGAGATCGACTTGCCGTCCTTGAACTTGGTCTTGATCAGAGCCCAGGCGCCGCCCGGCGCACCGCTGCGCAACGGATCGATCGTCAGCACCAACTCGTCGCCGGGCTTAAGCGATTTGGCTGACATGCCGTCGCGGGCCAGGATGCTCGGAGAGGGACCTTCCAGGTTCCACACCGTGCTGGCGCCGTCTTTCCCCTTGACGTCGACCAGAATAAAGCTGTGCGGGCTCGTATAGCGGAATTCCACCACGGTTCCGGCGATCTCTATCGGATTCCCCTGATCGAACATCGCGAATGAATGATGCGCCATCGCGGTTCCGCCGGCAGCAAGCGCTGCGGCCGAAGCTATCAACACGACTTCCAATCTCATGCGTTTCCCCTCGTTGCTTCTTTTGATTGGCCTCGATCTTAAGACAGCACCGCAAGCCGCCGCAACTGATCCTGCGCCTCTGCTGCCAGTCTCTTCGTCAATTCTGCGGCCCCCATCTCACGGCCGAGCGCTGCGGCTTGTCCTGACCACATCGGTGAAAACGCCCCGGATCCGCCGGCTTCCGCCTTTGCACGCAACGGGGCCAGCGCGCCCGCCGCAAGCGGAAACTCTGGGACCACATCGCTGATCGGCCCAACCTCGCGCATGATGCGGTTGATGAATCCCCTGGCCGGCCGGCCCGTCATCAGATTGTGATGGCCGTGGCATCGTCGCGCGCCGCCTGCATGGCGGCGCGATGGGGCGCTGCGATTTTCGCCTCGGGACACTGCAGATAGGCGGTGCCGATCTGCACGCCGCAAGCGCCGAGCGCGAATGCCGCCGCAATGCCCCGGGCGTCGCCGATGCCACCCGCCGCAATGACCGGCACTTTTACGTTGTCGACGATTTGCGGAACCAGCGCAAAGGTGCCGACCTGAGCGGCGATGTTGTCGGTGAGAAACATGCCGCGATGGCCGCCGGCCTCAAAGCCTTGCGCGATCACGGCATCGACCCCATGCTGTTCGAGCCAAACCGCCTCGGCGGTGGTGGTCGCGGAAGAGACCACGCGGCAGCCGGCGGCTTTGACGCGCCGCATGAGTTCGTCCGCCGGAAGACCGAAGTGAAAGCTCACGACCTGAGGCTTGAGTTCCTCGATCACCTTGCAGAATGCCACGTCAAAGGGCGCCCGGTTGCTGGTCGGCACCGGAGCCCTCGGATCAATTCCGAGTTCCTCGTAATAGGGTTTCAGCTTGTCGCGCCACCGTGCTTCGCGCGCATTGTTGGGAACGGGCGCCGCGTGACAGAAAAAATTCACGTTGACCGGCTTCACGGTCCTGGCGCGGATTTGGGCAAACTGGTCGCGCAGCTGCGCCGGCGTCAACATTGCGCAAGGCAGCGAACCGAGCCCGCCGGCCGCTGACACCTCCGCCGCCAATTCGGCATCCATGGCGCCCGCCATGGGCGCCAGGATGATCGGATGCTCGATTTCGAACAGATCAATCAGACGGTGGTCAGGCCACCTGAACGGCACTTGCCCGCCTCACTTCCGCGTCTGTTTGAAATACTTCAAATCCGGCGGGGCCTGATCCTTCTTCGCGGGCATCAGCAGGTCATCGCCGCTGAGAACATAGTGCTCATTACCGATCCAGACGTGACGGTTGTCCTCGGAGCAATTGTTCTGAAACCAGATCGGGTCGTGATCGCGCTTGTAGTGTTTGTCGACCGTCCACGGACGCGTCAGGGCATGGTCGTTGACGGTGATTACGTCATGCAGCGTGTCGGGGTCGGCCTTGTCGACGTAGAGGCGCTCCGTGATGACGGACTGGCTGTCTTCATGGAGCGGGATGCCCGTCGCCTCGTACGAGCGCGGCCCTTTGAAGCCGCGGGTCTCGATCTCAAGCACGTCGTAGCGGCCGTCGCTATCCTCGTCCACCCACTTGCCGATGGAATAACCATAAAAAGTAGGCTCGATTTCCTTGGGCCACGGACGCCCGTCCGTGTAGATGCGGCGAGGCAGCGCGTAGTCGAAGAGGATGTGGGTCGTCTTTGGCGTAATGAGGATTTCCATCGGGAAGATGACCGACATGATGCGCGGCAGGCCGAACGGCATGCATCGGGAGGGCGGGTCGTTTCCCTGGCCGCCGGCCGCCTGGTCCGCCAGGCTGGCCTCGAAAACCTTCTGATATTCCGGCGTGAGCGGCGCCTGCTGGCCGCGGCCGAGAGGCTTCGTCTGATCCCATTGAATGGCGATGCCGGGCGGCCGGCGCCATTGGCCCGAAAAATCGGGATATTTCGACTCATCGAACGCCCAGGCCCCTGCGATCGGCAGCGACACCGTCGCCGCGAAGGTGAGTGCAGCGATCGCGTTTCGGTTCAGCATCTTGATCCTCCCAGCTTAAATTCTGCAGGCGCAGAAATTTGGCTCAAGCTTAGCTCAATCCTACCGCTGCTCCAATCCTGGTTGCGGTTGTGGCTGGGGAGTTTCTAAGGCGGATTTTGATCGGCGGCGCCGCAAGGACGGCCCCAAAAACGACTGCGTCCGGACCTACGCTCACGCTGGCGGCGCAAGCGTCCGTCCGGACAGCAAACCGGCCTCCCGTCTACTCGAAACACCCCTAGTGGGTAGCGACGATCGGGTCACCGTTCTTGAATTTGATCTTGTTCACGTTCCACGCACCGCCGGGAGCGCCGCTGCGCAGCGGGTCAACCTTAAGCGCCAGCTCGTCACCGGGCTTCAAGGTCTTGCTGGTCCATCCGTCACGGATGAGCCCGCTTGGCGCGCCGCCTTCAAGGCTCCATACTTGGCTGGTGCCGTCCTGTTCCTTGACTTCCAAAATGATGAAGGCATGCGGGGCGGTGTACTTCCACTCTTTCACAACGCCAACGAGATCGATCGGATGTTCTTGATCGAACATGGCGAAGGAATGATGCGCCAATGCGACGCCGCCCATCGCAACAAGCGCCGCACCTACCAATAGTGTCTTCATATGGGACTTCATCTATTTCCCCCGTTGATCTTCGCTGATCCTTGCCCCCTCGGGCAGAGTAGGCAAACATCAGCTCTTTATCGGAACGCCGCAAAAAAACCGGCGTTCACAAGGATGTGCGATGCCCGCCGCGGGCAAGGGCGAACTGCCTTTTGAGTCGGGACTTCGGCACGTCCGACATTCTGGCAGCTGTTGACCGCAACTGTATATCACCAGTGCGTGATTGAGAAGAGGCCCGCGCCCTCTCGGAATCGCAGGCGCCCATGCGTGCCGCACGGGGCATCCACCGGATGTATCGAGAGAATCTTAGCTCCTGCCGCACAGGTGAGACCCTTAAAGTCAGCCGGATAATGCTTTAATCTTATCGCATGCCGGACCCAGTGCCCCTCCCCGTGCAGCCTATGCGTTGTACCGCCCGCGCGTTGCTGATGGGCGAGCGAATCGATACGGCCGGTCTCGAACGCAGCGATGTGATCTCCACATCCCCGCTGGCGTTCAGGGTCGGTTCGTCGGGCTTTGCGGTTCTGTTCCGCTACGGTGGGGTGGTGCTCGTCGGCCTGTCGCCGATCGAGGAAGACGAGCTGCTCCGTGGCATCCGGCCGCGCGTGGCCGGTCCTTCGGCAAAGATCGAGGACGAGGTCGCGACGATCGAAATCGCGCCGGAGCGCGATGACCAGGTTGAGATGGGCGGGTCGATTTCCGTCAAGGACCTGACGCCGCCGCGGCTGCTGGTGATTGCCGACGTACTGGCGAAGAACGTCGGCCTCGTGCGCGATGAACGCGAGGTCAACAAGGTCCTTGAGCTGATCGAGCCGTTTGCTAACCGCCTTGCAGCCACCGGCCGCGCCCCCTTCAACCGCCGCAACATGCTGCGCCTGATCGGCCAGGCGCTGCTGGTTCATCATCGCATGTCCGGCCGCATCGCGATCGAGGAGAAGCCCGATGTGCTGTGGGACCGTGCCGACCTCGAGCGGCTTTATGCCCGGCTCGAAGACGAATATGAACTCAAGGAACGGGCAATCGCATTGCGCCACAAGCTTCAGGTCATTGAGGAGACGACGCGCGCCCTGACGGACATCATCGATACCGAGCGCAGCGCACGATTGGAATTCGTCATCGCGATCTTGATCGTGGTCGAGATATTGATTGCGTTCTACGACCTGTTCTTCCGCCTTCCGAAATAGGCGCGCCGATCCCCATGTCGGCGCTCCTTAACCGTCGCCCGGCGCCCGAGAAGGTGGTCGCGTTTGCAGTCGCGGTGGCGCCGGCAGCTTGGCTTGTGGGCCTCGCCTGTCAGGGCGAACTCGGGGTGAGGCCCGTGACCGACGCGATCGGGATCAGCGGAGACTGGGCGCTGCGGCTGTTCTGGCTCGTACTCCTTGTCAGTCCGGCCCGCCGCATCCTGGCGGCGCCGAGCCTCATCCGGACGCGCCGCATCCTGGGACTTGGAGCCTTCGGCCTCGCCGCACTGCATTTCGGCCTCTATGTGCTCGATCAGCAGTTTGATTGGATTGAGGTCGGGCTTGAAGTCCTGTTGCGCACCTATCTCACCTTCGGGACCGCCGCAATGATCGGGCTCGCGGTTTTGGCGGCGTCGTCGAGCGATCGTGCCGTAAGCCGGCTCGGCGGTGCGCGCTGGAACCGGCTGCATCGCGGTGTCTATGCGGTTGCCGTACTTTCCTGGGTGCACTTCCTGCTGCGGTCGAGAACCAACACCTTCGAGCCGATGCTGATGTTCGGCCTCTTCGCTTGGCTCATGGGCTACCGGCTCATCCACCGCTTCACTGGGGAAGTCACGGCGGCCCGGCTCATGGGGCTCGCGGTCGCGGCAGCGGCTCTGACCGCAACAGCCGAGACCTGCTGGCACGCGGCCGCAACCGGCGTCGATGCGCGGCGGCTTCTGGCCGCCCATCTCGACATCGCCGATGGGCTGCGGCCGGCCTGGTGGGTTCTTGCCGCGGGGGTCGCGGCCGCCGCCCCTTCCTTTACCCTCCCCCGCTTGCGGGGAGGGTAAAGGAAGGGGCAGGCGTGTCCCGCCTCAGCGGTCAATCTCGCGCATGAGCACTTCGCAGGCGGTGGCCGGATCGACACACGGCCAGTCGGCAAGCTGATGGCGAAACCACGTGAACTGCCGCTTAGCGTAATGGCGGGTGTCCTTCTTTGCTTCCGTAACTGCGGCCGCAAGCGATATCTCGCCGGCGAGATGGCGCATCAGCCACGGTACTCCGTGGGCCTTCATTGAGGGCAGGAGCGGATCGAGACCCCGCGCGGCCAGCGCCCGCACCTCGTCGAGCGCGCCGGCGGACAACATGGCGTCGAAACGCGCGTCGATTCGCCGGTACAGCGCATCGCGATCGGGAGCGAGAAAAATTTTACCGACGCGGGCGGCGTCGAGCAGCGGCGGCATGCCCTTGTGCCGCCAATCCGTTATCGAGCGCCCGGTCGCCTCGACGACTTCGAGCGCACGAGCGATGCGGGTTCGATCAGCGGCGCGCAGGCCTGCTGCCGCCACGGGATCGCGGCGCGAGAGTTCCACATGGAGAGCCGCGGGGCCGGACGCGTCAAGTCTCGCACGCACCGCGGCCCGGATCTCCGGCGGCACGGGTGGGATCGCCGCCAGCCCAGCAGTGAGCGCTTTGAAATAGAGGCCGCTGCCGCCGATGAAGATGGGTATCCGGCATTGCGCACGCGCCGCTGCGAGCGCAGCGCCGGCGTCGCCCAGGAAGCGGCCGGCTGAATAGTTTTCCGCGGCGTCCACGTGTCCGTAGAGCAGGTGCGGAACGCGCGCCATTTCGGCTGCACTGGGCCGCGCCGTAATGACTCTCAGGTCGCGATAAACCTGCATCGAATCGGTGTTGACCACAACGCCGCCGATCCGCTCGGCGACCGCGAGCGCGAGCGCCGACTTGCCGCTCGCGGTCGGCCCTGCGATAAGCACCGCAACCTTGTCTTGCACGTTGTCCTGCTCGGATTGTTGCATCCGATCCTGCATTGCGTCCCGCGCGCCGCCCATCCCAGCTCTTAAAGTTCCATGACCCACGTCGCCACCTTGCTCGCCCATCCTACGCAGCCCATACCGGAGGATACCGGGTGGCAAGCGGCGCGGAACCTGCCGGCTGCCGGGGCGCCCGCATGGCTTGATCCCGGCGTGGCGCTCGATATCCCGTTTATCCCGCCTGACGGCAACGACAATCGCATCACGGCCGAGACCCTGCGTGGCGCCATGGGCGGTGCTCCGATTGATGTGGTGGTGCAGCAAGCCGCCGGACGACGCAAGCGCCTGCTCCTCGCCGACATGGATTCCACCATGATCGGCCAGGAATGCCTCGACGAACTCGCTGACTTTGTCGGACAGAAGGCCCGCGTCGCCGCCATTACGGAGCGCGCCATGCGTGGCGAGGTCGAATTTGCCCCGGCGCTGCGCGAGCGCGTCGCGCTGCTGGCGGGACTTCCTGCCGGCGTCGTCGACGAGGTGATTGAAAAGCGGATCACGCTCACGCCCGGGGCGCGCACCCTGGTGCGGACGATGCGCCGCCATGGCGCCTATACGTGCCTGGTATCAGGCGGGTTCACGGTGTTCACCGCGCGGATTGCGGCGCTGATCGGATTCGACGAGAACCGCGGCAACCGGCTCATCGTCGGGGAGGACGGGCGCTTTCTCGGTACGGCTGCGGAGCCGGTGCTGGGTCGCGACGCCAAGCTCGAGACGCTGCGGGAATTGCGCCGCAAGCTCGGGCTCGCCCGCAACGAGACCCTGGTGGTAGGCGACGGCGCCAACGATCTGAAGATGATCGGCGATGCGGGCCTCGGCGTCGCATTCCGGGCGAAGCCGTTGGTAGCCGAAGCTGCGGCCGCGCGCATCGACCACGGCGATCTCACCGCGCTGCTTTATGCGCAGGGCTATCGCCGCGAGGAGTTTGTCGAGAGGTAGAATCCCTCCCCGTCTTCGGGGAGGGTGGCCGAGCGAAGCGAGGTCGGGTGGGGTTCTCTTGGGTGTCGCCGCGCAATCCCACCCGGCGCGCAAAAGCGCGCCACCCTCCCCGAAGACGGGGAGGGATAAAGCCTCACTGCAAGCTCAGCGCCACGAAGCGCAGTTCGCCATCCGCATTGGCGACAAGCAACAGCGCCGACTTACGGCCTTCCTTCTTGAGCTGCTCGACCCGCTTCTGCAGTGCGTCGGTATCGGCGACCGCCTCCTGCGACACCTCGACCACGACGTCGCCCGCATTGAGACGCTTGTCGGCGGCGGGGGACTGGGCTTCGACGCCGGTGATCACCACGCCCTTCACGCTGTCCTTGATCTTGTAACGCTTGCGCAGGTCGTCGGTCATATTGGCGAGGTTGAGGCCGAGCGTCTTCTGCACGACGGTCTTTTCCGGGGGCGCCGCATCCTTGTTGGGCGTCAGCGCCGCCTGTTTTTCGCCGTCTTCGAGACGGCCGAGCTTCACGGTGCGGCTTTCTTCCTTGCCTTTTCGTACGATGAGGACATCGACATCCTTGCCGACCGGCGTATCGGCGACGATGCGCGGCAGGTCTTTGATGTCCTTGCCGTCGAACTTGATGATGACATCCCCGGCTTCGATGCCCGCCGGCTTCGCCGGCCCCTTTTCGTCGATGCCGGCCACCAGCGCACCGCGCGCCGGCTTGATGTTGAGGCTGTCGGCGATATCGTCGGTGACCTGCTGGATGCGCACGCCAAGCCAGCCGCGCCGCGTCTCGCCGAACTGGCGCAGCTGGTCGATAACCGCAACCGCGGTCTTGGAAGGCACCGCGAACCCGATGCCGATGGAGCCGCCCGACGGCGAGATGATCGCCGTGTTGATTCCGATGACGTCGCCTTCGAGATTGAACAGCGGACCGCCCGAATTGCCCCGGTTGATGGCGGCGTCGGTCTGGATGTAATTGTCATACGGGCCCGAATTGATGTCGCGGTTGCGCGCCGACACGATGCCCGCCGTCACGGTCCCGCCAAGGCTGAACGGATTTCCAATCGCTATCACCCATTCGCCGAGCCGCAGCCTGTCCGAGTCACCGAACTGAACCGAAATGAGCGGTTTCTCCGGCTTCACCCGCAACAAGGCGAGATCGACCTTGGTGTCGCGGCCGAGAATTTCAGCCTTGAGGCGCGCCCCGTCGTTGAGGATAACGGTCACCTCGTCGGCATCGGCGATGACGTGATTATTGGTCACCACGATTCCGGACGGATCGATGATGAAGCCGGAGCCCAACGAATTGACGCGGCGAGGCCCATTCGGCCGGTTCTGGTTGTTGTCGCCCTGCTGACCGCGGCGATTTTTGAAGAACTCGTCGAAGAATTCCTCGAATGGCGATCCGGGGGGCAGCAAGGGCTGCGGCGTCGCGCTATTGCGACCCTCGACGCTCTGAGACGTCGAGATGTTGACGACTGCGTTGATGACCTTCTCGGCCACATCTGCGATGTTGTCGGGGCCGCGAGCTTGGGCTGGCGGCGCAACGAGCGCAACCGCCGCCATAACGGCGGCAGCTGCCGCCGGCATCACGCGATAAGGCGAACGAATAAGCAAACAACCAAGACGGGGGAGCGGAAAGCCAGCCATGGGCGTCAAGTCTCCTCGGAGATCATCTCCTAACAGTGCGCCTGTAGGCGCCGTCGCGCAAGAGCGTATAATGAGCGTGCCCCTCCATTCCGGTTAGGGAGGGGGTGCAGGGGAGGCAGGGAGGGGGGCGAACTCCCGTCGAGCAGCCCCGGCTGGCGCTACCCGCGCACCAGCCATAACAAAGCCAAGCCCAACGCCGCGCTGAGAAGCCCGACCAAGCGCAATCCCTGGTCCGGCGTCTGCGTCATCACCGTGACAGCGCGCTTGGCAGCTTCCGGGAAGGCCGCAAAAATGAGCCCCTCGATGACGAACACCAGTGCAATTGCTGCCAGAAAATCGGTCATGGGACGCTTCGGCAAGACGCAATGTTCCCTCCCTCCCCTCCCCCGCAAGCGACGGAGGGTAATTAGGCCCTCCCCCACTCGCGGGGAAGGGTAGGGAGAGGCTATGGCGCACGTGGCTTCGGCGCATCCTTAGGCATTTCCTTACCGGCCGGATTGCCGAAATACTTGAAGAAATCGGAATCCGGTCGCAGCACCAGCCGCGTGTCGCTGGCCCGCAATCCCGCCTCATAGGCTTGCATGGAACGGTAGAAGGCGAAGAAATCGGGATCCCTGGTATAGGTTTCAGCGAAGATGCGGTTGCGTTCGCCATCGCCCTCGCCACGAGTCTGTTCGGCGCGCGACTGCGCCTCCGCCACCAACACGGTGACGTCGCGGTCCGCCTTGGCGCGGATCTCCTGGCTCTTCTGGCTGCCATCGCCCCGTATGGACGCGGCTTGACGCTGCCGCTCGGTCTGCATGCGTTGATAGACGGCCTGGCTGTTCTGCTCCGGCAGATCGGCGCGCCTGATGCGTACATCGACGACCTCGATGCCGAAAGCGCGCGCTTCGCGATCGAGCTGATCGCGTACGCGCGCCATCAACGCTGCACGCTCGTCGCGCACCACATGGATCAGGGAGGCTTCTCCGAGCACGCGCCGCAGCGCTGCGTTGAGCAGGCTTGAAAGCCGCGAGTTGGCGCCGTCGATATTGGTGACGGTCTGATAGAACCGCAGCACATCGGTAATGCGATAGCGCGCAAAGGCATCGATCACGAGGCGCCGTTGGTCAGAGGCGAATACTTCCTGGGCTGCGTTTTCCAGGTCGAGGATGCGGTTGTCGATCGTGATGACGGTATCGGCCAGCGGGATCTTCACGTGAAGGCCCGGCTCGGTAATGACCCGGACCGGCTCGCCGAAACGCACCACCAGAGCCTGCTTGGTCTGATAAACCGTGAACAGCGACCCGTACGCCGCCAGCGCCAGGATGACGGCGGCGGCCACGACTGCGCCGATAAAATTGGCTTTCATCGGTTGCCTCCTCCCGTCGTCGATTGCGGCGCCTGAGCCGGCGGCCGGTTTCGCAGTTCAGGCAGCGGCAGATACGGTATCACGCCGGACCCGCCCTGCCCGGAGGAATCCAGTATGACCTTGTCGGTGCCGCTGAACAGACGCTCCATCGTCTCGAGATAAAGCCGCTGGCGGGTAACGTCCGGCGCCTTCTTATTCCTCGTAAATCTTGTTGAACCGCGCTGTCTGGCCCTTGGCCTCGGCGACGGTCTGCTCGCGATAGGCCTCCGCCGACTGCGTTAACTGTGCGGCACGACCCCGCGCTTCCGGAACCACCCGCCCCGCGTAGGTGCGCGCTTCATTCTGTGCCCGCTCCTGGTCGGCCTGGGCGGCCTGGACGTCGCGGAACGCGTCGATGACCTGGGCCGGGGCCTCAACCTTCAACATCTGCACCTGAGTGACCGTGACGCCGGCTTTGTATTGATCCAATGTCTTCTGGACGAGGTCATGCACCTCGCTTTCGATTCGCTGTCGTCCGCCGGTGAGAACCGGTTCCAGTTCGGAGCGGCCGATCACCTCCCGCATTGCGCTTTCGGCCACCGCCTTCACGGTGCCTTCCGGGTTTTGCAAATTGAAACGAAAGTCGGACGCACCTGTAGTGCCCGCCCCCACGACCCAAAATACCGTGAAATCCACGTCCACGATGTTCTCGTCGCCGGTGAGCATCAAGCTCTCCTCCGGCACGTCGCGTGTCTGGGTGCCGCGGCGGGCGTCCTCGACGAACCGCACGCCGATCTGGATCGGGGTTACCCGTGTGACCTTGGGAATCTCCACCGATTCGATGGGGTAGGGGTAGTGGTAACCGAGGCCGGGGTCGACCTTGCGGTTAAATTTGCCGAACCGCATGACGAGGCCGAGTTCATCGGGTGCAACCTGGAAAATTCCAGAAGCGAGCCACAAAGCGACGGCGAGCAGCCCGATGATCACGACGCCGGTGCCGCCAAGGCCGCCGCCCGGCAACACGTTGCGCAGCTTGTCCTGCCCGCGGCGGAGCAAATCCTCCAGGTCAGGCGGCGATGAGCCTGACGGCGGGGAACCGGATCCCCATGGCCCTTTCGGGCCTGAGCCCCAGGGGCCACCGCCCTGATTACTCCACGGCATCAACTGACCTCCACATCGGCCGAACCGAAAACCCTGATCAAGAACCCTTCTGGCCGACCGGGAATTTCACGTCCGGGGGTTATAGGGGACGCCACCTCCCCTTTCAACGCGCACTCGCAGCGCATTCGCCACTTGTCGCGCCCGCGCACCGTCCAAAGCAAGTTAGCGTTAACGCTGGTGCCGTTGGACGAACTGCGGCTGTCGCGCGAGGCGGCCGGCCACCGCCAAGATCTATGAGCGTTATTCGCGAACATCTGTACCAGGGGTAAAACTCGTGGCGGTCCCCACCCCCACCCTACCCTCCCCCGCAAGCGGGGGAGGGTAGGGTGGGGGCCGGCACAAGCCCGGCGAGGACGCCATGGGTTTTGCTCCTGTTACGAACGCCTTTCGTAGGTCAACGTCTTTCGTAGGTCAGTGTGGTAAAGGGCGCTTCATCATCGGGCCCAGCCGCATAGTCCTGCCGGGCGGCCTCGCGCCATTGCGCCGGGTCGATCCCCGGAAATATCGTATCTCCTTCCGGCTGGACGTGCACGCGGGTGATTTCGAGGCGCGCGGCCTTGTCGATTGTCTTCGAATATATGTCGGCGCCGCCGCCAACCACAATGGCCGCGGCGCCCCGCCGCAGCGCGTCACCCTCGGCTACCTCCATCGCGGCTTCCAGGCTGGGCGCCACCACAATGCCGGCGGCAGCGAATTGTGGATCTCGCGTGACGACGATGGTGGTGCGGTTTTCCAGGGGCTTCCTGAAAGAAAGGTAGGTCTTGCGCCCCATCACGACCGGATGGCCGACGGTGAGTGCGCGAAACCGCTTGAGATCGGTCTTGAGCCGCCACGGCAGCCCGCCGGCACGCCCAATCACGCCGTTCTCTGCGATAGCAGCGACGAGAACCAGCGGAATGCCCGCGCCCCTTCCGGCCGACCCCATCACACCGCGACCTTTGCCTTGATATGCGGGTAGGGGTCGTAGCCTTCGAGGGCAAAGTCCTCGAAGCGAAATGCGAATATATCCGTCACCGCCCGGTTGATCTGCATTTCCGGCGGTCGCCGCGGCGTCCGCGCAAGCTGGAGCCGGGCCTGATCGATATGGTTGAGATACAAATGGGCGTCGCCAAAGGTGTGGATGAAGGTCCCGGGGGCAAGACCGGTGACCTGCGCCACCATCATGGTCAGCAGCGCGTAGGACGCGATGTTGAAAGGCACGCCCAGAAACACGTCGGCGGAGCGCTGATAGAGCTGGCACGAGAGCGTGCCATTCGCCACGTAGAACTGAAACAGGCAGTGGCAGGGCGGCAGCGCCATCTTGTCGACGTCGGCCGGATTCCAGGCCGTCACGATGAGGCGGCGCGAGTCCCGAGCCGGCCACGAGCGCCACTGGCGGCCATACACCGGGCCGAGATCGCCGCGCTCGTCCGCCCATTCATCCCAGATCGAGACGCCGTGGTCGTTGAGGTATTTGATATTGGTGTCGCCCGCGAGGAACCAGAGAAGCTCGTAGATGATCGATTTCAGATGCAGCTTCTTGGTGGTGAGTAGCGGAAAGCCGGCCGCGAGATCGAACCGCATCTGATGGCCGAACACTGACAGGGTGCCGGTCCCGGTACGGTCGCGCTTTTCCACGCCGTCGGCGAGGATGCGTTCCATCAGGTCGAGATATTGGCGCATGGCTCGACTTATCAGGGCGACGATTCGCCTTGAGCCGGAGAGTAACGCGCCGACGGCCGCCCAAACGCAAGTCCCCGGCGGCTATTCTCCAACGCGACAAAAAATCCGGCGGGACTTGCCCGCCGGATTTAGGGATCAGGCATCAGAGACCCGGCATCAGTCCTCGACGAAGATCTGGTCGCGCTTCTTCGCGAACATCGGCAGCGCTGCGAAAACCAGCAGTACCACCGCAATGCCGATCAAGGCGCCGGAGATCGGGCGGGTCACGAAGGTGGTCGGATCGCCGCGGGCGATCAGCATGGCGCGGCGGAGGTTCTCCTCCATCAGCGGCCCAAGCACGAAGCCGAGCAGCATCGGGGCCGGCTCGAAGTCATGCTTGACCAGCCAATAGCCGCCGTTATCACGCAGTCGAACGGCGCATTGTTGATCGAGTAGACGCCGATCGAGCAGAAGATCAGGATCGCCGGAAACAGGAAGCGGTACGGCACCTGCAGCAGTTTTACCCACATTCCAACCATCGGCAGATTGATGATGATCAGCATCAGGTTGCCGAGCCACATGGACGCAACCATGCCCCAGAACAACTCCGGCTGCTTTGTCATCACCTGGGGACCCGGAACGATGCCGTGAATCGTCATGGCGCCGACCATCAGGGCCATCACGGCATTGGGCGGGATGCCGAGCGTGAGCAGCGGGATGAATGATGTCTGCGCCGCCGCATTGTTGGCGCTTTCAGGCGCCGCCACGCCCTCGATCGCACCGTGGCCAAAGCGGGAGGGGTCCCTCGACATTTTCTTTTCGAAGGTATAAGCCGCGAAAGCCGCGATCACGGCGCCGCCGCCGGGAAGAATGCCGAGAATTGCGCCAAGCACGGTGCCGCGGCCGATCGCGCCGGCGGAGGCCTTCAAATCCGGCCAGGTCGGCATCAGGCCGGTCAACTTGGCGTTGATGACGTCGCGCGTGCCGGTTTGCTCCAGATTACGCATGATCTCGGCAAATCCAAACACGCCCATGGCGACGACCACGAAGCCGATGCCGTCGGAGAGTTCCGGAATGTCGAAGGCCATGCGGGATTGGCCGGTTTCGATGTCGGAGCCGACCATCGACAGCATCAGCCCCAGCATCACCATGGCGAGCGCCTTGAGGATCGAGCCGCGCGCAAGCACCACGGCGAAGCACAGGCCGAGGGTCATCAGCGAAAAATATTCCGCTGGACCAAACAGCAGCGCGACCGACGTCAGCGGCGCACCCAGCGCAGCGACCAGCACGGTCGATACGCAGCCGGCAAAAAACGATCCGATGGCCGCGATGGCCAGCGCCGGGCCGGCGCGGCCTTTCTTTGCCATCTGGAACCCGTCAAGGGTCGTGATCACCGAAGACGCCTCGCCCGGAATGTTGATCAGGATCGAGGTGGTCGAACCGCCATATTGAGCGCCGTAGTAGATGCCCGCCAGCATGATCAGCGCGCCGACCGGCGGCAGGCCGAAGGTGATCGGCAGCAGCATGGCGATGGTGGCGAGCGGACCGACGCCCGGCAACACGCCGATCAAGGTGCCGACCATGGCCCCGATCAGGCAGAGGAACAGGTTCATCGGCGATAACGCCACTCCGAAACCGAGGGCGAGATGTTGAAGGAGGTCTAGCATGGCTGGTTACTTCACGCTGTCGATGCGGGCCGCAGCCGGCATGCAATTCATCGGATTGACGAAAGGCCTTTGAGGATGGTCGCCAGATCCCAACTATTGGGCCATATCTGCATCGGAAGATTGAGGGCATAGGGAAACAGCAGGACGCAGAAGCCTGTCAGCACCGCCCCCCAGATGAGCGTCTCGAGAGGGCGCGCCTCCGGAGTTGCGCCGGCAGCCGCCAGGATGCTGAGGAAACTCGCGATAACGAGGCCGAGCGGCCGCACCAGCCAAGCAAACAGCACCACCGAAAGGGTGACGAAGAACGGTCCGCGGAAATAGAAGCGATCGATGCCCGGCCCTTTCGTAAGGACGCCTGTCGCCGCCACCGCGATACCGAGCACCCCAAGCACGATCGCGAACATGCGCGGCGCCGTGCCGGGTCCGAAGGCGAAGCCGCGCATGCCGGGTAGATCGCGGGACGCCCACAGCGCAAATATTGCCACACCCACCAGCACAAGGCCGCCGTAGAATTCCCGCGGTGCGCGAACAAACGATCCGCGGTTCTGCGGCTCGGGTGCGCCGCCGACATTCTCCGACATTTATTCTTTCCTCCCTGCGAGGTGACTGGTCAGCTTATGCTCTAGTCCATGCCTAGCACAAGGCCGGGCGGCGCCGAAAGCGTTCATTGTAACGTCACACGAAGCCGACAAGCCCCAAGAGTGCTGCGCAGGCGAACACCACCAGCGGCGAGAGCCGGGTCCAATAGACGACAGCGAATGTCGTTGCCGTGATGGCGAGCGAGGCCCAGTTGCGATCGGCCCCGCGCGCGATGATGAGTGCGCTCGCCGCAATAAGTCCAATCGTCACCGGCACCAGACCGGCCTGAATCGCAATGCGCCAGCGCGCCTTGCGAAAGCGCTCGACAACCTGCGCCACCGCGCAGGCGAGAATGCAACTCGGTCCGCACATCGCCACTGTCGCGATCGCGGCGCCCGGCACCCCCGCGATAAAATGTCCCAGCAGGGCGACAAACATGATGTTCGGTCCCGGCGCTGCCTGCGCAATGGCGAACAATTCGCTGAACTGGCGATCCGTGAGCGACCGGGCGATCTCGACGGTCTGACGGTGCATTTCCGGCACGGCCGAGCCACCGCCGCCGACGGCGAACAGTGACAGGACGGCGAACTGCAAAAACAGCGCGGCGAGCGTCGCGGGATCACTTCGCATCGGCGCGCCGCCAGGCAAAACCGATGCTCACCGGCACGATCACCAGCAGCACCAGGGGAAGACTGAGATGCAGCACCCCGACGGCCACAAATGTCGCGAGCGCCACGGAGTGCTCCGGGCCGAGCCGAACGCGAACCAGCGGCTCGGCCATCTTGACGGCCGCCGCAATGACCGCCCCGGCCGCCGCAGCCGCAAGGCCTGACAGCACGCCGTGCATTTCCGGCAACGCGCCAAAACGGCGATAGGCGGCGCCCGCCGCGATCATCAACACGACCGATGGGCCGAGCAATCCAACGAGGCAGGCGAGCCCGCCCGGAATGCCGCGCATCCGGGCGCCAAACACCGCGCAGAGATTGACGATGTTAGGTCCGGGCAGAAACTGGCACAACGCCAGGAGGTCATTGAACTCGTGCGCCGTCATCCAACCTTTGTTTTCAACCAGCATCCGGCGCGCCCACGCCAACACGCCGCCGAAACTGGATATCGAGACGCCCGCGAAGGCGAGACACAACGCGGCGATGGACGGCCGCGAAGCCGCGACAGCGGCGACGGTCGAGGGGGCGTCAGGTTCGGCAGGAGGAACCGCGGAAGGCGTGGAATCCGATTCCTTTCATGAGGTGATGGGGGCCTCCGTCGCAGCGTCAACTTGTTGGATTTACAGGCCCTTCGATGTGTTGTCGATACAGAGGACAACTACAGTGGGGTCAGTATTCAGCGTGTCACGTTTGGTTAGGTCGAGTTCCGGGGCCTGGAAGTCCCGCAAGGCACTTCCTGCATCCATCCGGTCCGAGTATCAGCGCCTCTACGGCGAGAGATCGAGGTCGCGAAGCAAGTTCGCTTGGGAAGCAATATTCAGCGAGCCCGCCAGCACACCCTTTCACCGCGCGAAGGTCCTACACGCGGAATGGCTGGCGCTGGTCAATCGGCGGATTGAGGCGCTCAAGGGAGCAAGGGCCAGTGAGGGCGTCGAACTCTCACAGCGGGATGCCGACGCGCTCGCGGGTGAGTGGTATAGGTGGTTCATCGGATTTCACCTCGACAACCCCGGCAGCCCCAAGCGGTGGTCGAGCCTACGCGAGACGCTGGTGGACATAGCGGGCGACCTTGAGACAGGTGAGCTTGACTTCGACCAGCCAGAGGTGCTGAGCGCGATCGACACCGAGGCCCGGGCCAGCCAGTTCTTGACGGATCGCGGGGTAGCGCTGATGCATGCAGGGCGGACCAGCTTCCTGTCCGCGGTGGCCGGGGAGTTCCTACGGGCCACTGAGACGCTGGAACGCCGGGCGGGCGGGGACTGGTCTGAGGATAAGCACCTCGACCAGCTTGCCCCCTACAGACCTAACGGCAGCAGCGCTATTACCGCCTGCGCTACCGACCTTACTGCCGTGGCCCTGTTCGAAGCGTATTGCAAGGACAATCCGAAGAAACCCTCGACCATCGACCGCTGGCGGTGTGTGTTCCGAGCTTTAGACGCTTCCGGGTGGCAGGAGTTGGGGTGGGACGCACAGCGCTGGGCAGACAGCTTGATTGGGCAGCCGACCAACGGTGGTCGATCACGCGGCGCGCTTACTGTGCGGGACGCATGGATAGCTGCGCCTCGTGCCGTGTGGAAATGGGGACAGCGCAAGCGGCTTGTGTTCCGCAATCCATTCATCGGTGTCACGGTCGAGGTGCCCAGCAAGGCCGAGACACGCGAAACTGGGAAAGGGTTCACCGACAAGGAAGCCGCGACCATCCTACAGGCGGCCCTCACTGTCCCGACCATCCCGCGGACCAAAGCCGGCCATATCATGTTCGCCGAGGCTGCGCATCGGTGGGTGCCGTGGTTGGACGCATACACCGGGGCTCGGGTAGGAGAACTGACGCAAGCGCGGGTCTGTGACGTGCAGGTGAGGGTTTTCTCTGTCAACGCTCCCGAGGGGCTGCGGCGAGTTGAGTATGCGGTGTTGCGGATTACTCCAGAGGCCGGCACCGTCAAGACCAACAAGGCCCGCACGATCCCTCTGCATCCCCACCTGATCGACCAAGGGTTATTGGATTACGTCGAGGCTGTGAGGGTACAGCAGGGAGCCAACGCTCCGCTGTTCAACACGGGTAACATCGGCAAGGGTCGAGGTCCGGCCCTCCGCGCCCGCGACAAACTGGCCAAGTGGGTACGCTCGTTGTCCTCTCGCTGCGCCTCGCTGGCCGATAAGGGAGTCAAGCCCAATCACGGCTGGCGGCACACATTCAAAGTGCGTGCCCGTCGTGCTGGCATAGAGCCCGGTATCCGAGATGCAATCTGCGGGCATGCTCCACGGTCGGTCGCCGAGCAATACGAGCACGTCCTCGTCGAGGATATGGCGG
>Ga0209131_1000617_pt1 | contig 25257 bp, 23 predicted proteins | sample GraSoi_2013_40cm_FD_185826 | JGI IMG/M metagenome (GOLD analysis project Ga0209131, IMG submission 185826) | Grasslands soil microbial communities from the Angelo Coastal Reserve, California, USA - Sample 9_17_2013_40cm (SPAdes) (version 2) | ecosystem: Environmental > Terrestrial > Soil >... | reverse complement strand
GTCTTCGCAGCGCTCAGGGTCATCCCGCGCAGAGCGGGGACCTGCTGGTACCGGCCCGAGCTGAACCACCATGTCACTAGCGCGATCACAAGAATCAGGGCCAGCGCGCCTGAGACGTACATCAGGCGCCCGCCCGGTGCCCGACGGCCGCGGCCGCGGCCGCGGTAGCGGCCGCCATCCAACGGCTGGCCATAGCTGACACCTGGCAGGTCGCCATACGCGGCGATCTCATCGGCAGCTGCGACGACCAGCGTGTGGTTAGCCATCGACTGCGTGTCGCCGTACGGCGCAGGCAGCACCTCGGATCGCTGCGGGCGCAGGGATGGGAGGGCCGACGCACCGACCGCGCCTGGCGTGGCATCGCCGGGCTGCGAGGATTCCCACTGCCGCGGCGTCTGGTAGTCGCCCGGATCGTAGGTATGGTCGGCGATTGCACCGCCGAAGTCTTCACTGTCATCGACGCCGTAGGCACCGGCCCCGGGCCCTGGCGCCCGGTAGGGATGTGAGGCCGAGTCGGACGCTGGCGCCCAGAGCGGCCCGGAGCCGGAGTGCAGCGGAAGGCTGGGATGCGGCTCCGAGCCATGGAACGCAGCCAGGCCGGGCTGCGGGCCAGAGCCCCGGAATGCCGGAGGGCGAGGCTGCGGCCCGGAGAACGCCGGCGGCTCCCGGTGCGGCTGAGCTGCCCTCTCAAAGGCCCCCTGGTCATAGCCGGCCGGCGCTTGGTGCGGCGCGGTTCCCGCGGCCTGCGCGTCCCTGACCTCCTGGATCGCGCGCAGGAACTGGCCGGCGCTGGCCGGCCTGAGGTCGGGATCGCGGCTCGTGGCCATCGCCACCATGGCGTCTACGGCGCCGGAAAGCCCGGGCAGGACGCTGGACGGCGGCGGCACGACCTCATCGACATGCTTGTACGCGACAGCCAGCGGGCTCTCGGCGGTATGCGGCTGGAAACCGGTGAGCAACTCGAACAGCATGATCCCGGCGGCGTAGACGTCGGTGCGCGCGTCGGATGTCCCGCCCGCGACCTGCTCGGGCGCCAGGTAGGCGGCCGTTCCGATGATCATGCCGCCTTTCGTCTGGACCGTGCCAGCCACCGATCTGGCGAGCCCGAAATCGGCGACCTTCACCGCGCCCGAGGCAGCCAGCAGCACGTTTTCCGGCTTGACATCCCGGTGCGCGAAGCCAGCGTCATGCGCGGCCGCCAGCCCCGTGAGCACGCCCGCCATGATGTCGAGCGCCTCCCTGGCGCTCAGCCTGCCGCGCTCGTTCAGCAGCTGCCGCAGCGTTCGGCCCGGGACGTACTCCATCGCTATGTAGTGCAGCCGCTTGTCCGAGCCCTGGTCGAAGATCGCGACCACGTTCGGGCTGGACAGCCTTGCGGCCGAGCGCGCTTCCCCGATGAACCGGCGGACGAACTCCGCGTCGTCTGACAGCTCCGGGTGCGCGATCTTCAGCGCGATCACGCGGTCAAGCCTGGTGTCGGTACCGAGATACACCGTCGCCATTCCGCCCCGCGCGATCCGCGAGTCGACGTGGTACCGGCCGCCAAGCAGCTGGCCCACGGGTGGCGAAAGGGCGGTATCCATCGGCAATAGTGTAGGGGCAGGGTTGGCCGCCTGAACCGGTTACGCTTTGGCCAGCTAACCGGTAACGGGAGGGGAAGACGCGAGGGCGTAGCGCCGCTGCGGTATCCGGCCGGCCCGGTGCGCCAGCCGCCCGGCGATGACCGCTGACCGCATCGCCGCCGCCATCAGCTCGGGATCGCGCGCCCTGGTGACGGCCGTCGCGAGGAGCACGGCGGCGCAGCCGAGTTCCATGGCCAGCGCCGCGTCGCTGGCCGTACCGATGCCGGCGTCGAGTATCACAGGCACCGACGCAGCCTGCACCATCAGCTCGATGTTGTGCGGGTTACGGATGCCAAGGCCCGACCCGATCGGCGCGCCGAGCGGCATGACTGCCGCGCAGCCCGTCTGCTCCAGGCGCCTGGCGAGCACCGGGTCGTCATTGGTGTAGGGCAGCACCGTGAACCCCTCTGAGACGAGCTGCTCAGCGGCGTCGAGCAGCTCGACCGGGTCGGGCAGCAGCGTAACCTCGTCCGCGATCACCTCGAGCTTGACCCAGGAGGTGGCGAGCGCCTCCGCGGCCAGCCTGGCGGTCCTGACAGCCTCGGCGGCGGTGAAACAGCCGGCGGTGTTCGGCAGTACCCTGATTCCGCGTTCGGCCAGAACGCCGAGTACCGAGCCCGGAGAAGAGGGGTCCACCCGGCGCATCGCAACGGTCGTCAGCTCCGTGCCCGAAGCCGTCAGCGCGCGGCCGAGCACGTCCATGCTTGGCGCACCACCGGTTCCCATGATCAGCCGCGAGCCGAATTTCTGCCCGCCGAGCACGAGCGGGTCGTCGGCTAGCCATTCGCTCACGTCTGCCTCCCTAGAGCGTGCCGGCTGGTCTGGATAGCACACATCAGCCTCCCTGAACCGCCACCAGCACCTCGACCTCGTCCCCAGCGGCGAGCCTGGTCGATGGCCAGGATGCACGGCGCACCACCTCGCCGTTGACCGCTGCGGCGATTCCGCTGGCGGCCTGCGATATTAGCGAAACGGCCCGCTCCAGTGACATCTCGTCGGCCACTTGATGGGGCGTCCCGTTGATCACTATCTCCACGGCAGCTCCTGCCGTGCGAAGCGCTGCGCGCTGAAGGGCGCTGCGGCCTCGCTCATCGTTCCGGTCACCAGCTGGTCGGCGATCAGGTCGGCGGTCACGGGCGCGAGCAGCACGCCGCTGCGGAAGTGGCCGGTCGCGAGGACCAGACCGGGCAGCTGCGACGGGCCGAGCACCGGAGCGTTGTCCGGGGTACCGGGCCGCAGGCCGGCCGCCGCCTCGGCGAGCTCGAGCTCGGTGATGCCGGGGACGATCGCCCGTGCGTCCCGCAGCAGCTGCCAGACCCCGCCGGCCGTGACGCTCGTATCGGCGCCCATCTCCTCCTGGGTGGCGCCGAGCACGAGCTCGCCATCTTGTCTGGGCACGAGGTAGACCGGCGATCCCTGCACGACTCCCCGTACCGTCCGGTTAAGCAGCGAAGGGGAGAGTCCGGATGCGAGCGTGGCCGCGGTGGGGCGCAGCCGGACGATCTGGCCCTTGACCGGCCGCAGCGGCGGAACGACGTCCTCGGGAAGGCCGGCGATCGCGGCCGACGACCAGCCGGCGCTGAGGACGACCTGGGACGCCGAGACCGCCGTGCCGTCAGCCAGGTGGGCCCCTGACGCCCGGTCGGCATCGAGGCGCAGCTTCGTCGCGCGCTGCGGCAGATGCACGACGCTCGCTGCCCTCGCGGCGGCGAGCAGGGCGCTGGTGAGCAGTCGCGGATCGACTGACGCGTCATCCTCCACCAGCAAGCCACCGCTGATTGCCGGTCCGAGCAGCGGCTCAGCCTGACGGCATTCCCGGCTGGACAGCCGGTGGGTGGCGACGCCGAAGGACTCGCGCAACAGCGCATGCTCGGCCAGCATGGCCATGTCGTCGGCGTCGTAACCGACCTGCAGCGTACCTGTCTGGCGGAAGCCGGTCGGCATGCCGGTCCGCTCGGTTAGCTCCGCGGCGAAGGCCGGATACAGCCGCAGCGACAGGCTGCCGAGCCCGAAGAGGTGGCGCTCGGCGTAGGCGGCCTCAGCGACCGGCGTCAGCATCCCGGCCGCCGCGTGCGACGCGCCGCCGCCGGGATCCGGATCGGCCACCGTGACGCGAAGACCCCGCTGGGCGGCTCGCCAGGCGATGGCCAGGCCGATGACGCCGCCGCCGATGATCAGCACGTCGGCCGTCAGGCCACTGCCGGCTGGGTTCGCCGCGTGTGCTCCGTTGGCCGATGACATCGCGCTCCCTTCGCCGGCATGACCCGGATCAGGTTCTGCGGTCGGCGGCTCCCCAGCCGCCCTCTCAGTCCGGTCTGCACCGGACTCCCGCGCGTCGAGATCCAGCTTAGTGCCCGGATACGATGCACCGGACGCGATCGGCCGCCGGCGAGCAGGGTCCGGGCAGCCAGAGCAAACCCTGGAGGGCCAGATGACGTCGAACGCCCCAGATGCGGCCAGGATCGTCATCGCGGGCGGCGGTCTGGCTGGCCTGCGCACGGTCGAGGAACTGCGCGCGCTGGGCTATGCGGGCACGATTACCCTCATCGGGGCCGAAAACAGGCCGCCGTACGACCGGCCGCCCTTGTCCAAGCAGCTGATGATGGGCGCGGTCGATGACACCTCGCTGCGTGCCGAGCTTGATTCGCTCGGTGCCGACATCCGGCTCGGCGAGCGGGCCGAGCAGCTGGATGACCGAACTGTCCGTACCGAGCGCGGTGAGTACCGCTTCGACCGGCTGGTGATAGCGACCGGAGCGCGGCCGGTCGCGCTGCCTGGTCCTGGCAGGCAGCGGCTCCTGCGCACGATCGACGACGCGCTCGCGCTGCGTGAGACGCTCGTGCCCGGTGCGCGGCTGGTCATCATCGGCGCCGGCTGGATCGGCGCCGAGCTGGCCACCGCGGCGGCAGCCAGGGGCAGCGACGTGACCGTCCTGGAGGCTGCCGCCGCGCCGCTGGCCGGAGCCGTCGGCACCGAAGTGGGCGCCAAGACCGCGGAGTGGTACGCCGAGGCGGGGGTTGAGCTGCGGCTCGGGCAGGCGGTCGAGTCAGTGCAAGACGGTGGTCTGGTGCTGGCCGGCGGAGGGTGGCTGGCCGCCGACCAGATCGTCACCGCCGTCGGCGTCAAACCGGACGTCGGCTGGCTGGAGTCCTCCGGCGTGAAGCTCGAGAACGGCGTGGCCGTCGACGAGCAGCTGCGTTCCTCGCTACCGAACGTTTACGCAGTGGGCGACTGCGCCGCGTTCTGGTCAGGCAGGTTCGGCCGCCGGATGCGTACCGAGCACTGGGACACGGCCTTGCGCGCGCCGGCTGTGCTGGCCGCCAACCTGACCGGAGCGGCGCAGCGTTACGACCCCGCGCCGTACTTCTGGTCCGAGCAATTCGGGCGGATGCTGCAGTACGTGGGCGATCACCGTGGCGCCGACCAGCTGGTCTGGCGCGATCCCGGCCACGGACCACACTGGGCCGCGTGCTGGCTGGCCGGGGAGCGCCTTATGGCCGTGTTGACCGTGGGGCTGCCGCGTGAGCTGCAGCAGGGCAGGCGGCTGATCGAGTCGGCCGTCCCGGTTGATCCTGGCCGGGTCGGCGATCCCGCCATCCCGCTCCGCGATTGCGCCCGATGAACCGCCAGAATCGATGGTTTGGCTGACAGCGCAGGTGGGGAAAGGATTTGAACGTGGCACAGATCGACCCCCGGTCCGACGCCATCGTCGGGCAATGGTTGACGATTCCCGAGGTCGCAGCGCAGCTTGGCCTGCCATCGAACAGGGTCAAGCAGTATCTACGCGATCGCAAGCTGCTCGGCGCCGAGCGCCCTGACGGGTCATTTGCCGTTCCTGCGGCGTTCCTCGACCGCGATCAGGTTGTCCGCGGGCTGCACGGCACGCTGACATTGCTGGTCGACTGCGGCTTCACCGACGTCGAGGCGATGCGCTGGCTGTTCACCTCGGACGATTCGCTGCCGGGCAGCCCGATCGAGGCGATCGCCGCGCACCGCTGCAGCGAGGTCAACAGGAGGGCCCAGGCCCTCGCCTTCTGACCTCAGGCGCCCTGCGACGCTGACGGTCGGCGCGGTGACGCCGGGCGCGGCCTTCCGACGGCCAGATCAGCCGGAATGACAAGATGGCAGCGTGAACACCGCCGCCGAGGTCAGTCCCGATACCCTGCGCGACCGGCTCGCCGCCGCGCGCCTGTACCTGTGTACCGATGCGAGGCAGCACCATGGCGACCTGGCCAGGTTCCTGGACGCCGTGCTGGCGGCAGGCGTGGACATCGTGCAGCTCAGGCAGAAGGCCCTGGAGGCTGCCGAGGAACTGAGCTATCTCGAGGTGTTCCGCGCGGCCTGCGACAGGCACGGCAGGCTGTTGGCGGTCAACGACAGGGCCGACGTGGCGTTCGCTGCCGGAGCGGACGTGCTGCACCTCGGCCAGGGCGACCTGCCCCCTGCCTTGGCGAGGCAGCTGCTCGGCGCCGGACCCGTCATCGGCCGGTCCACGCATTCCGAGGCTGAGGCCGCTGATGCGGCATCGGACGCAGCGATCGACTACTTCTGCGCGGGCCCGGTCTGGCCGACGCCGACCAAGCCTGGCCGCCCGGCTCCCGGCCTCGGCCTGGTGAGCTACGCGGCGGGCCTGGCCGCGACAAAGCCGTGGTTCGCGATCGGCGGCATCGACGAGGCCAGGCTGGGCGACGTACTGGAGGCCGGCGCCCGCCGCGTCGTGGTCGTGCGCGCGATTACCGATGCCGCCGATCCCGGCGCGGCCGCGGCGCGTCTGGCAGGCAGACTCGCTGCGTTACGGATTGACCGGCGTCTGAATCCGCGATCCGGCGCCGGCGGGGAGGCGCCAGCAGGGAGCCAAGCGCATCGAGGTACCCGCAGCGCCGCACAGAGCGGCCGGTGCCCGATAACCTGTGTCAATGGCACCGTGGCTGCCCAAGCAAGCGCCGCTGATCAGGGATCTACTGGCCGCTGGAGGCCGGTCGTTCTCGTTCGAGTTCATGCCGCCTAAGACAGATGCCGATGAGCAGCAGCTGTGGCTCGCGATCAGGCGGCTTGAGCCGCTGCGGCCCACCTTCGTCTCTGTTACCTACGGTGCGGGCGGCACGACCAGGGACCGCACCGTGCGGGTCACCGGCAGGATCGCGGCGGAGACGACGCTCACGCCGGTCGGGCACCTCACAGCGGTCAATCACTCCGTCGCCGAGCTCAGGCATGTGGTCGGCTCCTACGCGGCAGTCGGCGTCAGGAACGTGCTGGCATTGCGCGGCGACCCGCCGGGCGATCCGGCCGCGGAGTGGGTGGCGCACCCGGAGGGGCTCAGGCAAGCTTCGGAGCTGGTCCGGCTGGTCCGGGAGGCCGGTGACTTCTGCGTGGGCGTTGCCGCCTTCCCCGAAGGGCACAACCGCGCCGTCAGCAGGCAATCTGACGTCCGCTTCTTCATCCAGAAGTGCGATGCGGGCGCGGATTTCGCCGTCACGCAAATGTTCTTCTATCCGGACGACTACCTGCGCTTCAGAGATGAGGTGAGCGCGCTCGGCTGCTCGGTACCGATCATCGCGGGCATCATGCCGATCACCAGCGTGCCGATGATAGACCGCGCGCTGTTGCTGTCAGGGGCGCGGTTCCCTGCCGAACTGGCCGAGAGGCTGCACGCGTGCGCCGACGATCGTGCGGCTGTGCGGCAGATCGGCGTGGAGTACGCGGCCTGGATGTGCCAGCGGCTGCTGGACGCGGACGTTCCCGGCCTGCACTTCTACACGCTCAACGGCTCACGGGCGACGAGCGAGATATATCAGACCCTTGGGCTCGCCGAGCGGGGCAGGCTGACGGCGACGGGATCACGCAGCGGCAGCACTGCGCCCATGACTGCGTAGGGCGGGCTGCCGCCAGGAAAGCTGTATCCGGTCAGCAGGTCGTAGAAGCCCATCCGCCGGTACAGCCGGCGGGCGGTCGATTCCCGGTCCGGAGTGGAGAGCAGGGCAGTACGCTCCGGTCGGCCGCCCGTCAGCGCAGTCAGCATGCGGGTGCCGATGCCGCACCGCTGCTTGTCCTTGCGCACATGCACCTCGGCCACTTCCAGGCAGTCGGCGAGCCAGCCAGCCGTCGCCGCCGGACCTATCGTCCGCACCAGCGCCGCAGAAACGGCGTCGTACCACCACTGACCTGGCTGGCCGTGGAAACCGTAGCTGAAGCCGACCACGGCGCCGTCGTCATGCCCGCCGCCAGTGGAGCGGGCCTGCAGTGCTTTGAAATCGGGATATCCGGCGTGCCGCCGCATCAACTCCCTGCGCCCGGGCAGCAGTGCCGCGTCGGCGTCCATGGCGTCGGCGTAGATGGCGAGCAGGGCATCGACCTCGCCAAGGAACTCTTTCGGCCCAAGGTCGCAAAGCACAGCGGCGGTCGCCATTCCGCCCAGCGTACGCGACCCCAAGCGCTGGCCGTCTGGCTGCCCGCCGCCACGCGCAGCACTGATTGTCGGACCCCTTCGATACATTCGAACGCAGCAGCAAACGAATGGACAGTGAAGCGAATTTATGTTCGAATACGAGGGTGGAAGCGCCCGGGGACCGGCACAGCCGGGCGAGCGGGTAGCAGCCGGGCGAGGCGTGGGGAAGCGTCGCGCCCGGCCCGCCCGCAGGAAGGGGAGGACATTGCCATGAGCACGATCACGCAGGTCGGCCAGGACCGGGTGCGGTGCAGGGTCGCGCCCTCCGCTTTGGCCCTGCTGGAATCGGCGCGGCAAGGTCTGGCATCAGCCGAGAGCGAGGTGTCGGCCGGCGCCAGGTATGTCGGCGCTCACCTCGCCGCGCTGCGCGCTGCTGCCGCGATTGTTGCGGCCAGGGCTGAGCCGTCCCCGCCGCGCCGCAGGCGTCCGCAGAGTGTGTGGGAGCTGCTGCCCAGGGTGGAGCCCACGCTGAGCGAATGGGCGGCATTCTTCGCCGCCGGCGCGGGCAAGCGGGCGGCCGCAGAGGCTGGCCTGCCGCGCGCCGTCTCTGGCCGGGAGGCCGATGAGCTGCTCAGGGACGCGGGCACATTCGTGGCGCTGGCTGAGAGCGCGCTCGGAGTCCCCGCGCAGTCGCCGCTGCCGCTTCAGACGGCGATCTAGCGCCGCCTCTGCGGCGGCGTCAGGCGGCGTCAGGCGGCGTCAGGCGTCAGGCGGAATCGACCGCGCCGCGTGCGGCGGAGTCCAGGATTCCCCAGCTGATCAGTTCCTCGGTCAGATCGGCAGGCGTCTTGTCGTAGATCACCGCGAGCGAACGGAGGTCTTCCTGGCGGATGGAGAGCACGCGGCCGTTGTAGTCGCCGCGCTGGCTCTGGATAGTGGCCACGTAACGGGCCAGCGGGCCAGCCTGGTCGCGCGGCAGCTGAGCCATCTTCTCCAGGTCGATGACCAGCTTCGGTGCCGGGGTGAGCACGCCAGGGGCTGCATCGCCAGGCAGCAGCTCAGAGACCGGCACGCCATAGAAATCGGCGAGTTCGGCCAGCTTCTGGACGGTCACTGACCGGTCGCCGCGCTCGTAGGAGCCCACCACCACGGCCTTCCAGCGACCCCGGGACTTCTCTTCCACGCCATGCAGGGATAGGCCTTGCTGGGTGCGAATGGCGCGGAGCCGGGCGCCGAGGGTCTTCGCGTAGTCAGATGGCATGGTTAGGGATCCCTGGCGTTATGAACGAATGTTCTGATGGTTACGGACAGTGACGGTAGGCCGAGAGCACGACAAGGTCAAGCCGATTGGCAAAAAGTGGTCTAACTTACGCGTCACGGCCCAACATAGGGGCAGGCGCGCAAGTCGATTACAGCCTAGCTTGGATCGGCTTGTCACCGATGTCCTATCCGGCCAAGGGGTGTGCCGGCTGGCAGCGACTCCGAGCTGCGGGCAGGGACGTTCCGGCCGGACGCCGCGAACTGGCTGGCGACGCCAGCGTAATGCTGGCAGGGATAGATGTGACTTGCTGGTAGGTTGGTGGCGTTCGACGTCCTTTAAAGCCCGTCCCGTGAGGCGGGGAAGGAGGTCCGTTGGTGGCTGGCATCACGAGTTCGGCTGGCCCCGCCGCTACCGCCGGGGCTGCGGCCGCTGACGCGCGTGCGGGCGCCGCTCGCGCAGGCAAGTCGGTGTTGGGACCCGACGAGATCCGCCGCGCGCTTACCCGTATCGGGCACGAGATCTTGGAGCGCACGGACGGCGCCGGTGACGTGGTGCTGCTCGGCATACCCACCAGGGGAGTCCCGCTGGCGCGGCGCCTGGCTGAGCGGCTCGCCGAGACCGAGGGCGTTCGCGTTCCTGTCGGCTCGCTTGACATCACCTTGTACCGCGACGACCTGCGGCTGCGGCCGGCCAGGACGCTGGGGCACACCGAGGTGCCAGGTTCTGGCATCGACGGGATGGTTGTCGTCCTCGTCGACGACGTCCTGTTTTCTGGCCGGACGGTGCGGGCGGCGCTCGACGCGCTCGGCGACATCGGCCGGCCACGGGCCGTCCAGCTTGCCGTGCTGGTCGACCGGGGCCACAGGGAGTTGCCGATCAGGCCTGACTACGTCGGCAAGAATCTCCCGACCGCCAAGCGCGAGGTGGTCCGCGTGCTGCTGACCGAGACCGATGGCGAGGATTCCGTCACACTCGCGCAGCTTCCGGCGGAGGAGGAGGGCCGGTGAACAGGCACCTCATCTCAGCCGCCGACCTTAGCCTGGACGACGCCGTCGCAATACTCGACACCGCCGAAGAACTCGCGCGCCTGGCGGAACGGCCCATACCCAAGCTGCCCACCCTGCGCGGCCGGACCGTCGTCAACCTGTTCTACGAGGACTCGACCAGGACGAGGATCTCGTTCGAGGCTGCGGCGAAGCGGCTGTCCGCCGACGTGATCAACTTCTCGGCCAAGGGGTCGAGCGTTGCGAAGGGTGAGAGCCTGAAGGACACCGCGCTGACCTTGCAGGCCATGGGTGCCGACGCCGTTGTGATCAGGCACGGCGCCTCCGGTGCGCCGCACCGGCTGGCCCGCTGGGTCAGGGGCAGCGTGGTCAACGCCGGCGACGGAACCCACGAGCATCCGACGCAGGCGCTGCTCGACGCGTTCACGATGCGGCGCAGGCTGGGCAGGCTCGAAGGCCTGCGCGTGTCGATCGTCGGCGACATCCTGCACAGCCGGGTCGCCCGCTCGAACGTCTGGCTGCTGCGGACGCTCGGCGCGCAGGTGACGCTGGTCGCGCCGCCTACGCTGCTGCCGATAGCCGTGGACGGATGGCCGTGCTCGGTGAGCTACGACCTTTCCTCGGTCCTGCCGGGCAGCGACGTAGTGATGATGCTGCGGGTGCAGCATGAGCGGATGTCAGACGCTTACTTCCCGAGCGTGCGCGAGTACCGGCGCAGGTACGGCCTCGACGGTGACCGGATGGCGCTGTTGCCCGACCACGCGATCGTGATGCACCCGGGCCCGATGAACCGGGGCATGGAGATCGCCGCCGAAGTCGCCGACTCGCCGAGATCGACGATCGTTGAGCAGGTGACCAACGGCGTCTCGGTCCGGATGGCCGTCCTTTACCTGCTGCTCAGCGGTTCGCGAGCGCCCGACGAACCCGCTGTCGCCGGCGACACAGAGCTGGTCACGGCCGCCGAGCTGACAGCTACCGCCGCAGGATCGCAGGTCAGGGTCGAGGTCCTGTGAGCGCCGCGAGCGGCAGCCACCGGTCTGCCGAGACGCCGGCCAAGCGCCGTTGGCTGATCAGGGGCGCCAGGCCGCTCGGCGGGCCGCCGGCCGACATCCTCATCGATGGCACGGTGATCACGGGCGTGGCAGCCTCCGGGCGCGACGGCCGCCAGCTCGCGGCGGGCGCCGACGTCACCGTGCTCGACGCCAGCGACCTGATTGCGCTTCCCGGCCTGGTCGATCTGCATACTCACCTGCGAGAGCCGGGCAGGGAAGACGCCGAGACGGTAGCGAGCGGCACCGCAGCCGCGGCGCTCGGCGGGTTCACGGCCGTCCACGCGATGGCGAACACCGAGCCCGCCGCCGACACTGCGGGCGTGGTCGAGCAGGTCTGGCGGCTCGGCAGGCAGGCCGGGTACTGCGACGTCTGCCCGGTGGGTGCCGTGACCGCTGGCCTGCACGGCAGCCAGCTCGCTGAGCTCGGCGCGATGGCGGACTCGGCGGCCAGGGTACGCGTGTTCTCTGACGATGGTCAGTGCGTGTCAGACGCGACGCTCATGCGCCGCGCCCTGGAATACGTCAAGGCGTTTGACGGTGTGATCGCGCAGCACGCACAGGAGCCCAGGCTCACCCAGGGAGCCCAGGTCAATGAGGGCGAGATGTCGGCAAGGCTGGGCCTGGCCGGATGGCCGGCCGTCGCGGAGGAGGCGATCATCGCCCGCGACTGCCTGCTGGCGGCGCACGTCGGCTCCGCGCTGCACATCTGCCATGTCTCGACCGCCGGCTCGGTCGAGATCATCCGCTGGGCTAAGTCCAAGGGCTGGCGGGTAACCGCGGAGGTCACCCCGCATCACCTGCTGCTGACCGACGAGCTCGCCGCTAACTATGACCCGGTCTTCAAGGTCAACCCGCCGCTTCGGACGGCTGCCGACGTCGCGGCGCTGCGGGCCGGTCTCGCGGACGGGACCATCGATTGCGTGGCCACCGATCATGCCCCGCACCCGGCCGAGTCGAAGGAGACCGAATGGTCGGAGGCCGCGTTCGGTATGACGGGCCTGGAAACGGCCCTGCGGGTAGTGCACGAGGCGATGGTGAGCACCGGCCTGCTTGACTGGTCGTCGGTGGCCGACCGGATGTCGGTCAGGCCAGCCGAAATCGGCCGGCTCAGCGACCGCGCGGCGGGCCAGCACGACATGCGGCACGGCTGCCCGATCGCGCCGGGCTCCCCGGCTAACCTGGTCCTGTACGACGCCGAGCCGATCCGGCACGTCGACCCAGCCGCGCATGCCTCGCGCAGCCGCAACTCCCCGTTCGCGGGCCTGAAGCTGCCAGGCCAGGTGATCGCGACGTTCCTGCGCGGGACGCCCACCGTGCTGGACGGGAGGCTGGCTTCGTGAACCCGACTGCCCCGCCCGCCCTGCTCGTGCTTGAGGACGGCACGACCTTCCGCGGCACGGCGTACGGTGCCGAGGGCGAGGCCTTCGGCGAGGTCGTTTTCAACACGGGCATGACCGGCTATCAGGAGACCCTGACCGACCCGTCCTACCGTCGCCAGATCGTCGCGATGACGGCTCCGCACATCGGCAACACCGGGATCAACGACGAAGACGACGAATCACGCCGGATCTGGGTCAGCGGCTTCGTGATCCGCAACCCGAGCCCGATGGTGTCAAGCTGGCGGGCGGCCCGTTCGCTGGACGACGAGCTGCGGGCCGCCGGCGTCACCGCGATCGCGATCAGCGGCACCAGGGCGCTGACCCTGCACTTGCGCGAGCGAGGCGCGATGCGGGCCGCGATCAGCTCGACCGGCGCTGAGCCGGAGACGGTGGCCGCCAGGGTCCAGGCGAGCCCGCCGATGATCGGCGCTGACCTGGCCCGCGAGGTCACCACGCCGGAGCCCTACGTTGTCACGCCGCCGCCCGGCGTCCCGGTACGGTTCCGGGTGGCGGCCGTCGATCTCGGCATCAAGGCGGCTACGCCGGCGGCCCTGGCCACGCGCGGGTGCGAGGTGCACGTCCTGCCGGCCACCAGCACGGCCGGGCAGATCCTTGCGCTTAACCCCGATGGCGTCTTCTTCTCCAACGGCCCTGGCGACCCGGCGGCGTGCGATTACGCGGTCGACGCGATGCGCGGCGTCCTCGCCGCGGGCGTGCCCATGTTCGGCATCTGCCTCGGCAGCCAGGTGCTCGGCCGTGCGCTCGGCCTTGGCACCTACAAGCTGCGGTTCGGCCACCGCGGCATCAACCAGCCGGTCAAGGACCTGCGGACCGGCAAGGTGCAGATCACCAGCCATAACCACGGCTTCGCCGTCGCCATGCCGGACGCTAGCGCGATCCGGTTCGATACCGAGTTCGGTGCCGCCGAGGTGACGCACGTCAACCTGAACGACGGCGTCGTGGAAGGGCTGCGGCTGCTGAGTACCCCGGCGTTCGCGGTTCAGTACCACCCGGAGGCGGGTCCCGGCCCGCACGACGCGGTCGGCCTGTTCGACGCCTTCTGCGACCAGATGGAGCGCGCCAGATGAGCCGGCCCGGTCCGAGGTCCGTGATCACGGACACTTTTCTACCTTCATCGTCGAAATCTGTCCGCGATCATGGAATTGGGTCCGGGTCACGGAGGTGGCGAGTGGCCCATGCCTAAGCGCGCGGACATCAACTCGGTGCTCGTCATCGGCTCGGGCCCGATCGTGATCGGGCAGGCGTGCGAGTTCGACTACTCCGGCACGCAGGCCTGCCGCGTGCTGCGGGAGGAGGGGATCAGGGTGAGCCTGGTCAACTCCAATCCGGCGACGATCATGACCGACCCTGAATTCGCCGACGCCACCTACATCGAGCCGATCACCCCGGACGTTCTCGAGAGGGTCATCGAGGCGGAGCGGCCGGACGCGATCCTGCCCACGCTGGGTGGCCAGACCGCGCTGAACGCTGCCGTCGCGCTGCACGAGGCTGGCACCCTCGCCACCTTCGGGGTTGAGCTGATCGGCGCCGACATTAACGCGATCCGGGCGGGGGAGGACCGCCGGGCGTTCAAGGAGATCGTGACCAGCATAGGCGGCGAGGTGCCCCGCAGCGTGGTCTGCCACTCTATGGCCGGCTGCGAATCCGCGGCTGCCGACCTCGGCTTCCCGGTGGTCGTCCGCCCATCGTTCACGCTCGGCGGCTCGGGCTCGGGCATCGCTTATGACCTGGCCGATCTGCGCAGGATCGCCGGCCACGGCCTGGACGCGAGCCCGGTCGCTGAAGTACTGCTCGAGGAGTCGATCCTCGGCTGGAAGGAGTTCGAGCTCGAGCTGATGCGCGACCGCAACGACAACGTCGTGGTGGTCTGCTCGATCGAGAACGTCGACCCGATGGGGGTACACACCGGCGACTCGGTGACCGTGGCGCCAGCCATGACGCTGACCGACCGGGAGTACCAGCGGATGCGTGACCTGGCGATCGCCGTCCTGCGTGCGGTCGGTGTCGACACCGGCGGCTGCAACATCCAGTTCGCCATCGAGCCGCGCACCGGCCGGATGGTCGTGATCGAGCTGAATCCCAGGGTGTCCCGGTCCAGCGCGCTGGCGTCGAAGGCGACGGGCTTCCCGATCGCCAAGATCGCGGCACGGCTGGCCATCGGCTACACGCTCGACGAGATCCGCAACGACATCACGGGCCAGACCCCGGCCAGCTTCGAGCCAGCCCTGGACTACGTGGTGGTCAAGGTTCCGCGCTTCGCGTTCGAGAAGTTCCCAGGTGCCGACCCGGTGCTGACCACGCACATGAAGTCGGTCGGCGAGGCGATGGCGATCGGGCGGTGTTTTGCCGAGGCGCTGCAGAAGGCGCTGCGTTCGCTCGAGCAGCCCGGCGCGCCGCTGAGCTGGCGCGAGCCGCCCGGCGACCGGGACGAGCTCGTGGCCCGCTGCGCCGTGCCGCACGACGGCCGGATCTCCACGCTGCATCAGGCGCTGCGGGCGGGCGCCACGGTGGCTGAGCTGGCCGCGGCCAGCGGCATCGATCCCTGGTTCATCGCCCAGGTCAAGACCATCGAAGATCAGGCGCAACAAATCGCACGGGCCGGCCCGCCCACCCCGGCCAGCCTGCGCGCCGCGAAGTCCGCCGGATTCTCTGACGCCCAGCTCGCCCAGCTGCTGCGGATGTCGGAGCAGCAGGTCAGGACGTTGCGATGGGACCTGTGCGTGCGCCCGGTTTACTACATGGTGGATACCTGCGCCGCCGAGTTCGCGGCCCGCACGCCCTACCTGTACTCCAGCTACGACGAGTACACCGAGGTCCCGGCGTCGACTAAGCCGAAGGTGATCATCCTGGGTAGCGGGCCGAACCGGATCGGGCAGGGCATCGAGTTCGATTATGCCTGCGTGCACGCCTGCTTCGCGGCCGCCATGGCCGGCTACGAGACCGTGATGGTCAATTGCAACCCGGAGACTGTCTCCACCGACTACGACACCTCGGACCGGCTCTACTTCGAGCCGCTGACCTTGGAGGATGTCCTCGAGGTCGTGGCGGCCGAGCAGGCGACCGGCGACGTGGCCGGCGTCATCGTCTCGCTCGGCGGGCAGACGCCGCTCGGGCTGGCGCAGGCGCTCGCAGCCGAGGGCGTGCCGATTCTCGGCACCTCGCCCAAGGCGATTCACCTGGCAGAGGATCGGGCCGAGTTCAGCGCCGTGCTTGCGGCCGCCGAGCTGCTCGCTCCCAGGCACGGCACCGCGTACTCGGCAGCCGACGCGGCGGCAATCGCGGCCGAAATCGGATATCCGGTGCTGGTGCGGCCGTCCTACGTGCTCGGCGGTCGCGGCATGGAGATCGTCTACGACGAGGTGACTCTCGAGGGCTACGTGCAGCGGGCCACCCTGGCCAGCCCCGAGCATCCGGTGCTGATCGACCGCTTCCTCGACGACGCGATCGAGATCGACGTGGACGCCCTGTTCGACGGGCAGGAACTCTATCTCGGCGGTGTGATGGAGCACATCGAGGAGGCCGGGATCCACTCGGGCGACTCTGCCTGCGCGCTGCCCCCGATCACGCTCGGGCGCGAGTACATCACAGCGGTGCGCGAGTCGACCGAGGCGATCGCGCGGGGCGTCGGCGTGCGGGGCCTGCTGAACGTGCAGTATGCGCTGGCGGCCGGCTTGCTGTACGTGCTCGAGGCGAACCCGCGCGCGTCGCGTACCGTGCCGTTCGTTTCGAAGGCCACCGCTGTCCCGCTGGCGAAGGCAGCGACGAGGATCATGCTGGGCGCGACGATCGCCGACCTGCGCGGCGAGGGCATGCTCGAGTCGTCCGGCGACGGCGGCAACCTCCCGCTCGACGCCCCGATCGCGGTCAAGGAGGCTGTGCTGCCGTTCGGGCGGTTCAGGGATCAGAGCGGGGCCGGTGTCGACACCCTGCTGGGCCCGGAGATGCGCTCAACCGGCGAGGTAATGGGGATCGACGAGTTCTTCGGCACCGCGTTCGCCAAGTCGCAGGCCGCCGCCTACGGCGCGCTTCCGGTCAAAGGCCGGGCCTTCGTGTCCGTCGCCAGCAAGGACAAGCGGGCGATGATCTTCCCGGTCAAGCGCCTCGCCGACTTGGGGTTCGAGATCTGGGCGACCAGCGGTACCGCGGAGGTACTGCGGCGCAACGGGGTCCATGCCACGATCGTCCGTAAGCACAGCGACGGCCATGGACCAGGAGGCGAGCCGACGATCGTCGAGCGAATTCTGGCTGGCCAGGTCGATCTCGTGGTCAACACGCCGTTCGGCCGAGCCGGCCAGCCTGGTCCGCGCCGGGACGGTTACGAGATCAGGACCGCCGCCGTACGCCGCGGCCTGCCGTGCGTGACGACGATGGCCGGGCTCGCCGCGGTCGTGCAGGGAATCGAGGCCATCATCAGGAACGAGGTGGGAGTGCGGTCACTTCAGCAGCACGCCGAGCGGATCAGCCGGGACCGTGCAGGCCGCGTGGGTGAGCGCGGATGACGGCGGGCGAGCCCGAGTCAGAGTCCGGCCCGCTGCAGGTCCGCGGCACGGTGCTGAACGTGCGGAAGGTGGACGCGTACCACGCGATAACGATCGTCGCGCCGGGAATCGCCGCCCGGTTCAAGCCTGGCCAGTTCGTGGCGCTCGCCGTCGGCGGCCCCGACACCTCGATGGTGCTCCGCCGCACGTTCTCGATCTACGACGTCAGGCCCGACCACGGCGGGACGGTCGAATTTGTCTTCGCCGCCGGAGGACCTGGCACCCGTTGGCTGGCCGAGCGCCGCGCCAGGGACGTACTCGACCTGACCGGCCCGCTCGGACGGCCGTTCCCGGTTCCCAGAGACCCTGTGAGCTGCCTGCTGGTGGGCGGCGGGTACGGCAGCGCGCCGCTGTTCGCGCTTGCTGACCGGCTGCGGGAGCGGCGCTGCTCGGTAGACTTCCTGCTCGGCGCCGCGAGCGGTGACCGCGTCTTCGGAGCGCTGACCGCGCGGCGCACCGGCCGGTCGGCGACGATCACAACCGTCGACGGCTCGCTGGGCGTGCGCGGCATCGTGACGGACATGCTCGGCCAGGTGATCCACGAGGCCCGGACCGACGTGATCTACGCGTGCGGGCCGATGCCGATGCTTCGCCAGGTGACGGCGCTGGCCCGCAGGTATGACATTCCCGTGCAGGTGGCAGTCGAGGAATCGATGGCGTGCGGGGTCGGTGTCTGCATGACCTGCGTGCTGCCTGTGGTCGGATCCGACGGGATTACCAGGATGGTCAGGTCCTGTGTCGATGGGCCGGTCTTCCGCGGCGAGCAGGTGCGCTGGGATGACATCGGCACGATCCCGTTCGATGCATTCGGCGCGCCCGGCTGGGAATCCCGGGCCAGGCGCGGCCCGCGGCAGCCGGCCGGCCACAGCGGTGCTTCCCAGGCCGCTAGCCGGGCGGCCGGCCAGACCGGCCAGACCGCGGCGGCGCGGCTCCCTGGTCCGGTGCGGAGGCCTGGTCATGGCTCCTGACCTGCGGACCAGGCTCGGGAACGTAGAGCTGCCCAACCCGATCCTGACGGCCTCCGGCTGTGCCAGCTCCGGCCGTGAGCTGGCCCAGTTCATCGACGTCTCCAGGATCGGCGCGATCGTCACCAAGTCCGTGATGCTGGCGCCCAGGGCGGGCCGCCCGACGCCGCGGATGGCCGAGACGAGCAGCGGCATGCTCAACTCGATCGGCCTGCAGGGTCCGGGCATCGACGCCTTCTTGCAGCGGGACCTGCCGTGGCTGCTCTCCCGCGGAGCCAGAGCGGTCGTGTCGATCGCGGGCCACACGGTCGAGGAGTACGCCGAGCTCGCCGCCCGATTGTCCGACGCCGCCGGCGTGACCGCGCTTGAGGTCAACATCTCATGCCCGAATGTGGAGCACCGCGGCCAGGTGTTCGCCTGCGACGCGACTGACGCGGGCGCCGTGATCGCCGCGGTCAGGGCGCGGACCCGGTACGACATCCCGGTGTTCGCCAAGCTGTCCCCTGACGTCACCGACATCGTGGCGATCGCCCGCTCGTGCGTGTCCGCCGGAGCTGACGGCCTGTCGATGATCAACACGTTGCTCGGCATGGCGATCGACACGGAGACGATGCGGCCGGTGCTGGCCGGGCTCACGGGCGGCCTGTCCGGCCCGGCGATCAGGCCCGTGGCCGTGCGCTGCATCTGGCAGGTCCGCGAGGCGCTGCCGGACGTGCCGATTATCGGGATGGGCGGTGTGATGACGGGCCGGGACGCCCTCGAACTCATGCTGGCCGGGGCGTCCATGGTCAGCATCGGGACGGCGATTTTCCACGACCCGTCAGCGTGCGCCAGGATCCTGCGGGAACTCGATGACGAGCTCGCCAGGCGCGGCATCGAACGGCTCTCAGAGGTGGTCGGCCTGGCCCACGAGATGAAGACCTCAGGACGGGCCAAGGGAAACGTCTCCCGGCCTGCCTGACTTGGACAGAGCCATGAGGATGGAGAGAACATGACAAGCCGCGCCCCGATCGCTGTCGCGCTTGATGCGCCCGATCTGGACACCGCCGCGCATTGGGCTGACCTGGTGACCCCGCACGTCAGCACGCTCAAGGTCGGGCTTGAGCTGTACCTGCGGTTCGGGCCTGAGGCGGTCGCGTCGGTGCGCGGGCCCAGGGGCGTCGACGTCTTCCTCGACCTGAAGCTGCATGACATCCCCGCGACGGTTGGCGGCGCCGCGCGCGCGGTCGCGAAAGTCAGGCCGGACCTGCTCACCGTGCACGCGGCGGCCGGCGCCGCCGCCATCGAGGCGGCCGTGCAGGCCCTGCCTGACACCAGGATCCTGGGCGTGACGATCCTGACCTCGCTCAGCAATGGTGATCTCGGCGAGATCGGGATGGCTGGCCCGGTCAGCGACGCCGTGCTCAGGCTCGCTGTGCTGGCGGTCGCGGCCGGCGCCCGCGGTTTGGTCTGCTCGCCCCAGGAGGTCGCGGCCGTACGGTCAGAGGTCGGCCCAGGCATCACCCTTGTCACTCCCGGCGTGCGCCCGCCCGGCGAGGCGAGCCACGACCAGGCCAGGGTCGCGACGCCGCAGGAGGCCCTGAAATCCGGTGCCGACCTGCTCGTGATCGGGCGGCCGATTACCGGCGCTCCCGACCCAGGCGCTGCCGCGGCCGCGCTCGCAACCGCCCTCCGCCGCCGCCAGCCAGCGGCGGGGTGATCTCGCTGATCGATGCGCCCGAGCCAGCGGCAGCGATGTGGGTAAAAGTCGCATACCGCGCCGCGCCGCCGGCCACACCCAGGACCATTGTTTCCCGGTCAGCGCGACCTCTAACGATTACGCTAAGCACCCGAACGGACTCACAACGTGATTATGGACGAATTGTGACGCGTTAAACGGGGGTTCGCATTGCTCTATCGGGCTTAACTCGCTAGTTTCCCCTCGCGAACAGAGTTTTTCGATACGAAACCCGAGGTGACCACCAGTGGCTCTTCCTCCACTGACCCCCGACCAGCGGGCCGCCGCTCTTGAGAAGGCTGCTAAGGCTCGCAAAGAGCGTGCAGAGATCAAGAACAGGCTCAAGCACGCCTCGACGACGCTGCCTGAGGTTCTCAAGGACGGCCAGAGCGACGACGTCGTCGGGAAGATGAAGGTCTCGGCGTTGCTTGAGTCCATGCCCGGCGTGGGTAAGGTACGCGCCAAGCAGATCATGGAGCGGCTGGGCATCGCCGAGTCGCGCCGCGTCCGAGGGCTAGGCGCGAACCAGCGGATTGCGCTGGAGCAGGAATTCCGCGACGTCTGAGCACGCCGCCAGGCGGCACACGCGGGGACGGGGGAACGGCGGCATGGTTGATCTGGTCAACTCGACCCGATCGCTTGCCGGAGTCCCTGTCCCCGCGGGCCTGACGGTACTCTCCGGCCCATCGGGGGTCGGAAAGAGCACGGTCGTCCATGCGATCAGGCGTAACCGCCCGCAGATCTGGCTGTCTGTCTCGGTGACCACTCGTCGGCCCCGGCCAGGCGAGGTGCACGGCCGAGAGTATTTCTTCGTCGGCGTGCGCGAGTTCGACGAAATGGCTGCCGCGGGTCAGCTACTCGAGTGGGCGAGATTCGCCGGCAACTACTACGGAACCCCCCGTCGGCCTGTTGCAGAACGACTGGCGGCTGGCCTGCCGGGGCTGCTCGAGGTCGACGTCGTCGGTGCCATGCAGGTGCGCGCGGCAGTACCGGACGCGCTACTGGTCTTTCTGGCTCCGCCATCGTGGGACGAGCTCGTCCGCAGGCTCACCGCCAGGGAGACCGAGCCCGCGGAGGTGATCGAGCAGCGGCTGGAGGCGGCCCGCGCGGAACTGAGAGCGGAGAGTGAGTTCGATGTCACTCTTGTCAATACGTCCGTGCAGGATGTGTGCACTCAACTGGTAGCCTTGATGACGGCCCAGCCGGCGGATCAGCCGGCCGAGTAGGGCTACGACCTGGAAGGCAGATGGTGGCAGGGACTCCGGCTCTCGAGGGAATTATCAATCCGCCCATCGACGAACTGCTCGAAGTGGTGGACAGCAAGTACGGTCTGGTCATCATGGCATCGAAGCGTGCCAGGCAGATCAACGCGTACTATGCCCAGCTCGGCGAGGGCCTGCTCGAGTACGTCGGCCCGCTGGTCGAGACCCGGGTGCAGGAGAAGCCGCTGTCGATCGCGCTGCGCGAGATCGCCGAGGGCCTGCTGCGCGCCGAGCCGGCGGATGTCCCGGCCGCCTGACCGCTGACCGGCTGGCGCCGATGCGCATTGTCCTCGGGGTCGGTGCGGGCATCGCTGCCTACAAGGTCTGCGAGCTGCTCAGGCTGCTCACTGAGTCCGGGCATTCGGTTCGCGTGGTGCCGACGCCCGATGCCCTGCGGTTCGTCGGGGCCGCTACCTGGAGGGCGCTGTCTGGTCAGCCGGTGAGCACGAGCCCATGGGACAACATCCACGAGGTGCCGCACGTCACGCTCGGGCAGCAGGCCGATATGGTGCTGGTCGCCCCGGCGACGGCTGACCTGATGGGGCGGGCCGCCGCGGGGCTGGCGCCAGACCTGCTGTGCAACGTGCTGCTGACAGCTCGCTGTCCCGTCGTATATGCCCCAGCCATGCACACCGAGATGTGGCAGCATCCGGCCACCCAGGCCAACGTCGCGACGCTGCGCGGCCGCGGCGCGCTGGTGCTCGAGCCGGCCTCGGGACGGCTCACCGGCAGCGACTCAGGCCCTGGCAGGCTGCCGGAGCCTGCCGAGCTCTACCAGGTGGCGTTGCGGGTGCTGGCCAGGGGATCGGCTTGCCTGGTGCCCGATCTGGCTGGCAGGCGTGTCGTGATCTCCGCCGGGGGCACGCGGGAGGAACTCGACCCCGTCCGCTTTATCGGAAACTGGTCATCAGGTCTGCAGGGTTACGCGCTGGCCAGGACGGCCGCTGCGCGAGGCGCCGAGGTCACGTTGCTCGAGGCCAATACCGGGCTGGCCGACCCGGCAGGCGTGCACGTGGTCCGGGTAACGTCAGCCTGCGAGCTGCGGGACGCGGCGGTCGAGGCAGCGGCTGACGCCGATGCCGTGGTCATGGCAGCGGCAGTGGCTGACTTCCGCCCGGTGGCCAGGAGCGAGGTAAAGCTCAAGAAGGCGGGCCGTCCGCCAGCCCCGATCGAGCTGACGGAGAATCCCGACATTCTCCGCGAACTCTCGACCGCCCGCCGGCGGCCAGGCCAGATCGTCGTCGGGTTCGCGGCCGAAACTGAGAACCCAGTCGGCAACGGGCTGGCGAAGCTCGCGGCCAAGGGCTGCGATCTCATCGTCGTCAACAGGGTCGGCAATGGCCTGGCATTCGGCACTGCCGACAACGAGGCGGAGATCCTGGCTGCTGACGGGGAGCGGATATCGGTCCCCCGCGGGCCGAAGGATTCCCTGGCTGACGTCATCTGGGACAGCGTCGTGTCTAGGCTCGCCTGACCCCGGGCGCGGCTACACTCGGCGAGACCGCCGAACGAGAAAAGAGTGCGAAGTGGCTCGTCGCCTGTTCACATCTGAGTCAGTCACTGAGGGTCATCCGGACAAGATGGCTGATCAGATCAGTGACACCATCCTCGACGCCATGCTCAAGGGCGATCCGCACAGCCGCGTAGCGGTCGAGACACTGATCACTACCGGGCAAGTGCACGTCGCCGGTGAGGTGACGACTACGACGTATGTAGATATCCCCGGACTGATCAGGGACAAGATCCTGGAGATCGGTTACGACTCGTCGGCGAAGGGATACGACGGCGCATCCTGCGGCGTGTCGGTGTCCATCGGCTCGCAGTCGCCCGACATAGCTCAGGGCGTCATGCACGCGTTCGAGCACCGGGAAGGTGAAGGCGATGACGAGCTCGACCGTCAGGGCGCCGGCGACCAGGGGCTGATGTTCGGTTACGCTTGCCGCGAAACACCGGAGCTGATGCCGCTGCCGATCATGCTGGCGCACCGGCTGTCCAAGCGCCTGGCTGATGTGCGGCACAGCGGCGAGATCCCGTACGTCAGGCCGGACGGAAAGACCCAGGTCACCATCGAGTACTCAGGCAACGAGCCGGTGCGGCTCGATACCGTCGTGGTCTCGACTCAGCATGCGCCAGCGATCGACCTGAAGGCCCTGCTCATGCCGGACATCAGGGAACGAGTGGTCGAGCCTGTGCTGGCAGCACTCGAGCTTGACAAGGCGAACTACCGGCTGCTCGTCAATCCGACCGGGCGGTTCGAAATCGGCGGCCCGATGGGCGACGCCGGCCTGACCGGCCGCAAGATCATCATCGACACCTACGGCGGCATGGCCCGTCACGGCGGCGGGGCTTTTTCCGGGAAGGATCCGTCAAAGGTCGACAGGAGCGCGGCGTACGCGATGCGCTGGGCGGCCAAGAATGTCGTCGCTGCTGGCTTGGCGGATCGGTGCGAGACGCAGGTTGCCTATGCGATCGGCAAGGCGAAGCCGGTCGGCCTATTCGTCGAGTGTTTCGGCACCGAGCAGGTGCCGCTCGAGCGGATCCAGGATGCGGTCCTCGCGGTCTTCGACCTCCGGCCGGCCGCGATCATCAGGGACCTGGAGCTGCTGCGGCCGATCTACGCTCAGACGGCGAGTTACGGCCATTTCGGCCGGGAGGAACCCGACTTCGCGTGGGAGCGCACCGACAAGGCTGACGCGCTCCGGGCGGCCGCCGGGCTGTGACCCAGGCCGCGGCGACGGATGCCGCGCCCGGCGCACGCCGGGCAGGCAGGCGGCCGGCCCGGCAGCGGGCCAGCCAGGTGGCTGCGTCGGAGCTGCCGGTCGCGCGCATCGCCGTGGACGTCCCGCTGCCGCATCTGGACCGGCTGTTCGACTACCTGGTTCCGCAGCGCCTGTCGGAGTCGGCGGTCAGGGGATCGCGGGTCAGGGTCAGGTTCGCTGGCCGGCTGACCGGCGGCTTTGTCACCGAGCGAGCGGCCGACACCGAGCACCACGGCCGCCTGTCGTTCATAGAACGCGTGGTCTCGCCCGAGCCGGTGCTGACCGAGGAGATCGCCGGGCTGGCGCGCGTGGTGGCGGACCGCTATGGCGGGACCCTGGCCGATGTGCTGCGGCTGGCCATACCGCCACGGCACGCGGCTGCGGAGTCGGAACCGCGCGGACCGGCGGCACCGCAGGAAGCCAGGCCGGCCGGGCCGCCCATCACAACGCCGGCTGCCGGAAAGGCAGGTCCCTGGGACCGCTACCTGGCCGGGACCGCCTTCCTCACCGCGCTCGCTGACGGCCGCAGCCCGCGCGCCGTGTGGTCGGCGCTGCCCGGCCCGGCGTGGCCTGACGAGATCGCCCGCGCGGTGGCGGCAGCGGCGGCGAGCGGGCGCGGGGCGCTTGTCGTTGTTCCTGACGCCAGGGACCTTGACCTGGTCGATGCCGCCCTGACCGCCTTGCTCGGGCCGTCGGCCCACGTCAGCCTGTCCGCACAACTCGGGCCAGCTGAGCGGTACCGCCGCTGGCTCGCTGTGCTGCGCGGTGAGCGCAGGATCGTCACGGGTACGAGGTCGGCGATGTTCGCACCCGTCGCCGACCTTGGCTTGGTCGTCCTCTGGGACGAGGGAGACGACCTGCATGGCGAGCCGCGGGCGCCGTATCCGCACGCCAGGGATGTGCTGCTGCTCCGGGCGCACCGGTGCCGGGCCGCCGCGCTGGTCGGCGGCTTCGCCAGGACCGCTGAGGCCGCTCAACTGGTTGCGACCGGATGGGCCAAGGAACTGGCGGCGGACCGGCAGACCGAGCGCGAGTTCGCTCCGATGGTCAGGACAGCCGGCGAGGACGCCGAGCTGGCCCGTGACGAGGCCGCACGCACCGCGCGCATGCCCAGCCTGGCCCTGCATACGGTCAGGGCGGGCCTGGAATCAGGTCCCGTGCTGTTTCAGGTACCCAGGAGGGGCTACCTGGCCGCGGTCGCCTGCAAGGGCTGCGGCAAGCGGGTTCGGTGCGCCGAATGCGCGGGACCGGTGGCCCTGCCAGGCCCGCATCAGCCGCTGCGCTGCTTGTGG
>Ga0209131_1000616_pt1 | contig 25257 bp, 28 predicted proteins | sample GraSoi_2013_40cm_FD_185826 | JGI IMG/M metagenome (GOLD analysis project Ga0209131, IMG submission 185826) | Grasslands soil microbial communities from the Angelo Coastal Reserve, California, USA - Sample 9_17_2013_40cm (SPAdes) (version 2) | ecosystem: Environmental > Terrestrial > Soil >... | reverse complement strand
TACTGTGCTTCCCGTGAGTTTAGACGATGTGGCCATTTAGAAAACGACACCGGCATTCTTGGAGACCTGTTCAGGTAACGAACTCCAACAAGTTTTATACCTGTTGGGTGATCTTCCGCTGCACTGGATGCGGGGAACTGAAGAGCGAGGAACACCAAGGCCACGCGACTTTAGAAGCGCTTCTCGGGGAGTACGACGAAGTGACGCGCGTGCTGAATTCTTTGGAGAAAAAATAAAATAGGAGGCTTCTCGAAAGGTGACTGAGTGAAGACCGTACTATTGAAACTTGACGAAAGCGTTCATACGATATGGGTGGGCGCTGCGAAGCGCGAGAAGCTCTCGCTCTCAGAATGGATTCGCACGCAATGCAACGCGAGGATTGATGAATCGGGTGAAGCGCATGACACCGGAAGGACTGGAGGAATTGCTCCTCGTAAACGGCGTGCTCGTGTGGCCACCGGAGAAGTGCACCGAGTCTCCGTTGCCTTCGTCAATTCAGCGAACGGAACCGTCACTCCCGCTACTCCATCAAGTGTTCTCGCACACGCTCCAAATTGTTCCTGCGGACTCTGTGCCAGCAAAAGAAAAAGCGTAAAGAAATCCCCTGATTGAGGTGCTGCCAAATGGGCATGGTAGCTGGCGATGAGAACCAATTTAAATTCAACGAACGTGCGCACGAGATTCGCTGGTCGAAGAAGTCCTGCGGCCAGTCGGGATGTCTGGATCCGGATTGCGTGTGCGCTCTTTGCGCGCAGCCGATTGGAGTAGCGGAAGACGATCCGCGATGGGAGAGACACGACGAAGATTGTATAGATTGCGACTTGTGCCGCGACGAAGTGCCCATTATTCTCTTCAAGGGCAAAGGCAAGAAGACCTTGCAAGCGGCATTTCACGAAGTCTGTTTCAAGAAACTCTTGAGGACGTGAATGGTTCTGGACACGTTGGTCATGTTTGCCGCCATTGCTTTCTCGGTCTTGGTGATCGTCGCGCTGAAAGAGTTTCTATTTGCGAAGCACAGGAAAGGAAGGGATGACGATGAAACTCAGTGAAGCAATGGCCCTGGGCCGAGTGCTGCTGAAGCCTAAAGCGATGTTCTTGACGGATGGTGAAGGATCTGGATGCGCTCTGGGCATGGCGCTCGCAGCCGTCGGCGTGAAGATTGAAAAGCCTAGTTTCATCGAAGAGCCCGAAAAACAATGGCCCTGGCTAAAGAAGTCCTGCAATGGTCCTTGCTCTTGCGGCGGTTCATATGTTTCCTACACTGAAGCGATAGCGCACGTATTCGATTTTCACGTGATGTCCAAGATGTGGAATGTGTGGGATCAGCAGTGGACCATGGATCAACTCATCGACTGGATCAAATCCGTGGAGCCCGCCGAGGAACCAAAGAGGAGAAAAAAGAATCAGAAACAAGATAAGACCGAGGCCAGCCGTGCCACAAAAGAAATAACGCTTCAAATCTGAAATCTTCGAGGCGGTGCTCTAATCATTTATTTTACGACCGTTGATTACAAGCATGTGCTCATCCTAGAGCCCACGAATCTTGAACGCGTGCAAGACGGCAAGCCGCTCGTCAGCCCTGACAGCTTAGTGATCGTCTGCTATACCCCGGACATTATCTGGACCAGCGAGCAGATCAAGAAAGTATTTGACGAGAACGACCGCAAGCTAACGCCAGAGAAACTCGATGCCATTTTGCAGGAAGGGCTCTTGCGGCCGCGTATCGAGCGCAACGATAAGGACGCCGACGCCAATCAAGTGATCCCTCTCGGATCGCCATGAGGAGCCAAGGGATCGAACAGTTGCGGCGCGAGTTCCAGCCATGTCGTTTTGAATTCATTCTCCGTAATCGGGAAACCGAAGTGCTTCGAGCGGGCTGCGACTTCCGCAATCTCAAGTTCATCATGGACTCCATTGAGATGCGCCAGGATTTCTTGCGCTGGTTCCCGTCGCGCGAGACGATTGAGTTTGAAGCGCGCAAGCTATATACCGACAGAAAAGAGTGGCGCAAACCGCCGTTTGGCAACCAATGACGAATGATTGGAGAGAAACTTTATTTTCGCGCGTCCAGGCATTCTTCTGCCGGAAATTGGGGCACAAGTGGGACAGCAGCGTTATCCCATTAGGCTGCGGATGCTCAGACTGTTTCTGGACTTGCCGGCGCTGCGATAAAGTCGAGCGCAATCCGTTCTTCAGGAGTTGGGGCTGCAAAGTGCATCGACCACGTCCATGAAGCCAGCGAAAGACGGAAAGAAACTTTGGAAGCGCGTGACGATCAAGGTGATCGTGGGCGACAAGACCCTGCACCATCAGTTCGTGGCTCCGGCGCAGCGCGGCTATAGCGAGTCGGACATTGAAGGGATTCTTGAGCGCGCCATCGACTACATCGACAAGAAATTCCCTGTACTGGAGTTCAAACAGGTTACTCTCCTTCCGAACGCAGTGAATTTCATCGCGGTTGGCCCAAGAGCCGAGATACGTGGCGAGTAAGCCCTGAGAACCAACGTACCCTTGCTTGTTGCGCGCCTAAGGTATAGACCTAAAATCAGAATAAGGGCAGCGAGTCTCAGAGGCTAGCCCGCCATGGAGAGATGGCTATATATCCTTCGGGTCCACGATTCGATTTTCCACGACAGGCGCTGGTCAGCTGAAGTGCGCATTGACACTTGCCGAGTGCTCAGGAAGAAAATGCTGGAGTTAGGCGATCTGAACCAAGACGATACCCACTTCTTGGAACTTCTTGAAAACTTCCGCACAGGCAAGTAGACTGCACTGCGGAAAGCTAGGGTCAGTTGGGGCTGATGAGCCTGGGAGGGCAGTCGGCCCCCCTTTTATTTGTGATAACCTTCTTCAGTGAATCTCAAGCAGCACCGTCCAGATCAAGTCCTCAAGATCACCGACTTTTACATTCCGTGGCCCAAACAACAAATTTTTCATTGCATGACGGCAAAGCACCGCATACAAATTGGCGGATTTGGGTCGGCCAAGTCCAGGGCGCTTTTGATGGAAGCAGTTTTTCATTGCCTTGAATATCCCGGCTCGAACTCCATAATTTTGCGGAAAACTATTCCGGACCTAAAACGCACCGTCATCGATAAATTTTTGGCGGATGTCCCGAAATCTCTCTACGAGCGCGGATCGCAAGAGCGCGGCACTTTCAACAAATCCGATCACATCGTTTACTTCCCTCCAGTGAACGGAAAGCAAAGCAAGTTATATTTTGCCGCTTGCGAGCGCGTCGAGGACGTCGGCAAATATCTTTCGACTGAGTTTGTCTTCATCGGCTTCGAGGAGCTTGGCGAATTTCCCTACTTGATCTATGACGCGATGGAAGGGCGCAACCGCTGCACAATTCCTGGCTCACGACCGTGCATGGCCAGTGCCACAAATCCGATGGGCATCGGCTGGGGCTGGATCAAGCGCTTGTGGGTGGATCATTTGCCGGCGCATGGCATGGACCCAGAGAAATACGATCCCGCAGACTACCAGTTTATTCACTCGACAGTCGAAGACAATCCTATCCTCAGCCAGGACAAAGCGTATATCGCCTCGCTTGAGAAATCTCCCTTGCGCGACAAGATTAGATGGGGAAACATTGAGACGGTCAGCGGGCAATACTTCGCCAATTTCGAGCCTAATCGCCACATTCTGCCGCGTGAAGCATTTATGTTTGAGCCCTGGCAGCCCGTGTGGGTAGGTTACGACTGGGGGTTTGGTCACTTTTCCGTAATCACTTTCTGGACGAAAGCGCTCTTGAGGCCGCGATTCGAAGGCGAGAAGCCGCGCGTAGTGAATGTCACTCTCGAAGAACTTGTGCTTCAAGAACAAACCCCCGAGCAGCAAGCTCATGCACTGATATCCGCTATTCCGCGCAACCACGACGAAAACGGAATCGAAACAGGCTATGCCTGGGATATCGATTCAATCCATTTTTCTTGGGAGCGCTTCAATCGCACAACATCGAATCGCACGGTCGCCGACGAAGTGGGAGATATCTTGGCTGCCGCTGGTCTGCCGCGGCCAACACGCTCCAACAACGACCGCATCGCCGGCTGGACCAAGATGTACTCGATGCTCGAAATGGATGAATGGTTTTTGCTCCAAGGGAAATGTCAAAACTGCGCAGAAGCGATTCCCTTACTGGTGCGCGGAGATGGAAACAAATGCTCCATGGAAGATGTAATAAAGCCAAAAGGAGCAAGCCTCATTGATGACTGCGGCGATTCGATGAGGTACGCGGTAGCTGGCGTTCTCCTTGACGCAGCGGATAAACCTAAGGAACAATTGCTCCGCGAGAAGCTGGCGGGGATAGCTGATCCATTTACTCGGCATATTGTGGCGTACCGTGATTGGAACGAACAGCAAGCCGCAGAGCGCAAAGGGCCTGGGGGATCAAAGATCGTGCCGAGCTGGCAGCGAAGGTTAGGACAATGAAATTCTTCCGTAGTCACCACGAAGAATGGCTGGAAGAGCAGTTCGAGAAGTTGAAGGCCGACCATGCTCAACAAATCACAGATTTAAAAAACGCTCACGTCGTGGAACTCAACCGTGCTATAGAAGAATGCGCTAGGCTAAGAGAGGAAGCGCAGAGAATACGGCTTTATCTCACGCCCGCATTGCAGAACGTGCAGTTGGAGCCAGATAAATCAGCGCCGCCAGCGCCGAGCCAAGAGACATACACTGGAACCCCTTGGCAACGGATACTTCAAAAAGCGCTGCGAGAACAGGAAGAGAAAGTCGCTCAACGCTATACGCAGCCAGTTGACGCAGCCGAGAAAGAAGCTGAAAGTAGCAACGCCTCGAATTAGAAGGGAGAAACAACATGGCCGTTTTTGCAAAAGATGGAAGTCGCCACCATTCTTCAAGTCGGGCCTCTATGCACGACGAGATGGGCGCAAAGAAAGCTGCGCCAGTTTCAGAGATGAAGAAACCGGAAGGCCTCAGTCATCCCGCGCCAAGTTCCCATTCCATCGAAGATCACGTGGATACTCACGGTCCAGCGCACAAGATCGAGTACACCCACGACCAGGCGAGCGGCGAGCATCACATTTCGAGTCATCACGGCGAAGGTGAAGAGACCTCGCATCACAGCAAACATAAGACGCATCACGCTGCTCATGCTCACATCGCCAAAGCCATGGGGATGCAGGACGAGGAACAGGAAGAACGTGATTCGGAGTCCCCGGACGAAGAGTACGAGGAAGAAACCACTGGCAGCAAAGGGATTCCTGGACTCAGTTAGGAGTTGACCTATTCCCTGGACTCGTCATCAAGTGAAGTTTTTATTTTCATCCGGTTCCCCTTTGTCTGCAGTCCAAAAAGAAAACATGCACAGTGAACTCCACGCCAATCCCAAGATGGGCCACATGCGCAAGGGCAGCAAAGCGCTGAAGAAGAAATCGCGCATTGCAGAGCAGTTCAGAAAGGCACGCCGATGAGGCAATCAATGGAAGAAGCACGAAGAAGCCAGTTGCTCTACGACTACGCTTCAAACCGCCACGACTTCACGCTATTCGATTTCGGCACCGGGCTAAACGAAGTTCCGATGATGAACGCTAAAGGCGAATACCTGACGCAAACTGCTGTTTTCCCCGTGCTTCGTGGCACAGAAAGACCAACATACGACGGGCCATTGCCTGGCAAAGAGAATGATGTCATCGCTATGGGCAACGGATGGTTCGTGACCACGGTAGTGATCAATCACTTCGCCACTTTCGAGGAATTGAATGAGAAGCTCCGTGGAGCCGAAGAGCGGCTCTTGAATTATCGCGCAGCGCACTATCCCGAGAGCGCGAAATCCGCCAATGGCTGAGGCGACGTATCCACCAGGGCATCGCGCTGGAATGCGCGTGCCTAAAGGCGGATCGATGTGCAAGAACTGCAAATTCCTGGGGAGCGATGAAGAAAGCTGCATCAACAAATACTTCGTCAAGTGGAACGGCTCGACGCGCTTGCCAGCTCCTGCCGACAGTTTTTGCTCGGATTGGTGGGAACCTAAGAATTCTCTTGCGAATCTCGTGAAGGAATGAGCTATGAACAGACGCAACCTAATTAAATCCGCAGCTATGTCGCCGTTGGCGATGATGCCGGGCCAGAATTTATCTTCTGATGTAGCAGGCCATATTCTCTGCGAAAGATGTGCGGCAATCGTAGCCGAAGAGGAGCGCGAGGAGCGTGCTTTTGCCGCAGTGATCCCGCCCCATCTGAAACTCTACGATTTTGGAGATTCAGTTACAGTCATGCCGATCCCTGACATGAAAGACCAGGGAACCTACCTGTCTACCTCGATTGCATTTCTCCAAAATCTTGAAGGAACTCTCTTCTTGGGATTCGAGATTAAATGCAAAAATCGCCCTGGAGGACCAAGGAAGAGCATCATCGACAGCACCGATATCCTTGAGAGACTCGTAGAAGCAGTGAAGCGATTCGATGCTGAAGCAGCAACCTGTTTGGAGAATGCCAGCAGAAAGGTGACCCATGGCCTCTAACCGCTGGATGTCTGGCGTCAAGAAAGAGATGAAGTCCAAAGGAACCGAGGGAAGTTTTACGCGGATCGCTCACGCCCACGGTCGTTCTGTTCCGGAAGAAGCGCAGCACGACAAGCACAAGCCAGGAAAAGTCGGAAAGAAAGCCAGGCTAGCTTTAGCCTTTGCAAGTGCGCGTAAATAACTGAGAGGCTCTCTTGGCGACAGCGGTCCAAAATTATACGGGCAGCGACGAGCAAGAAGGTCGCGACACCCAAGAGCACGACGAGCCTAAATATAAAATCGGTGTCCTCGCAGGATTAGAATTCTCCACCGTACCCAACGCGGAACTTACCAAAGAACAAGAAAATCTCCTGAAGGATCGCTGCAAGGTGGCGGCGAAGCGCGATTATCCCGCGAGACTGATAGAAGTGATTCAGGCCTGGGAAAAATTAGATGTCGAAACGCCAATCGCAACGCCCAATGGTTGGATGCGTATCGGTGACCTGCAAGCAGGCGATTATGTTTTCGGTTCTAACGGCCGCATTGTAGATGTGCTCGCCGTCCAGCCAATCAGCAAAGAGTCTTCTTTTTATGTAAAGTTCGATGATGGTTCTTCGATAACCGCCTCAGAAGGCCACACTTGGAACACACAAACCGTAAAAGAACGCTACGCTGGCAAATCTGCCAAGGAGCGTTCAACCAAAGAACTTTTCGAGACTCAAGAGCAAAGTCACAGCATTGACCTATCTCCTGGTCTGCAAACGATGTGCGCCGAATTGCCTCTTGATCCATACCTGCTCGGTTGCTGGCTTGGCGATGGATATTCTAAGGGTGGATGTATTTGTGGGAATATCCAAGACTTAAGTGAATCAGTATCTAGCTTTAGAAAGGCTGGATACGAAACTAGTAAGCCAGAAAAGGACGGCGGTAAAAATTCAGAAGTTAAGAACATTTGGAGAGTGCGTATTCACGGTCTTTCCAAGACTCTCCATCAACTCGGCATTTTCGGAAACAAGCGCATTCCTAAAGTATATCTCCGCGCTTCTATCCCCCAACGGATAGCTTTGCTTCAAGGGTTGATGGATACGGATGGATGGGCCGATGGTAGCGGCGGTTGCGGATGGGGCCAGTCGCCAGATAAACACCTTAGACTCATCGAAGATGTTTCTGAATTACTAGCGTCTCTAGGAGTGAAGCATCAGTTCTATCCATACAGCAGAGAGCGCGATGGTAAGACTTACAATTTCCAGCAGACTTCCTTTCGTCCGCAGTTTGCGGCATTTCGCCTGAAGCGTAAGTTGGCAAAGCAACAGATTCCTAAAGAGAACGGACGCACGCGCAAAGTATACATTCAGGAAATCAAACCAGCAGGCGAACGAATGGTGCGCTGCATCTCAGTAAACGCTGCGGATCATCTCTATCTTGCTGGTAAGTCCATGATCCCGACGCACAACTGTGCGCTCTTCTATCGCGGCTTCCAATTCCTTATTCCGCAGCGCGGCGGCGGGTGGATTATTCCTGGCGAGAGCACTGGCTACGGGCCGTCGATGCAGATGGACTTGGCTCTGTTACCGACGAATGTTTATTCCGCACGCGCGCAGATGATTATCGCTGCGCTCACGCGCACAGTGCCGAATGTGCGCTTCGGCCCACAACGCGCCGACTCCGACGCGCAAATCACGTCCGCTGAATCGGCTGAGAAATTTGTCAAGGTAATCTCGCGCAACAACGATTTGATCCAGATTCAAACAGACGGATCGCGTTTGCTCTGGACTGACGGACGCTATCTCTATTGGTCGCGTTTCGTGAAGGACGGCCAGCGCTTCGGATGGGAAGAGGATGACGAGCCAGACGACCTGGTTCCGGAAAACGAAGGGACGCCAGTTGAAGGAGCAGCGGCTGCGTCAACTCCGGAATCGGCTGAGACTGCCCAAGAAAGTCCTGGCGCGCCTCCCGCCACAGATGAAGAGAAAGAATCGGAAGAAGGAGAAGAATCGGAGCCGGTCAAGCGCACGCCACGAGGGCAAGAGGTCCGCACCGCGCACGGAAAACTGGAAATCAAGTTGACGCCGATGATGGCGAATAGTTTGGATGAAGTGGACGTGCTGCAGTACGAGTGCGAAGTAGACGAGACACGCGCCAAAGGCATGTTCCCGTGGGTAGCCGATGACATCAAGGCGGCCACGAATCAAGCGGCCATGGGTGAGATAGCCCGTCTCGCGCGCCAGAACGTCAAGTTGGGGATGCAGTCCACTTATGTGACGAGCGATTCCATCGCTGCCGATGTCACCATTCAACGCACTTGGATGCGCCCTTCATATCTGATGGGCATCACGGATGAGAATAAGCGCGATGAATTGATCGAGATGTTTCCTAACGGCTGCTATGTAGTTTTTGCCGGAGACACTTTCTGTTTTGCGCGCAACGAATCGATGGACGATTCCTGGGCACTCGCGCAAGCCTATTCTGGCGACGGCCAGAACCGCAATGCCATGGGCACGTCAACGATGCCCTTGCAGAAGCGGCTTAACAATTGGCTGGATTTGATGAACGACATTTTCGTGCGCACCATCCCGAAGAAATGGATGGACTCGAAAGCCTTTGCCGTCGAAGCCATCCGCCAGCAAACCAACGTTCCCGGAGATATCGGATCGTTCAGGCGCCAGCCCGGGATTGCGGTAAATGAACTGATCTTCGTTGAGCCGGCCGTAAATCCGCCGGCCAATCTCGCGGACTTCATCAAAGAATATTCCGGGCCACTTGCCGAATTGCTGTCGGGAGCGTATCCGGCCCTTGCCGGGGGAGATGTCGGAACCGCCGATAGCGGAGTTGCAATTGCCACCCAACGTGATTCCGCTCTAGGCAGACTAGCGCCGACGTGGCATTCCATGAAGAATGCCGAAGCCACTTCGATGAAGCAGTTAGTGCGCTGGGCCGCGAAGTGCCGCGACAAGTCCATCAACGAACGTATCCCTGGCGGGGAAACCATCGCGCTCGAGATCAACGATCTCAAAGCTAACATCATGGTGTTTGCCGAGAGCGACGAGAATTTCCCGGAAACTTACACACAGCGCAAGAACGCGATCATGAATATCTTCAACGACATCGGGAAGAATCCGATGCTGCAGGAAGTTTTCTTCAATGCCGCGAATCTCGAATTCCTGCAGAACATGATGGGCCTTTCCGATCTCTACATTCCGCAGGTGGCTTCGCGCAACAAGCAACTCGGCGAGATAGAAATATTACTGAAGAGCATCCCGGTTCCCAATCCGCAGGTGGAAGAAGCCACGCAAAAGATAGAGCAGATGAAGATGGCTGGTGTCGATCCGCAAGAGTTGGCCGCCGCTGAGCAGCAAGTTGCTGCCATGCCCCAGGAAGTTTGTTCGATGCCCATCGACGAGAAGACCGACGATAACGACACAGAAGCCGCTACTTGCTGGCAATATATCAATGGTCAGGAAGGGCGCCGCGCGAAACGCAGCAATCCAGACGGCTTCAAGAACGTGTGCCTGCACTATGACGAGCACGCCCAGGCCGTGCAGGCCAAGGCTGCGCAAGCCGCACCGGCCGGGAAACCGCCAAGTGTCAGCGTCGGATACAAAGATGTTGCCATGGTTGATAAAGGCGCATCGGATCAAATTCTGCAGAAGGCTGGACTCACGCCATCTCCTGGAGCTGGTGCACCTGCACCGGTCCCGGCAGCGGCGGAAGGAGTGGCGAAACCCCCAGCAGCACCGCTTCCTACAGGTGCTCCTGAAAACGCAGGCGGTCGGCCCAAACTTTAATATCGGGGAGGAAAGACGATGGACAATCTAGGCGGCGTTGGAACTGAAGTAGCTGCGGATCAAAACGCAGGAGCGGGTGCCGCTGGTGATCAAGGCGCTGGCGCTGGGGCAGGATCTGGTGACGGTGCCGGATCTGGCGAAGGCGCAGGGGCTGGTGGTGGTACCGATGAAGGAGGAGAAGGCACCGGAGCAGGGGAAGGCGAAGGCGGGGAAGGGGCTGGCGAGGGAGTTGGCGAAGGCGGGGAAGGAGCGGCAGAAGAAGAGCCAGGATTGGGTCCGCTCGATCCCAAGATGGACGAGCAGACCCGCAAGGACATCGCCGAGCTAAAGAAGCTCCATCCAGAACTTGCCAAGAAATGGGGCAACGATCATTTCCGCAGAAAAGCCTACGACGAAGAATTTCCCGGCGGCGTCAATGAAGCGCGCCAGATCAAAGCCACTTTCGAAGCTCTCGGCGGTCAAGAAGGCCTCGACGGCCTGCAAGGCGAAGTAGATGACTATCGCAACGAGATCAAGCAGTTCTCCGAAGGCGATCCTGCACTCTTGACGCAACTCCACGAAGCCAATCCGGATTCATTTGTGCTGGCGATCAGCAACGGCATCGATTTGCTGGCGCAGAAATCTCCGGACTTATTTGACAAAGCCATTCTTCCGGCGATGGTGGCGCGTCTCGAGAAAGCCCAGATGTACAGTTCCGTTCAAGAACTCGCCGCATTGATCAAAGACGGCAAGGGCCAGGAAGCCTACGATCTCACCGCAAAAATAGCCGGATGGCTCGACAAGGCCAAAGGATTGGCCTCGAAGCAAATCGAGCTGAAGAACAAGAAAGACCCGGAGCGCGAGAAGTTCGAACGCGAGAAAGCCGATTTCGAAACCAAGAAATTCCAAGATTTCGAAGACAGCGTTGCCACCGATGTGAACCGCTCCAACAACATCGTGACCGCGAAAATCGTCGAGCCGTTCTTCAAGCAGTTGAATCTAAAAACGGACGGCCGCCGCGAATTCATCAACGCGCTCAACAATCGCGTTTGGAGTCTGATGAAGAAGGACATGCCTTTCCAGAAGGCGGCAAAAGCGATCATTGGTAAGGGCGACCGGCTCCGCGCAGCGCGCTTCACGCACGCCAAGTTTGCTGAACTCTTGCCGGAAGAATTCAGGAAGCTTCGCGATGCGATGTATCCGAACTTCATGAAAGGCGGCACCAAAGTGAAAGCCGCGGTCGCTGGAGTCGGTAAAGGAGCTGCGGCAAATGGAGCAGGAGGTGGTGGTGGGACTGGAGCAGCCAAAGTGAACTACACTGGCGGAAAGCCAAATCGTGACGATGTCGATTGGGCCAAGACCAACGACACGTATTGGATCGCTGGAAAAGCTTGGTTGAAAAACGGCAAAGAAGTGAACTGGGACTGGGCTAAGGAAAAGTAGTAAAATCCACATTGAAGAACTAAGGAGAATCAAATGGTACGCGCAAAATTCCAAGTAACAGAGGTCGCCAAAAATCAATACGGGTCAGTGAAAGTGACGCTCAGCCCGCAGTATGACCAATCGATCGAAGAGGACCGGCGCTTTGCCAAAGCCACGCCAAGCGGAACGATTCAGTTGCAAATCGACAATCCGCCAGCATCGGATTTTCTGGCGCTCGGGAAATACTTCTACGTCGATTTCAGCGAAGTGCCCGTAGCGGTTGGAGCAGGCGGATAGAAAAAATCCCTTGCATCCTAAATTCCTTTGGGAGTAGCCTCTGGTTGAAGCTGTAGGAGCCATTGGGAGATTTGATCTCTCATAAACAAGGGCCGTTCTTCCGAGGCCGCGTCAAGGGGCGGGACGAATATCGGAAGCATCTCCACAACTTCTGCATTCCAAACATATCGGGGAGCTAGGAAATCTGCGCACTTGACTGCGCGCGGATCGCCAACGTGAACGTTCGGGGGTTCGTTTCACCGTTGAGCTAAATGCAGAGGTACGAGTATGGCATCGCCCCTACAAGAGGCGGCCGTCCAGGCCGTCGAGTTGGAAAATTTTGCAAAAGGCATTCCTGATTTGGTGTACAAAGGCAGAACTTTTTATAACCTTATCAAAAAGAAGAGCAAAACCTTCCCGACTTCCGTCACCACGCAAGCTGGCGGCACTTCGCGACCGTCTTTCCGCATTCCTGTGCGCATTCAGTCTGGTGCGGCAATCTTCCAAGCTACCGGAAACGGTGATGCTTTGGGCCGCGGGACTGGCTCGAACTGGGTGGCCGGGGATATTTCTCCCATCGGACTCTTTGCCGGGACAGAGATTACCTATCTCGCGAGGATCGCCACGAGTGGTCCGAAGCGCAGTCTGATCAGCCTGCGCGCTGAAGAGCTGAAGAACTCCTTCAACTCCTTCATGCAAGGCCTCGACGCGCAATTCTTGAGCGACGGTTCAGGAGCTATCCTGCAGATTCCCACCACCGCCACGGTCAACAACAACACGCTGGGCGGCGCAAATCCATCGAGCATCGTGGGTCTCGGTGGCCAGGCAAACCAATTCCAAGAGCAGCAAGTCGTTCAGTTCTTCCCGACAGAAGGCGGAACAGCTCGCATCACGCCAGCGACGGCGACAGTGTCTTATGTCGACGGTGCGGCAGACACGGTGTTTTTCTCGACTGCTTTGCCAACCAGCACGGCTGCCGGAGACTTCGTGATGATTCAGGGCTCTTCAGGAGCGCTGAACAGCGGGCTTGCGGGACTGTACACCTACCAAGTGGCGTCGAATACAGGCACGATTCTGAATCTGTCCCGCTCGACTTACCCTGGACAGCTCTCGACGCCAAACATTGCTAAGGCAAATGCTCCCATCAACACCACCGATCCGTACAAGGCTGAGATCCTGATTGGCCGCGGGCTCGGCGCCGACAACGAGGCGGTAGCGGACTTCGAATGGGTCTGCGGGCCGGATCAGGAGCTGGCCGTCACGCAACTCTATACGAACGTGCTGCAGCAGAACTACGTCCCGCCAGGCGACAAGGCACTCGACATGGTCAAGAAGCACATGTCGCCGCAGTTTGGCGGGCGTGATTTGAATGTGGCCTACACCGCGAAACAAGGGCGCCTCGACGCGATTTGTCCCGAGACTTGGGGCATCGTCGAAACCGTCGAGCCATCGCTCTATGATTTCGGAGACGGCGTCACCACCATGCCGATTCCCGATTACGTTGGTCAGGGAAGCTATCTGACCAGTTCGATCTTTTTTTACAACGCGTTTTTAAATTTGTACAATTCCTCACTGAAGGCAGGTCTGTATATTTCAGGTGCTGCCGTGCCTTCTGTTACGAGTTAAAATAGATTTCACCGTCTGATCAACGGTGGATTCATCAATGGCTTGGAGGGTGCCTCTAACACCCTCCTTTCCACTCTTTAGAGGAGAGTGCGATGGCAAAGATTTTAGATTTGACTGGCCGCATTTTTGGAAGGCTAACCGCACGGTGGTTCGTAGGATATGTTGGCAAAGCCAGGATGTACCATTGGCTTTGTTCTTGTGAGTGCGGAGGTCTTGTGACTACATCGGTCGCAAATTTAACCTCTGGCGGAAGTACTAGTTGTGGTTGCTATTCGAGGGAAGTGCGCGGCAAATGCAATTTCAAGCACGGAAAATCCAGGACGCCAGAATACATCATGTGGCAAATGGCCAAGCATCGAGCGCGAGAGAAAGGGCTGCCGTTCAATATTGATGTAACTGATGTCGTAATCCCGACGCTTTGTCCGATGTTGAGAATTCCTCTGTTCCAAAGCGGTAGAGTTTTGCAGGACAACAGCCCGACGCTTGACAGGCGCGATGGGTCCAGGGGCTACGTGAAAGAAAACGTCAGAGTCATAAGTTACAAAGCGAACCGCTCGAAAAACAATTTGACGTTTGACGAAATGAAACTGATGGTGGCGAATTGGGATTCATGAATCGGGGGAAGCGATGAAAGCGAAAGAAGGCGGCAGCGCCGTAGCGCTTGCCAAAACTACGCAGTGGGAAATTGAGCCACGTAACAAGTGGGTTTTGATCCGCAAGATCACTCAGGAAGAGATGAAGACTGCGGATGGCGTGGTTGTTCCTGGAGAAGGTTCTCCGCTCTTCAATGCTAGGTCGCAGCGCGGCATCGTCGTGGCGGCTCCCGATGGCACTGGACTATCTAAAGGCGATGTCGTGATTTACACGAACTTTCCCCTCGAAATTCCAGACATCGAGGAACTCACCGGCGAAAGGAACCTTCATCTCGTTCTCGAAGAGGAAGTGTACGCACGGGCCGTGCCATGTCCATAACCGGCGAGCGACGTCGCTGCCCTGCGGAGTTTCAAGACCGCCTGACCAGAACTTTCGGGAAATCTGAATTCGGTACGCCGCTTTTTAAAATCGTTTGGGGACAATCGCAATTCATCCGCATGGGTAATCTCTGGCGCGACAAGAACGGAAACGAGAGAATCGGCTATCGTGACCGCTACCAAGCTCACGGAATGGCTTGCTGGGTGATCATGCGCTGGCAACCACCGACGAAGTACGGCTCTCCGAACATTTATTACGCGAATAGTTACATGGCGGCAAAAACGCACGAGGACGGCGAGCGAAAGTTCGACAGTCCTGACGGATTCTACGTCACCGGAGAATATCCGTGGCGCGGCCGCTACGAGATTCTGCAAGCGCTGATCTCGAAAGAGATTGTAGACGGAAAATTGGTGATCACGCACTTTCCGCTCTCGCACTTTCTGATCGACAAAGTAATTCCTATGATGCTTGCTTTCCAGCGTCTCTCGAAAGAAGAGCAGGTGGTCGCAAGGGGCGCCGTCAAAGCAGCGGAAGAAAAAGAAACAACGGAATTCATCGCCGAGTATATGGCTGAAAGCCTGCCGCGGTGGTGGGGACCTACCAGTTATCGTGCGCAAGGTATCTGTACATCCCTCTTGGATAGGAAAATGTTTCAAATCCAACAGGTATGGGACCGGATGACGAAGCGAGGAATACGGCCAAAGTTTTCTCGTGGCATGCAACAAGGAAATGCCCCGCGAATAGTGAACTAAATCTAGGGAGGAAAGACCTCCCGAGAAACAAGGAGAAAGACTCCATGGGAATCCCACTAACGGCAACACTGGCGCAAGATCAGCGACTCGCGCAATCTAAAGGGAGAGCGCTGACTTACGATCAGAATCACGGCAAGACCACGATTGAAACGCAGGACACCGGTCGGGAAGCTGGATACGTGATTTACGTGTACAACATCCTGGAGCGCGAGAATATCGTCTCGCAACCGCCGCTTTTCCCCGGCTTCATCATTCGCGCATGCGAGCGAGGAGAGAAATTCTCCGTCACGACTCTTCCGGCGTTCGTGAAAGAGACCTACATGAAACCGGGGAGCACGGAGTATTACTACAAGAACGTCGACGGCAGGAAGTGCGCCACGAGCCTCCTGAACCCCAGCGCTTTTCCAGGCACCAACTGGAACAGCCAGATTCAGAAATGGGACACCATGGACCAGCAGGGAAACAACCTGAACGCCTATGGTGTCTGGTGGTCGCTTACGAGGCCCGACGAGACAGAGAAACTCGAAAAGGAAATCAAGATTTTCAAAAAGAAAGTGGAAGAAACCATGAACGCGCTGATAAAGCGCGGCGAGGAACTGAGCGCTGCCGACGATCTGAAGAACATCACGCCACTCATGCACTTCGCCATGGACTATCTCGGGAAACAAGCCAAGTGGCATATGGCCAGCACGCACATGATCTCGTGCCCGAACTGCGGGATGCTAGTACCCGATGGGATCGCATATCATAAAAACGATTTCGGTGATCGATGCATTTTGGATGCCGAGCGTTACGCGAAAATCGTCGATGCTGGACAAGCGGCGCAAGTCGCGATGCAAACAAGATCTGCCGAAGCGGAAACGCCAGCGCCAGCGCCGAAAAAGAGGAAACAGAAGGCCGCCGCTTAAAAAAGAGCTTCTTGGAGGAGTCTCCGTATCTCGCCGTATTCCCCGATTCTGCGAAGCGCAGCCTCCTCCAAGTCGAAGATTGAGGAACCGTGTCGAACGTTCAACCAACGCTTTTTCCTTCCATCGATGAGGTGATGCAACTGGTCCGATCTATTGTGATGGACACGTTCACCGGGATCGCCGGCGCGCAAGGACGCATCTTCACGAACGACGCGCCATTCACAAAGCCATTTTTGAATTCCGCTATCCGCAAAATTCTCCGCAAACTCAGGAATGAAGGCGTGACCTTTCCGATCAAGGACGGCATCGTTCTCGGAAATATTCCGCCAGTCGTGCAGGCAGATCCTTCAGTGTTCATAAATATCGGCTTCACCGGCACGAACAACGGAACCACGACTTCCGCGACTCCCTATCTTCCGGGCGACTGCATGCAGGTTTATGTGGTGCGCCAGCGCGTCACCGGATCGAATTTGCCATTCAAGGTCATACCGCAATCGCAAGAAGGCTTGCCGTCGGGCTATCAGAATAATTGGCTGGGCATGTGGGAATGGCGCCAATACGCCATCTGGATGAACGGATCGCTCCAGGCCCAGGACATCATGATCCGCTATCAGTCTGGCCAGCCGCCCATCAATGCGCCAGCTGCTGATTTTGCGACGACGCCGATCTACATCATTGATTCGCAAGACGCCATCGCCAATCTGATGGCTGCCAATTATGGGCGCCGCAATGGTGGATCAGCCGAAGGAATCAAGAGTTGCGAGGATGAGGCCGCAGAAGCCATTGACGAGATGGCGCTCGAGTACATAAGACGCGGTCAGACGGTGACGTATTCTAGGCAGGACTATCAAGGCGGCGGATCGAACAATGAGTTGAATACCGGTCTGGGCTCGACAGGGAATTCTTAATGTTCCGTCTTCAAGGCTCAGTCAATTCGGCGCAAGGCCCGGCGCTTGATGGCGTGATTATCTACGTCTGCACCCAGCCAGCTGTCACGACTACTATTCCACCGTCACCCTTGGCGACAATCTATTCCGATCAAGCCGGTCTTGTGCCTATCCTTCAAAGCACGGCTCCACTGCAGACAGATGGCCTAGGGAATTGGGCGATGTATGCGCTGACGGGGACCTATACGATTGTCCTTTACGATCCCCTTGCCAGGATTCCGACGACGGTATTCCCTGACCAGCAAGTAGTTTCACAAGGCGGCGGCTCCGTCACCAGCGTGGCACTCACTGTTCCAGCGGAATTTTCCGTCTCCGGATCGCCAATCACCAGTTCAGGAACGCTGGCAATTACAAAGGCTACCCAGAGCGCCAATCGCGTTTATTCCGGGCCAAGTAGCGGAGGAGCTGCAGTCCCTACATTCAGGGCACTCGTCGCTGCAGATATGCCCGCTGGAACGGGAACCGTAACGAGCGTGACGCTGGCCGTCAGCGCCGGCGCGCTTTTCACTGCGAGCATCACCGGCACCAATCCGGTAACGACATCAGGCACAGCCACTTTGAATCTGAATTTTGCTGTCCAGGCCGCGCATGCTTTTCTTGTCGGCCCGGCCAGCGGTGGATCCGGAAATATCACCGCGCGCGCCATGGTTCCCGCTGATCTCCCCGGTCAGGTGACCACGTCATTTTCGGCGACGCCGACTTTTGATGCTTCGGTGGCGCTGAGTTTCAAGATGACGCTCACCGGGAATGTGACTTCGAGCACAGTCACAAATCCCACGGTCGGGGAAACCATCACGTTCATCATCACTCAGGACGGAACAGGCGGATGGACCTTTGCTTGGCCGGCGAATTTCAAAGGCAGTTCTGGAATCGATCCGGCTGCAAGCAGTGTTAGCGTGCAAAGTTTTATATGGGATGGAACGAATTGGCGCGCGACAGGGCCAGGCTCCTGGAATGCGTCATAAGAATTTCGCCATTGATTTTGTGGCGATGTAGGACACCCTTCCCGGAGAGGGGTTGCATACAAATCTCTGGGGCGGCGTTTAGCAATGCGCTGGCAGTTTTAGGAGAATGAAATGGCTCTTTGTACGATGACGATCTCGAACGTGCAGTACGACAATACCCAAAAGAGAATCCATATCTACGGGCAAATCAATGTGACGCCTGCCAACGGAACTTATCCTGTCGGCGGTATCCCATTCGACTCCGTGCTGCTGGCGCAATCCGGAGCGACCACAAATTCCGGCGTGAAATTCACGCAAATCCAGTCTGCCGCTGGAAGCGGATACATCTATCAGCGCATCCCGTCGACTGGCCGGATGATGATCTTGCAGATTCCCCCGAACGGCTCGCTTACCACTGCCGCTCCGTTGCAGGAAATTCCAAGTTCCACCAACATGCAGGGAGTCGTGAACGATACAATCGAATTTCGCGCCACAGTATTGCGAAACGCCTAACAGGATTCCTAATGGGATTCCTGGTAACGGAAACCGCTTAAAATAGCGGTTTTTGGTGAATCTTGATTACCAAGCAGCCACCGTATGTCGCCGTGCCACTCGAGCTGGTCGGGGGTTTGTACACAGAGGCAAGTAGCGAAACATTGCCGCTAGGCGCAAGCCCCCTCGTCATCAATTGCGATTTCATTTTGGGATCTAACCTGCAACGCCCTGGAAAGCAAAATCAGTACCACTTCACCGCTTCCTTCGTAGAGAAGTTGACCACCTTTGCGCGGTCCATCGCTGGCGTGTTTGCTCCCAACGAAGCCCCATGGGCCTCACCATCGAACGTAACGCTGAATGTCCCAGGGAGCTATTCATCGGTTACGCTCAATGCTACTGCAGGCAGCGGCGTCGGCGCCACTTTTGATCATGCCGTAACGAACACCGGAAACAGCGCAAGCGCTGCAGCTTCGGGAACACCTTCGCAATCTGGCGAAGCCGCGCTTCTCATTACTGCGGATGGTGGGCAGCCGATTGCGGCTCCGGTTCCCGGCGGATGGACATTGCTGGATAATCCGAACGGCACTGCCGGCGCTTTCTACTCTAAATTCCTGTCAGATAGCGCTGCAGTTTCCGAAACGCAGACACTATCGCTGAGCGACCAATGGGCAACGATGCTTGCTTTCTTCGGCAGTTCGACCGGGCTTGCACCAGCGGCTCTGCAGATCAATTCGATTATCAGCGGTGGATTCGGCACCGGGCCGTTTTCAAATGCTTTCGTTTTACCAATCACCGCTGGAAGCGGCATCTTGGTTTTGATCGTTACCAATTCCACCACTACGCCGCCAACCGGCACGGTCGTCAGCGACAATCGCGGCGGGATGTATACGAAAATAGGGCAAGTCACCTCCGGGAATGCCGGCGGCATCGCGGCATTTTGGGCTCCAAATGTCGCTGCATTGACAACCACGGTGACGGTTTCGATGTCGGCATTTTTTGGCGCTGGCGTAATCAAGGCGTATGAAATCGCCGGTATTGGAGCCCTCAATGCAACGCCCGGGAATTCGCAAATTCTGAAAGCCACGAATTTCGCTTTCAACATTCCATCGACACAAAGCGTTCTTGGAGCACAAGTAGAAATCAGCGGCCATCAATCCGGAAGCAGCGCCGATGAACTGTTGAGTGTCAATCTTCTCGAAGCCGATGGATCTTCAGGAGCAACAATCCTAACCACGCAATTGCCTCTCATCGACGGGCAAGTTACTGTTGGAACCACGCTAGAAACATGGTCTCTCGTTTTGAATCAGGCGCTGGTCAACAATCCAAATTTCGGCGTGGAAATCGTCGCCAGCGCCAGTGCTCTTGCGACCTTCAGCATTTATGCGGTCAAACTTAAAATTTGGCTGACGCCGAATCCGGCGCCAAGCTTCAACTATCTCAAGACGTTTGCTGAAACCGGCGGCGAAGTGCTGACGCTCGCTCTTGGCAGCGATGGAACAATCTATCAGGAGGATGTTGGCAATCTTCCGGGAACGCTCACGGCGGTATATTCGGCAATCAAGCCTGATAGCTTCGCGCAATCGGCCACCGCCGACGACCGGGAATTCATCGCCGTCTCGAATCTCCAGAATGGCACGGATATTCCCTATACCTATACGCCGCCGAACTTTGACCGTCTATCGCAAGTCGGCCCCGGCGCGCCGCCGTCGGCATCGACGACATCGGCTTCGGAAACAGTTGTTTCCATCACGCAATTTCCTCCCGTGACGCATGACAACGAGACCAGCGGATTTCGCGCAGTGCTGTGGTCTGCTGGGCCAAGCACTATGTCCCCTGGAAGCACCATCACTATCTTTTATTCACGGGTGAATTTTGGATTAGCAGCCGCTGATCCTCACATCGTAGTCGGCCAAGGAATAAAAATCACGGGACTGCCATTTCTGAACGGTCACACGAATCAGCCAATCAATGGAACATATACGGTCGTCGGCGTGGGTTCGGGGGTTCCGCCAAATGGAAATTTCTCCAATCCGCATTGGTATTTTACGGTCACGGGACCAACCACTACCAGCGGAATTCAGTTCACGCCAAATAGCGGGATACCGGGAACTGCTTATCAAGTCACTCTCGCCACCATGACGACTTCTGCGCAAATCCCCAATCTCGAAGTCGGAAACCAGTTCCAGCTTGCCGGCACCGGCGGCGCACCCCCGGCGGGATACGATGGCCCATGGACGGTGATCGATACTCCGAACGCCGCGCAGATGCAGATTACCTCGACGGTGCTGCTGAACAACGTGGCCACCTATGGATTCAACCTAATCACCGGAGCGAATCCAGTTGTCGGTGAATTCGTGACGGTAACCAGCACGCTGAACGGTAACGGCATTTTCAATGTGGCGAATGCGGTGATTACTTCGACGAGTCCTGGTTCTTTCTCAATTGCTGTGACTCATGCGGATGTCACAAGTGCCGCGGAAACCGGAGCAGGAATCATTTTCGGAACTATTTTTACGTTCGATCCGCTACAGATCATCGGCGACAGATCAGGCGGCACCATCGTCACGATTGGAGTCATTGCGGCAGGGATTCGCAAGGTGTGCTATTCGTTCCTGACGCGCAATGGCTTCCTGACGCAGCCTTCGCCGATCCTTACTTTCGATGTCATCGCCGGAGCTTCCGGGATCGTCATCGGGGATCTTCTGCCCGGACCTTCAAACGTGATTGCGCGTGTGATCCATCTCACGGCGGCAAACGGCGGAAACTTCTACAACATCCCCGTGCCCGTGACGGTGAATAGCAACGGCGTCGATGTCATCAACAGTTCTACGTGGATCAATGACAATTTCACGACAAACGTAGTCTTGAGTTTTTCAGACGGCGTACTCCTGGCGGCCGATGAAATCGATATCGAAGGAAATAATCTTTTCGAGTGCGGAGAACTCGGCAGCTCGGTGGCCTTGGTGCCATATGCGCAGCGCCTCTTTGCCATCGGAGAGCAGAACAAAATCCACAATTTGCTAAACTATTCTTTCGATGGAGGCATCATCGCGGCCACGCAATATCCGGCCGGATGGGTTGTCGATCCGACATATGGAACTGGTGGCAGCGTCATCTCTTCGCCGATTTTCGGAAACGCCTATTCGATCAAAAATTCATCGGGCATTACGCAAGCCATCTACGGCATGATCACCCAGAACGTTTTCCAGGATGAATTCCTTGTTCCCATCATCGAGGCATCGACTACCTACAGCATGCGTGTGACGGCCTCGGTTCCTACTGGAACTTCCGGAGGAAGCCTGGTGGGGGATCTCTTCAGCCCGAAACTAGGGATTGCCCTCGGGACTTACACCATATCCCTCGGCGCCATGCAGACCAGCATGCAAATATTCACCGGAACCATGCTGAGTACGGTTTTGGCGCCGGTTCCAGACGATCTAGAAATCCGCCTGTATGCGACGAATCTTCCTAATGGCGTGCAGGTATTGGTTGACCGCATCGAGCCCTTTCCGACCGAGTTGCCAAATCTTAACGGGCAAATTATCGGCAGCTATCAGAACAATTTCGAGTCCTTTGACCGCTTGACCGGAGTGATCCTGGCCACGCAGCAGAATCAGCAGCCGGTGAAGAGCGCGTTTGTGCAGTTTGGAACGCTCTATATGGTCAAGACTGGATCGATGGTGGCAGTGAACGACAACAACTCCACGGAACCGAATAATTGGACGATACCGCGGGTGATTTCACAGTCCGTCGGAACCGTGGGCCCCTATGCGGTCACTTTTGCCATTGACGAAGCCAACGCCGGCGAAGAATGGGCGCTGATTGCCGGGATTCCCGGGCTATTTCTGTTCCAGGGTAGCCAGCCAGTGAAACTTAGCGAAGAAATCCAGTCCGTCTGGGACCAGATCAACTGGACCTACGGCTATACGATATGGGTCAAGAACGATATCAAGAATCGCAGAATTCTTGTCGGCGTACCGCTGAAAGCGCTGAATTCTGAAGGCGAGACTCCTACGTGGCTTCCCGCTGGACTCCTCACCGACAATAATCCCACCACGCCAAACATGATCCTTGAGCTGAACTACAAGCAATTGAATACCGCTAGCGCCCTGATGGACAGCGTGCAGATCCATCGGTCTTATTCTGGGAAACTGATCGCCTCCGACATCGTGCGGAAGTGGTCGCTGTGGACCATCAAAGCGCCTTGCGCCGCATTCATCGAGCGGCCGGATACTACGTCAGAGCTGTTCCTCGGGAATTCCGATCATAACGGCAAAATCTTCGCCTTGGTCGCTGGTTTGCTGGAAGATGACGGCGCTGCCATTAGCCAGCTCTATGCCACAGCCGGATTCGTGACTTCGGAACTTGGCGAAGGCCGCCAGATGGGCGTGACGCGCTTCGTCTACGACTACATGACGTTGATTATCGGAGGGCAGGGATCGCTGACCATCACGGTATATCCGAATTCCCTGGATACCCCGTATTCGCATATACTGCTTCCAAATCTGACGTTGCCGCTCGATACGAACGGAGACATCGAAGTGCCGCTCAATGAGGCAGGAAGCCGCTTGTTCGTGATTTTCAGCACGAATGCCGTTGGCGCCGGATTCGAACTCTCACGCCTCGTGATGATCATGCGTGGAGATGCGTGGAGTCCTTTGCGTGGCAAAAATGATTAAAGGAGAAATACAATTCCACTAGCATTAGAAAAAGAGATGGAGTTTTTGCGGCAGATTCCTGAATTCGGCCAGTACTTGAGCGAAGCGCTTCGCAAAGTTCAGGAAGCTACCAACAACATGGGGCAGCATGTTGCCGTCGATCCCACTGGAACACTGCCCAAGCCTCCGACTGTCCAGCAGCTCACTGTGAAGACGAATGGCACTGGACTCGTGCACGCGGTGGTTTCTGATAACAACCCAATCCAGAAGGGGTTGCATTATTTTGTGGAGTACGACACTGACCCGTCTTTCAAACAACCGCATGTCGTGCATCTTGGCGCTAGTCGCTCGATGCCGCCGATCACGCTGCCGGGTGGAGATGACAACGGCAATCCGCAGAAATTCTTTTTCAGGGCCTATTCGCAATACCCAGGTAGTCATCCCGGAGAGCCGGTGCACTTCGGAGGTACAACGCCAACAGGTGTTGATCCTGGCGGTATGCAGCAAATGACTTTAGTCTCGAGCACTGGAAGCGGCACAGCGCAGTCATCGGGGCAGCAAGGCGGTTCGGGATTCGGGAAAGTTTTATTTCGTCCAGCCATCGGCCCGAAACGCCAGGGAGCCAGTGGTTGATTTCCGTTGGATCACAAATCGCTAAATTCCCCCTGAGCATAGATTCGTGGACACCCATCACTGCACCGATGCCGTGCGCTTATTTCTTGATCATCGGGAATTCCGATGGCAGCGCGATGCTGCGATGCACGAATACGGATGATCCTAATTCGAGTTACACGATGCAGCCGGGCGGATGGTTTTCATTTCTTTCTCCTGCTCTCTATCAAAGATTTCGTTTTACCAAAGGTCAAACAGTGGCTCTCTTAAAGGCCACCCAGGACGGTACTATCGCCATCGTGGAATTCTATAATTAAGGAGTTACCTATGAGATATCCGCAGCCGGGCTACAGTCGTACATATGGAAATCCGCCGCGTTCATTGCCTCATTGGGCTGCGCTGGGAATATTTATTATTCTTGCAGGAATATTTTTTGCACAGCCGACGAAATCTCAGCTTCAGCAGTCCGGAGGCCCTGGCTCCAGTGTCACGATCAACGCCGCACTGCCTACCGGTGCGAACGTCATCGGCAAGGTGAGCATCGATCAGACCACGCCGGGAACTACGAACTTAGTCAGCATCGGATCAAGCGGTACGGTTGGCTTGGTCGCCGGCTCTGCCGTCATCGGCCACGTCATCAACGATGCGAGTTCCGCGGTCATCGGCCACGTGATCGCGGACTCTGGCTCGACCACTGCGGTGACATCCCTGCCAGCACTCGCCAGCGGGACCGCGAATGTCGGTTACACGCGGTCTCTCCCATCTTCCTGTACCCAATCCACGAATTTCACGAGCAGCACGGTGGGAGTAGCTACCGGAGCCGGCACTTCGGTGACGTCGACAACGACCTGCGTGACGCTCGTCTACGTGAACAACATCACGAACTCCGCAGTCACTTTCCGACTTCAGGATAAAACCGGCACGCCGATCATCTGGGTTGGAGGAAATGCGGATTTTAGTATTCCCGCGAACAGCAACGTGACTTTTCCCCTCGGAGGGGTTAGTTTTGCCAGCGGCATCACGGCGATTGCGGGAACGGCCTCAGCGCTGAACCTCCAGGTCTCCGGAGTGCAGTGAGGTCGGACAATGGTGCTAAAAACTTTATACCCTGCGAAATTCTTTACGCCCCTGTTAATTCTTCTCTGCCTAAGTCTGTCAGCCGACGGACAGCAGCAGACCTCCGGGCAGTACAAGCGCTACGGTTCGGATTCTTTCTGGACCTGTGGACTGAATGCCCTAGCGGCGACGCTCACGCAATGCCAAGCGGCACCGGGGGCGAATTTGGTTCTCTACATCACTGACATAATGGTGCAGACGACCACAGCGACATCGGGAACCTTCGCGATTCAGACCGGAACAGGCGCAAACTGCGTAACTGGTACAGCGGCACTCTTCCCGGTAAGCGGGACAGCTA
>Ga0209131_1000615_pt1 | contig 25280 bp, 22 predicted proteins | sample GraSoi_2013_40cm_FD_185826 | JGI IMG/M metagenome (GOLD analysis project Ga0209131, IMG submission 185826) | Grasslands soil microbial communities from the Angelo Coastal Reserve, California, USA - Sample 9_17_2013_40cm (SPAdes) (version 2) | ecosystem: Environmental > Terrestrial > Soil >... | reverse complement strand
GATCCTGGGTCAAGACGCTATCCATGTCGGCTCCTGTGAAGATGATTGGCCCGGTTCAGGGAATGACGTTGAAGGCGTCCACCAGGATCCAGAAATTCGTCGCTGCCGGATTCTTGCCTATCACCTGGATCGTCAATGCATGCGTCCCGGCGGACAAGCCTCTTGCCGTGAAGTCCGTGTGCTGGGGACCTTCCGTCATCGCATACGTATCGACGTCCTGAACGAAGACTCCATCCAGGAATACGCGCGCAATCCCCGTCTGCGGCCCGCGGGCGCCGATCCAGCTCACTCCCGTTCCCGTGAACGTGAAGGTCGCTTGCGCACCCACCGTGACGGTTTCCGCCGTAGTCCCCTGGCTGTAGGCCTTGTCCCGGTTGCCCTGGATCCAGCCGGTGCCGTAGGCGATGGCCGGATCGGTCTCCTGGACTTGCGTTCCCGGCGATACCACCTCGAACGCGTCCACCACGACCAGGGCGTTCTGCGCGGCGATGTTCTGCCGGCCGGTCACCAGGATCGTCAACGTATGGCTCGCGTTGGCCAGCCCGGTTGCCGTGAAGAGGGCCGCCTGGATTTGCTCAGTGGTGGAATACGCATCGACCTCGGCGGCGAGGATGCCAGGAACACCTGGGCGATTCCGCTCTGAGTGCCGCGGGCGCCGATCCAGCTCACTCCTGTCCCATTGAAAGCGAAGGTCGCCTGCGCACCCGGCGCCGTCGACAACATGGCGGTCCCGGCGCTCCAGTTCCTGAGGGAAAAACCTTGAGTCCAGCCCCCGAGAAGCCCGGCATTGTCTGCATAGAGCGCATTATCCTGGGCCCACCCGGCGGTGAAGCTCACGTCCGGATCGGTTTCCTGCAGGCGGGAAACTGCCGGCGCGGGAACGTCGAAGGCATCCACCACGACATAGCTGGATGTCGAGCCCGCGTTCATTCGGCCCGTCGACTGGATCGTCAACGTATGCATCGCGTTGGCCAGCCCGTTCGCCGTGAACATGGGCACCCGGATTTCCTCGGTCTTGGAATAGGTGTCGACTTCCGCGACGAGAGTGCCATCCAGCAATAGGGTGGCGATGCCGGACCAGGGTGCGCGGCCGCCGATCCAGGTGACCGATGGCCCGATGAAGGTGAAGGTGGCCTGCGGCCCGGGCGTGGTCGCAACCATGGCGTCTCCGCCGCTCCACGCCCTGCTGGTGTCCTGGCTCCAGCCTGCGTTGTAGGCGACCGACGGATCGTTCTGTTCATAGCGCGTCGGGGATATAGCGCGTCGGGACGGATCGTTCTGTTCATGGCGCGTCGGGGATGACGATTGCGCCAGGGCCTGCGACGATATCCAGGAGCTCGCCGTCGACAGGAAAACTGCCGCGCAGGCGACTCTCGCAATTTTCATCATGGGCTCACCCCTCTCCGGGCACAGTGAAAAGCTGCCCAGATTCTGGTCAATGAATATTGAAATTCCGCGTTCCGCATGGGCCCGATGGGACTACGATCCGCGCAGTGCCGGGCGCGGCGGGCTGTCCCGGCAGAGTTCCAGCAGCACCTTCTCGTAGCGGTCCACCATCGTCTTTTCAGAAAACCGGCTCTCAACCATTTCGCGGGCGCTACGCCCCATGCGTCTTGCCACGGCGCCGTCCGCCAGGATCGCCAGCTTGTCGACCATCGCTGCCGTATCGCCAACGGGAAAGAGATAGCCATTTCGCCCCGGAAGGATCATTTCCGCGGCGCCGCCAACATCCGAATGGACGATCGGCCTCCCCAAGGCCATGGCCTCGATCGCCGCCAGGGAAAACGCTTCGGTCACGCTGCACAACACCATGGCATCGCAGGCTGCGATGTAGGGACGAACGTCGTGTTGAAACCCGGCTATCACGACGTCGCCCGCGACTTTGAGCTCGCGGGCGCGGGCTTCGATTGCCTCGCGCATCTCGCCGTCGCCGATCATCAGCACCTTGGCGGGAATCCCCCCCCTGCGAAGCATGGCAACGGCGTCCACCAGCTGCACATGGTTCTTTTCCGGGCGCAGCAACGCCGAGATGCCGATGACGTAATCGGTGTCGCGAAAGCCGAACTGCCCGCGCAGCGTCCTTCGTTGCTCCGCATTGCGATCGTCGCGAAACTCATCGGTATCGACACCGTTGTAGATCACTTCATTTCTTCGCGAGAAAGCGCCGCGGCGCACCCAGTGCCGCCTCTGCCTTTCGCAGACGAAAATCGAACAATCGGAAGTCCAGAAGAACAGGCGATACAGCATCATCTGGAACCGCTCTTTTGCGCCAAGCAGCCGCGTCGAGTGGTAGGTGACCGCCAGCGGCACCCGCAAATGCGACAGGCGCAGCGCAACCCACGAATACATCAGCGCGTAGGGATTCGCCGCGACGATCACGGACGGCCTGATGGCGGAAATATGCGCGGCGAAATCGCCCACGGCGCGCACATCGAAGTAACGCGCCGCGTTGAGGCACCGCACCGTTCCGCCGCCGCGCAATCGAAGCCGATCAAGCAGGCTGGCGCCGCTCTTGATGTATACCGCATGGCACTCATGCCGACGCTCCGCCAGCCGGTTCATGACGGCGATCGCGTGGTGTTCGGCGCCGCCATGAGACAGCGAGCCGGTGACAAAGATTGCGCGCAGCTTGGCTTCGCTCCCGGATCAAAAGACGTTGAGCACGGTGCCGACGACGTTGGCGCCCGCGTCGCTCAGCTCTCGTATGACGCTGGCGGTATCGGCAAAACGGGTATGGTCCTTTCGGGCAAGCACCATCACGTTGCCCGCGCGGAAAGCGAGGCTTTGCGCGTCCGCGTAGAGCCGCGCCGGCGACGTGTCGAAAAGAATGACGTCGAATGCGGTCCCCAGCTCTTCCAGCAAGGCGGCGAATGCGGGACGCAAAAGCAGCTCCTGCGGATTGGGCGGACACGCCCCCGCCGGCAACAGCGAGAGCGTCCCGAATTCCGGAACAGCGACTACCGCGCTGCTGTCAGCGCGGCCGGCGAGGATCGATGAAAGACCGATCCGGTCGGCGACATTGAAGATCCGGTGTTGCCGCGGAGCGCGCAGGTCGGCGTCGATGAGGAGCGTGCGCTGACCGAGCTGCGAAAAGACCACGGCAAGGTTGGCCGCCACGTAGCTGCGTCCTTCGCCGGGACCCGGACTGACGACCGCCAGCATCCGCTGCCTGGCTCCGGAACTGGACCAACGGATCAGCAACTGAGTCCGCAGCGCCCGCAGCTCCTCTGCGCGGGGGTGAAACGGCTCGTAGGCGGCAACGAGCTCGTCGCTGATGTCTGCGGTGCCGCGCAGCAGGTGGGGAAAACCATACTGCTTGGCGACTGCGCTTCGCAAGTCGTTCGCCGTCACCAAGCCCAGGCGAAGCGCGGCTTCGCCAAACCTGAGTCCTTCGACGCGCTGCAACTCCAGTACCCGGTCGATGTCCGCCGCGCCCAGCTTTCCCTCCTCCGCGAGGAGGCTGCCGAGCCTGCCGTCCTGGCGCGCGATGACACGGCTCGAACCATCGATCGGCAAGACATTTTCCTGGGCCTTCATCGGGCTTTCCCTAGCCTGGGCTCGGCAACGCATTGCCGCCTGCGGGCCGCCCGAGCCTGGGGATCTCGGCGGGCCGCCAGGCGTTGAGCACACCGAGCGACGGCACGTTCCACGCGTTGTCGAGGTCGTTGCGCGAGCGCACCCTGCGGTCCGACATTTCCATCAGGACCACCGTCCCGATGCCGAGCATCGTTCCGACGATCAGCGAAAGAACGACATTGAGGCCGATCTTGGGACTGGAAGGCTCGCTCGGCACGACCGCCGGGTTGAGCACGGTGACATTGGTCTGGTTCGCACGGCTTTCGACCTGGCTCACGACCGAGCGCTGCATGGCAGTGTCATAGGCCCGCTCGGCCGATTCCACGTTGCGCCTGAGCAACGTCAGCTCGTTGCGATGCTCCTTCAGCCCGAGCACGCGGGTGCGCTGCTCCACCATGGCTTTCGTGAGATCCGCCTGGCGCTGGCGGCTCTGGCGCGCTGAGCCTTCGACGCCGCTGACGACCTTCTTCATCTCTGCGTCGAGTTTCTCGCGCAGGCTTTGAACTCCCGAGAGTTGGCGCTGGTATTGCGGATGGTTGCTGCCGTACTGCGAGGCCAGTTCCTGCAGCTTCATCTCTGCCTGCAGAAGATCCGCCTTCAGCTTCTGGATGAATGCATTGTCGAGGACCTCGGGAAGCCTGTCCGGGGGCCCGCCCCGCTCGAGAGATTTGCGCGCCTGCTGCTCGCGGCTGTTCCATTGGAACGTCTGTTCCTGCGCCTTCGTGACCTCTTCGGACAGCGCTCCCAGCCGGGTGATCTCGACGTCGGAGCGCTCGTCGGCCGAAACGATTCCCTGCTGCTTGTGATAATCCGTCAACTTCGCCTGGGCATCTTCCAGATTGGCGCGCAAGCCCTTCAGCCGCTCGTCGAACCACGCCGCTGCTTCCCGCGTGGGCTCCACGCGCAACTCGAGCATGGTGTCGACATAGGCTTTGGCGAACGCGTTGGCCACCTGCGCCGAAAAGCGGGCATCCGGGGACGTGAAACTTGCCTGCAGCACGTTGCTCTGCGAGGTCTCCACCTTGAGCTTCCTCAGCAGGCTTTCGACCTGACGATCCTCGACCGCCCTGCCGCCAGCCGCATCTTTCTCGGATGCAGCCGGCATCGGAGGGCTTTGCGCGAGCTTGAGATCCTCCACGACCTTGCGGGCGACTTTCCTGCTCGTGAGGATGTCGACCTGGGTCTGCATGTAACTGAGCCGTTCCTGCGGAAGAACGAGCGGACGCAGCACGCTGCTCAGCGACTGCTCATCCTTGGCGTCCACCAGCAACGCCACGGTCGCCTTGTACGATTTTGGAAGCAGCAGGCTCGCCAGCGTCGCGGCGAGGACCGTGGCCAGAAGCATGAGGGCGAATGTCGCAAAGCGCCCACGCAGGGCAAGCAGGAATTGTTCGAGGGTCACCGCGAGCCGAATCCGATGGGGTTGACCGCCTCAGGCACGCCCATTAGAAAAGGCGTTCCGCCACGTAAATCACGTCGCCGGGCTGCACTCGATCGTTCAGGCTCACTTCGAGCTTGCGGATCGCGTCGTCGCCGACTCGCCGATTGACTTTGACGCCGCGCTCGGTCCCTCGCGGCGTGACGCCCCCGCCCACGGAGAGCGCCTGCATGACGGTCATCGCCGGCTCGAGCCGGTAAGCCCCCGGGCGCTGGACTTCCCCGTAGATGTAGAAGTTCGCTGCGCGCGGCACGAAGATCGTGTCACCGGCCTGCAGCTCGATGTCCCGTGACAAGTCCCCGCTGCGGAAAATGGCCGGCACGTTGATTTCCATCGTCTGGGTCTTGCCCCCGCGCTTGGCCATCAGCGTGATGCTGTCGTCGCCCGTGGCGTTGATCCCGCCCGCGAGGGCGAGCATGTCGGTCAGGCTGTTGCGCGCGCCATCGAGCGCATATCGACCCGGGCGCGCGACTTGCCCCAGGATCGACACCTGCCGGCTGCGCACGTCGACCACGTTCACGCTCACCTGGGGATTCACGACGAATTTTCCCTGGACCAGCTGTTCGGCAATACGCGCCGCGGCGTCCGACGGGCTCAGGCCCGCGAGCGTGATCTCTCCGATCAACGGAAACGCCAGGGTGCCCCGTTCGGAAATACGCGCTTCCGTAGCGAGATCCGGACTCTGGAATACCGTGACGCGGACCGAATCCCCGGGTCCCAGGATCGCGCGCGATTGCGCGACGGCCTTGTCCGACACGGCGATGACCACGAGGCACATCAGCGCGGCGAACCATCGCACCGCGCTCGGTGAACTCGGAAATTGGTGCTTCAGCGGCTTTGTTTCGGCGGCCATGTCGCGACCATTCGCTTGAGCATCAGGCAACGGTAGCCGCGACGCATGGCGGGATCGTTTTCGGCCATGGGCCGAACGGATCATCCAGACGCGGGGCGCTCTGTCGCCAATGCGCGACGTGCGGCAGGACGCGCTCGAGGCAGTGTGTCGGATTGCGAATCGAAAGCCTTCACGATCGGCGCATCGCGTCTGTAAATGGCCCCAAAACAAGCCTCGCTGCACATGTGTCGCCAATGCGCGACACGTGAACCGCGTGGGGCGCGAATTCGCGACGCAATGTGTCGAATTGCGCGCGTGAATCGCGCCGATATTTCGCTGGCGCGTCGTCTCGATTGTGTGAATTCCATCACAGTCGCCGCATCACGCGAGGGTCACTGTGTAGCTACATCTGTAACTCTTCAACTACACGGACACGCAAATGATCACTCGCCTTCCTCGCTTGCATTCCCGAAAAACCGCTCGTGCCATCGAAGCATCCGCTCTCGCGCTCGTGATCTTCAGCGCGGCCGCGCCGGCGGCGGCCCAGGTGATCACCGCGGATCCGGCCGGGCTGCAATACCAGTGTACGTTCGTCAATTCGCCGAATGATTGCGGCTTTTACGAGGAATCCTTCGCGCTGCCCCGAGCCTCCATCGTGACGAACGTCTCTCGCGACGGAACGAGCAGCGTTCGCCTGCACACCCAACCGGGCGACAGCAACGTTACCAACAGCGGCGGCGCCGAGCGCGACGACCTCTCGCTTTCCCAGGGCATGACCAGCTGCTACGCCGGCCAGGAGCACTGGTGGGCGCACTCGATCCTGTTTCCGGACGACTATGTGCCTTCGGGCGGCTGGGGTGCGGTCGTCTTCGACTTCCACAACACCTCCCCCGGTCCGGGGCAGGCCAGCTTTGAAATCGACGTGGGACTCAACGGCATGAGCTTCTCCGGCTATGGCGGGGCGGTGCCCTATCCCACGTGGCGTCCCCCGGACTACTCGGCGCCGATCGGCCCGGTCGTGAAGAACGTCTGGTACGACTTCGTCTACCACGTGAGGTGGTCCCCGAACAGCGATGGTTTCTTCTACGCATGGGTCAACGGCGTGCAGAAGCTCGCCTACACCGGGCCGACGCTCTACACGGGCCAGGGCTGCTACCTCAAGCTCGCCAACTATCACACCCCGACCGGGCTGCCGAGCTCGGTGATTCACGACCGCGTGCTGCGCGGCTCGAGCCTCGCGTCGGTTTCGCCGCCAGCGGTCGTGCCCCCACCGCCCCCGCCGCCGCCCCCGCCGCCGGTCATCAAGCGCCACGCCATCAGCGACTTCGACGGCGACGGCAAGTCCGACATCCTGTGGTTTAACAGCGCGACCGGACAGAACTCGATCTGGTTCATGAACGGTGCCACGCTCGTGGCCGGGCCATTCCTCCCGTCGATGACGGACCTCAACTGGAAGATCGCGGGAGTCGGCGACTTCGACGGCGACGGCAAGGCCGACATCCTGTGGCGCAACGCGCTCACCGGGCAGAACCACATCTGGATCATGAACGGCGGCACGGTGAAGAGCGACGCCTTGATCCCCTTGGTAGCGGACCTGAACTGGAAGATCGCGGGAGTGGGCGACTTCGACGGCGACGGCAAGTCCGACATCCTGTGGCGTAACAGTGCAACCGGGCAGAACTCGATCTGGTTCATGAACGGCGCCTCGCTCGTATCCGGGCCATTCCTCCCGACGACGGACCTGAACTGGAAGATCGCGGGAGTGGGCGACTTCGACGGCGACGGCAAGTCCGACATCCTGTGGCGCAACGCGCTCACCGGGCAGGACCAGCTCTGGATCATGAATGGCGGCACGGTGAAGAGCGACCTTTCGGTCGCCGCGGTAGCGGACCTCAACTGGAAGATCGCCGGCGTGGGCGACTTCGACGGCGACGGCAAGTCCGACATCCTGTGGCACAACAGCGCAACCGGGCAGAACTCGATCTGGTTCATGAACGGTGCGACGCTCGTAACGGGGCCGGCCCTCCTGACGACGGACCTCAACTGGAAGATCGCGGGAGTGGGCGACTTTGCCGGCGACGGCAAGTCCGACATCGTGTGGCGCAACGCGCTTACCGGGCAGAACGAGCTCTGGGCCATGAACGGCAGCACGCTCGCGAACGACGCCCCGCTCGCCCCGGTAGCGGACCTCAACTGGAAGATCGCGGTCGTACCGGACACGGTGGTGCCGATCAACCCGTTGACGGTGTCGATCAGCGGCGGCGGCTGTCATCTGTGCGGCCACCTTCGCGGACATTGAGTCGAAAGTCGGGCCGGCCGCGCAGTGGCCGGCCCGATCAGCACACGATCTCGCTACAGGGCGGGACAAGCGCCGCCGAAGAAGCCTGTGGTCGAGGGGTTGGGCTTGTGCAGCTGGATGTTGCCGCCGCCGTTTGCGCCTGGCGCGCATGGGGCCGACGAGCCCAGGTAGTGGGGAAAGCACTGCGCGGTGGTGTCGTAGACGATCAGGCCGAGCTTCCTCAGCCGGATGTCGAACTGGTCGTTGACGCCCGGCTCCCCTGCGTCCCTGGCTTGAACGACGAAGTCGACGTCGCCGAACAGGTTCGTGCGGGCCGTTCCGCAAACTTGACGCGCACCCATCAGCCTGCCGCGGGAGTCGACGCTGGAGTCCACCTCGATGTATGCCGTGATGCTGGTCCAATGGACGTTCAGGCCGGTGCCGTGATCGATGTACTCCAGATGCCCCCAGGTCGGCGAACCGTCCTTGCAGCCGCCCCCGACGCCGAAGTTCGCCTTGGCGCCGTTGTGGATGATGAAGCCGCCACCGGTCAGGAAATCGCACGGCCAGGCAAACGCGGAGCCGCTGGCGAGCAACAGCGCCAATGTCGCCAATTGGGTTGCAACACGTATCCATACTTTACGCATCGTCATTCCTCCTGAGCTATTGAATTGCCGCGACCGCCGACCCGATGACCACATCGGCGACGCCGCCAACAATCACATGCAGAGCGTTCACGACGATGCCGGTCGGCGAAGCGTTCTGCTCGTTGATGACCATCTGGCCCCCCGGGATGGAGACAATCTGGTTCGGGACCCCGCTCACCCAAACCGGTGCTCCATTGAGCGAAAGATTGCCGATGATCGAGGAGCCAGTGCCCCCGCCGCCCAGGATCGCCGAGGCTTGCGACATGAGGAAATCAGCGCCGATTGTGTTGCCGGCGATGCTCAAGGCGAGATTCGCGAGCGAGGCCTCGGAGTCGACCTGATCGGGGTAGCCGATCGTGGTCGCTCGGGGAGCCTCCGCGGTGAGCGCCCCCAGGAGGTTGCCCGCCGGTAGCGATGCCTGAAGGGCGTCGGTCGGGCCGCTCAGCGCTCCGGTGTTCGCAAGCCCCAGGGTCGTTCCGCCGAGAGGGCCGACGACCGTCGCTTGAGCGGCCGCCGCCTGGCCGGTGAGCGTCTGCGCGACGCCGATTGCAGGGCATCCGAACAGAGCCACCACAACGAGGACTCTGCTGACATTCCAACGGCAAAGCTCTGTATTACGCATGTTGTCTTGACCTCCTTGGGTTTCGTGAGTGTTCGCCAAGCATCGATGACGCGTTTTTCACGCTCCTTGGTGCCGATAGCCTGTCTCGGTTAGTTGATATCCCCGCGAATTCCCGCAGGCGAGTCATGGTCCGATCAGCACCCGATCTCGCTGCGCAGCACGATGTCGCCGGCGAGCCGTGCTTTCCACGCCACGGTCGGGGCCGGCTCCTTCTCATCGAAGCGCCTCGATACCCAGCCGCCGATGGGGGAGCGGCTGCCGCGGAAAATGCGGTGGGAGGCCTCGGGCAGGTTCGGGAGAATCAGCGCGAGCTCCCTGGGCCCGCGGCGCAACGCGTAGCCCCCGGGGAGGGATTCGACCCGGCACTGCTCGCTGCAATGGAAGTACAGTTCCACGTCGTGCGTCCCGGCCATTCGCAGCACGTCTTCGATCACCACTCTTCGCCGGCGCTTGTCGAGGATGATCCGGCGCCGATGCGCGACGGGATCGGGGAGCCGTGCGTACCCATCGTGCGATCCCTCGAATACATCCTGTTCGTCACTGCTCGCCCAGAGATCGCAGCGCGCGTTCGCCTTCCTCACCCACATGAAATTCCCGCCGGACTGCGACTGGTCGCGCCCATCGACCCGCAAGGTATTGTGAGCGGAGGTTCCGCGAAAGTATTCGCGCCATCTCCGGTGCGTGTGGTACGCGTAGGTCCCGGGATCGATCAGGAACTCCTCGCCCCCGACCGACAAGGTGAATGCGAGCGCATCGGCGTGGCCGTGCGCCGCGATCGCCAGGTATCCCAGCGGGCCGGCATCCGCAACCAGGCGGATCTCATTCGCAGCCTCGAAATCGCAGCCGAGGATGTAGTAGCCGCCATCGGGAAACGTCCTTCGCGCCGGAAGCCGGGCGCGATCTTCCGCCAGCGCCTGAAATGCGGCCTCGGTTCCCTCGCCGAAGAGCCAGCGTGTCTTGTCGTCGAGCGCGCCCGCCTTGGCCTTCAGATCGCCGCGATGAAACAGCAGCGCGCCGGCCGCAAGGTGGGAGCGATAGGGGCAAGCATCGCGTGCCGGGTCGAATCTCACCACCAGGGCGTCATCGCAATCGCCGATCATCGGAACGTTGCCGCCCGCATCCATGATCGAGGCGAGATACTCGATCATCGCCTCGATGCGCGCTTCGAATGACGCCGGGAATTGCTCGTGATTGGCGCGTCCGGCGAGGAGCGCCTGCAGAAAAAAATCGAGCACGAATTGCTGGTAGGACACGGCCTGCTCCCGATTGACCCCGTCCGGAGCGTTCTGCAGCAGGATCTCGCGCTCGAGGATCGCCTTGGCTTCGGCGCGCCACGCGCCGGCGATCGGCCAATGCGGCCAAGTCAACGCGGCGACGAATAGCCCGGCCGCTTCGCCGACCAGGTGGTTGTTCGCCGAGGAGTGCGAGGAGAAATGCCCGCGGATGAATTGCGCGTGACGGTAGATGGATTCGAGCCACGATTGCCTGAACCGCGATCCGCCGCCATCCGCGAACAGGGGCGAATGCGCCCCACCGAGCAGCTGCCAGGCGACCGACCAGTTGATCAGCCGGATCGCCGCTTCGAGGGCGCTCGACCAATTCGGTCCCTCGAGAAAAGGACATGAGGCGATCCAGCTCTCCAGATGCTCTCGAAGCACTGCGAAATACCGCGCCTCGCCGCTCAAGGCATATGCCTGCGCGAGCGTGACGAGGTGCAAGTGACGATTGAGCTCCCAGAGATACTTGATGTCGCCGATCCGCCCCGAGTCCCGATAGTCGAGCGACTTGCCGAAGGTGAGCGGCGCCTCGATGCCGCTTCGGGGATCGCGGTTCCAGCGCGGCGGAGAACCGAGCTCGACATCGCGCAATGCGAACAGGTCGAATCTTCCCGCCGCGATGCGATCCGCGGCGTCCATGTAGCGCGCGGCGTCGACTCGGGCCGGGACGTGCACCCAGTGAAGGGGCCCGCGAGCGAGGTCCGGCTTCGGGACGCAGATGGAGCCTGCGAGCCGCCAGCGCTGCGCTTGATTCGTGGCGGCGCGAAGAGCGCGATGGCCTGCTTCCGCCGGGCTCATGCACCTCAGGCGATTGACGTACCACCGGATCCGATCCCCGAAGTCGGCGCTGGAAGGCTGCCGTGTCCCGCCCCAACGGGCCCCGACGGCGTCTTGCTCGTGCATCAGGACTCCGTCGGGACCTGCAATCGGTCCGTGGCGCACAATCCGTCGTACAGTCGGCAGAACCTCTCGGCGAGGCCATCGATCGAGTAGCCGGCGGCGATTCGCTCACGGCAGGCGGCGCCCATGCGCACGAGGCGATCGCGATCCGCGGCAAGCTCTCCTATCGCGTGGGCGAGGGCTTCCGGGTTTCGCGGCGGAATCAGCAATCCGTGAATGCGATCGACGACCACATCCGGAATGGCGCCGACGCGCGAGGCGATCACGGGGACGCCCGCCGCCATGCTTTCGAGCAGCGCGTACGGCAGCCCCTCGCTGTAGCTCGGGAGCACGAAGGCGTCCGAAGCCCCGAGCAGCTCGATCTTGCGCCGGCCGAAAGCCGGCCCCACGAATTGCATCCGGCTGGACAGGCCCAGGCTGCTCGCGGCTTCCCGCAGGCGGATCTCCTCCGGCCCGCTGCCGGCGATGGTCACCCGCGCATCGATGCCGTCCGCGCATGCCAGCACGAGCGCGCGCAGCAGGTCATACACGCCCTTTTCGCGCGCCAGCCGCCCGAGATAGACAAGCCGTAGCGGAGTCTTCGGATCCGATCGCCTCGCGGCGAGCCCGGTGAACGAGGCGCAGTCGACGCTGTTGGGAAGCGCGACCACGTGCTGCCGCGGAACGAACGCCCGGTACGCCTCGAGCTCCACGCGCGCCAGGACGACGATCACATCCGGAACGCGCAACGTGAGGCGCAGAAACCCGGTGAGGACGCGATGGCGATGGAAGAGCCGCTGCGGCAGCGCGCCTCCGTGCACTTGATAGACGATCCGCGTACCACACATCTTGGCCACGATCATGTACACCAGGTCGCGCCAATACCCGCGCATGTCGGACGAAGTGTTCATATGCACGATGGCCACGCGGCGCAGCACGATCGTCGCCGCGAGCTGCATCGGGCTTGCCGCGAGGCGCACCAGTCGACCGAGGGCGCGCTCGTCGCGCCCCTCGCGGCCCACCTGGAAATGCACGAGCCGGAACCTCTGCGCGAGCCGCGAGGCGAAGAGCAGGTTCAGGTGCGTGCTGACTCCGCTCATCGCCTCGCGGCACGGACCCAGCAGAAGCGCTACCGGCGACTTCATGGCGCCTCTGCCGCCCACAGGCCGTTCAGGGAACGACCACGAGCGCGTCGATGAGGATCCAGGCATCCCTCGACGCCGGATTACGGCCTGTGACCTCCATGGTCAACGTATGGCTTCCGGACGCGAGACCCCTCCTCGAGAAGATCGTGTGCTGAGGGCTTTCCGTCGGAGCATAGGTGTCGATGTCGGTGACGAAGGCTCCGTCGATGTACACGCGGGCCATTCCGGTCTGGGGTCCGCGGGCGCTGACCCAGCTGACCCCGGTCCCGGTGAAGGTGAAGGTCGCCCGCGCACCGGTCGTGTTGGACTCCGCGGTGATGGCCTGGTTGTAGGCATGGTCGCGAATGCCCAGCACCCATCCCGGGCCGTAACTGATGGCCGGATCCGTTTCCTGGACCATGACTCCCGGAGTAGTGACCTCGAACGCGTCGATGACCACGAGATTTGCAATCGCCGCGGGATTCTGGGTGCCGGTCGAGGTGATGCTGAGGGTGTGAGGCGTGTCGGCAAGGCCCGTTGCCGTGAAGAGGGCGGCCTGGATTTTCTCCGTGTCCGAATACGTGTCGACGTCGGCGACGAAGTTGCCATCCAGGAAAACGCGGGCGATTCCGCATTGGTTGCCGCGGGCACCGATCCAGGTGACCGCGGTGCCGGTAAAGGGAAACGTGGCCTGGGCGCCGGCCATTGCGGTGAACGTAGCGGCTCCGGCGCTCCAGCTCCGCGTGCCGTCCGGGATCCAATTGCCCGTGTAGGCGATGTCGGGATCCGTTTCCTGCAGACGGGAGACCGCCGGACCCGGGACATCGAACGCGTCGACGACGATCAGCGCCGAGGTCGCGGCCGGGTTCTTCTGTCCGGTCACCTCGATGGTCAGCGAATGCGTCGTGGCCGCGAGGCCCGAGAGCGTGAACATGGTCACGCGCAGCTCCTCGGTCCACTGAGCCGTATCGACATCCGCCTTGAACACCCCGTCGAGGTAAACGCGCGCGATGCCGGTATCGGCATTGCGCCCGCTGATCCAGGTAACCGATGGCCCGGTGAACGTGAACGTCGCTCGCGCACCCGGCGTCGACGACAACGCGGCGGTCCCGCCGCTCCAGGGCCTGCTGGTATCGCCCTGCGTCCAGCCGGCGGTATAGCCCACGGACGCACTGCTGTCTTCGAAGCGCTGAGTATTGGACGGCGGTGGCGGCGGAGGTGGGGGTGGCGGAGGCGCGTTTGCGACGGTAACCGCTACCGGATCCGAGAAGTAGCGGATACCGAGCGCATCACGCGCGACCGCCGTAAGGGTATGCGAACCATTGGCCGCGGTCGCCGTATCCCAGGAAATCGCGTAGGGCGCCGAGGTGTCTTCGGCGCCAAGGTCGATGCCATCGAGCCTGAACTGCACGCCCGCGGCGGGAAGCGAAGTGCTTGCGCGCACCGTGATTGCGCCGCTCACGGTGGAGCCGGGAGCGGGAGAAGTCACCGCGACAACGAGTCCGCCAAGCTGCGCCAGGGCGCAGAGCGATGGCCATACCGTGCTGAACACCGACAGCAGGACCGCGAAGCAGGCGCTTCGATAGCGTCTCACCATGGAACGATCTCCTTCTTCCGGAATCACGCGGACGAAGGCGACTTTAGGGGTCCGATTTGCGGCTTTCGTGAATGCGGGGTAGTTCGATCGGAACCTGATCGATAGATCGCCGCGGGGGATGCCGATTGCCTGATGTCGGCCCAACGCGGCGGCGCGAGTGACGCGATGTACCAATCGATCGAGCGGGCGAGCCCCTGCCTTACTCCCCAGGCCGGCCGATATCCCAGCAGGCGGCGCGCCTTCTCGATGTCGGCCTGCGATGAGCGCGGATCCCCGTGGCGGAACTCCCGGTAGATCGGCGCAAGGCAATCCAGGCGGGCATGACGTAGCGCGAGCAACGATCGAATCACGCCGAAGAGCTCGTTCAGCGAGGTGCGTTCGCCCAACGCGACGTTGTAGACCTGGTTGAGCGCCGCTGCATCCTGGACCGTGGCCGCCAGCAGGTTGGCCTGGACGACGTTGTCGATGTAGCAGAAGTCCCGGGTCGTTTCCCCGTCGCCGTTGATGAAGACGGGATCGTTGCGGATCATGCTCGCGATCCAGGCCGGGATCACCGCGGCGTAGGCTCCATTCGGATCCTGGCGTGGTCCGAACACGTTGAAATAGCGCAAGCCGATGGATTCGAAGCCGTAGCAGCGCGCGAAGACCTCCGCGTACAACTCGTTCACGTATTTGGTCAGGGCGTAAGGCGACAACGGCCGTCCGATCCGCGTCTCGGCTTTCGGGCTGGAAGGGTCGTCGCCGTAAGTTGCGCTCGACCCGGCGTAAACGAAGCGCGACACGCCGGCGCCGTGCGCGGCAACGAGCATGTTCAGCAATCCCGCGACATTGTTCTCGTTGGCGCCGATCGGATCTTCTATCGAGCGCGGCACGCTGCCGAGGGCCGCCTGATGGAGGACCACATCCACCGCGCGGCACGCCTGGCGGCACTTGTCGAGCGAGCGGATGTCGCCCTCGATGAAATTGAAATTCCTCCAGCGATGCGCACCCACCGCTTTCATCACCTGGGTGAAATTGCTCCTGTGCCCGGTCGAGAGGTTGTCCAGGCCGATCACCGTTTGGTCCAGTTTGAGCAGACTCTCGACGAGATGAGAGCCGATGAATCCGGCCGCGCCCGTGACCAGCCACGCGCGCGGCCGCGTCCGAATGTCGTCCTGCGCTTCCTCGTACCTTCGCACCGATCTCCTCTCCGCCTGGGTTGCGGAATCGATTGCCCCGCGCCCGACCCTGAGTCGTTTTCAGCTTCGGAGTCTCGTCATCCAATATGGAGCAATCGCTCGCCCGCCATGGTCCGGTCGGACTGCCTCAGAGGGCAATCCGGAGACTGACGAAGACGACGTTGACTCCATAGTCCGCGAGCTGGACATTCGAGGAGCGGGCCTCGTGCTGCGCGCTTGCCTGAAGCGTTACGTTGCGTGAAGGCCGATAGGACAGGTTCAGCGTCGCCGACCGCACGCGATCGCTGCGAGCGGGCGCGACGGCGAATGCGAGCCCGGGGTCGCCGAGGTAGTCGCGGATGCCATGCTCCAATGTCCCGGACACCTCGACCATCTCCGAGGCCTTGAGCACCGCGCGCAGCGTGAACCCCTTGAGCAGCACGAAGCTGGAGCGAATGTCCTCGTAGGCGCTGATGTCCTTCTGCGCAACCGCGGCCAGGGCCAGCTTTGCGCTCGGCTTCCAGTCGTACTGGACGCGAAGGGTGTTGCCGTCGAAGTCGCGCTGCGGCAATTCTTCGTAACGGCGGCTCAGGCGGTCGGCCCGCGCGCTCAAGCGCGAGGCGCCCGTGGGGGTCCACTCGCCCACGAGGCCCACTCCGCGCTGGCGATACGCGTTGGCGAACAAGCTCCCTGAAACGAGCTCCTGGTTCGGGAGCCGTCCTTCTTCGGCCCGTACGCCGATCCCGAGCGAATTGTCGGCCGGCGTTACGTAGCTCAGCGCGAGATTCGCGTCGGCGATCCTCACATCATTGATCTGGCGCGCCGGATCGCTGTTCGCCTGTTCCAGCCCCGCGATCCCGCCCTGCACTCGCCAGCGCGGAGTCGCGAGCACGGTGCCGTTGAAAAACGTCCTGCGCAGCCGCAGGTGATCGGGGGCCCTGGCCTGGATGTTCGCGAATGACGCCAGCGCGAGGCTTTCCTCGTAGCCCAGCTGGCCGCTTGCGTCGCTGCGCAGCCGCCACGACCAGACCGCGCGCGCATCGTGGCCGGCGAAATCGAGGTCGGTGAACCGGGCGTAACGGTCGTTGTGGTACGCGTATTCGAGCACCAAGCGCTGCAGGCTCACCTGCGAATCGAGCCTCAGCCCCAGTGTAAGGGTGCGGTAAGTATCCGATTTCGACGCGGATCCGATCGCGACGGCCGGATCCACGTCCCTCGAAATCCGGAAGATGTTGTCGTCGCGGGTGATTTTCTCTTCGGCGAAGAGGGTAAGCGCGTCGTCCCAGAGCGCGCGCGCCGGCGTCGCAACAAGAACGGACCCCGCCACGACGATGGCGGCGGCGATGCGTCGGTTCCGCGCGGAAGACGCCGGGATCAGGACGACAGGCGGCGGCGCGCGATGGCGACCGCGCCGAGAAAGCCCGCGAGCAGCATCTCCCACTCTCTCGACCCCGTATCGCCTGCCCGGTCCTCGGCGCTCGATGCGTCGCGGCCCGGCAGCGAATCGTCGGCCCGCGCGAGCAGGGCCACCGGTCGCACGAACCTCACGTCCACGCTTGCGTGGCGCGACGGGGGTGGCTCGTGCCGCGCGATCGCGATGGCATCGATCGGCGCAACGGCCACCGCAACAGTGGCCGCCACGGCCATCAGGGCGATGGCGGCGGTGATCGCCTTGAATCGAGCCTTCATTCTGCGTCACCCCTCACATCTTGATGATGCGCAGCGCCAGGCCCTTGCCCACGGCCTGCGCGCGGTTCTGGACATTCAGTTTCCGCAGGATCTTCTGAACGTGGTTCTTTACCGTGAGCGGGCTGATTCCCAGGATCGCCCCGATCTCGATGTTGCTTTTCCCGAGGTGGATCCAGTTGAGGATTTCCTGCTCCCTCTCGGTGAGAATCCGCTGCCCGGCCGGCGCCGCTCCTTCGCCCTTGGCGGCCCAGCCGATCTGCAACCTCAGCCATGCCAGATGCAGGAACGGCACCAGGATCTCGGCGAGGCGCACCTGCTTCGGACCGATCGCCGGGTAACGATCGGCGAAGAGGAACAGGCTCGCGAGCTTGCCGAACGCGTCGTAGGTTCCGTGCGCGAGTACACGCTCGGCGCCCGCGCGGCTCAACTCGTGCGCCAGGGGGCCGCGGCCAAAGGGTCCGCCGGGCCCGGCGTCGCAGATCACCGGCTGAAAGCGATTGTCTTCCCAGGTCTTCACGAGATGCGGCACCAGAGTCACGTCCTGGCGGAACGCATCGCAGAACGGCGACGGCTCGAGCGGCGCGGCGACAATGGCTTCGACGAGATACGACTCCTGTCTCGCGTCGCGCACCGCACAAATCAGGACCTTGTGCTTCACCAGGTTCTGCAGCAGGCCCTGGGTCCAGGTGAAGAACTGGTGCCGGGTGTGCACCCGCAACGACGCATCGAGGTTCAGCATCAGCGACTCGAGATCAAAACGATCCAGGAACGCCCCGTCGGCGGCGCTTGCGCTCGCCTGCGGCGGGGGGTGCGAGGTGCGGCGCCCCGCCATGATCGGATATCCGGTTTGCATAGGCTCCATTGAAGTGACCGCACTATGCGCGGCGTAAATGAAAAACGCGTGAAACGGCCCGAGCGATATGCGCGTAGTCCCTTGGAACTAGTCCGGCGTGCTCTCAGCGTCTCGCATCGGGGGTAACTTCCCCCAGATCTTGCTCGCCGCGCACGAAAGCCATCGGTTCCTCGTGGACCGCCCACTCGCACCCGCCGCACTGGTGCGTGTCACGCTCGAGCCATTCGTATCGGTAGGTTCCCTGCTGGCCGCCACCTTCGCGCTCAGGGGGTCGTTCGAGGGTCCTTACCTGATCCTCGCCCTCATCGCCTTCTCGCTGACCTTCCCGGGAAGCTCTCCCAGGGCAAAGAGCGCCGCAGCGCTCGCGGCCGAGGTCCTGACGAATTGGCTGCTGATCGTGGCACTGCTGCTGCTGATCGGGTGGACGACGCATACGCTGCATCATTTCGACCAGCGTGTCATCGTGGCCTGGGCGCTGCTCACCCCCCTCGCCCTTTTCGTCAGCCATCTCCTGATGCCCGTGCTCCTGCCGCGCCTGCTGGCCGCAGAAGGCGTGCGGCGCACGGCCGTCATCGCCGGCGCCGGCGACCTCGGCAGGACATTGGCAAAGCGAATCGAGGAAAACCCCGACCTGGGCATCCGCGTCGCCGGATTCTTCGACGACCGCACCCCGGCGAGAATGAGCCATGCCGGGCCCGGCACGATCCTCGGCTCGCTCGACGCGATGGCCGAATTCGTCAAGACCTCGCACGCGGACCTGATCTACATCACGCTGCCGATGGCATCGCAGCCCCGGGTCTACGAGCTGCTCGAGGACCTGCACGACTCGACCGCCTCGATCTACTTCGTCCCGGACATCTTTCTCTTCGACCTCATCCAGGCGCGCATGGATACGGTCGGCGACATGCCGGTGATCGCCGTGTGCGAGACGCCCTTCCACGGCATCAACGGACTCGTCAAGCGCGGCAGCGATATCGTCCTCGCGGCGGCGATCCTGGTGCTGGTCTCGCCGCTCATGCTCGCCATCGCGTTGGGGATCCGCTTCACCTCCCCCGGGCCGGTGCTGTTCCGGCAGCGCCGCTACGGCATCGACGGAAGGGAGATCGTCGTCTACAAATTCCGCACCATGACCGTGCTGGAGGACGGCGGCGTGATCCCGCAAGCCACCAGCAACGACCGGCGGGTGACGCGGCTGGGAGCGTTCCTGCGCAGATCCTCGCTCGACGAATTGCCGCAGTTCATCAATGTATTGCAGGGCCGCATGAGCGTGGTCGGCCCGCGCCCGCACGCAGTGGCGCACAACGAAATGTATCGCAAGCTCATCCGGGGCTACATGATCCGGCACAAGGTCAAGCCCGGCATTACCGGCCTTGCGCAAGTAAGCGGCATGCGCGGCGAGACCGACCGGCTCGACAAGATGGCCAAACGCATCGAGTACGACCTCGCGTACCTGAGAAACTGGTCGCTGTGGCTCGATCTCAGGATCGTGCTGGGCACGATTCCCGTCATCCTGAAAATGGAAAACGCGCACTGAGCCGCGCGCGGGCCTCAGCCGGGCGGGATCGATCAGGCCAGGCTGCGCCGGAAGCGGTAGCCGATTCCGCGCACGGTTTCGATCAGCCCATGATGGCCCGAGGGTTGCAGCGACTGCCGAAGCCGGCGAATGTGCGCGTCCACCGTGCGCTCTTCGACGAACACGTGGTCGCCCCAGACCTTGTCGAGGAGCAGGCCGCGCGTGAGGACGCGATCGGGGCGGGCCATGAAGAAGTGCAGCAGGCGAAACTCGGTGGCGCCGAGCTCGATCTTCACGCCGCCGCCGGTAATCCAGTGCGCGGTGGGATCGAGCCTCAGCCCGTCGACCTCGATGACGTCCTCGCTGAGCAGAGGGACGCGCCGGCGCATCACCGCCCTGATGCGCGCGATCAGCTCGCTCGCGTAGAACGGCTTGGTGATGTAGTCGTCGGCCCCGGCTTCGAGCCCCGTCACCTTGTCGGTCTCATGCGAGCGGCCCGTCAGCATGATGATGGAAATGTCCCGCGTGCGCTGATCGGCGCGCAGCTGCCTCGCAAAGCTCACCCCGGTAGTCTCCGGAAGGCTCCAGTCGAGGAGCACCAGGTCCGGCAGCGCGTTGCGCAGGGCCGCCTGGGCCTGCGCGACATTCGCCGCCCGCAAGACCTCATGTCCGGCACGCTCGAGATTTGCCGCCAGCAGCTTCTGGGTGACGGGCTCGTCTTCGACCACGAGAATGGAACCGCTCATGGGTCGCAATGATAATTGCACCGGCGCCCGGTTCACCATCGTCCCAGCTTGATATTGTTGTCGCCGTTCGGCGGCACGCTGTAGCTGTGGAGCTACGGCGGCCCTAACCCTCGATGAGCTGCTGCTTCACCGCGTAACGCACCAGGGCCGCGTTGTCGGTCAGGTTCAGCTTCTTCAGGATGCGGGTCCGGTACGTGCTGATCGTGCTCGGGCTCAGGAACAGCGCGGCGGCGATCTGGTTGATCTGCTTCCCGCACGCCAGCAACCACATCACGCGGTATTCACGGTCCGTAAGGGTCTCGTGCAGCGGCCTTTCGGCATCGGATCCCAGCTCCGATACCAGCTTTTCCGCGAAGGTCGGGCTCACGTACTTGCCGCCGCGCACCACTTTTCGAATGGCGGCGGCCAGCTCCTCGCCGGCCGATTCCTTGTTGATGTAGCCCTCCGCGCCCCCCTTGTAGACCCGGGCGGCATGCGATTCCTCGGGAAACATGCTCAGCACCAGCACGGGGCGCTTCGGGTGCTGCTTCTTTATTTCCTGGATCAGGTCCAACCCGCTCTTGCCGGGCATGGAATAGTCCAGCACGGCCACGTCCCAGTCGAGCTTGCGAACCAGCTTCAACGCCTCGTCGCCGTCCGTGGCTTCTCCGACCACGACCATGTCGGCCTCCGACTCCAGGACCTGCTTCAGGCCACGCCGGACGATCGGGTGGTCGTCCGCGATGAGAACTCTCACGGCTGGGCCTCTCTCGGCAATCCCTTGCGTTGCGCGCATCTGCGACTCCTGGACTCCTGTCGGCGCGACACAGTCTACTTCACGTGAGGAGCCAGGTCACCCCGATCGGCGCGATGCGAGGATCAGACCCAGGAGCTCCGCGGGCATGACGGGCTTCACGAGATGTCCGTCGAATCCCGCCTCGCGCGACTTCATTCGGTCCTCCTGCGTGGCGTAGCCGGTCATCGCGTAGATTCGCAGTGCATGCCCATCGGGGCGCGCACGCAGATGCCTGGCGACTTCGTAGCCGTCCATTCCGGGCAGGCCGATGTCGAGCAGCACGACGTCGGGGGCTTCCGCCGCGACGCGCTCGAGCGCCGCCGGGCCGTCGTGCTCGACGCGGACCTCGTGTCCCACCAGGCGCAGCATCATCGCCATGCTGCTGGCCGAATCGACGTTGTCGTCGACCACCAGCACCGAGTGCCTCAGCGCGCCGGGCGAAAGGCCGAGTGCGCCGGCAGTGGGCGCATTCACGGGAGTGAGGTCGATGCGCGGCAGGCGCACCGTGAATGCCGAGCCCTTGCCCGCGCCGTCGCTCGTCGCGGCGATCGATCCGCCGTGCATCTGCACGATGCGCCGGGCGAGCGTAAGCCCGATTCCCAGCCCGCCTTCCGAGCGGGCGAGCGTGCGCTCGCCCTGCGTGAAGAGATCGAAGATGCGCTCGAGGAGATGCGGCGCGATTCCCGCGCCGGTGTCGGTCACGCGAATCACCGCGTCGCGGCCCCGCGTGAATACCTCGAGCCGGATGTCGCCGCCTTCGGGCGTGTACTTCGCGGAATTATTGAGCAGGTTGATGACCACTTGGGTGAGGCGGGTCACGTCGCCGTTCACCGGCACCGCCTCCTTGCCCAAGCTCACCTGCAGGCGGTGACCCCGGTGCTCGATGAAGGGCTGCACCGTTTCCACCGCGCGCGTGACCGCGGCGTTGAGGTCCATGATGGCCCCCTCCAGGCGCAGCTTGCCGCGCGTGATGCGGCTCACGTCGAGGAGATCATCGACCAGCCGCGTGAGGTGCGCGGTCTGCCGTTCGATCACTTCGCGGCACCAGGCCACCTGCGGCGACGCGTCGCGGACCATGGAGAGGATCGCGGCGGCGTTGCGGATCGGGGCGAGCGGATTGCGCAGCTCGTGCGCGAGCATCGCCAGGAATTCGGTGAGGTTGCGGCCCTGCTCCTCGAGGCCCTCCATGCGCTTGCGATCGGACAGGTCGCGCGTCACCTTGGCGAAGCCGCGCAGGCGCCCGTCAGGGTCGTGCAGCGAGGTCACGACGACATCGGCCCAGAAACGCGTTCCATCCTTCCTCATGCGCCACCCGCGCTCCTCCGAGCGCCGGTTGAGCACGGCCACGCGCAGCTCTTCGGCGGGACGGCCGGCCTCGACGTCCTCGGGCAGGAAGAAGCGCTCGAACGATTGTCCGATGATCTCCTCGGGGCGATAGCCGAGGATCTTCTGCGCGCCCGCGTTCCAGCTCGAGACCTGGCCGTCGGCATCGAGCATGAAGACCGCTGTGTCCTCCACGCCTTCGAGCAGCAGGCGGAAGCGCTCCTCGCTCTGGCGCAGTCGCTCCTCATGCTGGCGGCGCTCGGTCAGGTCGCGGGTGACCTTGGAGAAGGCGGTGACGTTCCCGCCGGCGTCGCGAATCGCGGTGATGATCACGTTCGCCCAGAACTGCGTGCCGTCCTTGCGCACGCGCCAGCCCTCGTTCTCGAAGCGCCCGACGCGCGCGGCTTCCTTGAGCTCGAAGGCGGGCAGCCCTTCGTCCATCGCCTTCTGCGGGTAGAAGGTCGAGAAGTGCTTGCCGATGATCTCACCGGCCTCGTAGCCCTTGATGCGACGCGCGCCCGCGTTCCAGCTCGCGATGTGCCCCGATCGATCGAGCAGAAAGATGGCGTAATCCTGTATGCCCTCGACGAGAAGGCGGAAGCGCTCCTCGGTGGGGGTCGCCACGAAGGGGGTTTTGTAGGTCATGATGGAACAGACAACGGCCGGGGCGAGAAGATTCGGACCCCGCCCTTGCCCTTATGAAAGCAGGTCGGCAACGGCACAGGCAACGGTCCGCGTGGCCTTCCGCAGGTCCTCGAGCAGCAGGTTTTCGTCCGCCCGCTTTGCATTCGAAGCTTCGATCGTGCGCGGCCCGGCGCCATACAGCACCACGGGAATCCCGGCCCGCGCGTAATGCCGGGCGTCGGTGTACAGCGGGACGCCCTGGACGGGAATCGGCTCGCCGAAGATGCGCGTGCCGTGCCGCTGCAGCGCGTTCACCAACGGCTGCTGGCCCGGACTGGGACGAAGCGGGTCGGCCAACAAGAGCCGGCGCATTCGCAGCGCGATCCCGGGGTGACGGCCGGCCGCGGTCTCGAGAGCCCGGCGCAGGGCCTCCTCGACTTGCGCGGAGTCCTCTTCCGGCACGATGCGGCGGTCCACGCGGAACATCACGCGGTCGGGCACGACATTCGTGTGCACGCCTCCTTCGATGCGGCCGACATTGAGCGTGGGATGCGTGATACCCGGCACCTGTGAGCGGATCCGGGTGAGCGCGTCGCGGCTCGCGTAGAGCTCGTTGAGCAACGCGACCGCGGCGTGAAGCGCATCGACGCCCGATTGTGGGATGGCCGCGTGAGCGGCCCGGCCCTGCACGACGGCTTCCAGCTGCAGGCAACCGTTGTGCGCCGTGACGATGCCGTACGAGAAGCCGGCACAGATGGCGAAGTCCGGCTTCGTGATGCCGTTCGCGAGCAGCCACGCGGGGCCCAGCTCGCCGCCCATCTCCTCGTCGTAGGTGAAATGCAGCTCCACGCTTCCGCGCAGCGCGGTTCCTTGCGCGTGCGCAGCCTTGAGCGCTGCCAGCGCGAACGCATAGGTCGCGAAGTCCGACTTGGAGACCGCCACGCCGCGCCCGTACATGCGGCCGTCCTGGACCTGGGCGCCGTACGGATCGCGCGTCCAGCCGCCGCCGGGCGGCACGACGTCGCCGTGCGCGTTGAGAGCCACCGTGGGTCCCTCGCCGAAGCGATGACGGATGACGAGGTTCGTGACCGAACGCAGGCCCGCCTCGGCGACCGTGGCGGCGGGAACCTCATGGCGCTCCACCTCGAATCCCATGGCGGTGAGCAAGGCGGTGGCGCGCTGCGCGTGAGGCGCGTTATCTCCCGGCGGCGTGTCGCTCGGCACCTTCACGAGCTCGGCGAGAAACGCCACCGCCTCGGCGTGCCGCGCGTCGAGCCAATGCTCGAGAGCCGTGTGGGCCGTAGTCATTCAGACAAGGCTTCCAGGCGGAAACGCGCGATGCGGCCGATCTCCTGCAACGCCGTCGCGCACTCGGCTTCGCGCGTGTGCTGCAGGCGCGCCTCGATGCGTTCGATGATGCCCGCCCAATCGAGGCCCTTCACGGCGACGATGAAGGGGAAGCCGAATTTCTCCCGATACGCCTGGTTGAGCGCTTGCATGCGGGATTTCTGCGCGGCGGTGCATCGGTCGAGCCCCGCGAAGGCTTGCTCGGAGCGCGAGCTCTCGGTGAGCTCGGCCGCTTCCAGCTTGCCAAGGAGCTCGGGATGCGCGCGAATGAGTGCGAGCTGCTCGTCGTGCGAGGCCCCATGCACGGCGCGCTGCATCGCCGCGTGCAGCGCGTCCAGCGAGGCGAACGGCCGCGCGGCGATGGCACGCGCCGCAACCCACGGCGAATGCTCGTAGATGCCGCCCAGGCGTGCGACGAAATCGGCCTGCGACAGGCCGTTCAGGGTGTCCAACGCGATCACGCGGCCGCGCTGCGGAACGGATGCCGCGCGATCCAATGGCGTGCGATCTCCACGCGCCGGCAAATCCAGACCCGTTCGTGCCGTTGGACGTGGTCGAGGAATCGCGCGAGCGAGGCGAGGCGCGCGGGCCGCCCGGCCAGCCGGCAATGCAGCCCGACGGAGAGCATCTTCGGCGTTTTCTCACCCTCCGCGTACAGGGTGTCGAAGGCGTCGCGCAGGTACGCGAAGAATTGTTCGCCGCTGTTGAAGCCCTGCGGCGTGGCGAAGCGCATGTCGTTGGTGTCGAGCGTGTAGGGCACGATGAGCTGGGGCTTTCCCGCGACCTCTTCCCAGTACGGCAGGTCGTCTGCATAGGAGTCGGCATCGTAGAGGAAACCTCCGTGCTCGGCGACCAGGCGACGCGTGTTTTCGCTGCTGCGGCCCGTGTACCAGCCCAGCGGCCGCGAGCCGGTGACTCGAAGGATGGTCTCGACGGCGCGGGCGATGTGGTCGCGCTCCTCGGCCAGCGCCATGCCGTGGTAG
>Ga0209131_1000612_pt1 | contig 25352 bp, 20 predicted proteins | sample GraSoi_2013_40cm_FD_185826 | JGI IMG/M metagenome (GOLD analysis project Ga0209131, IMG submission 185826) | Grasslands soil microbial communities from the Angelo Coastal Reserve, California, USA - Sample 9_17_2013_40cm (SPAdes) (version 2) | ecosystem: Environmental > Terrestrial > Soil >... | reverse complement strand
TGGCAGGTCCCGCCGTCACTGGCTCGGCCGTCACTGGCTCCGCCGTCACAGGGCCAGGTGGCGGGACAAGTCGGAGCTGAACACTCCCGCTGGGTCGACTGCCGCGCGCAGCCGGCGGAAGTCCTCAAGCCGCTGGTACATCCTGGGCATCAGCTCGGCCGGGATCCTCGAGTCCTTGGCCAGGTAGAGCCGACCGCCAGCCTCGAGCACCATCTCGTCGAGCTCGGCCAGCAGCGGGCCAAGCCAGGGCGTGCGGGCCGGGAAATCCAGCGCCAGCGTCCAGCCCGACATCGGGAACGACAACATGCCAGGATCACCCGGACCAAAGCGCTTGAGCACGGTTACGAACGACGGCGCCCGCAGCGCGCTAATCCTTTCCAGGGATCGCCGCACCACGTCAGCGGAAGCGAAGGGCACCACGTATTGGTACTGCCGGAAGCCGGCCGGGCCGTAGACGCGGTTCCAGTTCGATATTCCGTCCAAGGGGTGGAAAAACTTACCGATTGTCTGGATCTCGCCGGTCCGCCGCCGGGGCGCCTTGCGGAACCACGCCTCGTTCAGCAGCGCCACCGTTCGGGCGTTGATCATGCCGGACGGAAACACCGGCGGGGCGCCGGCCAGCGCCGACGCCTTGAACTCCAGCGGCTTAACCCGGTCTTTGAACCGGATTTCGCGCGTGGTCGCGAAGTTACCGCTGGTAATCACCGACCGGCCGAGTGCGCCGCGCGTCGCCAGGCAGTCCGTCCAGGCGACCGTGTAGTCGTAGTCCTCATCAGTCGAGGACAGATGCTCCATGGTGTCGTCGATGTTCGCTGTCCGGACCGTGTCGACGACCAGTCTTGACGTTTCCACCCGCTTGAGCTGGACGGTAGCCCGCAGGATGATCCCGGTCAGGCCCATCCCGCCCGCGGTTCCCCAGAACAGGTCGGGGTCAGACTCCGGCGTCACCGTGCGGACGTCGCCGCCCGCGGTCAGCAGGTCGAACGACAGAACGTGCCGCGCAAAGCTGCCTGCCGCATGATGGTTCTTGCCGTGCACATCGGCACCGATCGCCCCGCCGACGGTCACCTGCCGGGTTCCCGGCGACACGGGCACGAACCATCCGGCGGGCAGCAGCCTGATCATCAGCTGCTCCAGGCTCACCCCAGCCTCGCAGCTGACGACCCCTGTGTCCGGATCGAACGACAGCACATCACGCATCGCGGCCGTCGACACAACGAGCCCGCCGTCATTCTGCGCGGCATTGTTGTAGCTTCGCCCTAGGCCCCGCGCGATGACCCCACCGCCGGCAACGCCCTTCACTAGGGCCGCGACCTCATCAGCCGAGGCCGGCTCAGCCACGTCTGCCACGGTCGGCTCAGTCCGCCCCCAGCCGGTCAGCCGCACCGAACGCGTCACCGTCGACATCAGCCACTCCCTGCTCGATTCGAGCGGGCGGACCTCGCTCGGCTCCTAGCGCCGGCGCCGGCGCCGATCAAGACCCCGCAGCAGGCAGCGAGATTAGCGGCAGCGCCCGCCCCGGCAGGCCACGGACAGAAGCGCAGACCCCGTCGGAGGCGCTTGCCGCCGCGAGCCGCTCGGCCGAAGGCTGACCGTAGGTGGTCGTCCGCTGGCGTAGCTGCCGCCCTATCGGCGCCACCATATCGGCTAGCTGGCTGATCGTCTTGAACGAGCCGTTCTCCGATCCCGCCATCCGGCTGATCGTCTCTTCCATCAAGGTCCCGCCGAGGTCGTTGACCCCGCCGGCGAGCACATCGCGGCACAGGTCGTCACCGAGCTTGACCCAGGAGCACTGGATCGAACCGATGGCGCCGTGCAGCATCAGCCGGGACAGCGCGTGCACGGCCCGGTTCTCGCGGCGTGTCGGGCCGGGACGCGCGAGCCCGGCCAGGTAGATCGGCGAGCTCGCATGGACGAACGGCAGCAGCACGAACTCGGTGAACCCGCCGGTCTGCTCCGCTATCGAACGGATGACCCGCAGGTGAGCGACCCAGTGCGCCGGGGTGTCCACGTGGCCGTACATCATCGTCGCCGTCGTCGGAATGCCGAGCTCATGTGCGGTGGTGATCACCTCGATCCACGCCGAGGTAGGCAGCTTGCCCTTGGTAAGCACCCAGCGAACCTCGTCGTCGAGAATCTCGGCAGCCGTGCCGGGGTGTGAGCCCACCCCTGCCTCGCGGGCCCCCTGCAACCAGTCGCGGACTGACAGCCCGGTCCGCGAAGATCCGTTCATGACCTCCATCGGCGAAAACGCGTGGATGTGCATCTCGGGACACCGGTTCTTCACCTCGGCGGCGATGTCGAAATACGCCGTGCCCGGCAAGTCGGGATGGATGCCGCCCTGCATGCACACCTCGGTCGCCCCGGCCGCCCAAGCCTCCTCGGCCCGGCCGCCGATCTGCTCGAGCGAGAGCGTGTAGGCGTCGGCATCGGTCCTGCGCTGCGCGAACGCGCAGAACCGGCAGCCGGTGTAACAGACGTTGGTGAAGTTGATGTTCCTGTTGACGACGTAGGTGACGGCATCGCCGTTCACCTCGCGCCTGATCGCGTCCGCGAGGGCGGCCAGTGCCTCGAGCTCCGGCCCGTCGGCGTCGAGCAGAGCGAGCGCCTCGGCGTCGGTCAGGCCGGCCGGATCACGCTCCGCGCTGCGCAGCGCGGCCGCGACCTCCGCGCGCAGCCGCTGCGGCGCCGACCCCCGGCCAGCGGCCGGCTCGATCCGCCCAGCGATCTCGGCCCAGTCGCCGTACACGTCCTCGAAGTCGGTCCGCCGATCCGCGGTCCTGCCCTGACTGTCGATCGTGACGTGCAGGTCGGTGCGGCCGGCCGACTGGCCCCAGCCGCCGTCCGGCTCCTGCCACGGCAGCCCGGCCGGGCTTGCGTCCTCGCGCGCCAGGCCCGTCGCCGGATCGGCTAGCGCCGTCACGTGGGCCGCCAGGCGCGGGTCGAGCCACGGCTCGCGGATGTAGCCGGGGTAGATCGTCAGCCGCTCACGCAGCTCGAATCCGCCCGCCGTGGTCCGCCCGGCCAGCTCGTCAATCTGCGGCCAGGGCCGTTCCGGGTTCACATGATCCGGGGTCAGCGGCGAGACCCCGCCCCAGTCGTCGATCCCCGCGTCCAGGATCAGCTGATACTCGTCGCCGATCAGGTTCGGCGGCGCCTGGATCCGCATCGACGGCCCCAGCACGAGCCTGGCCACGGCGATCGTCGCAGCCAAATCTTCGAGTTCGGCGTCCGGGGTTGCGCGCATCTTCGTGTCGGGCTTAGCGCGGAAGTTCTGCACGATGACTTCCTGGACGCCGCCGTACTCGCGGGCCACGCCCCGGATCGCAAAGATCGAGTCCGCCCGCTCGGCAAGGTTTTCGCCGATCCCGATCAGGATCCCCGTCGTGAACGGCACCGCCGACCGGCCCGCGTCCTCCAGTACCCGCAGCCTGATCTTGGGGTCCTTGTCCGGACTGCCGAAATGCGCCCCGCCTGGCTCGGTGAACAGCCGCTCGGCCGTGGTCTCCAGCATCATGCCCATGGACGGCGCGACTGGCTTCAGCCGCTGGAAGTCCTGCCAGCTCAGCACGCCGGGATTCAGGTGCGGCAGCAGCCCGGTCTCCTCGAGCACGCGGATCGCCATCGCCCTGACGTAGGACAGCGTGTCGTCATAGCCGTGCGCGTGCAGCCAGTCCCTCGCCTGGCGCCAGCGCGCCTCCGGCCGGTCGCCGAGGGTGAACAACGCCTCTTTGCAACCCAGGGCCGCGCCCTGCCTGGCGATCTCAAGCACCTCGTCCGGCGACAGGAACTCGCTGCCCGGAGCCAGCCTGCCCGGCACGGTCACGAACGTGCAGTATCCGCAGCGATCCCGGCAGAGCCTGGTTAGCGGGATGAACACCTTGCGGGAGTACGTGATCACCCCCGCCCTGCCCGCGGCGGCCAGCCCGGCGTCCCGCGTTCTCGCCGCGTAGCTCAGCAGTTCGGTCAGTTGCGCGCCCCTGGCGTGGAGCAGGACAGCGGCCTCGGCCCGGTCGAGCAGCTTGCCATCGCGAGCGCGCGCAAGCGCGCGGCGCAACGCATTCGGCGACGGGGCGTTCTGCGGCGGCGCCTGCCCGGAATCGGCTGTTCGCATGCCATCTACCCTAGGCGGACCCGGCCCTATGCGTCGCGCGCCGCCCTCCCCACGGGGCATGGCCAGGACCCGGCCCTCGCCGGACGTGCCGCGAGGTGGTGGGGCCGCCGCGACGCGCTAGTGGCGAGGGGCGAGTGTCACAGCCAGCTGATCCTGACGAAGTCGGGCTGACCGCCTGGCGGGGCGGTGGCGAGCTCCCCCGCCTTGATCTTGTCGAGCAGGCCCTGGACAGTCCCCATGATCTCGCCCGCGCAGCCGCGCAGGCTCTCGGCATCGGCAGCGAACGACCCGTCGTCGAGCACGCCGGCGCGTTCAAGAAGCGCGCCGAGGTCGGACAACTGCTCCCCAATCCACTGCACGGGCCCGGCCGAGAGTCTCTCGTCGAATACCCGGTGGCCTGGCTCCCAGCCGTCGAACCTCGGGTGGTGGTGCGCCCGGTTCAGGCTGCCGGGCGGCCCGTCGGCGGCCTCGAGCAGGTCAGCGCGCCAGACCGGCTGGCCGACCTCGATTGGCCTGGCCGAGTAGATCGACCCCTTAAGCTCGCCCTGGCCGACCATCCGGACCTCGAGGCGCACGCCGCGTTCGGCACCCTCCTGGCCGGGCAGGGGCCTCGGGTCGACGAAGTACAGGTCGCTCACCACCACGCCGATCCGCTCGAATCCGAACGCGTAAAGCACTTGTCCTCCAGAGATGCTTCGTTTGCTTCTACGCAATTCTCTCCGGCTAGACGAGCAGTACGCCAGCGTGCGTGCCGGGTCGGTGCCGGGACCTCTCGGGAGCTGCCCTCAGAAGGACCGGTAGTCACGGATCGACAGACGGGGAGCGCGGCGTCCCGGGTGCATGCCGCTGAGGCCGGCCAGGATCGAGGCGCGGTGCCGGTGTCCGCGGTAGGGCGCGAGTAGTTCGAGCATCTCTGCGTCGTCTACCGGTCGGCCTGCCAGCGCCCAGCCGACGACTGCGGGCAGGTGGTAGTCGCCTACGGAGACGGCGTCTGGGTCGCCGCAGGCGCGCTGCCTGACCTCCGCGGACGTCCATACGCCGATGCCGGGCAGCGCTTGGAGCCTGCGGTCAGCCTCCTGCGAGGGCAGGTCGGTCATCTCCTCGATGCGGCTGGCGGCTCGGGCTGCGGCGGCGATCGTGCGGCCGCGTACTGCCTCTACGCCGGCGCGGTGCCAGTCCCAGGAGGGGATCGAAGCCCAGGTGGCGGGTGCCGGGGGGACGCGCATGCCAGGCGGGGCGGGGCCTGGGGCCGGGTCGCCGAAGCGCGTGAGCAATAGCCGCCAGGACCTGGTTGCCTCTTTGCCGACGACCTTCTGCTCGAGCACGGCGGGAACCAGGGACTCAAGGACCAGCCCGGACCGGCCTATCCTGACCGCGGCGTGTCGCCTGGCCGCGGCGCGCAGCACCGCATGCGCGGGAACGAACTCCTCGGGCCGGTCATCGGCACCGAGAAGCCCGGGCATGGCGTCGAGCAGCCAGGCGGCACCTGATCCCCAGGCCTGCCCGTGTACGTGGGTGACGCTGGCTGGCCCGGCCCGGTCAGCAGAGGCGCCCGTCCGCCATGCAAGCCGGAGCGTGCCCGGACCGTCGGGAGTGCGCGACGCCCGCCAGATGGCACCGCCGGAGTCCGTTGCGAAAGCGGGATCGCCGTACCCCCTGCGATGCACGCGCAGGACGCCGCTGACGTCGACGGCGAAGGGCGCCCGCCAGTGACGATCCGACCGCCGTTGCATGGCCGCCGCCCGGTCACGAGCTGTCGCGTGGCGAGCGGGCCGTGGCCTCGGCCGGTCCAGGCCGTTCAGGCATCGGTGGAGAACCTGATCGCGGTGCCGTCCAGCCGGACGCCCGGCCAGACTCGCACGCCGCGCAGCAACTCGTTGCCGCCGCCTACTTCGGCACCGGCCCCGACAACGGCGCCATTGAGCACCGCGCCATCCCCGATCCGCGCGCCAGTCCCGACGACGCTCGCCGTCACGCTGGCACGAGCACCGATGCTGACCCCGTCGAAGAGCACAGAGCCCTCGACGGCGGCGCCGGCACCGATGACGCACCCCGCGCCGACCGAGGTACCGCCGGAAAGCTCGGCCGACGGGTCGGCGGAAGCGCCAGATAGCAGCAGCGCATCCCCGCAGTCGCCCGGTAGCGCAGGCGAGGCGAGCTCGCCGAGCACCAGATCACAGGAGCCGCGGACGAATGCCTCAGGCGTCCCGACATCCAGCCAGTAGGCAGTCTCGAGGTAGCCCATGACGGTCTCGCCCGCCGCGATTAGGTCAGGGAAGACCTCCCGTTCGACGGAGAGCACCCGGCCGGCCGGCATCGCGTCGATAAAGCGCCTGGTGAAGACGTAACATCCTGCGTTGATCTGGCTGGTCACCGGCTGCGGGGTCTTCTCGAGGAACGCCGTCACCCGGCCGTCGAAGTCAGTCGGCACGCAGCCGAACCTGGCCGGATCGGGAACCTCGACCAGGTGCAGCGTGACGGCGGCGTCGGCCTTGCGGTGCAGGTCGATCTGCGCGCCGAGATCGTGGCCGGACAGCACGTCGCCGTTCAGTACGACGACCGGGTCATCGGGGCCGCTCCGCAGGCTAGCCGCGGCGTTCCTGATTCCACCGCCGGTGCCTAGCGGCTCGTCCTCGCTGGCGTAGACGATGTCCAGGCCGTACTCCGAGCCATCACCGAAGACCTCGGCGAACATTTCGGCCCGGAACGCCGTCGCCAGCACGACCCGCCCCACGCCGGACGCGGCCGCCCTAGCCAGCTGATGCGCGAGGAACGGGACGCCGGCGGTTGGCAGCAGCGGCTTGGGCACGCCGATCGTCAGCGGCCTGAGCCTCGTCCCCTGACCGCCGACCAGCAGGATCGCCTCAAGGCGCCCGCCAGCCGCACCGCGCCTACCGTTCGCCGATATCTGGCTTTCGAAGTCACTCGACATGACCAGGGAGATTACCCGTGCCGGGTCGACGCCGCTCGCTCATAGCAAGCCATGTGCGCCTGCGCCGACGCAGCCCACGTGAATTCGAGCGATCTGGCGTACCCGGCATTGCCCAGCGACTCCCGCTGGGCGTGGTCATTGATGAGCCCGCGCAGCGCTGTCTTAATGCTCGCTGCGTCCGGTTCGGTATAGGCGACTGCGTCCCCGCCCACCTCGGGCAGCGAGGTCCGATGCGTGGTGAGCACCGGGGCCCCGCACGCCATCGCCTCGAGCACGGGCAGACCGAAGCCCTCGCCGGTGCTGGGGAACGCCACGATCAGCGCTCCGCCGAAGAAGCCGGGCAGGTCGGTGAAGTGCAGGTAGCCGGGGCGGACCAGGCGAAGCTGCGCGGGTACGGCGGCCACCGCCTGATCGACCTCGTCGCTCCATCCGGTTCCGCCGGCCAGCACCAGGGCAGGCGGCTCTTCCAGATCGGCGACAGCCTCGACCCATCCGGCGATCAGCGCGGGCAGATTCTTCCGCGGCTCAAGCGTGCCGAGGTAGGCGACGTAGGGACGGCCGTGCAAGCCGAGCCGGCTGGCGACGCGGTCAAGCTGGGCCTGGTTCGGGCGGCAGAACAATGAGTGGTCGACGCCGTGGTAGGCAACGTCGATCTTGGTGGAGTCGGCCTCGAGTACCCGCTCCACCTCGTCCCTGGTGGCCTTCGAAGGGACGATCAGCCGGGTAGCCCGCCAGGCGGACGTCCTGATGGCGGCCTTGTAGAAGGAGGCGGTGACCGCGCTATGGGTGTCGGGTGCGGTGAAAAAGGCGAGGTCGTGAATGGTCACGACCGTCGGCAGCCCGGGGCGCAGCGGCATCGAGTAGTGCGGCGAGTGGATGACATCGGCATGGACCTGAGTCGCGACGAGCGGCAGCCCGCTCTGCTCCCATGCCAGGCGGGCAGGCCGGTGGGCGATGGCCGTCGGCCCTGGCACGATCCTCGCACCGGGAAGCAGCCTGCCGTATCGCTCCTCATCGGCGCGCTGGCAGGCCAGCGCCAGATCCGCTCCTGACTCGGCCAGCGCCCTTACCAGGCCGTCCACGTAACGGCCGAGCGCACCCCGGTCAGCGGGAACGCCAGTCGCGTCAAGAAGAACCCGGGGACCCACTGCGCGTCAGGCTCCTCTCCGATGGCCTTTCTTCGTCATCCGGGAACTGCCACAGTGAAGTCTGCGCTTTTTTGACGTCCCCGCAGCACCGAGCCTACGCCCTCGGAGGGTGCGACGTGGCCAGGCAAGCGCGGCCTTTGCCGCTTTCTGCACTGCAGAGCGCGCCAGGGTAACTGCAGGCCACGACGTCCCGGGACTCAGTAAGCGGCTGGTCACGGGGCTGCCCGGCCGCCAGCCGTCCGCCGGGCAACCGACCATCAGCGCGAGGCTCGGCTCGCTAGCGCGAGTGCGACGGCGATGCCGACGCCGAGGCAGACGGCACCGGCGCTGGCGAGCTCGATGACCCGGTGCGGGGTCCGGGCTTCGCTGGGGCAGCGGCGTTCTTGGCCTGATCGAGTGCGGCCTTCATCCTCAGGATCGCCTGGTAATACTGGTCAAGCCGGCCTGCGTGCAGTGCCGCCTGTGCTTGGTTATAAGCCTGCTCGGCCTGCGCCAGGAACTGCAGCACCAGCGCGCTGACGTGCCCGCCCGTCCCCCCGCCGGTCCCTCCCTGCGCTGCGCCCGCGCTGCCGAACACCTGCGCCAGCGAACTGGCCAGCGTGTCGCCGAACCCAACCTGGCCGCCCGTTCCACCGCCGAAGTAATAGAACGTGAAGTACTTCTTCAGCTGCGGGTAGGACCCAGTGTTCGTGGCCGAGGACGCTGAGACATAGACGGGCTCGACGGCGAGCAAGCTACCGCCGAGAGGCACCGTGACCAAGTTGCCCAGCGTCACCTTCGAGCCGCCGCGCCTGAGCAGTGAAAGCTGCTCGGAGGCGGCGGGGAAGCTCTCGAAGTTGCTTTGCATCTGCTGCGGACCGGGAATCGCCGTGTCCTGCGGCAGTTGCAGTACCACGATGTGGCCGTACCCATGGCTGCGCGGATTACTGTTCACCGCCATGAACCCGGCCAGGTTCGCCCGGGCACGGGGAGTAAACAGGCTGGTCAGCGAGAATTCAGGACCGCTCGCGCCAGGAAGTTGCAGCGTCAGATAGTAAGGCGGCTGGCTGACGGCTGTGTTCTTCGGTTGCGTCGGGTCGTTGGGTATGTCCCAGAAGTTCTGGCCGCCATAGAAGGCTGCCGGGTCCGTGACGTGGAACTGGGCGAGAATCTGACGCTGGGCGTCGAAGAGAACCTCCGGGTAGCGCAGATGCGGCTTCAGATCTGGCGGTATCTGGCTCTTCGGCAAGATCAAGCCGGGGAAGGACTTCATCCAGGCGCTCAACACCGGGCTCGAATCCCACTGGTATAGATGCACGGCGCCGGTGTAGGCGTTGACAGTCGCCTTGACCGAGTTCCTGATGAAATTGACCTCGCCGCCCGGGCCGGTCGCGAGACCTCCGGGGCTGTAGGTGTTCGACGTGCTCTGGTTCAGGCTGGTCCGCTTGGAGTAAGGATAATCATTCGTGGTCGTGTAGCCATCGACCACCCACAAGATCTGACCGCCGACGACAACCGGGTACGGGTCCCCGTCGAGCGTCAGGAACGGAGCGGCCTTCTCGACCCGCGCCAGCGGATCCCTGATGTACAGGATCCGCGAGTGCGAATTGATCGCGCTGGAGATGAGAATGTTAAGCTCGCGGAACTTGACCGCGAACAGCAGGCGGCTGCCGACCGAGCCGACCGGGACCCCGCCGCCGCCGTGGTAGGTGTTGTTTTGCTGACCGCCAGAGCTGGCGTTCGGGTAATCGAGCTCGGGCTGTCGCCCTCCGGCGATGACGTAGCTGGCTCCTTCATGCCCGAAGTAGATGCGGGGCTGGAAATGACCCAGCGCACCGGCCGGCGGGATGTTGCCTTCGATGAAGTCCGGGTTTCCGTTTGGCTGCGGCTGCGCGGCCCTCGCGGCGGCTAGCCCGTACCCGTGCGTGTATATCAGATGTGTGTTGATCCAGTTGGCTTGGCCTGCGGGCGGGCCGGCCATGTCCCTGACGCCGACCACCGTGTCCTGCGGGACCGAGTTCGAGCCGACCGTGTACCTGTCCATGGCGAGCACGCCAGCGAATTGGTAGTACCCCTTGACCTGCTGTAGCTGCTGGAAGGCCGTTGACGTGACGTCGGGATCTATGAGCCTGAAGTCTGGTACAGCGGCCGCCTCCCTGGCGAGGGCTGCAGGTGTCTGACTGCTAGCGGCCGAATAAGGCATTACCTGCGCGCCCGATACGCCGTAGGCCAGCCTCGTGTTCTGGATCTCGCGCGCGATGTACGGGCGCTCCTTGACCTGCTCGTTCGGCTTGACGACGAACTGCTGGATGATGAACGGGTAGACGCCGCCGATGAGCACCGCCGACAGCACGAGCAGCCCGAAGCCGATCCCCGGCAGCAGTGAGCTGCGCCGGATCGCGCCTGCCAGGAACAGCGCCGCGCAAATGACCGCGATCACGGCGAGCACCGTCTTGGCCGGCAGGACAGCGTTCACATCGGTATAGGAGGCCCCGGTCTGCACGACGCCGCGTTGGGAGAAGTTGATCCCGTACCTGTCCACCCAGTAGGCGGCGGCCTTAAGCGCGACGAAGACTCCGGCCAGGACGAAGAGCTGAGCCCTTGCACCCCTGGACGGGCGCGCGTGCCTGGCCAGCCGGAGCCCGCCGTACAGCACGTGCACCGCCGCGGCCAGGACCAGTGAGAGCAGGACGGCGGCGAACAGGAAGGCCAGCGCCATCCGCAGGAACGGATAGACGAATACGAAGAACGAGATATCCAGGTGGAACTGCGGGTCCCTGCGGCCGAACGGCACCTGGTTGATGAACAGCAGCCACGTCCGCCAGCTGCTCGCCGCGGCCAGGCCGCTGATCAGGCCTAGCAGGCCGAGCAGGCCGATCATCACGGCGCGCCGATGCGGGTCGATGGCCTGCCGGTAAGCTTCCACGCCCGGGGGGGCCGGGCCGTCGGGCGCTTCGGTTGGCCGCAGCCGGTAGGCAAGAGCGATGTTCGCGCCCACAACGCCAGTCATGAAGACCGCTGTCACGACGAAGAGCAGCCACTTGGTGCTATAGGTCGTGTCGAACACCCTGGTCTGGTGCACCGAGCTGTACCACAGGTAGTCGGTCCAGATTCCGGCGACGACCGCGATCAGGATGGCGACGGTTACCACGATGATGACGGCGGGAACGACGAACCGCGGCCAGCGGGGCAGCACGATCGGGCGGCTGCCCGAACCACGCGAGCCCGGAACTCTGAAGGTCACCGCTCTTCCCTTCGACGGCCTGAGCGACTAGGCGCGTGGCTGCCGGCCCCGTAGCTGCCGATGCGGTGGCGGCGGTATCACGCGATCTGGGTAAGTCCTTGACGGCAACTTACCGGCAAGGCGACGGTTTGCAGCAGTTATCCCCGCCGAACGAGGTCTGGCACCCCGAGGCAGCCGGTGTGCGCGACCCGGTCGGGAGCCCTAGCAGGCGGGCACCGGCTTGCCCGCCTTCAGCGCATTCAGCGCGGCGATCGCACCATTCAGGGTGCTGACCTTCACGACGCGCAGCCCTGGTGGCACCGCGCCGGCCGTGTCTGAACAGTTACCCGCCGGGGCTAGGAAAACTGTTGCCCCGGCGGCGCGGGCCGCGGCCATCTTCTGCTGGATCCCGCCGATCGGGATAACCGGGCCGTTGACGTCGATCTCGCCGGTGCCTGCGATGAACTTGCCGTCGGCCAGGTTCGCGGGAGTCAGCTTGTCGATGATCGCGAGGGCGAACATCAGCCCGGCGCTCGGACCACCGACATTGCCGATGTTGATCTTCACCTTAAACGGGAACTTGAACGACTCGACGACGTGTACTCCGATCACGGGCTGGCCCTGGTAGCTGGCTGTCCGGAGAGCAATAGTTCGACTAGTGCCACCGCGCATGACCGTGAGTACGACGCGGTGCCCCACGGGTCTCGCTTCGATCATCGATGCCGCTGTAGAGCGGCACGTCACCGGCTTGCCGTCGACGGCCGTGATCACATCACCGCGGTGCAGCCGCCCGGCCGCAGGTAGCCCGCGGATCGTGCTCGCGATCGTGTCGATCGTCGTGAACTTGATGCCCAGGTGGCACAGCGCCGCCGCCTCGGCGGTCTCTTGGGAGTTCACCATCTGCAGGGAATCCTGCTTAACCACCTGCTGCTGGGTCTGACCGGGCGGAAAGAGTTCCTGCTGCGGCACGACGGCCTCGTGCGGGCTGAGCCATGCCTGGATCGCGGCGAGGATGTTGAACGGCGGGTTCGACCCAGGGCCGCCGATGTAGGAGACGGTGACCATGTTGAGGTGGCCGGACGCCGGGAACGTGGGATGGCCCTTGATCTGAACTACTGGCTTGCCGTGCAGCGGGCCGAGCGTGTTGTACGTCGGACCTGGGAGCAACGCGACGTAGGGCACGGGCACCGCGAACACGACGACCAGGCAGGCGAGGACGCCGATGCCAGCGATCAGAAGGGTAAGCGCGCGACGTGACATGCGGGCAAGGTTACGCGCTGTTGACCCACTCGCTGTCGCCGCTAGCGAAGCTCTGATGCTTCCAGATCGGCACGGTCGCCTTCAGATCGTCGATCAAGGCGCGGCATGCGTCGAACGCGGTGGCGCGGTGACCGCTGGACACGGCGACCACGACGGCAAGATCGCCGATCGCCAGGTCACCAACCCTGTGCACGGCGGCGACCGCGTGCAGATCGAATCGCTGCGCGATCTTCTCGGCGACCTTGCGGAGCTCGTCGGCGGCCGACGGGTGGGCCGAATACGACAGCTCGGTCACGGACCTGCCGTCATCATGATCACGGACTGTCCCCGCGAACACGGCGATGCCGCCTGCCGCCGGGTCGGTGACGGCGGCGTAGACCTCGTCGACAGAGAGGGGCTCCTCGCGCAGCTCGGCGAGCCGGATGACGTTCACGCGGCCACGCTACATCGCGCCGCGGCACATCACGCCAGTCAGGACTCGCGGCGGCGCTTGCGCACCTGACGCACGATCGCGGCGGTGCCGATGACCGCGACGGTGGCGCCGGCCGCCGTGATTGTCGCGTCCTTCTTCGCGAGGCGGCGGCCCGCCACGGCGTAGCGACCGGCGCGCTGCTCGAGCAGCACCTGCAGTGCCTCCTCGTTGGTGACGGTGGGCTGCCAGCCGACTTCCCGCAGCGCCATGCAGTCGACGACCCACGGATATACCACGTAGCGCAGGTCAGACACCGGAGCTGGCGTGATTCCGGCCCGGTGCAGTCGCTGCGCGGTGGCGAACGTTACGCCGGCGGGCAGCTCGATCCGCCGCAGGCCAGACAGTTCCTCGACCTGGCCCTGTTCAAGCCAGCCGTTTGATCCGACTGCGAACGCACCCTTGACCTCCGCCGCGGCCGCCAGCTCGATCGCGGAGAGCAGATCAGTCACGTGGCAGAACTGCCAGCGCGGGGCGCAGCCCTTCACCGCCAGCAGCCGCGGCGACTCGAAATGCCTGGTAATCACGGTGTCGATGCCCTCGCCGACCAGAGCCGCAGGGCGGACGACGGTGATCGCCATGCCTGGGTTGGTGCGCGGCGAGCGCTCGGCGAGCTGCTCGATTTCCATGAAGTCACCGACGACGCTGCCATCGATGTCGGCGTTGAGAGGTGCAGTCTCGGGGAGCGGTACTGGATTGTCTGGTTTCGCCCCGTACACCATGGCGCTGGTGATGAGGACCACCCGGCCGATGCCGCCGGCCGCCGCCGCAGTCAGTACAGTCTGCGCGCCGCGCACGTTGCGGGCCCGCCTGGCCTTCGGATCCGAGTCGGCGGCCAGGTCGAGGTCAGTGTGCACGATCACATCGATGCCCGACAGCCGACCGGCCAGCGCCGGGTCACGGATATTGACGACGCGCCAGATGACGCCGGTCAGGTCGCCGCGATGATCGTCAATCGCGACGACCCGGCTGAACCGGTGCGACTGCGCCAGCCGCGCTGTCAACGCTAGCCCCAGGTCGTGGGCTGCCCCAGTCACCGCGACAACTGGCAGGTCACGCGAGACGCCGTCAGCCGGGCCGCGCCGGGCCGCGCGGGGCTGGCCGGCGCCGCGCCGGCTGCTTCGGCGGCTCCCCGCATCGCTCCGCCCTTGGCGAACCTTGGCTACTCGGTCGCTCACCGCGAAGCGCTCCTGGGATAACTTGGCGAATGTGACAGTTCCATCCTGCCTGAGAGACTACGGCGATGAGTGAGCCTCCCTTCGGCTTTGGCCTGCCTGGGCAACCCGGCGATGACCAGGAACACGGTTCAGGCGGTGCGAGCGGATCCGGCGCGGGCGGATCCGGCGCCGGCGGCTCAGGCTCGGGCGGGTCCGGACCGGGCTCTGGCGGGCCGGGAGGCCCCGGCGGACCCGGACAGCCCGGCGGGCCGGGAAGCCCCGGCGACCCAACGGGGCCAGGCGGTCCGTTCGGCGATCCGCAACAGCTCGCCGACGCGCTCCGCCAGGTCGCCGACGCGATGTCGTACCAGGGCGGGCCGGTGAACTGGGACCTGGCCAAGAACACAGCCAGGCAGACGATCGTCGCGAAAGGAGATCCGAGCGTCCTGGACAACCAGCGCGCGGCCGTCGTGGAAGCCGTCAGGCTCGCCGACCTTTGGCTTGAGGACGCGACCTCGCTGCCCAGCGGGATCCGCACGATCAAGGCGTGGAGCCGCTCTGAGTGGGTCGAGGCCACGATGCCGGTCTGGAAGACGCTCTGCCAGCCCATCGCCGAGCGTGCCGTCGACACGATGGGCGGGATGCTCTCGGTCAGCGAAACGGATCTGGACGAGCTTCCGCCCGATCTGCGGTCCGCCATGGCTGCGCTCACCGGCGGTGCGGGCGCGGGCGGCCTCGGCGGCCTGGGCCTAGGCGGCCTCAGTGAGATGATGCGCAGGGTCGGCGGAATGATGGTCGGCGGTCAGGCAGGCGCCGCAGTCGGGACGCTCGCCGAGGACATCATCAGCTCGAGCGACATCGGCCTGCCAATTGGCCCCGAGGGGACGGCCGCGCTGCTCCCCGCAGGTGTCGCGGCGTTCGGCGCTGGCCTATCTGTAGGCGAGGACGAGGTCCGGCTCTTCGTCGCCATGCGCGAGGCCGCTCATCACCGGCTGTTCAGCCACGTTCCCTGGCTTCGGGCGCGTCTGCTCGGCGCCGTCGAGGACTACGCGCGCGGCATCAACGTGGACGCCGACTCGCTGCGCGACGCGATGCAGCAGATCGATCTCGAGAACCCGGAAGCCGCGATCTCGGGAGCGGCCACCTTCCAGCCTGAGGACACCGAGCAACAGAAGGCCGCGCTGGCGAGGCTGGAAACGCTGCTCGCGCTGGTCGAGGGGTGGGTCTCGACTGTTGTCGCCGATGCCGCGCACAATCGGTTGCCCGAGGCCGACGCGCTCGCCGAGGCGATCAGGCGCCGGCGGGCAACCGGCGGCCCCGCAGAGCGGACTTTCGCCACCCTCGTCGGCCTGGAACTCAGACCGCGGCGACTCCGTGAGGCCGCGACGATGTGGCGCGCGCTGACCGAAGCACGCGGCGTCGGCGGCCGTGACCAGGTCTGGGGCCACCCCGATCTGCTGCCGACCGCCGAGGATCTCGATGACCCAGAAGGATTCGTTCGCGGCCGACCCGAGCTTGACCTTTCCGGCCTGACCGAGGACGGCGGTGCCGCGACGGGTGGCGCAGAAGCGGAGTCTGCCGGCGGAACCGAGCCTCCCGGCGGAACCGAGCCTCCCGGCGGAACCGAGCCTCCCGGCGGAAGCGAGCCTCCCGGCGGCACGGGGGCCGGCGGCGGAACGGGGCCAGCCGGCAAACCCCAGCCCGGAACCGAGCCCAACTCAGGCAACGACCCCGGCTCCGGCAACGACCCCTAGAGGGCCTGAGCAGATCCGGGCGGTCGCGCCCGCACACCGGATGCGCCCGCACCGGATGCACCCCGCACACTGGATGGGCCCCGGGACTGGGTACGCGGCGGACACTCAATGTCGCTGACTGGGTCCGTTCGTTATCCACAGCCGGTGGACGCCGAAGTGCCAGTGCAACCGACCAATTCAGGGTTCCGTGCTGAAATGCGCACGTGTTGGCCCGCACATATCCACAGGGAAACCCCCGGTCTCCCCATACAGCGCACAGCGTTGTCCACAGGACCACTCAGGCCCGACCTCGCCAGACAACGACTCGCCAGACAACGACTCGCCCGGCGGGCCAAGCCACCGCCGGAATACTGTCCTGTTCGGCTGCACCCTCCTCGACCGGACCCCTCCCAGGCTGCACCGAAGATGATCACGCGGGTGTGGTTGCTCTTTGAGCACAAACCGCGTGATCACGAACGGGAAGGCGCCACGGGAAGGCGCCGCCTGGACCGAAGGGCTGTCCGACCCGGGTGGCAAGCTGCACCCATGCGACCAGCACTCAAGTCAGGCTTACTGCCCGTCTGGCGTGACCGTGACACATTGCAGATCGGAATCGATCCGAGACGGGCAGTTGCCCTATCCGGGATGGGCCATGCCGCCTTCGTCGTCGGCTTACTCGACGGCAGCCGCGACCGCGATCAGGTCATAGCAGCCGCAGCAGGACGCGGAATTCCGGTCCAGACAACAGAGCGGATCCTCACGCTGCTCGCGGCCGCGGGTGCGCTTGACGACTTCCCGGCGAGCACTCTCAGGGAACTGCCGCTGGCGCTTCGCGCGAAGCTCGCTCCCGAGCTCGCGACGACATCGCTGGCATACAGAGACGGCGATGGCGGAGCTCGCGCGCTCGCCAGGCGCCGGGCGGCTGTTGTGCGGATTGAGGGCGACCGGCGGATCGGCCGAGCTGCTGCACGATTGCTGAAGGCTGCGGGCGTAGGGCAGGTGCACTTCGTCCGGCCACCGGCCGACGGCGCAACGCCAGCCAGCGGCGGCGAGTTCCCCGACTCTGGCAGACCTCGCAGCGCCGCTATGCCGAGCGGCGCAGCCAGGCCCATCACTTCCCGGGGAGATCCTGGCTCCGATAGGCGTTCCGGCGCCGGGCGAGAGTCACGTTCGGGCCAGCCCTTACGGCCGGGGATAACACCGGTCATCCGGCCCGACCTGATAGTTCTTGCCGGACGCCAGCCCATCGAGCGGCTCGCACAGCTGGCCAGGGCACCGGTACCGCACTTGGCGGTCATGGCAGGTGAGGCGATCGGAGTCGTGGGGCCGCTCGTAGTGCCGGGGCACACCGCCTGCCTGTTGTGCCTCGATTACATCCGCGCCGGCAACGATCCCGCCTGGCCGCTCATCTTGTCGCAGATCGTACGCAAGAGGCCTGAACCGCCCGCATGTGACGCCGTCCTGGCCACCGCGGTGGCTGCGCAAGCCGCCGCGCAGGCACTGACCGCCATCGAGCATGGCCCGCTGGCGAGCGCAGCCACCAACGGGACATTGGAGCTCGTCCTTCCTGACTGGAGATGGCGGCGCCGGACCTGGCCGCCGCATCCGGCCTGCCCTTGTGGCAGTCACACCGTCAGGTAACCGACAATAGAGATCATGAACGACCTCCCACGCCGCGCTGTCACCCGGACGGTGAAGCTCGCCGCCCTCCCGGCGGGGCTGGCGGGGCGCACCGTGCTCGGGATCGGCAAGCGGGTGGGCGGGCGTCCCGCCGAAATCGTTGCTCAGGAGATTCAGCAGCGGACGGCAGAGCAGATCTTCCGGGTGCTCGGAGAGCTCAAGGGCGGCGCGCTCAAGCTGGGACAGGCACTATCGATCTTCGAAGCCGCGCTTCCGCCAGAGCTGGCCGGGCCTTACCGGGCCACCCTGACCAGACTTCAGGAAGCTGCGCCGCCGCTTCCCGCCAGCACGGTTCACAAGGTGCTCGCAGCTGATCTTGGCGAGGACTGGCGGGACAAGTTCACCGAGTTCAGCGACCAGCCCGCAGCCGCGGCCTCGATCGGCCAGGTTCATAAGGCCGTCTGGCACGACGGGCGTGAGGTCGCGGTCAAGATCCAGTACCCGGGCGCCGGGAAGGCGCTGATCAGCGACTTCGCTCAGCTCGCTCGCGTCGCGAGGCTGTTCGGAGTCCTGATGCCTGGGCTGCACGTCAAGCCGTTGCTCGACGAACTGCGCACTCGTGTCGCCGAAGAACTCGACTACCGGCTTGAGGCCGCGTCGCAGGACGCCTTCGCCGTCGCATTCGCCGACGACCCTGACATCTACGTGCCGCCGACAGTTATGGCTACCGATCACGTGCTGGTCAGCGAATGGATGGACGGCACCCCCCTCGCAAAGATCATCTCCGACGGCACGCAGGAGCAGCGGAACCGGGCAGGCCTGCTGCTGGTCCGGCTGCTGTTCTCCAGCCCGGCCCGAGCCGGGTTGCTACACGCGGATCCGCACCCTGGGAACTTCCGGCTCCTCGATGACGGCCGGCTCGGTGTGCTGGACTTCGGTGCGGTGGACCGGCTTCCTGACGGACTGCCGCCACTATTCGGGCGACTGCTGTGGCTAGTGCACACCGATGGCGACATCGGCGTCGCGGAAGCCGAGTTGCGCGAGCACGGCTTCTTGCGGCCGGACGTGCGGGTCGACCTGGATGCGTTGCGCGATTTCCTTGCCCCGCTGGCCGATCCGTCCAGGCACGAGTCATTCAAGTTCAGCAGGGAATGGATGCGCGGCGAGGCGGCCAGAGTCACCGACTTGCGCGGCGCCAATGTTGCCCGTCAGCTCAACCTGCCGCCGTCTTACATCCTGATTCACCGGGTCTCTACGGCCGGCATCGGCGTGCTGTGCCAACTGGAAGCGAACGGCGAGTTCCGCTCCGAGGTGCTGCGCTGGATGCCTGGTTACGGCCCTGCTGACCTGGCCGGCGAACTGCCGCTAGACGACCAAGACCCCGGCGCGCTCGGCCTGGCCAGAGAACCAGCCGGGTAGCGGATGATCATGCCGGGTTGGTACTTCTCTCTGCGTGCACCACCCGCATGATCATCAAATGGTGATCAGCCGGGGATCGGCAGGAGTTCAAACCGGGCTTAGCCGGGGCTCAAACCGGGCCGGGACTCCGTCGACTCCGTCGGGTGGCCGCGGGCTTGCGCGCCCGCGGCCACCCGGTGCTGCCAGCGAGTCGCTCAGGCAGCCACGTCGTTCTTACGCGGCCTGCCGCGCCCGCGCTTGCGGGGAACGATCTCGCCGCGGATGAACAGCTCTCCTCCCCACACGCCCCACGGCTCCCTGCGCTCGACCGCACCGGCCAGGCACGCGGGCCTGATCGGGCAGTCGCTGCACAGCGACTTGGCAAGCTCAACGTCGTCGGGCGACTCGGCGAAGAACAGGTCAGGGTCGCCAGCGCACGGCAACGCGCGCCTCCTGGCAGTTCCGGTCAGGCTGGCAGGGCTCGCCACGATGGCGACCGGCGCTGGCCTGGTGATCGCGGTCACCCGCACCAATTCCGCCTCGGCCGCCGCGACGTCGTCGATGACGGCGGCGGTTCCTGGCAGGTACATCGGTGTCATCCCCTCTCATCTGCTGGTCTGCATTGTCGTCGTCTGTTCTGACAAGCTGTGGCCTCGCATGACTAAGGCCGCGGACCCGATGCTCTGGGTCCGCGGCCTCTGGGGATCTAAGCCGGTCTGGTTAGACCGGATCCCTCGCCGGATGCGGACCCAATGCACCACCACCTGCGGCAGCGATACGGGTCGTGTGGGCGTACTTCTGGCTGGTGCGCTGCTGCCAAGCCGAGCTAACCTGGCCAGCCGCAAGGGTGGCGTTGCCAAAGAGGACTGGTCCCGTGCTCGGCTTCGGACGCAAGCCGGCGAAGACCGCTTCGGCAGCCGCCGTACGGGCGACCGCCGTCTCCATGGCACGCTCGCGAGGAACGGCCGCGGAGCCGCCGGACAGCAAGGCACCCATGCGGAACCGCGCGCGCGCTGGCATCGCGGCATTTGCCGGTGTGATAGGACTCAGCATTCCGGGCACCTCCTTCCGTGCAGCATCGCGAGACCGCCTGACGTGAGAATGTAACTCAGACCCTAAACACGCAGGTGGGTGGCAGGCAACCTATTTTCCGTCGGCTTCATCAGAAGTTATCGAACGGCAACCGTCCGCTGCGTGCGTCTAGCTCTCCGGGTCATGACGCTGTGCGGATGAGTCCCTCCTGCACCACTGATACCACGAGGTCGCCTTCCCTGGTGAACAGCTCGCCACGAGCCAGCCCGCGGGCGCCCGCCGCAACAGGCGACTCCTGCGTGTACAGCAGCCACCGGTCGGCTCGGAATGGGCGGTGGAACCACATCGCATGGTCCAGGCTGGACCCGACCGTCTTGCCGTCAGCCCAGGACAGCCCGTTCGCAAGCAGCACCGAATCGAGCAGGGTCATGTCAGACGCGTAGGTCAGCATGCAGACATGCAGCAACGGGTCGTCGGGCAGCTCACCGTCGGCTCGCACCCACGCCATGCTGTGTGTCACCCGCAGCGAAGGGTCGCTGGCCGCCTCGAGCGAGAGCGGGCCCAGGTGCCGGATGTCGATCGGGTTGCTCCACGCATAATCAGCGGCCGCGTCACCGAACAACTCCTCCATCCGCTCGGCGGCCGAGGGTACGGCCTCCGGTGGCGGAACCTCGGGCATCGGGCGCTGGTGCAGGACGCCCGTTTCTGGATGATGGAAGGACGCTGACAGCGTGAAGATCGTCTTGCCGTGCTGCACGGCCGAGACCCGGCGGGTGGTGAACGAGCGACCGTCCCTGACCCGGTCGACGAGGTAGATCAGCGGCACCGTCGGGTCGCCTGGCCTGATGAAGTAGGCGTGCAGCGAGTGGACGGGCCGGTCTTCCGGCACCGTGCGCCCAGCCGCGACCAGCGCCTGACCGGCGACCTGTCCGCCGAAGACGCGCTGGCGGCGCTCGTTCTCCGGGCTACGGCCGCGGAAGATGTCGAGCTCAATCTGCTCCAGGTCAAGCAGTTCCACCACGGCGTCCAGGGCCTTGCTCATCGCCGCGCGCCTCCCTCACTCCGTCAATCCGCGACTTGCAGACGAGCCGCCCTGCGGCACTGTACCGGTCAAGCTTGGCAGCGCCGGCTCGCGGGAGCGCCGCGGGCTCCGTCGCTTGCCCGCGCCGGACGGGGCAGACGGGCCGGACTTGCCGATAGGCCCGCGCAGGCCGTCAAGGAACCGGGACGGCTTCCTTGTCCGCTTGCCGCCCGGCGCTCTGGCCAGCGCCCAGGACAGGAACAACTGGTCCCTGGCCCTGGTAATCCCGACGTAGAGCAGCCGCCGCTCCTCCTCGATCGCCTCGGCCGTCTGCGCATATACGATCGGCACGGCACCGTCGGTCAGGCACGGCAGGAACACAACGTCCCACTCCAGTCCCTTGGCCGCGTGCAGCGAGGCCAGCGTGGCTCCGCCGGTGTCCGGCTCGTGCCCGATCGCGCTCCGCAGCTCCAGCTCGGTGGCCAGGTCCCCGAGCGTGGCATCCGGGGCCGAGGCGAAGAAGTCCGCGGCGAGCTGCGCCAGTGCCTCAAGTGACTCCCAGCGCTCCCTGGCCCGGCCGCGTCCGGCCGGAGGATCCTTGGTCAGCCCGAGACCGGTAAGCACCGGCCGGACCGCAGCGGCCGGGTCCTCATCCGGGGCGGCCGATCTGGTGGCCACCCGCAGCAGCTTCACCGCCTGCCTGACCTCCGCGCGGTTGAAGAACCGCTCGGTACCGCGCAGCTGGAACGGCACGCCAGCCGCCGCCAGCGCCTGCTCATACCCGCTCGTCATCGCGTTGGTCCTGACAAGGACGGCGATCTGGCCGGCCGGCGTTCCCGCCCGGATCAGATCAGCGGCTTGGCGAGCGACATCAGCCGCCTCGTCCTGTTCATCCTCATACTCCGTGAGCGTCGGCGCGGCCCCGGCCGGGCGCTGCGCGACCAGCGCCTGCCCTGGCGTCGCGAATACCCGGTTGGCGAGCGCCACGACCTGCGGCGATGACCGGTAGTTGCGAACAAGGCGGATAACCACCGCGCCCGGGTACTGCAGCGGGAACCTGCTCAGGTACTGCGGCGTCGCGCCGGTGAAGGAATAAATCGTCTGCCGGGGGTCACCAACCACGCAGACGTCGTCGCGATCGCCGGCCCACTGGTCGAGCAGCAGCTTCTGCAGCGGGTTCACGTCCTGGTACTCGTCGACGACAAAGTACCTGTACCTGTCCCTGACCGCGGCGGCCGCGCTGGGATGCGCGGCCAGGATCGCGGCGGTCAGCTCGAGCACAGACTCGAAGTCCACCAGGTTCCGCTCTCTGCGCAGCTCCTCGTAACCGGCGTAGAGCCGGGCGAGGCTGGCCGCCGGCAGCGACCCGATGCGGTCGGCCTTCTCGGCGGCTTGGGGGTAATCCTCCGGTCGCACCTGCGTCACCTTGGCCCATTCGATCTCGGACGCTGCATCGCGGAGTTCGGCGAGCCCGAGCCGCAGCCGAAACCGGCGCGCAGCCTCGGCTAGCAGGCCGACCTTGGAGTCGACCACCGCGGGCGCTGGGCCGCCCACCGTCGTGGGCCAGAAATGCGTGAGCTGGCGCAGTGCGGCCGAATGGAAGGTCCTGGCCTGAACCTGCTCAAGGCCCGCACCGGGGACCGCGGCCGTGCCAAGCTGCCTGAGTCTGCCCCTCAGCTCGCCGGCGGCCCTGGTCGTGAACGTCACGGCGAGGACGCGGTCCGGGCGGACCACGCCGGCAGCGACCGCATAGCCGATCCGGTGCGCGACCGCCCTCGTCTTGCCGGTGCCCGCGCCGGCTAGGACACAGACCGGCCCCCTGGTGGCCAGCGCAACCTCCTGCTGCTCTGGGTCGAGCGCCGCGAGCACCGCGTCCGGTCCCTGCCCTGCGTCCACCGCGCGACCTCCTTCCCGCGCGCCATCCTGCCGCATGGTGCCGACATGAGTGCGGTAGTCGGCGACGGCTCCGGCGTATGCCCTGGCCGAGGGTGTGGCGAGGGCTGTGGCGAGGGCTGTGGGGAGGCTGTGCGGAGGCTGTGCGGAGGCTGTGCGGAGGCTGTGCGGAAAAATCCGCTCATCTCAGCCCGGCGCCGCAGGAAGGTCTGTGCAGGTGCGAACGTTAGCAGTGTTCGAGTGTTTCAATGGCGGCAAGGAGGAGCAGGGGGATGACCCAGCCACTGACGATGTACACCACGCCATGGTGCGGGTACTGCCGAAGGCTAAAGAGTCAGCTTGCCCGCGAGGGCGTCGAGATCACCGAGGTCGACATCGAGCGTGAACCAGATGCCGCCGAGTACGTGATGGCGGTGAACGGCGGATACCAGACTGTCCCCACTGTGCTGTTTCCTGACGGCAGCACCCTCACCAATCCTTCCGTGCGCGCGATCAAGCAGCGGCTGGAAGAGCTGGCTGCACCGCTATGTCCGAATTGATTGGCAAAACGAAGAGCCAGCAGGCCAGTGCCGCCGCGCAGGCCACTCCGGACACGAGCGAGACAACCGTCACGCCGGACCCGCGCCCTGACGACGCCGTCGTCCGCAGGACCAAGGACGGCTGGCGGGTCGGCAGCGCCGACCTGCCCGACCTCACCAGCGCGATGGTGCTCGCCGACCTGATCTCGGCGGAGCTGTCCGCGCCTCCGGAGGCGGCGGCTGGGCCAGCAGCCGTCGCGGGCGCCACCGCGAGCGCGGCCGAGAGCCCCGGGGAGACCGCGGCGGCCAAGGACAAGGCGAGGACCAAGGTCAAGGCAAAGGTAAAGGCAAAGGACGCTGCTGGTACCGAGACGAGCAGGCTGCGGACGACGATCGGCCAGCTTGAGCACGCGCTGACCGCCAGGATCAGGGTCGAGCAAGCCATCGGCGTCCTGGCTGAACGGCACAGGATCCAGCCGCGCCAGGCATTTGAGCAGCTCAGGGAGGCGGCCCGCAGTCGCGGACGGCGGGTAATCGACATCGCCACCGATGTCGTCGCCAGCGCGACCAACCCGCTGCTGCAACTGCCAGACGAGCTGTCCAGGCCACGCGCGGGCGGCCGCCGAAGCCGCCAGACCACGGGTGTCCTGGGCAGTGAGTAGCCACTGATTGACGCAACGTAACGGCGGGTAGATCTGGCGTCGGGGGCCGCGCCGCGGTCCGGGACGAGGGCCTGAAGGTGGACGACGGGGGACTTCCTGGCCGCCTGCTGATCATCGGCGGAGCCGAGGATAGATGCTGCGGTAACGGCGTCCTCGAGCGTTTCGCCCGGATGTGCGGCGGTGGCAAGGCGCGGATCGTCCTGATCACGACTGCGGCCGGCCGGCCAAACCAGGCGCTCGCCGAGTATGAGCAGGTATTCCGCAAGCTGGGCGTGCGCCATCTGCGGGAGCTTCCGATCAGCGGCCGGGCGGACGCGGACGGCCAGGACGCTGCGGCCGCGCTAAACGACGCTACCGGGGTCTTCTTCAGCGGCGGCGACCAGTCCAGGCTGCAGACCCTTGTTGGCTCCAAGATCAACGAGCAGCTCAAGGCGCGCCTCGGCACCGGCCTCGTCGTGGCGGGCACCAGCGCCGGCGCGACCGCGCTTGGCCGGACCATGATCCTGGGCGGCAACGGCGCCGAGGTCTCGAGCGCGACGGTCAGGACAGCGCCCGGGCTAGGCCTTATGCCACGGATGCTGATCGACATGCACTTCGGCGAGCGGGGCAGGCTGCCCAGGCTGCTCAGCGCCGTCGCGCTCGACCCGGACCGGCTTGGCGTCGGCATCGACGAGAACACCGCGATCAGCGTGCATGAAGACAGCTTCGAGGTACTCGGCACCGGTGTGGTCACCGTGGTGGACGCAGAACGGGCCACGGTCGTCCACGCCGCTTCCGAGAGCGACCCGACCACGCTGTTCGACGTGCGCCTGCACCTGCTCCCCGCCGGGTGCGTCTTCGACCTCGCTGCCAGGTCGCCGGCCATCGGGCCTGCTCATGCGCGTTACTGAGCCTGCCGAACCAGGCGGCCACCACCGTCACACTCACCGAAGGAGTAGCAGTGCGGCTGGAATACGTACGCCACCTCAGCGGCCCTAATGTCTTCAGCAGAGCGCCGGTCTGCATCGCGCGGGTCGAACTTGGCGACCTGACGTGCCGGGAGACGACGGACTATCCCGGCTTCGCGGAGGGGCTCACGCGGACATTGCCTGGCCTGCGCGATCACCACTGCGGGGCAGGGCAACGCGGCGGATTCACCGAGGCGATGTCGAAGGGCACGTACTTCGGCCACGTCATCGAGCACGTCGCGCTTG
>Ga0209131_1000611_pt1 | contig 25373 bp, 24 predicted proteins | sample GraSoi_2013_40cm_FD_185826 | JGI IMG/M metagenome (GOLD analysis project Ga0209131, IMG submission 185826) | Grasslands soil microbial communities from the Angelo Coastal Reserve, California, USA - Sample 9_17_2013_40cm (SPAdes) (version 2) | ecosystem: Environmental > Terrestrial > Soil >... | reverse complement strand
GCACTGTGAAATTCCCGATTGACCCTTTCAGCAAGACCTGTTTGCTCAACGGCGTGGATGAGCTCGGATACATTATGGAGTTTGAGAAGGATATCGCGGCTTATGAGGCGAGTCATTAATTCGCTATCAAGCTCAAGATAGATTGATCATGCAAAAGATACAGATCTACGACACCACCCTGCGCGACGGCACACAGTCTGAAGGCTTCACACTTTCAAGCAACGACAAAGTGCGCGTGGCTCAACGACTGGATGACCTTGGCGTGGCCTTCATCGAAGGCGGCTGGCCGGGGTCAAACCCGAAAGACGTTGAGTTCTTTGAACGCGCCCGCGACATACAGTGGAAGAACGCGTTGATCGCGGCGTTTGGCTCTACTTGCCGAGTCAAAGGTGGGCCGGAAGATGATGCCAATATCAAAGCCCTGCTTGATTCGAAAACGCCGGTCTGCACGATCTTTGGCAAGACATGGACACTTCATGTCAAGGAAGTTTTGCAAACAACGCCGGAAGATAATCTTCGTATCATCGAACAATCTGTTGCCTATCTCAAATCCAATGGCAAGCGCCTGATCTATGACGCCGAGCATTTCTTCGATGGCTATAAAGCGGATTCGTCCTATGCATTGGAGACTCTCAAAGCCGCGATCCGTGGGGGCGCGGAGATCGTCATATTGTGCGATACCAACGGCGGGACATTGCCCTGGGAATTGGAACGGATCATTCAGGATCTCAAGCCCGTCCTTGATTATTCGTTCGGAATCCACACTCACAATGACTCCGAGTGTGCTGTGGTGAATTCATTGCTCGCGGTCCGCGAGGGCGCCATGCAGGTACAGGGGACGATCAACGGGGTTGGTGAACGCTGCGGCAATGCCAATTTGATCTCGATCATGGCGGACCTCGAGCTCAAGATGGGATATCAATGTTTGCCGGAAGGAAGCATCGCTAAATTATCTGATCTTTCGCATTTTGTTGCTGAGGTGGCGAATATCACGCCCGATGAGCATTTACCCTTTGTTGGGAAATCTGCATTTGCACATAAAGGTGGGGTTCATGTTGCGGCGATGCGAAGGAACGCGCAGTCCTATCAACATGTTAAGCCAGACCTGGTTGGTAATAGAATGCGCGTTGTCGTCTCCGATCTTTCTGGCCGCGGCAACATTTTGAGTAAGGCTGAAGAGCATGGTTTGGAAGTGGAAGGAGATGAAGTTGTTTCCGTGTTGAATGACGTCAAGGACCTAGAGTCACGCGGATTCTCATTTGAAGCTGCGGAAGCCTCGGTTGCGATGATGTTAAAGCGGCAGGAATATGGTTATAAGGCTCCATTTGAACTCATCGATTTTTTTGTCAACGTTGAACATCGTCAGGGACGCGGAATCCTCGCTGAGGCGACCGTCAAAGTACGCGTGAACGGTGAAGTCCTGCATACGGCCGCTGAAGGGAACGGCCCGGTAAACGCCTTGGATAACGCGCTGCGCAAGGCTTTGCTTGGTTATTATCCACAACTTGCGGACTTCCATTTATCCGATTACAAGGTCCGCATTCTGGATTCAGATCACGGTACGGAGGCCATTACTCGTGTGTTGATCGATACACGTAATAGCACTAGTCGCTGGAGCACTGTCGGTGCGAGCACGAATATCATTGAGGCCTCATGGCGAGCGCTGGTCGACTCGATGGAATATGGTTTGATGGTGGCACATTAAATTCCGTAAGGACACGATATATCGTGTCCTTACAAGAAATGGATATTCATGAATTTCAACATTACCCTCCTCCCTGGTGATGGCATCGGACCCGAAGTGGTCGGCGAAGCCGTGCGCGTGTTGGAGACCATTGCAGGCAAGTTCGGTCATTCTTTCAAATACACGACTCATCTGCTGGGTGGCTGCTCGATTGATAAATACGGCTCATCTCTTACGGATGAAACTTTGGCGGATGCCAAAGCTGCCGATGCAGTTCTGTTGGGCGCGGTTGGCGGCCCAAAATGGGATGACCCGGCTGCGAAGGATAGACCCGAACGAGGTCTGCTCGCATTGCGAAAAGGACTTGGTGTATTTGCGAATCTGAGGCCTGTCAAGGTGCATCCGGCCTTGATCGATTCGTCTCCTCTCAAGCCTGAGAAACTCAAAGGTGTGGATATCATCGTTGTGCGCGAATTGACTGGCGGTTTATATTTTGGTCAGCCCAAGATGCGCGAGATGAAAGATGGACACGAACGTGCGGTGGATACGCTTGAATATTACGATTACGAGATTCAACGCGTGATGGAATTGGCTTTCACATTAGCCAAAGACCGTAAGAAGAAGGTGACTTCTGTTGATAAGGCGAATGTATTGGAGTCCTCACGCATGTGGCGGCAAATCGCCACGAAAGTCGGCGCCGAAAATAAGGATGTGGAACTCGAGCACATGCTTGTCGATACAGCCTCCATGCGGTTGATCACCGGCCCGGCATTTATGGATGTGGTTGTCACAGAGAATATGTTCGGCGACATCCTCACAGACGAGGCCTCCGTGTTGGCGGGGTCGATGGGGATGCTGCCCTCTGCCAGTTTGGGCGACTCAGGCGTCGGGTTGTATGAACCGATACACGGGTCTGCTCCGGATATCGCAGGGAAGGGAATCGCAAATCCGATCGGTACGATCCTTTCGACTGCGATGCTGCTTCGTCATTCATTGAAGTTGGAATCCGAGGCATGCGTAATCGAAAAGGCTGCGGATGAAGTGATTACAAATGGTGCGCGCACGGCAGATATTGGTGGCAAGTTAACAACCCGCCAAATGGCGGATGAAATTATGAAAAGGATGTAAAGGAGACAATTATGGGAATGGAATCGAAATTTATCTGGAAGAACGGGGAGCTTGTCCCGTTCGAAAAAGCGACCCTGCATTTTTTGACGCCGGCTTTGCATTATGGGGCGGCCGTCTTTGAAGGCATTCGCTCGTATGAGACGCCAAAGGGGCCGGCCATCTTCCGTTTGCGTGAGCATGTGGAGCGCCTGTTCAATTCTGCGCGCATTCTCGGCTTCCGCGAGTTTCCGTGGACGGTGGAAGAGGTGATGAAGGCACATAAGGATACTGTCCGTGCCAATGGCTTTACCGAGTGTTATGTGCGCCCGCTGATCTATCTGGATGGCGGCGGCTGGAACCTGAATGTGGATAGCGGCAAGCCATCATTGATGATCGCGACCTGGCAATGGAACAACTATCTCGGCGACGATGCACGCGACAAAGGTATTCGCGCAAATATCTCATCCTTCACACGTCACCATGTGAACGTTTCGATGACGAAAGCGAAAATTGCAGGGAATTATGCGAACAGCATCCTGGCGAAGACCGAATCAGAGCGCCTTGGTTTTCAAGAGGCGATCATGCTCGACCCACAGGGGTTTGTGGGTGAATGCACTGGCGAGAATCTCTTCGTGATACGCGGTGATAAGATCTTCACGCCGTCGACTGCGCCGGTATTAGAAGGCATCACACGCCACTCGATCACCAGCATAGCAAATGATCTGGGATACGAGGTCCTTGAACAGCCCATTTCACGCGATCAGCTTTATGTGGCAGATGAGGTTTTCGTATGTGGGACCGCCGCCGAGTGTGTTGGTTTGAGCGAGATCGACTTCCGGGTGATCGGCAACGGCCGGACCGGGGCCATCACGCGCAAGATACAGGATATGTATCACGACGCCATCCGCGGCAAGCTGAAGAAGTATGAAGGTTGGTGTGATTATGTGGATGTGAAAGTAGCTGTAGCCGCGTAAATGAAAGTTAATTTTCAACAGGCATGTCACTAAGACATGCCTGTTTTATTTAAGTGGCAGATGATTTACTGATCGACAGGCAGCAAACCTCGCGCTTGCATTGCTTTCTGCAAGTCCTCATGTTCAATGTGCATCACGATCTTTACTGAATTGTCCTTTATATGCAGGATATAGACCGAATCTACTTTGATTTCCATTAATGGCATGGTTTCTTTTTCAAAGCTCATTAAGAAATAAGCTCTTACCATTGTGTATTCCCGATCAATGGGTGTCTCTTCAAGAGACAGGACCTGTGTGGATCGATGTCCCATCGACTTGAAGAATTCATATCGTTTTGGAAGCACCGCCAGGAACTTCTGTTTCTCAATGGCTCGTGCTCCATCGGGATTAGCGAATAGAAACGTGTCTTCATATTGGGTGGCGACCAGATCCAGGTCAATCGAATTACTCGCTTTCTCTACCCCTTCGAAAAAAACTTTTACGGTATTGCTTGTGTGGTTCATAACGTTCCTCCAAAATTGAGATTTTGGGAGTTAATTATACCACATTTTCTTCGTATAGTCAAATAATAGAAAGTCTTGCTTATCTCTAACCAGCTTAATCAATCATGATCTGGACCTGTCGACTACGTTGATTATGATGCCAAAGTATGTTGTATAATTTTCCAATGACTGTTAAGCATCGGGAGGATATTGCATGTTAAATACGGTCCGCCCTTACATTACACGAGATGAACCCTTCGGCCCGATTGATTCGATCGATATCGATTCATCTGATACCAACGCGTTGAAATATTTGTTCGAACAACATAATTGGATCTATAAGAACCTGCGCAACCGGCCGTCCATCATCATCGGACGTAGAGGTGCCGGGAAGACATATTATTTAAGAAGTGTATTCTTTGACAAACAATATGATTTTTACACTGAAATCCGTACTGCGCGCGTACTCAGCCATATGACCCGCGTAATACAAAGGATGACGCAGGAAGCGGTCTTTTCGGAAATGGTTTCCGAGCTTTGGGAAACAGTCCTGTGGATCGGCGTATTCTCCGAGATGCGAAAACACTCATTGTTATCCGGAGAGGATAAATACCTGATCGATGTCTATTTGAGGGAAGTAGGTATCAAGCAGGATGATAATGTGGAAACCATGCTATGGAATCTTGCCAATATGCTAGATGAAGAGCTGGACAAGAAACGGGAAAATCCACAAGGTGCTGCTGCCGAGATTCTGCGAGGCGTAAACAGGAAATTCTTTGAGCAGGCGCGCACGGGTGTTTTAAAAAGTCTTGAAAGCAATAAGAAGACCTTTGTCATCTTAATGGATTCACTGGATGACTTCCAACTGGATATTGATTCTGTAGCGCGTTCACTGCAGGGACTGCTTAAATATGTTGGATCGATGAACAAGCCTCGGGATATTGTGGACGTGCGCTTCTGCCTTCCCTCTGAGGTATATCATCGCTTTATCAAATTATCTTCCAACCCAAACAAGGACTTCCGCCGCGCGCTCAAATTGCAGTGGACGGCCGGTGAATTAGTTTTGCTGGCAGCTCAACGCCTGATGTTTTTCCTGGCTTTATATCACGAAGATTTTGTCAAAAGGTTATACCCGCTCGACCCGAGCAAGCGTTCCGACGCGCTCAGGCTTTTTCAAGCTATCCTGCCTGAGAAGATCATGAATCAAGCTGGTTATCAAGAAGACACGATGTCTTACATCCTGCGGCATACCCAGCTTTTGCCGAGACATTTCCTGATGTTGTTGAATTCGATTTTCAAGAATCCTGGCGGCGCTCAGCGTGCGACTCCCTTTCCGGTAAGCGAAGAGCGGATCGTGAACGGTATTCGTCAAGTAGAAGAGTTCATGGTCGGCGAGATCTTCGTAGCATTCAAGCTGATCCACCCAACTGCAGAGGAGACCTGCAAGCGCTGCCTGCCGGAGCTGGGGCATAAGTTCACGATGGGTGACTTGCATAGAGTCTTTACCCGTCACGGCAAAGCGGTATTTGGCAGCGACAACCTGTTTGATTTTCAACGAATGTTATTGGAGATCGGTGCAATTGGCCGGGTGATGCCCGGCAAGGAAACGGACCTGTACATCAAAGGCAATTTCGAATATACCGTCGCACATGAATTGGTCCTGGGCCAGGATGATGAGCTATGCGTCCACCCGCTTTTTTCCGGCATCTTTCACGGCAGTAGCCGCAAGGACAAGCCTGTCTATCCGTATGGAAGTGTTTTGGAGGACGAAGATTATCGAGAGAGTTTTGATTAGCTGTTTAATGACGAGATGTCTTTAGTGGAAGCGTTAACCGAAAAGCCCGACGTGCCGCAGAAACCGGGGAGTTCTTAATATTCAGTATTTTCTTTAAGCAAAGGTGGCTAATTAGTTTTAATTCTCCCCTCTTGACATCCTTGCGCCTCCGTCATAGAATACCGCCCAACAACATACATAAAACGCTGACGAGGAAGAGTACACTTCAAAGCGAATTCCAGAGAGCCGAGCAGAAGTTCTGAAAGCGAGGCAAAAGCGCAGAAGTCGAATGGCCCTCCGAGTTGAACGGGCGAACGCACGAGCCATTAGCCCAATTCGGGAACTCCCGTTACAGAGTAAGGGTATGCGTCTCATCGGAGGCCGTACCTGAAAAGAGTGAAGCTGGTATCCCTGTGCATCATTGCAGGGATTTTTTATTACAGCGAAAACTTGGGTGGTACCACGGGAGTCCCCTCTCGTCCCAACGGACGGAGGGGATTTTAATTTAATCAAATATGGTAGGAGCGAGATCATCTCGCCCAGGGCGACAGGACGTCGCCCCTACATGAAAACAAGGAGAGAAAATGCTACTCGATGCAACGACAGTTCAAACCATCATTCGTGAAGTCTCAGCAGACCTCGAAACGCCGGTCAGCTTGTATCTCAAACTGCGCGGGGACGGCGCGTCGTTCTTACTGGAATCCGTCGAGGGCGGCGAACGGATCGCTCGTTATTCGTTCATAGGAGTCCGGCCACGAGCGGAATATATTCTACGAAACGGACAGGTCGAGGTCAAAGAGGCCGGTCAAACGCGCGTTGTCAAACTCGATAATGCTGACCCAACCATCTTTTTGCAGAACGAAATGAGCCGTTTCCCAGCTGTTCGCGTACCGAACGCGCCACGCTTTACAGGTGGGTTGGTGGGTTATCTCGGGTACGAGTCTGTTCGTTATTTTGAACCAACCCTGAAGTCTAAAATGAATGAGGCGCACACCCCCGATGGAATTTATCTGCTTGCCGATGCCATCGTTGCTTTCGATCACGCGCGTCGTACGATCTTCCTGATCGCAAATGTGTTGGATGGCAATGTGGATGCCGCGAATAAAAAACTCGACCAGATCAACGAACGCATTCAACGGCCGCTGCCCGCAGCAACGAAAACAACCATCAAGCCATCTGAGATCCGTTCGAATCTCAAGCAGGAAAAATTTGAGTCGATGGTGAAAGACGCCAAGGAACACATTGCCGCAGGTGATATTTTCCAGGTGGTGGTTTCGCAGCGTTTCACGCGCGAGACCAGTGTTGAGTCGTTCGATGTCTATCGTGCCGTACGCCGCCTCAACCCATCGCCGTATATGTTCTTCTTTGATTTCGGACTCGTGGATAACGAGCCCCTTTATATTGTTGGATCATCGCCTGAGATGTTCGTGCGTTTGGAGGGAAGAATCGCTTCACTCCGACCGATCGCCGGGACGCGGCCTCGAGGTGCAGATTCCAACGCCGACGCTGATCTTGCTAAAGATTTGCTGGCCGACCCGAAGGAACGCGCTGAGCATGTAATGTTGGTTGATCTCGGCCGCAATGATCTCGGCCGCGTCTGTGAATATGGCACAATCAAGGTTTCTGATTTCTTCACCATTGAAAAATATTCTCACGTCATGCACATTGTCTCGAATGTGGAAGGGACTCTGCGACCTGAACTCACTGCTTTCGATCTGGTACGCGCGGCCTTCCCCGCGGGAACTGTCAGCGGTGCGCCCAAAGTGCGTGCCATGGAGATCATCGCAGACCTTGAGTCCGATCCGCGCGGTGTGTATGCCGGCATGATCGGTTACTTCGGCTTCGATGGCGCCATGGATACATGTCTCGCCATCCGCACGATGGTTGGTCGCGGAAATACTGTCAGTGTGCAGGCAGGCGCCGGTATCGTCGCGGATTCGGATCCGCCGACTGAATTTCAAGAGACGCTGAACAAGGCCTCAGCCATGTTACGCGCGATTGATTCCGCGGAGTCTAATAGTTAAGAAGGGAAAACAATGCTTGCCTTAATTGATAACTACGACTCCTTTACTTATAACCTCGTTCAATATCTTGGCGAACTCGGCGCGGACATTCGCGTCTTTCGCAATGACCAGATCGATATCGAAGAACTGATCGAGTTGAATCCATCCTATCTCGTCATTTCCCCTGGTCCCGGCGAACCACTGAAAGATGGAGGCGTCTCGCCGAAGGCCATGCTTCATTTCACTGGAAAGATTCCTGTTCTAGGCGTATGCCTTGGAAATCAATGTCTGGGCGCGATCTACGGCGGCAGGGTAGACCGTGCACCACGCCTTATGCATGGGAAGACTTCGCCGGTGAATCACAATGGACAGGGAATCTTTAAGGACATCCCCTCACCATTCGAAGGGATGCGTTATCACTCACTGGTTGTGTATGAACCCGTCCCCGCTGAGCTGGAAGTGTTGGCTACAACGGCTGAAGGCGAGATCATGGCGCTCAAACATCGCCAGCATCCAACCTATGGTGTGCAATTTCACCCCGAGTCGATTCTTACCGAACACGGCAAACAACTGCTCAAGAATTTTTTGGATATCAAAATGACTTCTACACAAGGAGAGTTATCCATGCTTAAACCATTCATTGCCAAAGCCATCAATCGAAGTGACCTGACCTCTGCCGAGGCCGAAGAGGCCATGAACATCATCATGACCGGTCAAGCCACACCTGCGCAGATCGGTGCATATTTGGTCGCGCTGCGTATGAAAGGCGAGACCATTCCAGAGATCAGCGGCTCCGCGCGCGCCATGCGTGCCAATGCGCTCAAAGTAGAACTTGCTGATCGAAAGACTTCCATCTATGATACTGCCGGCACCGGTGGTGATGGCGCACATACATTTAATATTTCTACGGCAGCCGCGTTCGTCATTGCAGGCACCGGGCGCAAAGTTGCCAAACATGGCAATCGTGCAGCTTCCTCACAATGTGGCTCAGCTGATGTGTTGAGCGCTCTAGGGATCAGTCTCGACCTCACTCCGGAACAAGTTGCGAAAGCCATCGACGAAGTTGGGATTGGTTTTATGTTCGCGCAGAAATTTCACCCGGCGATGAAGCATGTTGGTGGGGTACGTAAAGAACTCGCGCAGCGCACTATTTTCAATTTGTTGGGTCCGCTTACCAACCCTGCGGGTGCAGATGTGCAATTGATTGGCGTGTATTCCCCCTCGCTGACTGAGCCGCTTGCAAATGTGCTCAAAGAACTTGGCTCACGTGCAGCGCTTGTCATTCACGGTGCGAATGGGATCGATGAGCTCAATCCAACGGGTGCGAATCGAGTGAGTCATCTTAAGGACGGCGCGGTTCGTACGTATGATCTTGATCCATCTGAATTTGGGATAGCAAAAGCAACGGTTGATGATTTGCGCGGTGGCACACCTGAGGAGTCCGCGGTGATGATGCGCGATTTGCTGGGTGGAAAACTCAAAGGCGCACGACGCGATGCTATTCTACTTAATGCAGCAGGCGCAATTGCGGCTGAAACCGGCGATTTCAAATCTGCATTGGCTGAAGCCAGCGCCTCCTTGGATAGCGGCAAGGCTCTGGCCAAACTCGATGCACTGATTAAATTCTCGCAATCTGTTCAATGAGCATTCTCGCTGAGATCATTGCGCACAAGAAGACAGAGATCGCGGCGCTCGACGCTCGTTCGTTGCGCCGCGCCGCGGAAGAGAGTCCTGCACCACGGGATTTTCTTGCGGCAATTAGACGCCGCCGCTTCGGATCTAATCCTGGCTTAATCGCTGAACTCAAGCGCGCTTCACCCTCCAAAGGGATTCTTGCCCCTCACCTTGATCTGTTTCAAGTTGCGGAACTCTATACTCAAAACGGGGCGTCGGCCATCTCCGTGTTGACCGATGAGAAATTCTTTATGGGCAGACTCGAAACGTTACGTCAACTGCGTTTTACAAAAAAATCAGAGTTGCCTTTGCTGAGAAAAGACTTCACGATCGACGAAATCCAACTTTACGAATCACGTGCCAACGGCGCAGATGCAATCTTGCTCATTGCTGCGGTGTTGACCGACAACAAATTATTTGCAGATCTACATGTCGCTGCACTTAACCTCGGATTGACTGCCTTGGTTGAGGTCCATGATGAAGCCGAAACCGAACGCGCCTTGAAATTGAAGGATGTGAAATTGATAGGGATCAATAATCGTAATCTTGCCACCTTCGAAGTCTCGCTTGAAACTACAGAGCATCTACGGCCGATAATCCCTGCGAATATCGCAGTTGTTGCTGAAAGTGGAATCTTCAATCCAAGCGATGTGGAGCAATTAGCGAAAGCCAACATCGACGCGGTTCTTGTTGGTGAGGCTTTGGTTACTGCTCCTGATGTTGGCGCAAAGGTGCGCGAATTGTCAGGCATGGATATTCAAACTGTTAAAAAAGTATGACCAAGATAAAGATCTGCGGAATCAAAACTTTCAATGATGCCCTCGCCGCGATGCATGCGGGCGCGGATCTAATTGGATTTAACTTTTACCCGAAGAGCCCTCGCTATATCGATGTTGGAACTTGTCGCGACATTATGAGCGTGATGCGAAGGTATGGGCATGTCTTATATGTAGGCGTTTTTGTTAACGCGTCGATTGAAGAAATTCGCGCTACATTGGATACCTGCGGGCTTAGCCTTGCACAACTGCATGGGGATGAGACACCGGAGATGTTAAATGTTCTTGATGGAAGAGCATTCAAAGCTTTTCGAGGCGCTCCAGAGAATATCAATGGCTTCGGGAAAAAAGACGCTCCTGCACTTTTAGTGGACGCGGCAGTCAAAGGTTCGTATGGTGGTACAGGCGTTACTACAGATTGGTCAGCAGCGAGTGAATTGGCAAGCAAATATCCGCTGCTATTGGCAGGTGGATTGAATCCCGAGAATGTCGCTGAAGCGGTTCGGCAAGTGAATCCCTGGGGTGTGGATGTGGCATCTGGAGTTGAATCAGAACCCGGGGTGAAAGACGCGGCGAAAATATCCGCATTTGTAAAAGCAGTTCGGGAAGTGGAAATTCAGAAATAGGAAGCAGCTCTTATGTCAACTTTATTACCTCATAAATTTGGACCATACGGCGGGCAGTTCGTGCCCGAGACGTTGATGCCAGCCCTGATCGAATTGGAGCAGGCGTTCGTCACTGCTCAAAACGATCGGTCCTTCCGAAGTGAATTCGAAGGATTGCTCGCCTCGTTCGTTGGCCGGCCAACACCGTTGACCTATGCAAAGAGATTATCGGAACAACTAGGCGGCGCGCAAATCTATTTGAAGCGCGAAGACCTGGCACATACGGGCGCGCACAAGATCAATAATGCATTGGGGCAGGCATTGCTCGTGAAGCGCATGGGCAAGAAACGGATCGTGGCTGAGACAGGCGCGGGCCAGCATGGAGTCGCATCAGCAACAGCCGCTTCATTGCTTGGACTCGAATGTGTGGTGTATATGGGCATAGTGGACATTGCGAGGCAGGAACCGAATGTCTTTCGCATGAAATTGCTCGGCGCGGAAGTGCGGCCTGTGACTTCGGGTACGCAGACGTTGAAAGACGCGATCAATGAAGCGATCCGCGATTGGGTGACGAATGTGCGCGATACGCATTATTTGCTGGGTTCTGCTTTGGGGCCGCATCCATATCCGACTATCGTGCGCGAGTTCCAGTCTGTGATCGGGATCGAGGCGCGCGAGCAAATGCTGCGCGACGTGGGTCGCTTGCCCGATACGGTCATAGCCTGCGTTGGCGGAGGTTCGAATGCCATAGGCATATTCAGCGGATTTGTGGATGATGAACAAGTTGAATTGATCGGCGTCGAAGCAGGTGGAAGTGGAATCGCTTCAGGTAAACACGCTGCACGTTTCGGCGATCCATCAAAGGGACGCGTGGGAGTTATCCATGGAACGCGCACTTATGTTTTGCAGGATGAAGATGGCCAGATTGCCGAAACGCATTCTGTATCCGCTGGGTTGGATTATGCCGCGGTTGGCCCCGAACATGCTATGATGCGTGATAGCGAGCGTGCATTTTATACATCCGCAACGGATGCGGAAGCCTTAAACGCGTTCGAGAGGTTGTGCAAGACTGAAGGGATCATCCCGGCTTTAGAGTCCTCTCATGCTGTTGCGGAGGTGATCAAGCGCGCGCCAAAGATGGGGAAGGATCAGGTCATTTTGGTGAACTTGTCCGGGCGCGGCGATAAGGATCTAAATACTGTGATCAAAGAAATGGGAGGTAAATTGTAGAGGCAGGGTCTCCCTGCCCAGGGCGAGATGAGCCTGCCTCTACGAGGAATTATTATGAATCGAATTGATACCGCTTTCAAAAACAAACCTATCTTCATGCCTTATTTTCCATTGGGCTATCCTGATCTAGAAACGTCTATTGATGTCATTGAAGCTCTGGCCAAAAATGGCGCGGACTTGATCGAGGTGGGCTTATCGTTTTCCGATCCACTTGCCGATGGTCCGGTCATCCAAAAAGCGACACAGATCGCTCTGGAACAGGGAATCAACATTAAGAAATCGCTTGCAGCTATTGCAGAATTACGCAAACGCGGTGTGGCCATCCCTTTGATCTTGATGGGTTACTACAATCCCATGCTGGCTTACAGTTTGGAGAAATTTATTCATGACGCGCAAGACGCGGGCGCGGATGGATTTATTGTCCCTGATTTGCCAATGGAAGAGTCAGAAGAATTTGTAGGGGCAGCGCATGCGTCGCCTTTACCGCTGATTCATATGTTGGCTCCCACCTCGTCACCAGATCGTATGGAAAACATCGCGTGTAACGCACATGGATTTATTTATTTAGTCAGTGTCACTGGTGTGACCGGAGCACGTGCGTCCGTCGCGGAAGGTCTCGGTGATTTGATCGCGCAAGTACGAAAACATACGTCAGTGCCTGTATGTGTCGGCTTTGGGATAGGAACACCGCAGCAAGCTAAAGAAGTTGGGAAACTGGCTGACGGCGTCATTGTTGGTTCGGCGTGTGTGAAGACGATTGGAAGTAGTCAAAAGCCTGTAGAAACAGCCAGGCAGTTTGCGAGCGGGTTCCGAAGCGCCTTACAGGAGTTGAAGAAGTGATTCTCGAAAATTGATGTAATGTAAAATTGTCAGTAGTAAAAATCTATGCAGTATTAATTATCAATTCATTTATCAAAAAGAGGTGTTAAGATGAAAAACGTCAAGCTTGTTGGCAATGAGATGAAAGCCTCAGAAATTTCGCTGGGATGTATGCGGATTTCAAGCATGTCGAATCAGGAAATATCCACTTTGATTCATACAGCCATGGATGAAGGGATCAACTTCTTTGACCACGCCGATGTATATGGAGGTGGAAAATGTGAGCAGAAATTTTCAGAGGCGCTGGATATGAAACCCAGCCTCAGGGACAAGATGATCCTGCAGACCAAAGTTGGTATTAGCAAGGATTGTTTCGACTTTTCGAAGGAACACATTTTGGAGGCTGTGGATGGCAGCTTGAAGCGACTGAGAACCGAGTATGTTGACGTGGTCCTGCTGCATCGCCCCGACGCGTTGGTGGAACCGGAGGAGGTTGCCGAGGCATTCACGATCCTGGAAAACAGTGGCAAGGTTAAATACTTTGGGGTCAGCAACCAGAATCCAATGCAGATTGAACTGCTGCGCAAATCTGTGAAACAAAAGATCCTCTTCAATCAACTCCAGCTTAGTATCACCAATACCGGCATGATCGATGCAGGGATCAATGTCAACATGCAAATTAGCCACTCGATTGATCGGGATGGCAGTATTCTGGATTATTGCCGCTTGAATGATATTACTGTTCAACCGTGGTCTCCATTTCAATATGGTTTCTTTGAAGGCGCCTTCCTGGATAACGCGAAATTCCCCGAACTCAATCAAACAATCAATGCGATTGCGAAAGATAAGGGTGTGACGAATACAGCCATTGCGATTGCCTGGCTGCTGCGTCATCCTGCCCACATGCAGCCCATTATTGGGACAACCAACCTGCAGCGGGTAAAGGATTCGTGCAAGGCGTCTGATGTTACTCTCACCCGGCAGGAATGGTATCAGATCTATATGGCAGCGGGAAATAAGTTGCCTTAGGCTGCGTGGAAAAAATGAACACACGTGCCGAAGTGATAGCAGTTAGCCAAAGCGCAGGTCATTCATTCAGTAAGTCGAATGTGGATCGCATTAATTTGTTTGCCGGTTTGGGTGTGGAAGGGGACACTCACATGGGAGAGAAAGTCCAACATCGCTCCCGCGTTGCAAAGGATCCAAATCAGCCTAATCTGCGGCAAGTGCATTTGATCCATGCAGAGCTGCATGATGAATTACGCGGAAAAGGATTTGATGTCACTGCCGGGCAAATGGGCGAGAATATCACCACGCGCGGCCTTGCCCTGCTTGGTTTACCAACAGGCACGCGCCTCCACTTGGGAAATACAGCCGTCATTGAAGTGACCGGCTTGCGTAATCCTTGTTATCAACTTGACGATTTTCAAAATGGATTGATGAAAGCGGTATTGGATAAGGACGAAGAAGGCAACCTTATCCGCAAGGCCGGAGTGATGGGTGTTGTGTTGATTGATGGGGAAGTGTGCAAAGGCGACGCCATTAAAGTGGAATTGCCTCCAGAACCTCATCAGCCGTTGAAACCCGTCTGAAGATCAAAGGAAAGAATCAATGGTTTTAGAAGCAGCGATCCTCGATGTAATTCCCGGCCAGGAAAAAGAATTTGAAGATACATTTCTAAACGCATCAAGCATTATCTCAAGCATAAACGGATATATTTCCCATCAGTTACAACATTGTGTGGAGAAACAGAATCGATATCTCTTATTGGTTCATTGGGAAACATTGGAAGCGCATACCGTTGGTTTTCGCGGCTCGCAGGAATATCAGGAATGGAAGAAACTCCTGCATCATTTCTATGATCCGTTCCCAGTCGTTGAACATTATGAATTGACCTTTAAAAACCCAGTTTGATCCTCCTTGATGCCGGCCGTAGCGCAGTGCGGAAATTGCCCCTTGACGCATTTGCACGAGACGCATAGAATAGCGACCAACATGTTATCTTCTGTCCGCTTTTACTTTGCGTACTATTTTTACGGCCTCCGCTCGGTTGCCGTTGGTGGCGCTTAAGTAGACAGAGTAATTCTGTAACTAAAGAGCGAGACCACACGGTCTCGCTCTTTTTATTATTTCATCAAGGAGGCACTTATGCCAATCCGTGGAATTCGCGGCGCGACGACTGTCACTGCCGACCAACCCGACCTCATCCTGAAAGCCACGCGCGAACTGCTGGAGGCGATCCTGGAGGCGAATGTTGGAATGAGAATGGAGGACGTGGGAAGCGCGCTCTTTACAGTGACGGATGATCTCATTTCCACTTTTCCAGCACAAGGCGCACGTGAGATGGGCTGGGGGCTTGTCCCCATGATGTGTGCCAGGGAGATTCCAGTCCCCGGGAGTCTAGCTCGCGTGATCCGTGTGCTCGTTCATTGGAATACGGAAATACCGCAATCTGATATTACGCATGTGTATTTGCATAACGCAGTGAAGCTAAGACCCGACTTGGTTGCTGCGCAATAAAAGAAATTATTTTATTTCAGGAGAAATCACCATGATGATCATAATGAAAGCCAATGCAACACCGCAGGAAGTGGAAGCGGTCATTGCAAAAATAAAATCTGCAGGATTGAACGTCCATCTTTCACAGGGCGTCGAAGCGACAATTATTGGCGCGATCGGCGAGACGCACAATATTCCAACCGATCTATTTGAAGGGATGGATGGAGTTGAGACAGTCCAGCGGATCACGCAGCCGTATAAACTTGCTTCGCGTCAATTTCACCCGGAAGACTCAGTCATTTCATTGGATGGGTTCAGCGTAGGCGGTAATGAGATCGCTATCATTGCAGGGCCTTGTTCAGTGGAGAGTCGCTCCCAGATCATCGAAACAGCCATGGCTGTGAAAGAGGCGGGAGCGTCCGCTTTGCGCGGTGGCGTGTTCAAACCGCGCACGTCGCCGTATTCCTTTCAAGGCCTGGGCGAAGAAGGACTCGAACTTCTCACTGAGGCGCGTGAAAAAACTGGGCTGCCGATTGTCGTTGAGATTATGTCGCAGGTGCAATTGGATGTGATGGTCAAATATGTAGATGTACTTCAGGTGGGCGCGCGTAATATGCAGAACTTCAATCTGTTACGGGCCATTGGGGAATCGCGTACGGCCGTTTTACTCAAGCGAGGACTCTCTGCCACGATTGAAGAATTGCTGATGTCTGCCGAATATATTCTTGCCGGGGGAAATCAGCGTGTGATGTTGTGCGAGCGCGGCATCCGCACCTTTGAAACTGCCACACGCAACACAACCGATATCAATGCCGTTCCTGTTTTGAAAAACCTGACTCATTTGCCGGTCATTCTCGACCCATCCCATGCAACCGGCCATGCAGATTATGTTGCCGCAATTGCACGCGCTGCAATTGCGGCTGGTGCGGATGGTCTTATCGTGGAGGTTCACCCTGACCCCGCGAAGGCAGTCTCTGATGGAAAACAATCACTGAAGCCGGAGAAATTCGCGCAAATGGTTAAACAAGTTGGCCAGATCGCGCAGATCATGGGGCGCAGGCTGGCAAGTTCGCAAGGCGAATATTCGCCGCTTAAGCAGGGTTGGGCATAAACACAGAATTGGAGAATAATCATTATGATGATCATCATGCACCCGGGTGCGCCCAAAGAACAGATTAAGAATGTAATTACTGAAATAGAAAAACAAAAATTATCCGCGCATCTGATTGAAGGGGTGGAGCAGACCATTATTGGCGCGGTTGGTGATGGCCACTATGTTGCTAAAGAAATATTTGAGGCGTTGCCCGGCGTGATGTCTGTTCAGCGAATTTCGCAGCCGTATAAATTGGCTTCACGCCAATTCCACGAACATGATTCTGTTTTTCCGCTTGATGGCTTTACTGTTGGCGGTGAAGAGATCGCAGTGATCGCCGGTCCATGTTCAGTTGAGTCGCGTGTGCAATTATTAGAAGTCGCGCAAGCTGTTCGAGAGGCCGGCGCGAACGCTTTACGCGGAGGCGTCTTCAAGCCACGCACATCTCCCTATGTCTTTCAGGGTCTGGGCGAAGAAGGTCTCGAATATCTTGCTGAGGCGCGCGAACTTACGGGCATGCCAGTCGTTGTTGAAGTGATGGCCGTCTCGCAGGTGGAGCTGATGTCCAAATATGTGGATGTGTTTCAAATTGGTGCTCGCAATATGCAAAACTATAATCTCCTGCGTGCAGTGGGTGAAACGCGTACGCCAATTCTTCTTAAACGTGGATTGTCTGCCACCATCGAGGAGTTGCTGATGGCGTCCGAATATATTCTTAGCGGCGGCAACACACAGGTGATGTTGTGCGAAAGAGGCATACGTACTTTTGAAACCGCGACGCGCAACACTACTGATATCAACGCGATTCCCGTTCTCAAAGAACTCACACACCTGCCAGTGATTCTTGACCCAAGTCATTCAACAGGTCATTCTGCATATGTCACTGCGGTTGCGAAAGCCGCGGTAGCTGCGGGCGCAGATGGAATCATTGTTGAGGTTCATCAGGATCCTGCACATGCCCTGTCTGATGGCAAGCAGTCGCTCACACCTGAATCATTTGCGTCGATGGTGAAGCAGGTTCAGGCAGTGGCGGAGGCGGTAGGTCGTCGTCTTGCCCCAGTTAAATATGGACAAGTCTGACTTTAATTTGTCCGAGTCCAAGATCGCGATCATTGGACTCGGATTAATGGGTGGTTCGCTGGCTTTGGCGCTAAAAGGAAAATGCGCTGCGTTATATGGGATTGATACCGATCGCGCGACGCTGGAACTTGCTCTTGCGCAAAAGATTGTTGACTACGCTGATAGCGACCCAGCCACGCTGCTGCCCGAAGTTGACTTTATTATTTTGGCTGCACCAGTGCCCGTAATATTAGCTCTGCTTGAAAAATTGCCAACTTATACATCAGATCCATGCATAGTGATGGATCTCGGCTCTACAAAAAAATTAATTGTCGAAGCAATGTCACGTTTACCAGAAAGGTTTGACCCAATTGGCGGACATCCGATCTGCGGAAAAGAAAAACTCTCACTCGCTAACGCCGAACGTACTCTGTATTATGCGGCGCCGTTTTTACTTACGCCCTTAGAGCGAACTTCGAAACGTACATTCTCAGCTGCACGTCAGGTCATCGAGGTGGTCGGTGCAAAAGAAACAATTCTTGATGCTGCCGAACACGACCGGATTCTAGCTTCCACAAGTCATTTGCCATTCTTGCTTTCGTCTGCTCTCGCGCTTTCAACAAATCAGAACGTTACACCATTCGTTGGTCCCGGGTTTAAGTCTGCAAGCAGGCTGGCGGGGACTTCCGCTTCGATGATGTTAGGTGTTTTGCAATCGAATCGACAAAATGTCTTGAGTGCATTACATGCTTTGCAGAATAAACTGGTTGAGATAGAGTCCGCATTGGCTTCTAACGATATCTCGAAACTCGAAGTGCTCTTGAATGAAGCGCAAAAGAAATATCAAGAATTTACTCAATGAATATCAGTATTCCTTCTCTTGAAATTAAACCAATCGATCACCCATTGAACGCGTCTGTGCGTGTGCCCGGTTCCAAGTCTTTGACCAATCGAGCCTTGCTGATTGCTGCGTTAGCAAAGGGGACCACGCGAATCGCGAACGCACTTTTCTCAGATGATTCTCGTTATTTTTCCAAAGCTTTGCAAACATTAGGTTTTGATATTCAACTCGATGAAGAGAATCTTGAAATGACAGTTACAGGATTGGGTGGAAAGATCCCTGCTCGAAAAGCAGAGCTGTTTATTGGCAATGCCGGAACAGCGGCAAGGTTTTTATCTGCCTTTCTTACACTTGGCACAGGAGAATATATTCTCGACGGCGAGCCGCGCATGCGCCAACGCCCAATCGGTGATTTGGTTCATGCCTTGGAACAGCTTGGTGCGACTGTTGAGCCTCTTTATCCTTCAGAAAAAGGCAGGCAATTCATCTGTCCGCCGATAAAGATCATGGAATCTGACTTGCCAGGCGGCCATGCAAATGTCGCCGGTGACATCTCCAGTCAATTCCTTTCGGCGCTTCTAATGGTAGCTCCATATGCTCAAAACTCTGTAGAGCTTGTGCTTTCCACTGAATTGAATTCAAAACCTTATGTGGATATGACCCTCGCGGTGATGAAAGAATTCGGAATCGAGATCAAGCGCGAGGGATACGAAAGGTTCGTTATCAATAAAGGTCAATATCGACCAAAGAAATCTTATGCGGTTGAATCGGATGCCTCTGCTGCCTCCTATTTTTTTGCCGCGCCGGCGATCTGCGGCGGGACGGTCCGCGTGGAAAATATCTCGCGCAAATCCATTCAGGGTGATATTGCTTTTCTGGACGTCCTTCAAAAATTGGGATGTCAAATAACAGAGACGGCGAACTATATTGAGGTTAACGGTACAACCTCATTACAAGGTGTTGATGTGGACATGCGGGATATTCCAGACACTGCTCAAACTCTCGCGGTAATTGCGCCGTTCGCATCCTCGCCAACAAGGATTCGTGGCATTGCCTCTGCGCGTGTCAAAGAGACCGATCGCGTTCATGCGACATGTGTGGAGCTTGCACGGCTGAATGTACGCGTGGAAGAACACGAAGATGGTATGACGATCTATCCATGTGAGAAGTTTTCGTCAGCAACCATTGAAACGTATAACGATCATCGTATGGCGATGGCATTTTCCCTAATTGGTCTGCGTGTGGATGGGATTACGATTGAAAATCCAGCCTGCGTTTCAAAGACGTTTCCAAACTTTTTTGAGGTGCTTGAGAGCTTGCGATGATTCATCTTGGTCTGGTCGGTTATCCAGTGGGGCACAGCCTCTCGCCCAAACTTCATACTGCAGCGTTGCAAGCCTGCAAGTTGGAAGGCGACTATTCTTTGTTTCCGATTCGTCCTGATGACATGCTGGGGTTGAAAGATTTGCTCGCTCGTGTCCGTGCAAAAGAGATTCATGGTCTGAATGTCACCATTCCGCATAAGCAAAATGTGATCCAATTCCTGAATGAACTTACTGCTACTGCAAAAGCCATCGGCGCCGTTAGTGCGATCTATCTGAAAGAGAATAAACTGATCGGCGATAATGCTGACGCGCCAGGCTTTCTGGCTGACTTGAAACGGTTTTTGGATAAAGAAAATATAGTTTCGAAACGGAAAGACAAGAATGCTCTGATTCTTGGTGCGGGCGGTTCATCGCGTGCGATCGTTTATGCTTTGCTGAATGATGGATGGAAAGTAACGATCACAGCGCGTCGGCCCGGACAAGCGCAGGCATTAATCGCCGATTTTTCCAGTTCCGACTCCCGACTAAAGAGTATTGACTTTCAGACCAATGCCCTCTCTCCTTTAGTTTCTTCCATCTCGCTCATTGTGAACACCACTCCCGTAGGCATGACGCCAAATGTAAATCAATCCCCATGGCCCGAAAATTTGTCGTTCCCTTCCGATGCGATGGTTTATGATCTGGTCTACAATCCACGCGAAACTAAATTGGTGAAGGATGCTAGTGCGGCCGGATTGTTTGCTACAACAGGCTTGGGTATGCTAATTGAGCAGGCCATGCTGGGTTTTCATCTTTGGACGGGGAAACATATCCCTCGTGAAATTATGTCTTCTGCTGTGGAGGAAGTATGACCCTGCGTTTCTTGACCGCTGGCGAATCACACGGGCCCTCTCTTACTGCAATATTGGATGGTATGCCTGCAGGATTAAAACTCCACGCCTCCCTGATCGACCTCGAACTGGCGCGCCGTCAAAAAGGCTATGGATCCGGTGGACGCATGAAGATCGAGAAGGATACAGTGCAAATCCTGGGCGGAGTGATGGCAGGCGAAACGACAGGCGCACCGATTGCTATGCTGGTACAAAATGATGATCACGTCAAATGGAAAGGGAAAGAGATTGAACCCATGACCGCGCCGCGCCCTGGCCATGCAGATTTAACCGGTGCAGTGAAACATGGATACAAGGATTTGCGTCCCGCGCTGGAACGTGCATCTGCGCGCGAAACGACGATGCGAGTCGCAGTTGGCGCAGTGTGTAAACAATTCCTTGCCGAATTTGGAATTATTGTGGGCGGGTATGTGTCCTCGATTGGTGAGATCGATACAGACTTTGGCGATATGATCTACGAAGAGAGATTTCGTCTGGCAGAAAGATCGGATGTTCGATGTCCTATTGAAGAGTCTGCTGAGAAAATGAGAGCTGAGATCGAAAAGACGATCCATGGAAAAAATACTTTGGGCGGTGTGCTTGAAATCGCGGCGTTGAATATTCCGGTTGGACTTGGCAGTTTTATGCAATGGGACAGACGTTTGGAAGCAAAGCTGGCTATGGCTGTGATGAGCGTACAGGCCATCAAAGGTGTGGAAATGGGAGACGCGTTTGCAAATACACGTTTGCCCGGGACGCAGGCCCACGATCCAATAACATTGGAGGGTTCGAATATTCATCGCTCAACGAATCGCGCGGGCGGGACCGAAGGCGGGGTATCCAACGGTCAGCCGATTGTGATCCGTGCGGCGATGAAGCCAATTGCCACCACACTGACTCCTCAACAAACTGTTGATCTGGGAACCGGGGAAGAATCTCCTACAAAGTACGAACGCTCAGATTTCTGTCCTGTGCCCCGCGCCGTCCCGATTCTGGAGGCCATGGTCGCGTTTGTTCTTGCAGATGCGCTGATCGAAAAGCTCGGCGGAGATTCCATCAACGAAATGAAGCCACGCTTTGAATCTCTTCGCAAAGCAACTCTTGAAGATCTGCAAATGGATAATACCCCGCATATTTTCTGGGAATAAGATGCCTCATATCTTTCTCTATGGCCCGCCCGGAACGGGAAAATCCACAATTGGAAAAACTCTTGCGCGCAATCTCAAATTGCCGTTTTTTGATCTTGACAATGTCATTGAGAAGAAAGCTGGGATGTATATATCGAAAATTATAGAAGAACAGGGTGAGCCAACTTTTCGTGATCTTGAGGCAAAGGCTTTGAAGGAAGTTATCGTAGAAAAAGAAGGTGTAATCGCCTTGGGCGGTGGTGCACTCTTGCGAAATGAGAATCGTGTGTTAGCGGAAAATAATGGGAAGGTTGTCCTGCTTATGGCAGCATTGGAAACTTTGTTTAAGAGACTCGACCCGGATTCAAGTAATCGTCCTTTGCTTGCAGGAGATATGCACGGGAAACTTGCTTTACTGCTGGCTAATCGAAAGGAACATTACAGTTCGTTTCCCTTGTGCATGCAAGTTGATGGTAAGACAGCAAAGCAAAATGCACTTCAGGCGCAGGTTATGCTTGGGCATTTTCATCTTAGGGCAATGGGTGAGTATGACGTGCTCGTTCAAATGGCCGGGATTGAACGTCTTGGTGAGATGCTGAAAGCACGCGGGTTATCGAACCCGATCCTTGTGACAGATGAAAACGTGGCAAAGTTCCATGCTGAAAAGGTGATAGCCTTACTTTGTAAGTTCGGTTTCGATCCAAAGACCATCACTATTCCTGGAGGCGAGTCTTTCAAGAATCTGGAATCGGTCAATAAATTTTGGCATGGATTTCTCGAAGCCGGGCTGGATCGTAAGAGTACGGTCATCGCACTTGGCGGCGGTGTGATTGGGGATTTGGCGGGTTTTGCAGCATCCACTTTTATGCGCGGTATTAACTGGGTTAGCATTCCAACATCTCTGCTCTCAATGGTGGATGCATCGCTTGGTGGTAAGACCGGATTTGATCTTCCTGAAGGCAAAAATTTGATTGGTTCGTTCTATCCGCCGAAATTGGTTTTGTCAGACCCAAACCTTTTACTCACCCTGCCCGAAGCAGAATTTCGCTCTGGTATGGCAGAGGTAGTGAAACATGGAATTATTTCTGACCCGGAATTATTTTCCATTTGCTCGCGTGGATTGGATTGGGTGAAAGATAATCTTGAAGAGATCGTCAAACGCGCCATGGCGGTGAAGATAAAGGTTATTGAAGATGATCCGTATGAAAAGGGATTTCGAGCCGCGCTTAATCTGGGACATACGGTCGGACACGCAGTTGAATTGGTGAGCAAGTTTCAATTGCGGCATGGCGAAGCTGTGGCAATCGGGATGGTGAGCGAGGCGAAGTACGCTGAACGGATTGGCGTGGCGCCTAGTGGCTTGTCTGAAACGATAGCCTCATCTTTATCTGCATTAGGATTGCCTGTCGAGATTCCGGGTGAATTGCCGCGTGAAGAGATCATCCGCGCGATGCGGATGGATAAGAAGAAGAATGCAAAAGCCATTCGATTTGCATTGCCGGTAACGATGGGCAAAGTGAAGTTGGTGGATGTGAACGACTTGGAATCAGTATTGGAGTAAATGATGAAAATCCTGATCTTGCATGGCCCGAATCTAAATTTTCTTGGCACGCGCGAACCTGATATCTATGGTTCCATAAGTTTGGATGATATCAATTCCAAATTGATCGAGCTGGGGAAAGAATTGGGAGCAGAAATCAAATGCTCCCAATCAAATCACGAAGGGACATTGATCGATGCCTTGCAGGACGCGCGCACCTGGGCAAATGGCGTCGTGTTCAACCCTGGCGGCTATACCCATACATCGATCGCGCTACGCGATGCGATCTCAGCGATTCAAATTCCAGTGATCGAGGCACATCTTTCGAACGTATATGCGCGCGAAGAGTTTCGGCATGTTTCGATGATCTCCGCAGTATGCAAAGGCAAAGTGGTTGGTTTTGGCTGGCGTTCGTATGAGCTGGGACTGCGCGGGTTGATTGATATAATCAAAGTGTGAAAAATCAAATCATCCCTACAACTGAACCTTTCTTTTTTTTGGGTGGGCGTACGGGTTGTTTGCTCATCCATGGATTCACTGGCACTCCGAAAGAAATGCGTTGGATGGGGGCATATCTTAATAAGCAGGGCTTAACCTGTTTGGGGATTCGACTTGCCGGGCACGCAACCACTCCTGAGGATATGATCCGATCGCGCTGGACCGATTGGACCGCTTCTGTTGAAGATGGATATCACACGCTTCAGACTGTAACAGACCATATTTATCTGATTGGACTCTCAATGGGAGGAGTATTGTCTTTATTCATGTCCACGCGGCTGGAAGTAAGTGGTGTGGTGGCCATGTCTACTCCATATTCTGTGCCGGGAGATCGTTATCCTTCCTGGTTTATCAACCTTTACAGCAAGTTCATTCCCTTCGCGAAAAAATCGAGCGAGATACCTGGCTCATCCTGGTTCGATAAAAAGGCCTATGTGGATCATATTTCATATCCGCAAAATCCCATTCGTTCTGTTTCCGAATTGAAAATATTAGTGGGCGAAATGCAAGCGGCGCTGCCTGAAATTCAGAAACCTGTGCACTTGATTCACTCCAAAAATGACACCTATGTTTTGCTTCAGAACATGGAACAAATTTATGACGGCCTGGTGAATACTTCAGACAAGACAAAACTTACCGTTGCCGGGTCAGGTCATGTCGTCACGCGCGATGCGGCGCGCCCGCAGGTGTTTGAATCCACTTTGGAATTCATCCGCAAAGTGGAGGGTCGACTTGAATCGTAATCTTTCCTTTTTTGCCGCAGCCTTGTTTCTGTGGGGTTTTGGCGAGGGGATCTTTATTAATTTTGTACCGATCTATCTCGACAAACAGTTTTTTTTGGGTGCATATTCGATCGGGCTGATCTTGGGTGTATTTGGTTTTTTCATGGCGATCACTCATATTCCGGCGGGTCGTCTTGCGGATCAAGTTGGACGTAAACCTTTGCTTATTATTGCTTGGGTACTTGGCCTCGCATCAACTCTCGTGATGGGTTTTGCTCTGACTTTGCCGATGTATTTGATTGGCCTGTTCGGCTATGCCTTGACCGCTTTCGTCTCGTCGCCTCTGAGCAGTTATGTCACAGCGGCGCGTGGTAAATGGCCGGTTGGGATGGTGTTATCCCTGACGACTGCAACTTTTGGCATGGGAATGGTGCTGGGGCCTGTCAGCGGTGGGTGGATCGGGGATCATTATGGAATGCGGATAAGCTTTCTGGTTTCTGCAGTTGTGTTCGTCTTTTCAAATATATTTATGTTTTTCATCGAGAGTCAGCCCATTGATCACCACGACCCTGATGCGCCGCCAAAAAATTTGATCAATAATCAGCATTTTCTCATTCTGATGGGAGTTCTTACGTTTGCCATATTTTCGATGTATCTATCGCAGCCACTTAC
>Ga0209131_1000606_pt1 | contig 25525 bp, 20 predicted proteins | sample GraSoi_2013_40cm_FD_185826 | JGI IMG/M metagenome (GOLD analysis project Ga0209131, IMG submission 185826) | Grasslands soil microbial communities from the Angelo Coastal Reserve, California, USA - Sample 9_17_2013_40cm (SPAdes) (version 2) | ecosystem: Environmental > Terrestrial > Soil >... | reverse complement strand
TCCCCCGCCGCCGATCGTCGAGACGCTCGCCCAGTGGTGGCAGCATGGCAAGCACGGCGTCATCCGCTACGTCATGCCGCTCGCGATTTGCTCTGGTGTCGGCGCATTGCTCGCGGGCTTTCTTTCCTTGTTCGAGGGAATTCCATCACAGTTCGGCACGGCGGTGTTCGGCGTCGGCATGAGTATCGGGATCGCGTGGACCGTGTGGCGCCTCGTGCCGCTCGCGGTGCGGCGCACGACGGAAGCGGGCGCCGTCGCGGCGGGCGCGTTCGACGATTTTCTGGACGCTGCGGTCCTCGTGCTCCGGACACCAACGTTGATCTGGGTGTTCCTGGGCGGTGCGATGGTGACGTTCGCGGTGAACGGATTGATCGCGTGGGCGACGGCATTCATGCAGCGGATCCATGGCCTGACGGTCGCGCGCGTCGGCGCCGAGTTCGGCGTCTGGGCGCTCACGGGCGGCGTGCTGGGCGCGCTGGTGGGCGGCAGGCTTGCCGACCGGCTGCAGCAACGCTGGCACGGCGGCCGCGTGCTCGCGTCCGGGGCCGGGTTCGTCCTGGGCGCGCCGGTGTGTGCGGCGCTGTTGCTCGTGCACGACCTGCGCTGGTTCGGGCCGCTCATTCTGGCGACGTATTTCCTCTACACCTGGTACAATGGGCCGCTGGTTGCCGTCATCCTCGACGTGGTGCCGCCGGCGGTCCAGGCCTCCGTGCTCGGCGCGTTTGTGCTCTTCTCGCACCTCGCCGGTGACGCCCTCGCGCCGCCGCTGATCGGCTACCTGTCCGACCGGACCGGTGATCTGCGCACGGCGATGCTCCTCCTGCCGGCCGTCGGATTGTTGGGCGGCGTCATCATCCTCATCGCGCTCACGACGGTGCGGCGGGATATGCAGCGCTTGCGTGCGCTCGATATCCACGTGTCAGGCCGGCGCTGAGATGCCATGAAGATCGCCGTCATCTTCGATTCGCTGCACCCCGAATGGGAGGATGCGGCGTTCAAGCGCGAGGTCGAGGAGAAAGCCGAAGAGGCGGAGTACGACGTCGCCCGCGCGCTCATGGCCGGGGGCCACGACGTGCTCATGATCGGGATTGGGGGTGACGTCGCGCCGTTGCTCGCGAAACTGGCGGACTTCCAGCCCAAGCTGGTGTTCAACGGCTGCGAGGGCTTCCGCAAGAACGCGCGGCACGAGTACGGGATCGCCGCACTCCTCGACATGTACGGCTATCGCTACACCGGATCGTCGCCGACCGCTTTGCTCGTCGCCCGCAACAAGTCGCTGACCAAGAAGGTCCTCGCCTACCACGGCATCCGTGTCCCGGCATTTGCCGAGTTTCACGAGGGCGAAAAGCTGGTGCGCCCCTCGGAGCTGCGTTTCCCTCTCATCGTGAAGCCGCTGCTCGAGGATGCGTCGATCGGCATCGCCCAGGCATCGGTCGTCGAGGACGACGCGTCGCTGTCGCAACGCGTGGAGTTCATTCACAGCAAGTACCACCAGGCCGCGATCGTCGAGGAGCTGGTCGAGGGCCGCGAGGTATACGTCGGCCTGCTCGGCAACGATGAGCTGGAGGTGCTGCCACTGACCGAGATGACGTTTGGGGAGCCCGAAACCGCGGAGCATCGTATCGCCACCTACAAGGCCAAGTGGGACGAGGACTACCGCAAGAAGAAGAAGATCAAAAACGTGTTTGCCAAAGGCGTATCCGAAGAGCTGACGCGGCGGATCGGCGAGATCTGCACCACGGCCTTTCACGCGCTGTGGCTGCAGGACTACGGCCGCGTGGACGTCCGCCTGGCGCACGACAACGAGGTGTACGTGCTGGAAGTAAATCCGAACCCCTTCATCGCGGCCGAGCACGAATTGGCGGAAGCGGCGGAGAAATCGGGGCTCAAGTACAACGCGTTCATTCAACGCATCGTCGACGAGGCGCTGGCGCGGTGAGCAAGCGCGAAGTCCCCACCCCCGAGCTGCGGTGTCCCCGCTGCCATACCGAGCTGGAGCGGTACTGGAGCTACTGTCCGAGCTGCAGCCGGCGGCTCGAGTGGCGCGACACCCTGCGCGAGACGAACGCCGAATGTGCCTACTGCGGCTGGATGGTGTCGGACGCCTCGTCGTTTTGCCCCTGGTGCGGTCGCAACATCGAGGACGAGGACTCGAGCGACGAGCCGCTCAAGGCGCCGAAGGGGTTCAAATTCCACGCCCGCTGCGATTGGGGCTGCGGCGGTGGCGTGATGTATCCGATGCGATTCTGCCCCTGGTGCGGGCGGGCCCAGACCTGGCGCTACGATCACTTCCAGAATGCGTGCCCGCACTGTGACCGCGGCGTGGACGACTGGATGGCGACGTGCCCCTGGTGCGGCGAGGACGCCACCGGCGGCGATCTCATTCCGCGCGCGCTGCGGCGCGCGCGGCGCCTGCTGATCGTCTCCCGCATCCGCGACTGGCATTACCGCGTCGCGCTGCGGCCCGGCGTGTCGGGGGTCGCGCCGCGCGCCCCCAAGGTGATCGAGCTCGACCGCCGCTACGTGACCGGCAAGCGCCGCCGCGACGAGATCTCGTGGAACATGCTCACCGGCCTGCTCCTGCACGAGCTCGGCCACTCATTCCTCTATCATCACTGGGCGTGGACGCGCTCCGGCCGCTTCCGCCGCACCTTCGGTGAGGTGCGTAAAGCCTACCGCGTGGCGGACGAGCACTGGGTGGACTTCGAGCGGCGCCGCATCGCGACGACGCTGACCGATTACGTCAGTGCGTATGCGGCGACGCACCCGCAGGAAGACTTTGCGGAGACGTTCCGCTTCTATGTCGCACGCCGCGGCCGGCTCCGCGAGCTATTCGCGGAGTTCGGCCGGAAACGCAAAGGCGTGCCGTTGTACGAAAAGTTTCTCGTCCTGCACGACTTCGTCCGCAGTCTGCGTGGATGGCGCTAGTAAAGCGTGGCGTTGAGCCCAAACAGCAGCTGGAACGACGAGCCGGTGTGAAATAGGCCGCGCCCCTCGACGTACGGGTGCGTACGCCCGTAGCGTGTTTCGAACCCTCCGAACAGATCGAAGCCGGTGTCCGAGTTACCGCTCGCGCGCAGGAAGTTCAATCCACCGCCGAAATACAGCGGGGTGCCGAGGCTGCGGAACTTGAGGTCGGCGTTGAAGCCGACGAGCGATCCGACGTCCACCAGGTAATAGTCGAACGAAGGATAGAACTCGATCGACCGCGACACGGGCATGTGCAGCTGCGCGCCGATCAACCAGGCATCGCTGTCGAAGTTGTAGCCGCCGTGCACGCCGAAATGCGAGCGCTGGGCCGCGGCGCGGGAAACGCCGGCGGCGCCGAGCAGCAGCACGAGCACAATGAGAATCCGTCGCATGATGTCCGGTCCTCGGGTTAAGTGCGCGTCCTCTACCCGGGGACCGGCCACGGGTTCGCGGGTTCCCGCCCCGCGCCCCGTGGTCCGGTGAGCCTTATCACACTCCTCGCCAACCTTCTTCAGCTCAGCCTGCGAAGCAGTACGCGCACCCCTTCTCCTGCGACCGTGCGACCGCGAGCACACCCGACGGCACGACTTGCACGCCGGGAAGCAGACCGGCGATCCACTCCGCTTTCACCGCCGCTGGATCCATGCTCATCTTTTGCGCCACCATGGCGCTGTAGACGGTCAGCGCGACGTTACAGCACCCGACCTGGACGCCAGCCGCCAGCAACGCCTTGAGTCCCGTGCCCGGCAGCGGGAGCGGCATCACGTCGGCAAAGATGTTGCGTGTTGCCGGCGCCTCACCCTCCTTGATGCTGAACGTTTCGCCGAGTTTGTACTTCACCCACAGCGCATCCTGCATGGCAATGGGAATCGCCGAGTGACGGAGCACGACCACCGCTGAATTGTCGGCGTCCTTCGTGGCGTAATTCTCGTTGTTGCCGTTGAGCCACACGCGCGGCCAGATGACCGGCATGCCGCCGTTCACCTCGGGTGCGTCGAAGATCATCTTGTGTTTGCCGGTGATCCGGTTCAGCCACGTCTCGAACGACGGATCAGCAGCTCCCAGAATCGGCTCGTGGCGCGACGGCTGCGCTTCCAGTCGCAGCGGCGTCAGCCCTGCGACTCCAGCGGCCGCCGTGGCGGCAAGACGACCGAGAAATCCACGTCTGTACATCTGAACCTCCTAGTGGTGAGACCGTGTGGGATATGCGACATCAGGTGGTGGATCGCCGTTGGGCCAATCGTTTTCCTTCCCCCGATAGTCGGGCCGGGGGTGCGCGTTGACGTACGCGGCGACGTTGAACGCCTGGCTATCGCGGAGCGTGCCAGGCACGTCGAACGGCATGTTGCGACTGATGAACTCGGCAGCGGTGCGTACGCGGGACATGCCCGCGCCGACGTTGTAGGACTCCGGGCCCCACAGCGGCGGTGCGCCCGCCGTCCCTTCGCCCACGGCGCCGTGGCACTTGGCGCACGAGGCTGTAAAGACGCGCGAACCGGCGGCGGTGTCTGCGGTGAGCGCCGCCCATTTCTGGAGCTGCGCATTCGGGGCGGATGGCGGCGAGACGGTAACCCCGCGCGCCAGAAACGCCAGGTACGCCACGATGTCCCGCATGTCCGGCCCTGCCGCATCGAGCGCCGTCCCGTTCATGCTGCGGCGAAAGCAATCGTTCACGCGGTACTCGATCGTCTCGACCGTCCCGCTGCGGGCGCGGTACTGCGGATAGCGCGCGAACACTCCAATCCACGATCCGGTTTCTCGCCTGCCGGCATCGAGATGGCAGCTCGTGCAGCGCAGCTTGTTGCCGACGTGACTCGGCAAGCTGTCGCGCGTCGTGACGAGCAGCGCGCGGCCGCGCCGGACTGCGTCGCCATAGGGACCGGCGGGAATGACCGAATCGGCGGCAGCCGAGGCGGGGGAAGGAGCGGGCCTGGAACAGCCGGCGATACAGGAGAAACAAACAAGGACGACGGACGCGCTGGATGACACCGGGCGAGATAATACCGGCATTTCCCGAGGGGGCAACCTTTGGGAGGGTCGCCCTATCCAAACGGGCGTATCCTCCACCCCGGGAATGCTATGATCGCGCCGCTGCTCGCTTCGCTGCTGCTCGTCGTGCAAAATCGCCCCGCCCTCGATTCCGCAACCGTCGCGCGCGTGCTCACGCAACTCAAGGCCAGCGATTCGGCGGTGTGCGCGCTCGCCGGTGAGGCGCTCACCAACTACGGCGGGTTTTGGGGCCACGCGTTTGCCGATGCCCCAGCCGATGCCGACGCCCATGCCGATGCCCGGCGGTGGTGGTGGCGGTGGAGTCCACTTCGGCATGCACGAGCGGTCACGCGACATGGACGCTGCCGTGCTGCGCGCCTTCCGCGCCGTGATTCGCGACGACAATCGCTGCGTTCGCAACATCGCCGCACGGGTCCTGGGCAATCGCGGCGGCTCGGAGAGCTACAATCTCTTCACGGCAATGCTCAACGACGCGCGCGCCGACTTCCGCGAAACTGGCGCACTCGGGCTTGGTGAGCTCGAGGATTCGCGCGCGATCAGCCCGTTGAGCGACGCGCTGAGTCGCGACGACAGCCCCGCGGTGCGGATGACCGCGGCCTGGGCACTCGGTGAAATCGAAGAAAAAGTCTCGATCGAGCCCCTGTCGCGCGCGCTGAACGATCGCGCACTGGAAGTGCGCCGGACGGCGGCGTGGGCTCTGGGCGAGATCGAGGATGCGCGCGCGGTGCGGCCGCTGAGCACCGCGCTCGACGATCAGGCCGTGGAAGTGCGGCTCAGCGCGGTCTGGGCGCTGGGTGAGATCGAGGACGCCGCCGCGGTGCCGGTGCTCGCGACGGCCGCGAAGGACCGCGATCCCCGCGTGCGGCAGCAGGCTGCGTGGGCGTTGGGGGAAATCGAGAGTGCGCAGGGCATCAGCACGCTCGAAACGTTGTTGCACGATCCCGGCGCCGAGGTGCGCAAGACGGCCATCTGGGCGCTGGGGGAGATCGAAGACGGTGGTGCGGTTCCAGCGCTCGCGACGGCGCTCAAGGACTCCGATCCGGACGTGCGCGCGCTGAGTGCGTGGGCCCTGGGTGAGATCGAAGACGGCTCGGCAATCGAGCCCTTGCTGGCGGCGCTGAAGGACAGCGACGAGGATGTGCGCGCGACCGCCGCATGGGCGCTCGGCGAAATCGAGAACCCCCGTGCCCGCGAAGGTCTGACGGTGGCGCAGCGCGACGAGGTTGGTTCGGTGCGCCGCGCGGCAACCTGGGCCCTGCGCCAGCTCGATGACAACGATGACCCACACGTGCACGTGCACGTGAACCCGAGAGTCAAGGTCAAGCCTTGACCCGACCTCGCTCGACCATCTGAAAGTAGTCGCGCAGCTCCTCGGCCTCGCGGGCATCGTCCCAGCCGAGGAGCTGCTTCATTTGGGCGGTGACTTTCGGCACCACTGACTGCCCATGGTCGGCAACCTCATAGAAGAGATGCAGGCGCCGGATCAACACGTCCTGCACTCGGACCGCCATTTCGCGTTCGACCGCGTAGGTGACTTCGGCCCAGATCTCCGGACGCCCCGGGAGGACCGGGTCGCCGAGCCGGCGATCGCGGTCTACGAGATTGAGTACCGCGGCCGCCTCGCTGCCGTAATTCGCGACCAGATGACGCGCGGTGGCCTCCGCGGCGCCGCGCGCCCGCGCCGCTTCGACCAGCACCTCGAGCTCGGCGGCTTCACCACCGGGCAGCGGCAGGCGGTCGGTGGGCGGGCGCCCCGGGATCGCGCGACCGTCGAGCTCGTGCAGGCGCTTCGCGACGCGATCGACGACATCCCGTGCCATCACGCGATACGTCGTGAGCTTGCCGCCGGCGATCGAGATGAGACCCTGCGGGCTCTCGAACACCTGATGCTCGCGCGAAACCTGTGACGGGTTCGCGTGATCCGCGCGCAGCAGCGGGCGCAGCCCGACCCACGCCGAGACGACATCGTGCGACGTGAGGTGCGCATCGGGAAAGGCCGCGTTGGCGGAGCGGAGCAGATACGTCACATCGGCCGCCGTGATCCGGAGCGCGTCGGGCGAGGAGTCGGCGTCGGTGTCGGTCGTGCCGATGTAGGCAAGATCGCCCCACGGCAGCACGAACATCACGCGGCCATCGAGCTGCGACAACAGCGTCACGGCGTGTTCGTTTCCCACGCGGCGGCGCGGGACGGTCACGTGCACGCCCTTGGTGAGCCGCAGGACGGGCGCGGCTTGCGGATCGTCGAGCCGGCGCATGATATCCGACCAGGGTCCCGTCGCGCTGACGACGACGTTGGCACGGATGGTCGCGGTTTCGCCCGTCAGCACGTCGCGCACGACGGCGCCCCGCACGCGCCCGTCCGGCTTCAGCAACGCCGTCGTCTCGACGTAATTCGCCGCGATCGCACCGGCCCGCAACGCGCTGCGTAACGTGGCGATGACGAGTCGCGCATCATCGGCTTGCGCGTCGTAATACAGCGCCGCGCCGATCAGTCCCCGGTCGCGCAATCCCGGCTCGACTCGCCTAACCTTCTTCGCACCGAGCCAGCGATGCCAGTGCACGTTGCGAAACGAAGACAGCAGGTCGTAGAGCCACATGCCGGCGCGCAGTTTCCAGGCCGGAAGCCGGCCGCCACGATAGATGGGAAAGAGGAACGCCAGCGGCCGCACGAGGTGGGGGGCGATTCGCAGCAACACGCGCCGCTCGTGGCTGGCCTCAAAGACCAGACGAAAGGCGCCGTGCTCCAGATAGCGGATTCCACCGTGAATCAATCGCGACGAATGCGACGACGTGCCGGCGCCGAAGTCGGATTTGTCCACGAGCGCCGCGCGAAAGCCGCGCAGTGCCGCGTCGCGCGCAATCCCTGCCCCCGTAATGCCACCGCCAATGACGAGCACGTCCACGGGCGTCTCGGCCATGGACGCCAGGGCTGCGGCACGCGTTTGCTCCAACTCCCCTCCACTTGGGGCTGGTGGTAGGTTTCGATTCTCAGAAAGAGGGGAAGAATCTAATGCCAGGTCTCAACGGACGGCGCGTGGCAATCGTCGCCGGCGTCCGTACGCCGTTCACCAAAGCCGGCACGCTGCTGAAAGATGCGCGTGCCGTGGACCTCGCGCGCTATGCCGGCCGCGAGCTGCTCGAGCGTACCAATCTGGATGGCCACGAAGTCGACGAAGTCATCTTCGGTCAGGTCGTGCCATCGGCGCTGGTGCCCAATGTCGGCCGCGAAGTGAGTCTGCTGCCGCAGTTTCCCAAGGAGATTCCAGCCTACTCATTGAACCGTGCCTGCGCCTCTGCCAATCAGGCGATTACCGCCGCCCAGGACCAGATCGCTCTCGGCAACGCCAACGTGATTATCGCGGGGGGCACCGAAGCGCTTTCGGACATTCCGATTCTCGCCTCGCGCCGGCTCGCCGACATCCTGGTGGAAGCAAGCAAGGCAAAATCGCTCGCGGGCCGCATCAAGACGTTTGCCAAGATTCGCCCCCGCGACCTCGTTCCGGTCTCTCCCGCGATCGCCGAGCCCTCGACCGGGGAGTCGATGGGCCAGTCGGCCGAGAAAATGGCGAAGGAGAATCACATCTCGCGCGAAGCGCAGGATCGCTGGGCGCTGCGCAGCCACACGCTCGCCGCCAAGGGCACCGCGGACGGCAGGCTCACCGCGGAGATCGTCCCGTGGCTCTCCACCCGGCCGGGCGGGCCGATCGTGCAACAGGACAACGGGATCAGGACCGACACATCGCTCGAGCAGATGGCGAAGCTCAAGCCGGTCTTCGATCGCCGCTACGGCAGTGTCACCGCCGCCAACTCGTCGCCGCTCACCGATGGCGCATCCGCGGTACTGCTGATGAGTGAGGAAGCGGCCCGCACGCTCGGCTACGAGCCACTCACGTTCATCCGCTCGTATGCCGTGGCCGCGGTCGATCCCGGCTGGCAGCTGCTGCAGGCGCCCATTTTCGCGGTGCCGACGGCGCTCGAGCGCGCCGGCATTCAGTGGAAGGATCTCGGCTTGATCGAGCTGCACGAGGCATTCGCGTCGCAGGTGCTGTCGAATCTTCAGGGCTTTGCCGCCAAGGGGTGGGAGATCAACGAAGACATCATCAACGTCATGGGCGGCTCGATCGCGATCGGCCACCCGTTCGGCGCCACCGGCGGCCGAATCGTGACGACGCTCTCGAACGAAATGAAGCGGCGCGATGTCCAGTTCGGGCTCATCTCGGTGTGCGCGCAGGGCGGGATGGGGTTCGCCATGGTTCTGGAACGCCGCTAGTGGCGACGCTCGCCCCGCCGCGCACCGCCCCCGCGGTAACCTGGGAAATCCACGACGGCATCGCGACCGTCGTGCTCGACCTCAAGGGTCAGCCGGTCAACGTCATTTCACGTGCCGTGAAGGACGAGTTCCTCGCCTGCTTCGCGGCGCTCGCCGCCGATGCGAACGTCCGCGCCGTTGCGTTCTTCTCCGGGAAGCCGGAAAACTTCATCGCCGGCGCCGATATCGAGGAGTTCGTCGCGCTCACGTCGGCCGCCGAAGCCGAGCGCCTGTCGGCCGACGGCCAGGACATGCTCGACCGCATCGCCCGGTTTCCAAAGCCGATCGCGGTGGGCATCCACGGCGCCTGCCTCGGCGGCGGATTCGAGTTTGCCCTCGCCTGTCACTACCGCGTCGCGACCGATCACCCCAAAACGCAGATCGGCTTGCCCGAGGTGCAGCTCGGTATCCTGCCGGGGGCCGGCGGGTGCCAACGTCTCCCGCGGCTCATCGGTGCGCGTGCCGCGCTCGACATCATTCTGGCCGGGAAAAGCGAGCGCGCCGCCAAAGCCTTCAAGCTCGGAATGGTGGACGAGCTCGTGGCGCCGCCCATCCTTGCCGACATCACGCTCGCCGCGGCGCGGCGTCTGGCGGGCGGGTGGCGCCCCAAGCGCAAGCGGCTTGGTGGCTTCGTCGGTTTTCTGCTCGACGGCAATCCATTGGGGCGCAGTCTTGTGTTCCGATCGGCGCGCAAGCAGGTGCTCGAGCGCACGGGCGGAAACTACCCGGCGCCGCTCGCGGCGCTCGAAGCGGTCGAGTACGGCCTCAAGCATGGCATCACCGAGGGTCTGAAGCGCGAGGCGCAGCTGTTTGGGCAGCTCGCGGTGACCGATGTCTCGCGCAAACTCGTCCAGATCTTCTTCGCGACCAACCAGCTGAAGAAGGATCCCGGCGTCGCGAACGCCCCTGCGTCCGTGCGCGTCACGCGCCTCGGCATCATCGGCTCGGGGTTCATGGGATCGGGTATCGCCGGCACGGCGGTCGCCCAGGCCGAGGTCGACGTGCGGATGAAAGACGCTGATGTGGCCCGCGTGGCGCAGGGCATTCTCGCGGCGCGCGCGATTCTCGACGACCGGCTGAAGCGGCGCCGCATCACGAAGTTCGAGTACGCGCGGCTCGTCGCGCTCCTGTCGGGCGGCGACACCTACGCCGGGTTCGGCCGGGCGGAGCTCACGATCGAGGCGGTCTTCGAGGAGCTCGGCGTCAAGCAACAGGTGCTGCGGGAAGTGGAGGCCGTGATCCCGCCGACGGGCGTCTTCGCGTCCAACACCTCGACGATTCCGATTACGCGGATCGCCGAGGCCGCCCACGCCCCCGAGCGCGTCATCGGCATGCATTTCTTCTCGCCGGTCGCCAAGATGCCGCTGCTCGAGGTCATCCCCGGCGCGCGCACCGCACCGCAGACGATCAGCACGGCGGTCGCGTTCGGCCGGCGCATGGGCAAGACGGTGATCGTCGTCCAGGACAGCCCAGGGTTCTGGGTGAACCGCATCCTCGCGCCGTACGCCAATGAAATCGGCCATCTGCTCGCGGAGGGCGCGTCGATCGAAGACATCGACAGCCTGGCGGTGCGGTTCGGATTTCCGGTGGGGCCGGTGACACTGCTCGACGAGGTCGGCCTCGACGTCGCCCTCAAAGTCGCGGCCGTGATGCAGGAGGCATACGGCGACCGTATTCTGCCGGCGCCGGGCCCCGGCGTCGCCGCGCTCGTCAAAGAGGGCCGTCTGGGCCGGAAGTCGGGCCGTGGCTTCTACCTCTATAAGGGCGGGAAGAAGCGTGACGTGGACCAGAGCGTCTACGAGCTCCTCGGCGTCCATCCCAACGGCGGGCCTCGCCCCGCGGAAATCCTGCAGCGGCTCCTGCTCGGGATGGTCAACGAGGCCGCGCGCGCACTGGGCGAAGGCGTCGTCCAAAATCCGCGCGACGGCGATATCGGGGCCATCTTCGGATTTGGCTTCCCGCCCTTCCGCGGCGGCCCGTTGCGGTACGCGGATGATCTGGGCGCCGAGCGCCTCGTCACGGATCTCGAGCGGCTCGCCGAGCGCTACGGGACCCGCTTCACCCCCAGTGAGGTGTTGCGGGAGCATGCCCGCGCCGGGACCAAGTTTTACCGCTGATGCTGCGCGCCGCCTTTCTGTGGCTGAGCGAGCAGCCGCGCATCTTTCGCTTCGTTCGCCGGAACGGGCTCGCCCGCACGCTGGCGTCGCGTTTTGTCGCCGGCGAGACGATCGACGAGGCCATCACGACGCTCCACGACCTCAACGCGAGCAACCTGTCCGCCTCCCTCGACCTCCTCGGCGAGTCGGTGCTGCATGCCGAGGAGGCGCAGCGCGCCTGCCGCACGTACCTCGATCTCCTCGAGCGCATTCAGACGGTTCAGGCCAATGCCAACGTCTCGGTCAAGCTCACGCAGATGGGGCTCGACATCGATGAGCAGCGATGTCTCGGCAACATGCGTGCGATCATCGGGAAGGCGAAGCAGTACGGCTCGTTCGTCCGGATCGACATGGAGCAGTCGAGCTATACCGCCAAAACGATCGCGCTCTTCAAGGACATCCTGTACCCGGAGTTCGGCAATACGGTCGGGGTGGTGCTCCAGTCGTACTTGCGGCGCACCGCCGCTGACGTGAGCACGATGATCGGCCTGGGCGCGCGGGTGCGGCTGTGCAAGGGCGCGTACCAGGAGCCGGAGGACGTGGCATTCCCGGACAAACGCGACGTCGACGCCAACTTCATCGACTGTATGGAGCAGCTGCTGGAGCGTGGCCATTACCCCGGGATTGCGACGCACGACATCAAGATCATCGACCACGCGAAAGCGTTCGCAAAACAGCGGCACATTCCGAGTGCGCGATTCGAGTTTCAGATGTTGTACGGCGTACGGCGCGATCTGCAGTCCCGGTTGCGGCGGGAAGGCTACAACGTGCGCGTGTACGTCCCGTTCGGCACGCACTGGTACCCGTACCTGATGCGTCGGCTTGCCGAGCGCCCCGCGAACATCGCGTTCATCACCACCAACATCCTGAAAGAGTGGACGACACGACGCTAGGCGGTTATCAGCAGGTGCACGGGCGTCCCCCGGCGTTTGGTGCCGCGGACGGCCAGGCCTATTCCGTGGCGACATTCGCCGACGATGCCGCGGAAAAGGGACGCTACGGCGCCGCGCTCCTGTTTGTGCGGTGGGACGAGGCAGCGCGCCCCGCGGGACATCTCGAGACCGATTATCTCGCCTTCGGCTCGACACCTGACGAGGCGCTGGCTCCGGTATTGGCATTGACGCTGGAGCAGGTGAAAGCGCATCTCGATCACTGCGTGGCGCGAGGCGGGTCATGAGTGCCACCAGCGGCGTCGTGCTCGCGCGCACGGCCGGAGGCTATCGGGTCCACACCGACGCGGGCGAAATCATCGCCACCCTCCGCGGTAAGCTCAAGCACCAGGACTCGGATCGGGTCGTTCCCGGCGACGTGGTCGTGCTCGAGGGGTCGGCGATCGCCGAGATCCGGCCGCGCCGCTCGGTGCTCGCGCGTCGGGCGGCGCAGGGCAGCAGCGGCGCAGGGCCCCGCCGCGCTCAGCCCGTGGCGGCCAACGTGGATCAAGTGATCGTCGTAACCTCGGCCCGTGATCCCGAGCCGAGCCCTCGAATGATCGATCGATTCCTGGTGATCGCTGAAGCAAACGGGCTCCCTGCCGCGGTGGTCCTCAACAAGATCGAGCTCGACCGCGCGATCGAGGAGACTCTGGCCCGCCGGTTCAAGACCGCCAGCTATCAACTGTTGGGAACGTCGGTGAAGGCGGATGAAGGCCTCCCCGCGCTGCGCGACTTGCTGCGCGGCAGGCACTCGGTCTTTACGGGCGCATCGGGCGCGGGGAAGTCGAGTCTGCTCAATGCCCTCGAGCCGGGGCTCAAGCTGCGCGTCGGCGCAATCAGCGAGAAGTGGCGGACCGGCAAGCACACCACGACGGCCGCAGAGCTGGTGCCTGTTGCCGGCGTTGGCTACGTCGTCGATACGCCTGGCCTCCGCGAAATCGGCGCCTGGGGCATCGATCCCAACGAGCTGGGCGCCTGCTTTCCGGAATTCCGGCCGTACCTCGATCAGTGCCGCTTCGACAACTGCCGGCACCTGACCGAGCCCGGCTGCGCGGTGCGCGCGGCCCCGCCGGGAGCGATCGATCCCGATCGGCTGGTGTCTTACGAGCGGATCTACGAAGAAGTCAGCGAGCCTTCCTGGTCCAGCGGCCGGCGTCGCGGGAGGTGACTTTGGCCATCACCTGCGCGAACGCGTCATCGAGGTCGATGTGCTGAGAATTGGCGATGCAGATCACCACGAACAGGATGTCCGCCAGCTCCATCGAGATCGATCCTGGCTGCTCATCGGGTTTCTTCGGTTTGGGGCCGAATTGGTGATTGACCTCGCGTGCCAGCTCGCCGACTTCTTCGGCGAGGCGCGCCACGTTCGCGAGCGGCGTGAAGTAACCCGCCTCGAACTGGCCCACCCACTGATCGACGGCATGTTGCGCCTCACGAAAGCTCATGGCTGACCTCGTCGCGCCCTTTCAGGGTGAGCGGTATGCGGCCGTGGACCGTCTCAGTGTCTTGATCGCGCCGCCGTACGACGTCATCGATCAGGCGGAGCGGGCTCGGTACGCGGGCGCCGACCGGGACAATATCGTGCACGTCATGTTGCCGGAAGCGCCGCCGGGGAAGCCGGAAGACGACCGCTACGGCGTCGCGGCGGAACGACTGGCGGCGTGGCGTCGCGATGGCGTGCTGCGTCGCGACGCTCGGCCCGCGCTGTATGTCCTGGCGCAGGACTTCACGCTCCCCACGGGAGAGCGGCTCACGCGCCGCGGGGTCTTCGCCGCGGTGGCGGCCGAAGGCTACGAGCCCCGCCGCATTCGCCCGCACGAGAAGACGCACGCGGGGCCCAAGGCCGATCGTCTGGCGCTCATGCGCGCCACCGCAACGAACATCGAATCGATTTTCTTGCTGGCGCCCGACCGCGATCGCGCCTTGGCGAACGCCCTAGCGGTGGTCTCACAGGGGACGCCCGACGCGACAGCGGAGCTGAATGGTGTGGGAATCCGGCTGTGGATCGTGCGTGACGTGTCCCGTTTCCCGCTTCCCGATTCCCCGCTCTACATCGCGGATGGGCATCACCGCTACGAAACGGCGAGCGCGTACGCGCTGGAGAATCCGTCCGCCGATCGCGTGCTTGCGCTCATCGTGTCGGCGCAGGACCCGGGACTCGCCGTGTTGCCTACGCATCGCGTGATCTTCGGCGCGGGCCGCGAGCTGGAGCGTTTACTGCCGCGGTGGCGCGACTGGTTCGACGTGCAGCCGCTTGCGGCGGGCCGCGACCCGGTGACCACGCTGGCGTCGCTCGGCGTCGATCGCACCGCGTGCCTCGTGGCCGACCCCGCGCGGGTGCTCGTGATGTTGCTCAAGCCCGGCGCGCTGCCCGACCGGGTGCCGAGCCTGGCGCAGAGCACCGCGGTGCGCGAGCTCGATGTCGCGCGCATCGAATCACTGGTCGTGAAGGAGATTCTCGGTGCCGGGACCTCGACACCGATCGTGCGCTACGTGGCGGACGCACAGGAAGCGCTGAACCTGGTCCAGCATGGCGGCGCTGCGGTGAGCGTGTTGTTGAATCCCACGAAAGTGGCGCAGGTGTTTGCCGTGGCGGATGCCGGAGACGTCATGCCTCCGAAGTCCACGTACTTCATTCCGAAGGTACCGAGTGGTCTAGTCTTGCGGCCCTTGTCGTAGCGCGGCGATCAACGCCTTGCAGAACTGCGGCAGGTCGGCCGGCGTGCGGGATGAGATGAGGTTGCCGTCGACAACAACCGCGCTGTCTTCCCAGACGACACCGGCATTTTCCATGTCGTCCTTGATGGCACGGACACTGGTCGCGTGCTTGCCCTTGAGAATCTTGGCCGAGATCGGCACCCAGCCCGCGTGGCAGATGAACGCCACCGGCTTCCCCGCCTGGTAGATCTCCCGCGTCAATCGTAACACCGTGTCGGAGCGGCGCAGCTGATCGGGCGCAAAGCCGCCGGGGATCACCAGGGCGTCGAATTCCGAGGCTGCGACATGTTCCACGTTGGTATCGACCGTGACGGGATAGCCGCGCTTGCCCGGGTAGGTCTTCTCGCCCATCCCGGCAACTGTTGTGGCGGCTCCTTCCTCTTCCAGGCGAATCTTGGGGTACCATAGCTCCAGGTCCTCGTACAACGGAGCCGCGAAAAAGAGTATGCGCTTGCCTTTGAGCGTCATGCGAGGAACCTATATCTTTCGCCTCCGTGAGGCCACGCCAACAGATTCTCGACAACCTCGACTCGGTCTACCGTGAGGCCTATGATCGGGCCAAGTCGTTGAAGGACGAGCGTCGTATGGCCGATCTCGATGCCGCCTACCAGCGCGAACAACTGTTGCTCGAAGTGTTACTCGACATTCGGGACGGGATCAGCGGGTCACCGAAACAAAAGCCGGCCGACTCGGGCGGCAGTCCCATGGCCGCTCTCGACACCATTCGTCGCATCACTCGACTCCGGTAGGAGGTCCGCTGTGCGTTCCTCGTTGTACGTCGCCGCGCTAACGCTGCTCGCCGCTTGTGGGTCCAAGGCCGACATCGTCATCCAGGGCGGGCCGGTTTGGACCGGTCTCTCAACCGGCCGCGGCCGGCCCGGCGCGGTCGCGACCCTAGGCGACAAGATTCTCGCGGTCGGTGATTCGGCTGAAATCGCTCGCTACGTTGGCCCCAAGACGCGAGTCCTTCAGGCCAACGGCGGCCTGATCATGCCGGGGTTCGCCGATGGCCACACGCATTTTGTCGACGGCGGCTTTCAGCTCGCCTCCGTGAATCTGCGGGACGCCGCCACGCCCCAGGAATTCGTCCGCCGGCTGAAGGAGTACGCCGCGCACCTGAAGCCTGGCGAATGGATTCTGGGCGGCGATTGGGACCACACCTTGTGGCGCGGCGCGCCATTGCCGCGACACGAGTGGATCGATTCGGTCACGCCGAATAATCCAGTCTTCCTCAGCCGCCTCGACGGGCACATGGCATTGGCGAACGCTGCCGCGATGCGCGCGGCGAAAGTCACCGGCGCGACGCGCGCGCCCGTGGGCGGCGAAATGCCCCGCGACGCGCGGGGCGAGCCGACCGGCATTTTCAAAGACAACGCCGAAGGTCTGATCGACGCGGCCATCCCGGCGCCCTCCGCCGAGCAGGAAGACTCCGCCGTGGCGCGTGCGCTCGCGCACGCGGCATCGCTCGGCGTCACGGCAACCGGAAACATGTCGGCCTCCTGGGCCAATCTTGCCGCCTACAAGCGCATGGAGCGCGCCGGCCGGATGACGGTCCGGGTCTTTCTCTATCTCCCGATCGACCAGTGGCACGCCGTCGCCGATAGTGTGCGCAACGGCGCGGGCGACGATTGGGTGCGCATCGGCGGCGTGAAGGGATACATGGACGGCTCGGCGGGGTCGCGGACCGCGTTCTTCTTTGAGCCGTTCTCGGACTCAGCGGGATATTACGGGTTGATGCGTCAACCGGAAGCCGAGATGCGCGCGTGGGTCGGCGCGGCGGACTCGGCCGGTCTCCAGATCGCGGTGCACGCGATCGGCGATCGTGCCAACGCGATCATTCTCGCGATCTACGACAGCGTCACCCATGCGCACGGCGCGCGCGACCGGCGCTTGCGTGTGGAGCACGCGCAGCATCTGCGGCCCCAGGAGATCCCCCTCTTTGGCCCTCGGCGCGTCGTGCCGTCGATGCAGCCCTACCACGCCATCGACGACGGCCGCTGGGTCGAGCAGCGCATCGGACCGGTGCGCATCAAGACGACGTACGCCTTCCGGACATTGCTCGACACCGACGCGCCGCTCGCCTTCGGCTCCGACTGGACCGTCGCACCGCTCGATCCGATGCTCGGAGTGTACGCGGCTGTGACCCGCCGAACCCTGGACGACAAGAATCCGAGCGGCTGGGTGCCGGAACAGAAGATCTCCGTGGGAGAAGCGCTGCGCGCCTACACCTACGGCAACGCGTGGGCGACGTTCAACGAGCAGAAATGGGGCACGCTCGCGGTGGGGCGCCTCGCGGACGTCGTGGTGCTGGATCGCGACCCGTTCGCCGTGCAGCCGGAGTCACTGGGGACGATCAAACCCCGCTTTACCATCGCGGGCGGGAAGGTCGTGTATCAAAAGCCCTAGAAACCGGATTCGAGGCTATTTTCCAAGCCCATGGCGACGCGTTCTCGTTCTGTGAATAAAGCGGCACCTGCTGCCCGGCCGGCGAAAGCAGGCGCTGTCCTTTCGAAGGCCGATCTGCTGGACATATATCGGCTGATGCTTCTGTCGCGCCGCATCGACGACAAGGAGATTCAGCTCAAGCGGCAAAACAAGATCTTCTTTCAGATATCAGGGGCTGGCCACGAGGCCGTCCTGGTCGCCGCCGGGAAGGCGTTGCGGCCGTCGTACGACTGGTTCTATCCCTATTACCGCGACCGGGCCCTCTGTCTCACCCTCGGCATGACGCCCACCGAGATGTTTCTCTCGGCCGTGGGCGCCGCCGACGATCCGAACTCGGGTGGACGGCAGATGCCGTCTCATTGGGGTCACAAGCAGCTCAATATCGTCAGCCAATCGAGCCCGACCGGCACCCAGTTCCTCCAGGCCGTCGGCTGCGCCGAAGCCTGGCTGCGCTACGACCGGATCGACGCCCTCAAAGACAAGCCGGAGCATGGCGATGAGGTGGTCTACTGCTCCGCCGGCGACGGCACGACGAGCGAAGGGGAATGGTGGGAGGCGTTGAACAGCGCCAGCAACCTCAAGCTCCCGGTGCTGTTTCTGATCGAGGACAACAAGTACGCGATCTCGGTGCCGATCGAGGTGCAGACGGCCGGAGGATCGGTCTCGAAGCTCGTCAGCAACTTCCCCAACCTGCATCTGGAAGAGGTCGACGGCTGCGACCCGATCGCGTCGTACGCGGCCCTCACGCGCGCGGTCGACTGGTGCCGCCAGCGAAAAGGACCGGCACTCGTCCACGCCCACGTGACGCGTCCCTACTCCCACTCGCTGTCCGACGACGAGATCCTCTACAAGCCGCCGCGCGAGCGCGAGGAGGAAGCGAAGCGCGACCCGGTGACGAGATTCCCCAGGCAGTTACTCGACGAGGGCGTCGCGACCGAATCCGAGATCGAGGCGATCAAGGCCCAGGTCGAGGAGGAGATCCAGGTCGCTGCCGACATGGCGCTCGTGTCCCCGCAGCCCAAACCGGAAACGGCGCTGCAGTGGGTGTATTCGCCCGACGTCGATCCCACATCGGAGCAGTTCGACACCGAGGACGATCCGCATTTCACGGGCGAGCCCACGACGATGGTGGATCTGCTCAACGGCTGCATGAAGGACGAGATGACGCGCGATCCGCGGATCCTCGTCTTCGGCGAGGACGTCGCCGACGTCAGCCGCGTGCAGTACTTGAAGGAAGTGAAGGGCAAGGGCGGCGTCTTCAAGGTGACGTGGGGGCTGCAGCGCCAGTTCGGCGGCGACCGCGTGTACAACTCCCCCCTGGCCGAAGCCAACATCATTGGTCGAGCCGTCGGGCTCGCGACCCGGGGCCTCAAGCCCGTCGTGGAAATCCAGTTCTTCGACTACATCTGGCCGGCCTATCACCAGCTCCGCAATGAGCTCGCGACCATTCGCTGGCGTTCGAGCAACGCCTTCAGCGCCCCGGTCGTCGTGCGCGTGACCTACGGTGGCTACCTGAAAGGCGGCTCGGTCTATCACTCGCAGACGGGCGCCGTGGTCTTCACGTCCGTCCCGGGGCTGCGCGTCATCTGTCCGTCGACGGCCCTCGACGCCAACGGCCTGCTGCGCACCGCCATCCGCTGCGACGATCCCGTGCTGTTCCTCGAACACAAGCACCTCTACCGCCAGACCTACAACAAAGCCCCGAATCCCGGCCCCAACTTCATGATCCCGTTCGGCAAGGCGAAGGTCGTACGGGAAGGGACGGGCTTGACCGTCGTGACCTACGGCGCGGTCGTACAGCGCACGCTGGTCGCTGCCAAGGAGCTCGACGAGAAGGACGGTGTCAGCGTCGAGGTGATCGATCTGCGCTCGCTGTCGCCGGTGGATTGGGAAACGATCGAGGCATCGGTCCGGAAGACGAACAAGGTGATCGTCGCGTACGAGGACGCCCTCTCCTGGGGCTACGGCGCCGAGATCGCCGCCCGGATCGCCGATCAATGCTTCCCCTGGCTCGACGCGCCGGTCAAGCGCGTCGCCTCCACCGACACCTTCGTCGGGTACGCGCCCACCCTCGAGGACTACATCCTGCCACAGGTGGAGGATCTCGCGCAGGCGATGCGTGAGCTGCATGCGTTCTAAGGCGGCCCTCCTCTACAGCATCCTCTTCTTTCTCTCGGGCGCGACCGGCCTGGTGTACGAGCTGCTGTGGGTCCGCGTCCTCTATCAATCGTTCGGCTCGACAATTCAATCCGTCACAACCGTCGTCGCGGCGTATATGGGCGGCCTCGGGCTGGGCGCCTGGCTGTTCGGCCGGATCACCGACCGCTCGCCACGGCCAGCGGTGCTGTACGGCAAACTCGAGATCGCCATTGGTGCGTTCGGCATCATCTCGCCGCTCGTGCTCGGCCTCGCGCATTGGATCTACCTCGGCACCGCGGGTGCTCTTGGGCTCGGCAGCGCCGCCAGCGTGGCGCTCCGGTTTGGACTCGCCGCGCTGGTCCTGCTGATTCCCACCACGCTCATGGGTGGGACGCTGCCAGTGCTGACGCGAGCGCTGATGGGCGACGATCGAGGCTTGCTCAAGCCATCGCTCGGACGCCTGTATGGCTTGAACACGCTCGGCGCGATGATCGGGACGGCCCTCGCCGGATTTGTCTTGATCGAGCTGGTAGGTGTGCGTGCTTCGCTGTGGACGACCGCCGCGATCAACCTGGCGATCGGTGCCGCGGCGATCGTACTGGGTCGCGAGCAGAGCTTGGCTGACCCCGGGCGCAAGCCCGGGGAGGACCAAGGCCTGCCCACCTCTCGCGATCACCTCCACAACGTCGCTCTCATTCTGCTGGCCCTCACCGCCTTCGCGTCACTCCTCGACGAAATCGCCTGGACTCGAGTGCTGATCATGGTCGTCGGCGGGTCGACCTACGCGTTTACCCTGATTCTGCTGGTGTTTCTCCTGGGTATCGGCCTGGGCAGCATCATCGTTGCTCGGCGGAGTGCTCCGCGCCTGGATACCGCCGTCAACGCGGCGCTCGCGCAGGGGCTTACCGGAATCGGTGCCGCGCTCCTGTTCGTGTTCTTTGGATTCCTGCCGTCCTACATCATCGCGGTGTTCCAGATCGCGGACCTGGGCGCCGCGGCGCGGCTTTTCCTGATGGGCGTCGCCGTCGGCGCGGTGGTGCTTATCCCGGCGATTGGAATGGGCATGACGTTCCCCTTGCTCACCGACCTCACGGCTCGCGAGCGTGAGGCCCGCGGGGCGGACGTCGGTGCAGCCTACGCGCTCAACACGCTCGGCAGTATCCTCGGCGCCGTGTTGACCGGCTTTGTGCTCATCGTGGCGCTGGGAACACAGACAACGCTGCGCATCGGACTCATCGTCAACGGCATCGCCGCGTTGGCGCTCGCGGTCCTCGCCTCACGCGGCATCGCGGAGGGCTCGGCGGAAGACCGGCGGATCCGCGCGCGCGTGCTGACGGCGGGAGGTCTCGGCACCGTGGCGCTGCTCGCGGCCGTGGCCGCCCCCGGCTGGAGCACGCGCCTGATCGACCTGGGGCCCACGATCTACGCGCGCCAGCCCATGGATCAGGCAGCGCGGCGGCGGTTCCTCGAACACCGCGGCGTGCGGCAGCTCGCCTTCCGTGAAGGGCCGAACGCGACCGTCAGCGTGTGGGAGGGCGAGACGGGGCGGTCGCTGCGCGTCAACGGGAAGGTCGACGCGTCCGATCGCGGCGACATGGACACGCAGATCATGATCGGCCTGGCCCCGATCGTCGCGCATCCTGGCGCCACCTCCGCGTTCTTGATCGGCCAGGGCACCGGCGTGACGACGCGCGTGCTCGCGGCCGTGCCCGGCATGACTCGCGTGAAGGTGGTGGAGATCGAGCCCGCCGTCCTCGCGATGGACAGCCTCTTTCACGCGGTCAACGACCGCGTCCTTTCCCGCCCCAACGTACACGTGGTCGTGGACGACGCGCGCAGCGCCCTGCAGCTCGATCGCGAGCGCTACGATGTTATCGTGTCCGAGCCCTCCAATCCGTGGATCGCGGGCATCGCGACGCTGTACACGCCGGAGTTTTTCCGCATCGCCAAGGCGCGGCTCGCCGATGATGGCGTGTTCTGCCAATGGATCCAGCTGTACCAGCTGCCGCTCCCCATTGTCGCCGGCATCGTGCGCTCCCTGCACCAGGTGTTCCCCCATGTGAACGTGTGGTTCGGCGGCACCGCCGACCTGGTGGTCCTGGCGTCGTCCCGCCCGATCACCTACGACCGGACGTGGCTTGCGCAGCTCATCGGTCCAGGCGGCCAGCTTCAGGCGCTGAGCAGAGAGTGGCTCAGCATCGAGGCCCCGGACGAATACTTTGGCCGGCAGCTGCTGGGTGACTCGGGAGTTGCGCGTCTCATCGCCCGTGCGACCTTCGGGCATAGCGACGACCGGCCTCGCCTCGAGTTCGTCGCGGCCCGCCGCTTTCTCGATCCCGGCGCGGCGGCGAACGCCGTGTTCGACTCGCTCGTGCAACTCGGGACCCGCGAAACCGGGGCGTCTCCCTTCACGCTCTTACGAATTCTCGCGGCGCGCCGCAGCGATGCCGGCCTGCTGCCCTATCTCGACGCGGCGCGGCGTGCCCAGCCCGACGAAGCGGAGTGGAGCGTGCGCACCGCCGGAGTTCGGCTGGCGCTCGGCGATACGGCGCAAGCCGATTCGCTGCTCAGCGTGGCGATGGCTCGGCATGCTGGAGCGGACGCACTCCAGATGCGTGCGCTGCTCGCCGCCGCGCGCAGCAAGCCGTTCGCTGCCTCGGCCTTGCGGGACGCACTGGCGGCCGGCGCCGACACCGCTCAGATACGTGCCGCGATGTCGTTGCTGGCCGTTCGGGGATCCCGCTGGGCCGAAGCCGCCTCGCAGGCGGACGGCGCCTTGGCCGCGGCGCAGGGGACCTTTCGCCATCCGTTCCCCGGCGAATTCCTGTCGCAGGCCCTCGGGCAGATCGCGTTGGACGCGCCGGCGCAGCTTGCGGACAGCGTCCTGCGCTACGCGGCTGCGCGGCGCCGGGGGTCGGCCCGCTATCTCGAATTGGCGGCGGTTGCGGCGCTTCGGGCGGGCCGGTGTGAAGACGCAGCCGCGGGTTTCGTGGAGCTACTCGACTTCGCGCTGCAGCGGGAGAACGGCCCTGCCCTGGTGCGCGACTGTTGGGCCAGTCAGGATTCTACGGCGAGGACCGGGGCCGCTGGCCACGGGGCGGCGAGAGGGGTGCAGGAGAAGCACTGAGGACGTCGCGGATCTCGCTGGCGGCCTCGATGACATGATCCACGTCCCGCGACAGCGCCCGCGCCTGTTGCGTGGCATTCGTCAGATCGCCCAGGACCGCCGCCACTCCCGCCGAGCGCAGCCGCAGCAGGTCGAAGCGCACGTTCTGCATCGCCAGCACACACGACTCAATTTGCTCCTCGACGCGCTTGCGGCGTGACAGGAGATCGGTCAACGCCTGACGCTGGCGGTCGAGTAAGCTGAGCTGGCGTTCGCGCTCCGTTCCTTCTTCATGATGCTTCACCGCTTCAATGCGTAGTTCGATCCGGGCCACGGCGCCGTCATCCACGTCGGCGCTCATGCTGTGCAGCATTCTCGCGAGGTCCTCGGCACGCTTCAGGAGCGCGTCGACCGTGACCACCACGTCCGGAAGCAGCTTCCGCTCCGACGCCGGCACGCGGTCCATGATCTTGAGGATCGCCTCCCGGTCGTTGCGTGCCAACCGCACGGTGTCGACGTGGCGGCCGAACTCATCGGCTTTGGGCGGCCCGAGGGCGCGCCGCGGACTCCCCCCCGGTCCCCCCCGCAACGCCTCCTGCGCGTCCGGCGCAGCCGGCCGGTGCAGGACGTCACGCCACGAGTACCCGTTCTGCCACAGCTTCATGTACCGTGGCAACAACCCGAAGCCGCCCCAGATGGCCGTCGGTAACAGCGACAGCGGGCCGAGTCCGTTGCCCATGAGGAGATCGATGAACATCAACCCACCACAGATGGACGCCCACGTGACGAACGCGTCGCGGAAGGTCGCCACCATCTTCGACTCGCCGCTCGGCGTGAGCTCGCTTCGCGGATCCGGCTTGGCCAGGGGTCGACTGCCGCGCCGCGGGCGCTCCGGTCGGACCCCGCCCGACAGCCGCGCCGGGGGCGGGCCCAGGCGTGTCTCGAGGCGAGCAGCCGCACCGCCGCTCGTGCGACGGGACGGCCGGTACGGGGGCGCGCTGCGCGATTCCAGCGCGCGCCGCAGCGCGTCGGCCGTCGGCCAGCGCGCCTCTGGCTCCTTCTCGAGCGAGCGCATGACGCACGATGCGAGATCGTCCGGGCAGGTTGGAGTCCGATCCTGCAGGTTGGGGGCCTGTTCGGTGATCTGTTTCAGGAGAATGCCCGGCACCGTAGGCGCTGAGAACGGCAGCTCGCCTGCGAGCATCTGGTAGCCGACGACACCCAGACTGTAGATGTCGGAGCGGCCATCGATCTCCCGATCGCCGGCCGCCTGTTCGGGACTCATGTAGTGCGGTGTCCCGATCGCCACACCGGTCGCGGTCAGTGTTCCGGGGCCCGTGGTGGAGGTGAGCGCCTTGGCGATCCCGAAGTCGGTGAGGACGGTCCGGCCGCGGCTCCCCTCGAGCAGGATGTTGTCGGGTTTGACGTCGCGATGGATGATGCCCAGGGCGTGCCCCGCGCCGAGTGCGTCGGCGGTTTCCATCAAGATGCGCCGGGCTTCCTCCGGTGGCAGTCGCTCGCGGCGCTTGAGACGCGCCGCGAGCGATTCACCGTCCACATAGGCCATCACGAAGTACACGAGTCCCTCGGGACCTTCGCCGACGGAATGAATCGGGACGATGTGCGGGTGGGACAGACGGGCGGCCGTTTCCGCTTCCCGGAGGAAACGCACGCGGATTTCCTCCCGGAACGCGAGCTCGGGCGGGAGCACCTTGACTGCCACCGCCCGCTTGAGCCGCTCGTCGCGGGCATGATAGACGACGCCCATGCCGCCGCGGCCAATCTCCTTGTCGAGCGTGAAGGAAGAGCCAAGGGCCTGGCTCAGCCGCTGCGCCAACAGATCGCTCATGCCGTTTTGCAATCCATTCGTGGACTAAGATTTAGCCGCATCCATGCGGTGTTGCAACACAGTCTGGACGGGTCGTGTTGGCAGCTACGCGCCGCTTTGGCGGCACTTTTCGGAACGGACCTGCCGCCAGCGGCGTTTTTTCGTGGCATAGACGGTGCGTTCTGCTTGCCGAACCGTAGTCCACGAAACTTAGCATCGGAGATATCATGTCAGACCGGATGACTTTGCCCGTCCTGCCGCTACGTGATGCCGTGCTCTTTCCCGGTGTCGCGTCGCCTATAGGCGCGGGCCGTCCTGCGACACTGCGCGCCATAGAAGCCGCACTGAAAGACCCCGACCGCAAGGTCTTCGCGGTCGCACAGAAAGACAACGTCGATCAGGTCTCTCCCGGCGTGCTCTACACCACCGGGACGATCGCGCGGATCAGTCAGGTCCAGCGCAATCTTGGTGGCGTCCAGCTGATCTTGCACGGCGAAAGCCGCGGTGCCGCGGTCCATTATAGCGAGACCAACGGCTATCTCGTGGCGACCGTGCGCGAGGTCCCTGACCTTCCCCCTCTCAATGAGAAAGATGCAGCCTTCGTAGCGTTGCATCGTGAGGTCCGCGAGCGCGCCGCCGAGCTGGGGCAGAAGGCGGGCCTTCCCCCCGACGTCATCCAACAGGTGCTGCAGGGTGTCACTGACCCCGGCGCCCTCGCCGACCTGGTCGCCGGACACCTCGACATCCAGGCGCTCGAACGCCAGCAGCTGCTCGAGGCGCTCGCGGTCGAGGACCGGCTGCGCCGGGTGCTCGTCCACGTCCAGCGCCAGATCGCGGTCGTCGACGCGCAGGAGGATATCAAGTCGCAGGTCCAGGAAGAGCTCGGCGAACGCCAGCGTGAGATGCTGCTGC
>Ga0209131_1000605_pt1 | contig 25544 bp, 33 predicted proteins | sample GraSoi_2013_40cm_FD_185826 | JGI IMG/M metagenome (GOLD analysis project Ga0209131, IMG submission 185826) | Grasslands soil microbial communities from the Angelo Coastal Reserve, California, USA - Sample 9_17_2013_40cm (SPAdes) (version 2) | ecosystem: Environmental > Terrestrial > Soil >... | reverse complement strand
GAGACGCTGCAGCGCTTCGGCGCCTCCGAATCGCTCGGCGTGCTGGTCGCGCTGTCGCTGGTGCGCGAGCTCGGTCCGGTGGTGGCGGGCCTGCTGTTCGCGAGCCGCGCCGGCTCGGCGATCACCGCGGAGATCGGGCTGATGAAGGCCACCGAGCAGCTCTCGGCGATGGAGATGATGGCGGTCGATCCCATCGCGCGCGTGGTGGCGCCGCGCTTCTGGGGCGGCGTGCTCTCGATGCCGCTGCTCGCGGCGCTGTTTTCGGCGATGGGGATTTTCGGCGGCTACATCGTGGGGGTGCAGCTGATCGGCGTCGACGCCGGGGCCTTCTGGTCGCAGATGCAGGCCGCGGTCGACCTGCGCAACGACATCCTGAACGGCGTCATCAAGAGCGTGGTGTTCGGCATCGCCGTGACCTGGATCGCCGTGTTCGAAGGTTACGACGCGCCGCCGACCGCCGAAGGCGTATCGCGGGCCACCACACGCACCGTAGTGACTTCTTCGCTCGCCATCCTCGCGCTCGACTTTATCCTGACCGCACTCATGTTCACCGGAGGCACCCATCAATGAATCGCTCGGCCATCGACCTGTGGGTCGGAGTCTTCGTGGTCGCCGGCATCGCGGGCCTGCTGTTTCTCGCGCTCAAAGTCGGCAACCTCGCCTCCTTCTCGACCTCGCAGGTGTATCAAGTGCAGGCCAAGTTCGCCAATATCGGCGGCCTCAAGGCGCGCGCGCCGGTGAAAAGCGCGGGTGTCGTGGTCGGCCGCGTCGCCGACATCCGCTTCGATAACGAGAGCTACGAGGCGATCGTCACCATCAACCTGGGCTACGAGTACCAGTTCCCGCGCGACACTACGGCCAAGATCCTCACTTCCGGCATCCTCGGCGAGCAGTACGTCGGCCTCGAAGCCGGCGGCGACGGTGTGATGCTGAAAAACGGCGACCGGCTGCGGCTCACGCAGTCCGCCGTGGTGCTCGAGAACCTGATCAGCCAGTTCCTGTTCAACAAGGCCGCCGAAGGCAAGCCCGAGGCAAAGGAGCCCGCCAAGTGATGCCGCGGCTGGCACTCGCAGCGCTGATCGGCGTGCTCGCCGGTTGCGCGAGCACCGGCGAGCGCGATCCGCGCGATCCGTTCGAGCCGCTGAACCGCGGCATCTACCGCTTCAACGACACGGTCGATCAGGCGATCGCCCGGCCGGTGGCGCGCGGGTACGTGCGCGTGGTGCCGGTCGAAATCCGCGATCGCGTACGCAACTTCTTCGGCAACATCGGCGACGTCTTCATCGGCGTGAACAATTTCCTGCAAGGCAAATTTGAAGACGGTGTCAGCGACTGGGCGCGTGTCGCGTTTAATAGCACTGTCGGCCTGCTCGGCATCCATGACATCGCTACCGATATGGGATATGAAAAGCACAACGAGGACTTCGGCCAGACCTTCGGCCGCTGGGGCGCCAGGCCCGGGCCGTACCTGATACTACCGATCCTCGGCTCGAGCACGGTGCGCGACGGCATCGGCACGGGAATCGACCTCTATGTCGACCCGCTGACCGAGGTACGGCCGTATCACCTGGAATATGGGCTGGTGGGCCTGCGCCTCACGCAAACCCGCGCCGACCTGCTCGATGCGAGCCGCATCCTCGAGGAAGCCGCGCTCGACAAATACATATTCCAGCGCGACGCCTATCTGCAGCGCCGCCGCAGCCTGGTCTACGATGGCCGTCCGCCAAGGGAGAAGGACCCCGAAGATGTCGATGAGAAGAAGCCTCGTTAAGGCACTGGCCGCGGTGGTTGCGCTCGGCTTTGCGCAACTTGTTCCGGCGCAGGACGCGGCGCCCGATCAGCTCGTGAAGACCGTGACCCTCGAAGTGGTCGAGCTGATCGCCAAGGACAAGGAGATCAAGGCCGGCAACCGCACCAAGCTGGTCCAGCTGATCGATGCCAAAGTCCTGCCGCATTTTAATTTCAGCGCGATGACCGCGCTCGCCATGGGGCAGAACTGGAACAAGGCGAATCCCGAGCAGAAAAAGCGCCTCACCGAAGAGTTCCGCACGCTGCTGGTGCGCACGTACGCGAGCGCACTCGCCGCCTACAGCGAGCAGAAGTTCGATTTCCGCCCGCTGCGCGCCAAGCCGACGGACACCGAGGTGACGGTGCAGGTGCGCGTGCTGCAGGCCGGCGCGCAGCCGGTGCCGATCGACTACAGCATGGAGAAGACCGCCGCCGGATGGAAGGTCTACGACGTCTCGGTCGGCGGCGTCAGCCTGGTGGCGAACTATCGCACCGAGTTCAATAACGCGGTGCGCGAGTCCGGCATCGACGGCCTGCTGAAGAACCTGAGCGCCAAGAACCGCTCCCTGGATGCGGGCGGGATCCCCGAGAAGAAATGATCCGTCGCGAAGGCTCACGCCTGGTGCTCTCCGGTGCCGTAACGCTGGGCAACGCGGCGGCACTCCTCGACGAGGGCAAGCGCCATCTCGCCGAAGGTGTGCAGACCGTTGACCTCGGCGAGGTGAGCGAAATGGATTCGGCCCTGCTCGCGCTGCTGCTCGCCTGGCTGCGCGAGGCGCGGCTGCATGATCGCACCCTCGTCTTCACCAACCTGCCCGAGTCGCTGCGCACCATCGCGCGCCTTTACGGCGTGGACCGTCTGCTGCCCACCTCCTGAAAGCGATAGAAGTCCACGACGTCGAGAAGCGCTATGGCAGCGTGCGCGCGCTCGCCGGCGTCAGCCTCGAGGTCGAACAAGGCGAGTTCTTCGGCTTGCTCGGTCCTAACGGCGCCGGCAAAACCACCCTCATCAACGTGATCGCCGGCCTGGTGCGCGCCGATGTCGGTACGGCGCGGGTGATGGGCGCCGACGTGCTGACCGAATATCGGCGCGCGCGGCAGCAGCTCGGCGTGGTGCCGCAGGAGCTGGTGTTCGACCCGTTCTTCACCGTGCGCGAGACCCTGCGGCTGCAGTCGGGCTACTATGGACTGCGCCGCAACGACCCGTGGATCGACGAGGTGATGCATCACCTCGACCTCACCGCCAAGGCCGACGCCAACATGCGCTCGCTCTCCGGCGGCATGAAGCGCCGCGTGCTGGTGGCGCAGGCGCTGGTGCACAAGCCCCCGGTCATCGTGCTCGACGAGCCCACCGCGGGCGTCGACGTCGAGCTGCGCCAGGGGCTGTGGCGCTTCGTGCGCCGCATGAATCGCGACGGCCACAGCATCGTGCTGACCACGCATTACCTCGAGGAGGCCGAGGCGCACTGCAGCCGCATCGCCATGCTGAAGGAGGGACGCATCGCGGCGCTCGATACGACGCGCAACCTGCTCGGCAGCTTTTCCGGTGTCGAGCTGCGCCTGCACCTCGAGCACGATGTTCTGCCCACGGGCCTGCCGGGCACCGTGCTCGAAGCGGATGGCGCGCAGTTTCGCCTGCGCCTGGCGAGCTACCGCGATCTTGAAGTGGCGCTGGCGCGGCTGCGCCAGGCCGGCGTTGGTATTCGCGAGATGGAGCTCGCGCCGCCCGACCTCGAAGAGGTTTTTCTGCGGGTCACCGGGCGCGGCTCATGAGCCGTTTCCTGACGCTCTGCCACAAGGAGCTGCTGCGCTTTTTCAAGGTGAGCATCCAGACCATCGCGGCACCGGTGCTGACGACGCTTCTTTATCTCGTGATCTTCGGCCATGCCCTGGAAGGGCGCCTCGAAGTGTACGAAGGCGTGCGCTACACCGCATTCCTGGTGCCGGGGCTGGTGATGATGAGCGTGCTGCAAAACGCCTTTGCCAACAGCTCCTCGAGCCTGATCCAGTCGAAGATCACCGGCAACATCGTCTTCGTCCTGATTGCGCCGATCTCCTATGCGGAGTTCTTTGCCGCCTATGTGGTCGCTGCGATAGTGCGTGGCCTGGTGGTCGGCCTCTGTGTGCTCGCCGTGACCGTATGGTTCGTCGAACTGCGCGTGCAGGCGCCGCTTTGGGTGCTCGCCTTCGCGTTGCTCGGCGCCGCGCTGCTCGGCACGCTCGGCCTGGTCGCCGGCGTGGTCTCGGACAAGATCGACCAGGTGTCCGCGTTCCAGAACTTCGTCGTGCTGCCGCTCAGCTTCCTTTCCGGCGTGTTCTACTCGATCCATTCCCTGCCGCCGGTCTGGCAGCAGCTGTCTCACGCCAACCCGTTCTTCTACATGGTCGATGGCTTCCGCTACGGCTTCTTCGGTGCCTCCGATTTTCCACCGCTCGCCAGCCTCGCGATAGTTTTTGCCTTCCTGTTGGCCGTATCCTCGGTCACTCTTGCGTTGCTGAAATCGGGCTACAAGATGAGATATTGATGGTCACACCGGAAAGCATCCAGCAGGGCATTCAGGCCGGGCTCGCCTGCGAGCATGTCGAAGTCGTGGGCGACGGCCAGCATTTCCAGGCGCTCATCGTCTCGGCGCAGTTCGCCGGGCGCAACCGTGTGCAGCGCCATCAGCTGGTCTATGCGGCGCTCGGCGATCGCATGCGCGAGGAGATCCACGCGCTCTCGATGCGCACGCTGACGCCGGAGGAATGGCGCCCCGGTGGATAAGCTGCGCATCCGCGGCGGCGTGCCGCTCGAGGGCGAAGTGCGCATCTCGGGCGCGAAGAACGCCGCGCTGCCGATCATGTGCGCCGCGCTCCTGACGGGCGAGCGGCTGCGCCTCGCCAACGTGCCGCTGCTCATGGATGTGCGCACCATGGCGAAGCTGCTGCGCCAGATGGGTGTCGCCGCCGAGCCGCCGTCGGCCGGACGCATGGTGCTGCACGCCGCGCGCATCACGGAACCGACGGCGGGCTACGATCTGGTGAAGACGATGCGTGCCTCGGTGCTGGTGCTCGGACCGCTGCTCGCGCGCTGCGGCCAGGCCAAGGTCTCGCTGCCTGGCGGCTGTGCCATCGGGCAGCGGCCGGTCGACCAGCACGTCAAAGGCCTGCAAGCGATGGGCGCGACGATCGCCATCGAGCACGGCTACATGCATGCGGCGGCCGAGCGCCTGCACGGTGCGCGCATCGTCATGGACATGGTGACCGTCACCGGCACCGAGAACCTGATGATGGCGGCGACGCTCGCCGAAGGCACCACGCTGATCGAGAACGCGGCACGCGAGCCGGAAGTGCTCGACCTTGCCCGTTGCCTTACCGCCATGGGCGCAAAGATCGAGGGCGCTGGCAGCGATGTGATCCGCATCGAGGGCGTGCGCTCCCTCGGTGGCGCGGAGCACCACGTGATGCCCGACCGCATCGAGACCGGCACCTATCTCGCGGCGGCCGCGGCCACCGGTGGCCGCGTGCGGCTGGTGGGCGCCGCGCCCGACGCGCTCGATGCGACGCTGGAGAAGCTGCGCGAAGCCGGCGCCGAAATCCGCCTCGGCGGCGGCGCGATCGAGATCCAGGCCGCCGGGCGACCGAAAGCCGTGAGCGTGCGCACCGCGCCGTTTCCGGGGTTTGCCACCGACATGCAGGCGCAGTTCATGGCGCTCGCGAGCATCGCCGAAGGCACGGCGATGATCACCGAAACGATCTTCGAGAACCGCTTCATGCACGCCCTGGAGCTGCAGCGCCTGGGTGCCGACATCTCGATCCAGGGAAATACCGCGGTGGTGCGCGGCGTCGAGCGCCTGCAGGGCGCAACCGTCATGGCCACCGATCTGCGTGCTTCGGCCGGGCTGGTGATCGCCGGGCTGGTGGCCGACGGCGAGACCGTGGTCGATCGCATCTACCACCTCGACCGCGGCTACGAGGCGCTCGAGACCAAGCTCGGCGCGCTCGGCGCGCGCATCGAGAGAATCAGCTAGTGCTCTGTATCTGCGATAGAATGCGCCCCCCTGGCACTTTTCTAGACGGTTTGCGGAATGGCACATGGCGAGCATCAGCATTGCGTTGTCGAAGGGGCGGATCTTCGACGAGACCGCGCCGCTGCTCGCCCGCGTCGGCATCCGGCCTAGGCACGATCCGGAAACTTCGCGCCGACTAGTTCTCACCACCAACCGCCGGGATGTGCGGTTGATCGTGGTTCGCGCAAGCGATACCCCGACCTACGTGGAGCACGGCGGCGCAGACCTCGGCATCGCCGGGCGTGACGTGCTGGTCGAGCATGGCGGCGAGGGTCTCTACCAGCCGCTCGACCTCGGCATCGCCCGTTGCCGCATGATGGTTGCCGTGCGCAAAGGCTTCGACTACGAGAAGGCGGTCGCCCAAGGCGCGCGGCTGCGTGTGGCGACCAAGTATGTGAACACCACGCGCGAGCACTTCGCGACCAAGGGCGTGCACGTCGACCTGATCCGGCTCTACGGCTCGATGGAACTCGCGCCGCTCACCGGCCTGGCAGATGCCATCGTCGACCTGGTGGCGACGGGACGCACCCTTCGCGACAACGGGCTTGTCGCCGTTGAGGAAATCATGCCGGTCTCGGCGCGGCTGATCGTCAACCAGGCCGCGCTCAAGACCAAGCGCGTAGCACTGCAGCCTTTGATCGACGCCTTTGCGCAGGCGGCGCGCGCATGAAACTGCGACGACTCTCGACGACCGATCGCGGCTTCGAAGCGAAGCTCGCCGCTCTGACGCGCTATGAGGCTGCGGCAGACGCGAAGCTGCGCAAGACCGTCGCGCGCATCCTCGCCGACGTGCGCTCGCGCGGCGATGCGGCGCTGCTGCGCTACGCAAGGCGCCTGGACAAGGCGACTGCGCGTTCGGTCGCCGAGCTCGAGCTCAAACCGCGCATTGACGCTTCGCGCGCGCAGCTCGAGGCGCTGCGCGCGGCGCAGGCCAGGATCCGGGTGTTTCACGAAAGGCAGGCGCAGGCTTCCTGGGAATACACCGAGGCCGACGGCACGCGGCTCGGCCAGCGCATCACGCCGCTCGACCGTGTGGGCATCTATGTGCCGGGTGGCAAGGCGGCTTACCCGTCCACCGTTCTGATGAACGCAGTGCCGGCAAAGGTGGCTGGCGTGCGCGAGCTCGTCATGGTGAGCCCGAATCCGAACGCGCTCGTGCTTACCGCGGCAGCGCTGGCGGGCGTCGATCGCGTGATCAGCATCGGCGGCGCGCAGGCTGTCGCAGCGCTCGCCTACGGCACGCCCTCGGTGCCGCGCGTGGACAAGATCGTCGGCCCGGGCAACGCCTACGTCGCCGAGGCGAAGCGCCAGGTGTTCGGCGAAGTCGGCATCGACATGATCGCCGGACCTTCCGAAATCCTCGTCATCTCCGATGGCAGCGCGCCCGCCGAGTGGGTGGCGATGGATCTCTTCTCGCAGGCAGAGCACGACGAAGACGCGCAGGCGCTGCTGCTGTCGCCCGATGGCCCGCATCTCGATGCGGTCGAAGCGGCGATAGGACCTCTCCTGCAGGAAATGCCGAGGAAGCGCGTCATTGCGGCGTCGCTCAAGGCGCGCGGCGCGCTCATCCTGACGCGCGGTCTGGACGAAGCCTGCGCCCTGGCAAGTCGCATTGCGCCCGAGCACCTCGAGCTGCTGGTGGAGGCGCCCGGCCGCCTGCTGCCCAAGCTCGGCAATGCGGGTGCCATCTTCCTCGGCCGCTGGAGCTCGGAGGCGATCGGCGACTACTGCGCGGGACCCAATCACGTCCTGCCGACCTCGGGCAGCGCGCGCTTTTCCTCACCCCTCGGGGTCTATGACTTCCAGAAGCGCACCAGCCTGATCGAGGTTTCGCGCGCCGCCGCCGACAGCCTCGGCCGCATCGCCGCGACACTCGCTGATGGTGAAGGTCTCGGCGCGCACGCGCGCGCGGCGCAAATGAGGTTCAGTAAATGACGCCCGACAAGCTGGTGCGTCCGGAAGTGCTGGCGATGTCCGCCTATCACGTGGCGGAACCCGCCGGCATGGTGAAGCTCGACGCGATGGAGAATCCGTATCCCTTGCCCGAGGCGCTGCGGCGCGAACTGGCCGAGGTGCTATCGCGGGTGGCGCTGAACCGCTATCCCGAGCCGAATCCGCGCGCGCTGCGCGAGCTGATCAAGCGCAAGATGCGCGTCCCAGCGGGAATGGAAGTGCTGCTGGGCAACGGCTCGGACGATCTGATCCAGGTCCTGACCCTGGCCCTCGCCCGTCCCGGCGCGGCACTCATGTATCCGGCGCCGACCTTCGTGATGTACAGCATGAACGCCACCTTCTCGCGCATGCGCGCCGTGGCGGTGCCGCTGCGCGAGGATTTTTCCTTCGACGCCGACGCCTTCATCGCGCGCATGCGCGAGGAGCCGCCGGCGCTCGTGTTTCTCGCCTACCCGAACAATCCCACCGGCGTGCTCTACCCGCAGGCGGACGTGCTGCGTGTGCTGGAGGCCGCGCCCGGTGTCGTCGTGCTGGACGAGGCCTACCACGTGTTCGCCGGCAAGACCTTCATGGATCACCTGCCGCGCTTTCGCAACCTGCTGGTGCTGCGCACGGTGTCCAAGCTCGGCCTCGCCGGCATCCGCCTGGGTTATCTCGCCGGCCGGCCGGAATGGATCGACCAGTTGAACAAGGTGCGCCAGGTCTACAACGTGAACGTCCTGACGCAGGCCGCGGCGGGCTTCGCGCTCGAGCACCTTGATGCGCTGGAAGCGCAGGCGGCGCTGATCCGCGCCGAACGCGCGAAGCTCGGACCGGCGCTCGCGGCATTCAAGGGCGTGACGGTATTTCCCTCCGAGGCCAATTTCTTCCTGCTGCGCGTCGCCGACGCCGACCGCAGTTACGAGGCCCTGAAGCGACAGGGCGTGCTGGTGCGCAACCTGCATCCGGGGCTGGCCAACTGCCTGCGCATCACGGTCGGCACGCCGGACGAAAACCGTATACTCCTCAACGCGCTGAAGGAAGCGCTCTGAACATGCGTACTGCCGAAGTCGCCCGCAACACCAAAGAAACCCAGATCCGCGTCAAGCTCGACCTGGACGGTCGCGGCGTCGCCAAGCTCGCCACCGGCCTGCCGTTCCTCGAGCACATGCTCGACCAGGTCGCGCGCCACGGCATGCTCGATCTCGAGATCGACGCCAAGGGTGACTTGCACATCGACGCGCACCACACGGTCGAAGACATCGGCATCACGCTCGGCCAGGCCTGCGCGCGCGCCATCGGCGACAAGGCGGGCGTGCGCCGCTTCGGGCATGCCTACGTGCCCCTCGACGAGGCCTTGTCGCGCGCGGTGATCGACTTCTCCGGCCGCCCCGGGCTCGAGTACCACGTGAAATTCACGCGCGGCCTGATCGGCGAGTTCGACGTCGACCTGGTGCACGAGTTCTTCCAGGGCTTCGTCAATCACGCGCAGGTGACGCTGCACATCGACAACCTGCGCGGCGACAACGCCCACCACCAGTGCGAGACCATGTTCAAGGCCTTCGCGCGCGCGCTGCGCATGGCGGTCGAGCGTGATCCGCGCACGCAGGGCGAGATCCCTTCCACCAAGGGCTCCCTTTAGAGAGAGCTGCGGTGCGCATCGCGGTAGTGGATTACGGCATGGGCAATCTGCGCTCGGTCTCGAAGGCGCTGGAGCACGTCGCGCCGGAGGCGCAGGTGCTGGTCACCGCGGACCCGGCGCTGATCCGCTCGGCCGAGCGGGTCGTGGTGCCCGGCCAGGGCGCGCTGCCGGACTGCATGCGCAGCCTGGCGGCAAGCGGGGCGCGCGAAGCGGTGCTCGAAGCGCTGCGCGACAAGCCCTACCTTGGCCTGTGCCTTGGCCTGCAGATGCTGTTCGAGCATGGCGCGGAGGGCGATACCCGCGGGTTGGGCGTGCTGCAGGGTAACGTGCCGCGTTTCGAGCTCTCCGGACTGAAAATCCCTCACATGGGCTGGAACGAGGTGCTGCAGAAAGGCGCACATGCGCTCTGGGCCGGCATCAGCGACAAGAGCCGCTTCTATTTCGTGCACAGCTACTATCCGGCGCCCTCGGACCGCGCGCTCGCCGCAGCGACCTGCGTCTATGGCGTGCCCTTTACCTGCGCCGTGGCCCGGGATAATATTTTTGCGGTACAGTTCCACCCTGAGAAAAGCCAGTCCGCCGGCCTGCAACTCCTCTCCAACTTCGTGCGCTGGCGTCCCTGATTGCATCGTTCTTGAACTGCATCGAGCACAACAGTGCTCATCATCCCCGCGATTGATCTGAAAGACGGCCGCTGCGTGCGCCTGAAGCAGGGCGACATGAACACGGCCACGGTGTTTTCCGACAACCCGGTCGAGATGGCGCGGCATTGGGCGAAGCAGGGCGCGCGCCGGCTGCACATCGTCGATCTGAACGGCGCGATTGCCGGTCGGCCAAAGAACGAGAAGATGATCCGCGACATGATCGCCGCGGTCGGCGAGCAGGTGCCGATCCAGGTCGGCGGCGGGATCCGCGACCTCGACACGATCGAGAGCTACCTCGACGCCGGCGTCACCTATATCGTGATCGGCACCGCGGCGGTGAAGAATCCGGGTTTTCTCTCCGATGCCTGCTACGCGTTCCCGGGGCACATCATCGCCGGGCTCGACGCCAAGGACGGCAAGGTGGCGGTCGAAGGCTGGTCCAAGCTCACCGGCCATGACGTCGTCGATCTCGCCAAGAAGTACGAGGAATACGGCATCGAGGCGCTGGTCTACACCGACATCGGCCGCGACGGCATGATGAGCGGCATCAATATCGAAGCCACGCTGCGCCTGGCGCAGTCGACCAAGACGCCGATCATCGCTTCCGGCGGTCTGAACAGCGTCGAGGACATCCAGGCGGTGTGCAGCAAGCTGGTGCCCGAAGGCATCATCGGCGCGATTGCCGGCCGCGCGCTCTACGAAGGCAAGCTCGAGCTCAAAAGCGCACAGGCCGCCGCCGACAAGGCATTGGGCAAAACCTGATGGGGCTCGCGAAACGTGTCATACCCTGCTTGGACGTCACCGCCGGCCGGGTGGTGAAGGGCGTCAACTTCGTCGGCCTGCGCGACGCCGGCGACCCGATTGAAATCGCCGCGCGCTACGACGGCGAAGGCGCGGACGAACTGTGCTTCCTGGACATTACCGCGAGCTCGGACGAGCGCGACATCCTGCTGCACGTCATCGAAGCGGTCGCGGCGCGCGTCTTCATTCCGCTGACGGTGGGCGGCGGCGTGCGCAAGGTGGAGGATGTTCGCCGGCTGCTCAATGCCGGCGCCGACAAGGTATCGATCAACACTGCCGCGGTGCAGAATCCGGGCCTGGTGCGCGAAGCTTCCGGCATCGTCGGCAACCAATGCATCGTGGTGGCGATCGACGCCAAGCGTAACGGCGGCGGCTGGGAGGTCTACACCCACGGCGGGCGACGCGCCACGGGAATCGACGTCATCGACTGGGCAAAGCGCATGCAAGGCGCCGGTGCGGGCGAGATCCTGCTCACCAGCATGGACCGCGACGGCACGCGCGACGGCTTCGATCTGGCGCTGACGCGCGCGGTTTCCGAGGCGGTCGGCGTGCCGGTGATTGCTTCGGGCGGCGCCGGCAACCTCGAGCACCTCGCGCAAGGCGTGCTGGAAGGCAAAGCCGATGCGGTGCTCGCGGCGAGCATTTTCCACTTCGGCGAATTCACCGTGCGCGAGGCCAAGGCGCATCTGCGCGGCCGCGGGATAGAGGTGAGAGACTGACGGTCCACGTATGAACGCCTGGCTCGACGAGGTGCCGTGGGACAAGGACGGCCTGATCGCTGCCGTGGCGCAGGACGCCGCCAGCGGCCGCGTGCTGACCGTCGCGTGGATGAACCGCGAGGCGCTCAAGCAGACCGCCGAGAAGGGCGAGGCGGTGTATTGGTCGCGCTCGCGCCGCCGCCTGTGGCGCAAGGGCGAGCAGTCCGGACATGTGCAGAAAGTGCGCGAGCTGCGGCTGGACTGCGATGCCGATACCGTGCTTTTGCAGGTCGAGCAGGTCGGCGGCATCGCCTGCCACACCGGCCACGAGAGCTGCTTCTTTCGCAAACTAGAGAACGGGAGCTGGGTGACGACCGATCCGGTGCTGAAGGATCCGTCGGCCATCTATAAGAAATGAAGCCTGGCCTTTACGAAACCCTGGAACGCATCGCCGCGACTATCAATCAGCGCAAAGCGGGTAATCCGGACAAGTCGTACGTCGCGCAGCTTTTCGCCAAGGGCGAGGACGCGATGCTGAAGAAGATCGGCGAGGAGGCGACCGAAACCGTGCTTGCGGCAAAGAGCGGTGATCGGCTGGCATTGGTGCGCGAGACCGCCGACCTCTGGTTTCACTCGATGATCGTGCTAGCGAGCCACGGCCTCGGCCCGGCCGATGTGCTGGCGGAGATGCACCGCCGCGAGGGTATTTCCGGGCTCGACGAGAAAGCGGCGAGGAAAAAGTGACCGATCCCCGCATGGATCCGAACTGCATTTTTTGCAAGATCGCGCGCGGCCTGATTCCCGCCAACAAGATCTACGACGACGACGAGGTGATGGCGTTCCACGACATCCGGCCGCAGGCGCCGGTGCATTTCCTGCTCGTGCCGAAAGCGCACATCGCTACGCTCTACGACGCGCAGCCCGCGCATCAGGCGGCGCTCGGCAAGATGCTCACGCTCGCTGGCCGGCTCGCGCGCGAAGCCGGGGCCACCGACGGCTTCCGCGCGATAGTCAACAACGGCAGGGTCGGACATCAGGAGGTGTATCATGTCCACATGCATGTTCTCGGCGGGCCGGATCCTCTCGGCCCGATGCTGTCCAGGAGAAACTAGGAGATTTTTATGGGCTCGTTCAGCATTTGGCACTGGCTGATCGTTCTGGTCATCGTGATGCTGATCTTCGGCACGAAGAAGCTGCGCAACATCGGCGCGGATCTCGGCGGTGCCGTGCGCGGTTTCAAGGACGGGATGCGCGAAGGCACCGACAAGCCGGCGGAGACCAGCCCGGCACCCCAGGTTACCGGCAAGACCGTCGAGGGCGAAGTGCGCGGCAAGACCGAGCACAAGGCCTGAGCGCTTACTCCGGTCCCACCAAGGCGCCCCCGCGGCGCCTTTTTAGTCTCTAGCGATGTTCGACATTGGATTTTCCGAGCTCTTGGTGATCGGCGTCGTGGCGCTGATCGTCATCGGGCCGCAGAAACTGCCGCGCGTGGCGCGCACCGTCGGGCATCTCCTCGGCCGGATGCAGCGCTATGTGTCCGACGTCAAGGCCGACATCAACCGCGAGATCGAGCTCGAAGAGCTGCGCAAGATGCGCGACTCGATGGAGAAGGCGGCAAGCGAGATGCACACGGCGGTCGATAGCGAACTCACCAAGACCGCCGACGAGCTCAACAAGGCGGTCGAGGGAGAGAAAAAGCCGGAGCCCGTAGCCGAGAAGCCGGCCCAAGAGCAAAAATCCGCGTGAGCGACCAGGAAAGCTTCATCTCGCACCTCATCGAGCTGCGCGAGCGGCTGATGAAGGCGGTGGGCGCGGTGCTGCTGCTGTTCATCGCGCTTTTCATCTGGCCGGGTTCCGGATACATCTACGATCTCCTGGCGGCACCGCTGATGAGCGCGTTGCCCGAAGGCGCGAAGATGATCGCCACCGGCGTGATCACGCCTTTCATGGTGCCGGTGAAAGTCACCGCGCTGGCCGCCTTTCTCATCGCGCTGCCCTTTGTGCTGTATCAGGCGTGGGCCTTCGTCGCGCCGGGACTCTACGAGCACGAAAGGAAGCTCGCCCTGCCGCTCGTGGTGGCGAGCACCGCGCTGTTCCTCTCCGGCGTCGGGTTCTGCTACTTCTTCGTGTTCCAGAAGGTGTTCGCCTTCATCCACGGCTTTGCGCCGAAGTCGATCACGCCGGCGCCCGACATCGAGGCGTATTTCAGTTTCGTGATCACCATGTTCCTCGCCTTCGGCGTCACATTCGAGATCCCGATCGTGGTGATCGTGCTGGTGCGCATGGGCGTGGTGACCATCCAGCAGCTGAAGGATGCGCGGCCGTACGTGATCGTGGGCGCCTTCGTGGTCGCCGCGGTAGTGACGCCGCCGGACGTGTTGTCCCAGTTCATGCTGGCGGTGCCGATGTGCGTGCTCTACGAGGCGGGCCTTTTCTTCTCGCGTTTCATTTCGGCGCGCCGCGAGACGGGCAGCACCGAGCCGGCCGAGACGCGCTAGTCGTTGCCCGCACCTGCGGTTGCGTGGCACCATCGGCTCGCGGAACAACCTGGGGGGACCACATGAGTAACCGATTCGCCTGCTTCGCGCTGGCACTGGCGCTCTTTGCGCCGGCCGCCTTCGCGCAGCCGCTGCTCATCACCGAAAAGAAGTTCTTCACGCTGCCGCAGTACACGACGCAGGGCGGAAAGCAGATCAAGAACGTGCGCGTGGGCTACGAGACCTACGGCAAGCTCAACGCCGCCGGCACCAACGTCGTGTTCGTCGCGCACTTTTTCTCCGGGACATCGCACGCCGCCGGCCGCTATAAAGCCGACGAAAAGACGGCCGGGTATTGGGACGCGATCATCGGCCCCGGAAAGGCGATCGATACCGACAAGTATTTCGTGGTGAGCGCCGATACGCTGGTCAATCTGAACGTAAAGAGCCCAACGGTGGGCACCAGCGGGCCAGCCACCACTAACCCGGACACCGGCAAGCCCTATGGCGCGAGCTTCCCGGTAGTCTCCATCGCCGACTTCGTGCGCGTCCACAAAGCGCTGCTCGATTCTCTCGGCGTCAAGAAGCTCGCGGCGGCCGCCGGTGCTTCGATGGGATCGCTTCAGGCAATGCAGTGGGCCGCCGAATATCCGGATTTCGTAGAGCGCGTGATCCACGTCATCGGCCCCGGCCTCGACGTCCATCCGTACGTGATCGAATTCGCCAACGTATGGGCCAGCCCGATCAGGCTCGATCCCAACTGGAAAGGCGGCGACTATTACGGTGGCGCCGAGCCGACCGAAGGACTTGCCCAGGCCTTGACCCTGGTCAGTTTCACCACTGTGCACTTCTCGTGGGCAGAGAAAGTGCATGGATATAAATGGGCGGCTGAAGGTAAGAATCCCGGCGACGCGATGGGCAATCTGTTCGCCATCGAAGACTCGCTGCAGAAGTCGGGTCAGGCCAGGGCTGCAGCCTCGGACGCGGGTCACTTCGTATGGCTGGTAAAGGCCAACCAGCTCTACAACCTGGAGAAGGAACAGGCGCGGATCAAGGCGAAAGTGCTCTTCCTGCCAGCGAAGACTGATCTTCTATTTCCGCCGGAGCTTTCGCGGCGCTCGGCGGACAAGTTGCGCGCGCAGGGTAATCAGGTGGAGTTCTACGAGATCGACGGCACGAGCGGACATCTGGACGGCCTTTTTTCGATCGGCAAAGTCGCCGACCGGATCGGCGCGTTCATGCAGAAGTAAGCGCGCTATTCAGCGCGCGCTTGGGGCTTGGGACGCCGCCCGACGGTGATGTTGGCGTCGACGCTCTGGCCCTGGCGCTTGAGCCTGACCTTCGCTCCTTGGCCCGGCGCCAGCGCGGCGATCAGGTTCACGCTCTGGCCCTGGCGCTTGAGCCTGACCTTCGCTGCTTGGCCCGGCGCCAGCGCGGCGATCAGGTTCAGCATGCCGGCGGGGTCGGCGACCGGCTTGCCCTGGACCTCGAGCAGCACGTCGCCCGGCTTGACGCCCGCCTTGTCGGCCGGTCCGCCGCGCAGCACCCCCGCGATCAGCGCGCCGCGTGTGCTTTCGAGCTTGAACGATTCGGCAACCGGCGGCGTGATCTCCTGCACTTCGACGCCGATCCAGCCGCGCGTCACGCTGCCGCTCTTCACGATCTGGTCGAGCACCATCTTGGCGGTCGATACCGGAATGGCGAAACCGATGCCCATCGAGCCGCCCGAGCGCGAGAAGATCGCGGTATTGATGCCGACCAGATTGCCGGCGGCATCGATCAGCGCGCCGCCGGAATTGCCCGGGTTGATGGCGGCATCGGTCTGGATGAAGTTCTCGAAGGTGTTGATGCCCAGGCCGGTGCGCCCGAGCGCCGAGACGATGCCGCTGGTGACCGTCTGCCCGACGCCAAAGGGATTGCCGATGGCGAGCACCACGTCGCCGACGCGCAAGGCTTCCGAAGAGCCGAAGCTGATCGCCGGCAGACTCTCCGAACCCACCCGCAGCACGGCGAGGTCGGTCTCCGGGTCGTTGCCTACGACCTTCGCGAGCAGTCGCTTGCCATCGGCGAGCGCGACTTCGATCTCGTCGGCCGCTTCCACCACATGATGGTTGGTGAGCACGTAGCCGCTGGTGCTGACGATCACACCGGAGCCGAGGCTCGAGGCGCGCTGCGCTTCGTCGGGCAGTTGATCGCCGAAGAAGCGCCGGAAGATCGGATCGTTGAGCAGCGGATGACGTTGCGCGCGCACTTCCTTGGAAGTGAAGATGTTCACTACGGAAGGCGTCGCGCGCTGCACCGCATCGCTATACGAGCCCGCGCGCGTAAGCGTCGACGCTGACGGCGCCGCGTTTTGCACCAAGGCAGCCGTGGACGTGCCGCGCGCCGGCAGCCATTCCGGGCGGAATGTCGAGACGACGAACAGTGCAGCGACGGCAATCGTCGCGGCCTGCGCAAAGATGAGCCAAAGACGCAGCATGGGAAGGGCGCCTAGTATACAAAAATCCCCTTGAAAACTAAGCGCTTACAAGCGAAATCGTGGACAAGGGCGAAGCGCGCCGCTACAATCGCGAGCTTTTGCGCCCTCTCACAAGAACTCCATCTTCATGAACGACAACGAAAAACCAGACCCGAAGGTCAACTCAGCGCGGCGCAACCTGGTGGTCGCCACCTCTGCCGTGGGGGCCGCCGCCGGCCTTGGTGCGGCAGTTCCGTTCGTCGTCAGCATGTGGCCTTCCGAGCGTGCGCGCGCGGCCGGCGCTCCGGTGCAAGTCGATCTGTCGCGCGTCGCACCCGGCGAGCTCGCGGTGATCGAATGGCGCGGCAAACCGGTCTGGGTGCTGCGGCGCACGCCGGAGATGCTCGCTTCGCTGAAGGCAGCGGAGCCCCGCCTCTCGGATCCCGCGTCGAAGGCTTCCGAGCAGCCGAAGTACGCGCAGAACGAGTACCGCTCGGCCAAGCCGGACATCATGGTGATGGAAGGGGTGTGCACGCATCTCGGCTGCTCGCCGCAGCTGAAGAGCATGGAAGCCAAGGCCGAGATGGGCGCCGACTGGCCCGGCGGCTTCTATTGTCCGTGCCACGGCTCCAAGTTCGACTATGCAGGCCGCGTCTTCCGCGGCGCGCCCGCGCCGACCAATCTGCGAGTGCCGCCCTATACGTTCACCACCGAGACCGCGATGGTCATCGGTGAAGACGAAAAAACCAAGGGAGCGTAGGCATGGTCGCACGCCTGTGGCACTGGTTCGACTCGCGCATGCCCACGGTGGCTTCGGAATGGCGCAAGCACGCCTCCGAGTACTACGCGCCGAAGAACTTCAACTTCTGGTATTTCTTCGGCTCGCTCGCGCTGTTGGTGCTGGTGATCCAGATCGTTTCGGGAATTTTCCTGACGATGAACTATAAGCCGGATGCGACTCTCGCCTTCGGCTCGGTCGAGTACATCATGCGCGATGTGCCGGGCGGCTGGATCCTGCGCTACATCCACTCGACCGGCGCCTCGGCGTTCTTCATCGTCGTCTACCTGCACATGTTCCGTGCGCTGCTCTACGGCTCGCACAAGGAGCCGCGCGAGCTGGTGTGGATCTTCGGCGTGCTGATCTATCTCACGCTGATGGGCGAGGCCTTCTTCGGCTATCTGCTGCCCTGGGGACAGATGTCGTACTGGGGCGCGCAGGTGATCGTGAATCTGTTCGGCACGGTGCCCTTCATCGGCCCGGATCTCGCGCTCTGGATCCGCGGCGACTACGTGGTCTCGGATGCGACGCTCAACCGCTTCTTCGCGCTGCACGTGATCGCCTTCCCGCTGGTGCTGCTCGGATTGGTGACGGCGCACCTGCTGGCGCTGCACGACGTCGGCTCGAACAACCCCGACGGAGTGGACGCCAAGAAGCTGAAAGGGCCCGATGGCCATTACCTGGACGCGATTCCCTTTCATCCCTACTACACGGTGAAGGACCTGGTCGGCGCGGTGGTGTTTCTCATGATCTTCTGCTTCGTCATGTTCTTCACCCCGGAGGTGGGCGGCTACTTCCTCGAGAACAACAACTTCATACCGGCCGACCCGCTGAAGACGCCGCAACACATCGCGCCGGTCTGGTACTTCACGCCGTACTACTCGATCCTGCGCGCGGTGCCGCCGCTGTTCCACTCGCAGTTCCCGGGCGTGATGGCGATGGGCATCGCGACGATGATTCTGTTCTTCCTGCCGTGGCTCGACCGCAGTCCGGTGAAGTCGATCCGCTACCGCGGCAGCCTGTACAAGGCGTGGCTCGCGCTGTTCATCGTCGTGTTCCTGGTGCTGGGTTATCTGGGCACCGAGCCGACCACGGTGTGGGGCCAGTTCGGCTTCGACGCGTTCTTCCTCGACACCAAGGACGTCGCCACCTGGGTGGCGCGCGTGTGCACGGTGATCTACTTCCTGTTTTTCTTCCTGATGCCCTGGTACACGGCGCGCGACAAGCTGCGGCCGGTGCCCGAGCGCGTCAGCTTCCATTGAGCCGGCGATGAAGACAATCCTCGCGACTCTGCTCTTCCTCATGCCCGCGCTGGCGCCCGCCGCCGAGGGCTACCGGCTCGACCGCTCGCCGAACGATCCACGCGACCTGGTGAGCCTGCAGTCGGGCGCGCGCACTTACATGAACTACTGCCTCGGCTGCCACGGCCTGCAGTTCATGCGCTACGAGGGCCTGAAGGAGATCGGCCTCAACGAGCAGCAGATCCGCGACAACCTGATGTTCACCGCCGACAAGATCGGTGAGCCGATCAAGATCGCGTTCAACCCGAAGGAGGCGAAGGCCTGGTTCGGCGTGGCGCCGCCCGATCTCTCGGTGGTATCGCGCTCGCGGGGCGCCGACTGGCTGTATACGTATCTGCGCACCTTCTACCGCGACCCGAAGACCGCCACCGGCTGGAACAACCTCGTGTTCCCGAACGTCGGCATGCCGCATGCGCTCTGGCAGCTGCAGGGCCAGCGCGGCCTCGAGATCGTCTCGCACAAGGAAGGCAGCCACGCCAGGGTGGAGTACAAGTGGTCCGAGGTCGCGAAGGGCAGCCAGACCGCGGCCGAATATGACGCCACGGTGCGCGATCTCGTCAACTTCCTCGTCTACGTTGGCGAGCCCTCGGGCGTTTATCGCCGGCCGATCGGCATCATCGTGCTGTTCGTGCTCGGCGTGCTGTTCGTGTTTGCGTATTTGCTGAAGAGGGAATACTGGAAAGACGTGAAGTAAGCGAGGGCGCGCCGCGCCCTGTTCCGGAGCCGCAATAAGCCATGATGCAACTTTATTCGGGCACTACGTGCCCATTCAGCCACCGCTGTCGTTTCGTGCTCTACGAAAAGGGCATGGACTTCCAGGTGATCGACGTCGACCTCTACAACAAGCCCGAGGACATCGCGGTGATGAATCCGTACAACCGCCTGCCGGTGCTGGTCGAGCGCGACTTGATTCTCTATGAGTCGAACATCATCAACGAGTACATCGACGAGCGCTTCCCGCATCCGCAGCTGATGCCGGCCGACCCGGTGATGCGCGCGCGGGCGCGCCTGATGCTCTTCAACATGGAGGTGGAGCTGTTCTCGCAGATCGAGGCGCTCGAGTCGGGCAAGGAGAAGCAAGTCGAGCGCGCGCGCCAGCACGTCACCGACCGGCTGATCGAGCTCGCGCCGGTGTTCACCAAGACCAAGCACATGCTGGGCGACGACTTCACCATGCTCGACGTGGCGATCGCGCCGCTCCTGTGGCGGCTCGACCATTACGGCATCAAGCTCGGCAAGACCGCGGCGCCGCTCATGAAGTACGCCGAGCGCATCTTCTCGCGCCCGGCATTCATCGAGGCCCTGACGCCGTCGGAAAAGGTGATGCGCAAGTAGTTGCAATGAAGGAAATACCCACCAAGCCCTACGTGCTGCGTGCGCTCTTCGAATGGTGCGTGGACAACGGCTACACGCCGCACCTCGCGGTGAAGGTCGATTCGCGCACGCAGGTGCCGCCGGAGTATGTGAAGGGTGGTGAGATCACCCTGAACATCAGCCCGAACGCGGTGCACAAGCTGCAGATGGGCAACGAGCTGATTGAATTCTCGGCGCGCTTCGGCGGCGTCGCACGCCAGATCTCGGTGCCCATCACCAACGTGTATGCGCTCTATGCGCGCGAGACCGGCCACGGCATGACCTTCGATGTCGAGGGCGCGAAGCCCGCCGTGCAGATCAAGGGCGAGACCGAGTCGGTCTCGGTGGCCTCCAAGCCGCCCGTCGCGCTCCCCGCGCCGACCACACCCGAGCCGCCGAAGAAGCCCTCCGGCGGCGGCAAGCCGACGCTGCGCCGCATCAAGTAGATAATCGACCTGAGCCGGCTTAGCTCAGTTGGTAGAGCAGCGGTTTTGTAAACCGTTGGTCGCGGGTTCGATTCCTGCAGCCGGCACCATCACCGCCTGTGTCAAGGCACGAACGGAGCCCTCTCATACTTCCTCACAACAGCCAAATCGAAAGGTCCCGGCAGCGGTTCGGTTAAAGTTTTTCAGGCCCGTATCCAACGCGCCGGCCTTGTCGGATAGTAGGCCTGAGATGGCCGACGTCATCTACCGCCGTACCCCTGCCGGCACGAGCGCCTGGGACGAAGGCGCGCCGCTGCCCCCGCCGCTGCGCGTCCTGCTCGGTCTGATCGACCACGACATCCACTCGAAGATGCTGCCCGGGCTGCTGCGCCAGTACACGGAAGGGGCGGTCGCCGGCTGGGCCTCGCAGCTGCAGAAGCTCGGGCTGATCGAAGTGCTGCCGGTGCTGCAGGAGCACGATCTGGATTTCACCGGCAGCCTGCGTCTGGCGTAAAACAAAAAGCCCGCCGAAGCGGGCTCTTTTTTTGGTGCCGAAGAAAGCGTTATAGCGGCTTGATATTCGCTGCCTGCAGGCCCTTCGGGCCCTTCTTCACTTCGAACTCGACCTTCTGGCCTTCCTTCAGCGTCTTGAAGCCGCTCATCTGGATCGCGGTGTGATGCGCGAACAGATCTTCGCCGCCCTCAGTCGGGGTGATGAAGCCGAAGCCCTTGGAATCGTTGAACCACTTAACAGTACCGGTTGCCATTTAATCTACTTCCCTAAAGATGCCGCGACGGATTCCGGGCGCGACGAAGCCGGGCATGACGATCAAGGAAGTGATTTGACTGCCACTGCGGACCGCTGAGCGAACGACGTTGAACGCGACGGGTACGGGGTGCAAATGCGCTGCCTTTGAATCACTGCGGACCGCAGTATAGCACCGGGAAATCGTGCCAAGTCGGGGCGCCGACAGGCCTACCGACAGACGGCGGGACTACCATTCGGCCATGACCGACCTCGCCGACATCGTCACTTCCGCCTTCTGGCGCGTGAACCCGCCGGACGCGGACCCGCTGGAGACCCGGGAATGGCTCGACGCCTTTGACGCCCTTGTTGCATCCGAGGGACGCGAGCGCGCGACGTTCCTCTTGCGCAAGCTCATGGACCATGCGCGCGCGCGCCGCGTGCCGCTGCCGCCGGTACTCAACACGCCCTACAAGAACTCCGTCACGCTCGCCGAGCAGCCGCAGTTTCCCGGGAACCTGGAACTGGAGAGCCGCATTTCGGCGATCGTGCGCTGGAACGCGTTGGCGATGGTGGTGCGCGCGAATCGCGCGCATGCCGAGCTCGGCGGCCATATCGCGAGCTACGCCTCCGCCGCAGACCTGTTCGAAGTCGGCTTCAACCATTTCTTCCGCGGCGGAAACGCCGGCGATCTGGTCTACTTCCAGCCGCATTCGGCGCCGGGCGTGTACGCGCGTGCCTTCCTCGAGGGGCGCCTGCCCGAAGAGCGGCTCGCGCATTACCGGCAGGAGACCGGCGGCAAGGGCTTGAGCTCCTATTGCCATCCGTATCTGATGCCGGAGTTCTGGCAGTTCCCGACCGGCTCGATGGGCCTCGGGCCGCTCAACGCCATCTACCAGGCGCGCTTCATGCGCTATCTCGAGGACCGCGGCATCCTGAAGACCGAAGGGCGCAAAGTCTGGGCGTTCGTCGGCGATGGCGAGATGGACGAGCCCGAATCGCTGGCCGGCCTGTCGCTCGCCGCGCGCGACGGGCTCGACAACCTGATCTTCGTGGTGAACTGCAACCTGCAACGGCTCGACGGCCCGGTGCGCGGCAACGGCTCGATCGTGCAGGAGCTGGAAGGCCTGTTCGCCGGCGCCGGCTGGAACGTGCTCAAGCTCCTCTGGGGCGCGGACTGGGATGCGCTGTTTGCGCGCGATGTCGACGGCGTGCTGCTCAAGCGCCTGCACGAGACGGTCGACGGCGAGTTCCAGATGTACGCAGCGACCGACGGGCGCTTCAACCGCGAGCACTTCTTCAACAAGTACCCGGAGCTCACCGAGCTGATCTCCGACATGAGCGACGCGGACATCGACCACCTGCGCCGCGGCGGCCACGACCCGGTGAAGGTCTACGCCGCGTATCGCGCTGCGCTCGAGCACAAGGGCCAGCCCACCGTGATCCTCGCGCAGACCAAAAAGGGCTACGGCATGGGGCACTGGGGCCAGGGCAAGATGGGCACGCACCAGCAGAAGAAGCTCGACGACGACGCGCTGCGCGAATTCCGCGACCGCTTCTCGGTGCCGCTTTCGGACGAGGACGTGGCGCAGCTGCGCTTCCTGCATCCGGGGCCCGAGAGCGCCGAGCTCAGATACCTGCACGCGCGCCGCCAGTCGCTCGGCGGCTACCTGCCGCTGCGCAGTGTGGCCGCGCAAACATTCGCGGTGCCTGCATTGACCTCGAGCGAGCGCAGCCAGTCCACCACCATGGCCTTCGTGCAGCTGCTTGCCCAGCTGATGAAGGACGAGGCGCTCGGCAAGCGCGTGGTGCCGATCGTCGCCGACGAGGCACGCACCTTCGGCATGCAGACCTTGTTCCGCCAGTTCGGCATCTACTCTTCCGTCGGGCAGCTCTACAACCCGGAGGACCAGGACGAGCTGCTGTATTACCGCGAGGCGAAGGACGGCCAGATCCTCGAGGAGGGGATCACCGAGGCCGGCGCGCTCTCGTCCTGGCTCGCGGCGGCCACGTCGTATTCATCGCACGGCACGCCGATGCTACCGTTCTACATCTACTACTCGATGTTCGGCTTCCAGCGCGTCGGTGACCTGATCTGGGCGGCAGCCGATTCGCGCGCGCGCGGTTTCCTGATCGGCGGCACCGCGGGACGCACCACCCTCGCCGGCGAAGGACTGCAGCACCAGGATGGCTCTTCGCATCTCGCGGCGAGCACGATTCCCAATTGCCGCGCTTACGACCCCTGCTTCGGCTACGAGCTCGCCGCCATCATCGAGGACGGCGCGCGCAGCATGCTCGAGCGGCAGGACGATGTGTTCTATTACGTCACCGTTGCGAACGAAAACTATCCGCAGCCGGTCGCGCCGGCGGGAGTGGGCGAAGGCATCCTGCGCGGCATGTACCGGCTGCGCGAGGGCGCACAGCTGCAGCTCCTCGGCTCCGGGCCGATCCTGCGCGAGGTCATTGCCGCCGCCGAGCTGCTGGAGAAGGACTGGAAAATCTCAAGCAGCGTGTGGAGCGTGACCTCGTTCACCGAGCTGCGCCGCGACGGCATGCAGGCCGAGCGCGCGCGGCGCTTCGGCGGCAAGGCGACGAGCTGGGTGGAGCAGTGTCTTGGCGCTACCAAGGGCCCGGTCATCGCTGCCAGCGACTACGTGCGGGCGGTGGCGGATCTCATCCGGCCGTACGTGCCTGGCAAATATGTGGCGCTCGGCACGGATGGCTTCGGCCGCAGCGACACGCGCGCCGCGCTGCGCGCCTTCTTCGAAGTCGACGCGAAGCACGTCTGTATCGCCGCACTTGCGGCGCTCGATGCGAAGCTAGCCGCCCGAGCCCTGGACCGGTATGGGATCGATTCCGTGCTGCGGCCCCCCTGGGAGCGGTAGGGGGCCGGCATCCGGGTGCGGCGCCGGGCGCGGCGCGCTGCGCAGCAGCTCGGCATCGCGCTCGCGCGCCTGCGCGCCACGTTGGTCGAGCCGCGGCGCAACCGCCGAGCGGTCTTGGCGCTGGTGCAGATCGCGCAGCTCGGGCCGCGAGAACTCGGCCGATTGGCGATCGCGCTCGATCAGCATGCGCTGGATTTCCTGCTGCTGCGCGCTTGCCGCGAGCGGCGCCAGCATGAGGACGGCAGCGCAAAGCTTCATTCGACCTGCGCCTGCAGGCGGGCGCGAATCGTGGCGGCGAAGTCGAGCACTTCCTGCGCCAGCGCAACGCGATCGTCGATCGAGCGCATGATCGTCGGCAGCGCCACGACGTCCATGCCGAGCGAGCGCACGCTGTCGATCAGGCCGAGGTCTTCGCTGTCGAGCACGAAGCCGTCGATGATGCGCAGATATTCGCCGGCCACCGAGCGCGCGGAAAGCTCGCGCCCGAGCTCGCGCATCATCTTCGCCGCCGAGCCCTTGAGGGCACGCCCGCCGACGATCGGCGTCACCGCGATGACCGGCGCCCGGCGCTTGCGCAGGAGCGCCTTCATGCCGTCGATTTCGAGGATCGGCCGGATGACGTGGTACGGGTTGGCCGGGCAGATCACCACGGCCTCGAGGTCCGGCGCATGCAGCGCATTGATCACTTCGTCGCTGATGCGCGCGCTGTCCGCGCCGGCGTACTGGAAGCCGCGCACCGCGGGCTCGCAGCCAAGCTGCGTGAAGTAATCCTGGAAGGTGATCGCGCCGTCGTCGGTGAGCACATTGGTGCGCACGCGGTCGTCGGTCATCGGCAGCACGCGCGCGCCGATCCGAAGGTTGCGGCAGAAGTCGAGCGTGATCTCGGTGGGGCGGCGATCGTTCGCCAGGCCTTCGGCACGCAGGAGCGGCGCGGCCAGCGAGCGGTCGCCGTAGATCGGCCGGTCGGGGCCGCCGAGCGACCTGAGCATCGCGTGCACCGCATGCGTCTCGCCTTCGGGCTCCCAGCCGGCGCTCGGCGACGCGATGCCGGCCAGCGTGTAGAGCATGGTGTCGATGTCCGGCGAAAAGGCGAGGCCGAGATGCTCGTAGTCGTCGCCAGTGTTGACGACCACCGTGAGCGCTTCGCCGCGCAGCCGATAAAAGCCGTCGGCAAGCTTCGCTCCGCCGACCTGACCTGCAAGCGCCACTACGCTACCCATGCGGTGATTCTAGTCGAGCGCTGAGCGCGAGGCATTCGCTGCGCAGCGTGCGCCGCTCCTCGGCGCCGATGCCGCGCGGGTCGAAGCGATAGCGCTCGTGCAAGGCTTTCGCGCGCGCCAGCGCCTCGTGCAGCGATCGATCGATCGCCGGCGCGATGCGCGCCAGCCAGGTCGCGAGCGATTCGTGCGGCGCCCGGGCGCCAGCGCGCGCGGCCAGGCGCGCCTCGAGCGCGTAGAACTCGGAATCCTCGCCTGTGAGCTGGCGTCGCATCGCGACGACGGCAGCCTGCCGCGCGGCGCGCTTGCCGCGGAACAGGCGCCATACGAACAGTGCGATCAGGGCCGCGA
>Ga0209131_1000603_pt1 | contig 25584 bp, 22 predicted proteins | sample GraSoi_2013_40cm_FD_185826 | JGI IMG/M metagenome (GOLD analysis project Ga0209131, IMG submission 185826) | Grasslands soil microbial communities from the Angelo Coastal Reserve, California, USA - Sample 9_17_2013_40cm (SPAdes) (version 2) | ecosystem: Environmental > Terrestrial > Soil >... | reverse complement strand
CGCGCCGGGCCAGTCCAGCACCTCCCGCATCGGCTGGAGCGGTTACTCCCCTGGTGCCCCCGGTGCCCCCGGCGCCCCCGGTGCCTGCCTGGCCGCGACCCGGTTGCTCGCCCGCCGCTGTTCGTCCTGATCGCCGGAGCTTGCTGCGGCTTCCTCGGCCGGCGCTTCCTGGCCCCCGGTCGGTATGGGCGCCTGTTCGGCCGCGGGACCGATCTGTTCCACGGTGACCGTGCTGATCCTGTTGCGCCGCCCCGCAAGGCTCTCCGCAGTCAGGCGCAGTCCCGCCACGGTCGCTGTCGAGCCGGCGATCGGCACGCGCCCGAGCCGCTGGGCCAGCAGCCCGCCGACGGTCTCCACGTCCTCGGCCTCGATCCTGACATCGAAAAGCTCCGCCAGTTCATCCACCGAAAGCCGGGCGGTTACCCGAGCATGGCCGTCACCCAGCCACTCGACCGGCGGCCGCTCCTGGTCATACTCATCGGCGATTTCGCCGACGATCTCCTCGAGAATGTCCTCGATCGTCACCAGGCCCGCCGTCCCGCCGTACTCATCGATGACGATCGCCACGTGAGTCTGCATGGCCTGCATCTCCCTGAGCAGATCGTCGACCGGCTTGCTGTCAGGGACGAAGGTGGCAGGCCGCATGATCGAGTCCACCCGCTCAGAGTCCAGGCCGTCGGAGCCCTCGTAGGTGCGGGTCACGATGTCCTTCAGATAGGCGATGCCGATCACATCGTCCAGGTTCTCGCCCACCACGGGAATCCGCGAGAATCCGCTGCGCAACGCCAGCGACAGCGCCTGCCGGAGCGTCTTGCCGCTCTCAACGAAGATCATGTCGGTGCGCGGCACCATGACCTCGCGCACGATCGTGTCGCCGAGCTCAAAGACCGAGTGGATCATGGCGCGCTCACCCGGCTCGATCACGCGGCGGCGCTCGAGCAGATCGACTAGGCCGCGCAGGTCTTCCTCCTCGCCTGACGGCCCGGACTCATGCCTGCTGCCCCGGCCTAGCACCCGCCCGATCGCTAGCAGCAACCCAGGAATCGGCCCCATCAGGCGGACGATCGGCTGCATCACGGACGCGGCCGTGGCCGCCACGCTCGTCGCGTACTCCCGGCCCAGGGTGCGCGGCACGATCCCGGCGACCACGTAGATCACGCCGGTCATGACGCCGCCTGTGATCAGAAACGCACGCCAGGCCGGACCCGCCCAGTGCAGCAGCACGGCTGCAACGAGCAACGTCGCGCCGATCTCGGCAATGACCCTGGCGAGCAGCAGCACGGCGATGTACTTCGGGACCTCGGCGAGCACGGCCTGCAGCGGCGCCGGAGTCTGGTTGCCCGACGTGGCGAGTTCCTTCGCTCCGGCGCGTGAGACCCTCAGCAGCGCCGTATCGGCGCTCGCGCACAACCCGGCGAACAGCGCGAGCGCAGCCGCTGCGAGGATCAGCCAGCCCATAGCGTGTCTATCCTGGCGCGCCGGGAGCCCCGGGCGACCCGGGAGCCCCGGGCGACCCGGGAGCCCCGGGCGACCCGGGAGCCCCGGGCGACCGGGGCACTCGGGGCGCGCCCCGGTCTTCGGGCGGACTGCCGTTAGCGGTTCGGGCGGCAGCGCTGCCGTCCCCGCCGCGCTCGGCCCGCCAGGACGCCAGCAGCCTGTCCTGCAGGCCGAACATGGCAGCATGCTCCTTGGCGTCGGCATGGTCATACCCGAGCAGGTGCAGGATGCCGTGGGTGGCGAGCAGGTCGATTTCGTCTGCAACGGCATGCTTGGCCCGCCGGGCAGCCGTGGCGGCAATCTGCGGGCAGATCACTACATCCCCTAGCAAGCCGGGAATGTCCGACGTATCTGTGTCGCCGTGGTCGGCGTGAGCTCCGCCCGGCTGCGGCGGCCTTAGCTCGTCCATCGGGAAGGCGAGCACGTCCGTAGGACCTTCCTCGCCCATCCACCGGACGTGCAGCTCGGTCATGGCTGGCTCGTCCACCAGCAGCAAAGACAGCTCAGCCAGCGGATGCACGCGCATCTCATCGAGCACGTGCCTGGCCAAGCTGGCCAGCGCGGCCTCATCGACATTCACCCCGGACTCGTTGGCGATCTCGATGCTCACGCCAGCTCCTGGGTTTGGTTCGCCATGCTCACAGGTATTCCCGTGATCGCGATCACCGGTTCCTGCTGGCGTCTCGCCGCGCCCGGCTGGCCGGCAGGCGGCCAGCCTCAGCCGCGGCCCGCGCCGCGTCGTATCGCGCATAGGCGTCGACGATGTCGGCCACCAGCCGGTGCCTGACGACGTCGTGCGCCGTGAGCTTGCAGAAGTACACGTCCGGCAGACCGTCGAGCACGTCCTGGACCATGCGCAGGCCACTGACCTGCCCGGCTGGCAGGTCGACCTGGGTCACGTCACCGGTCACGACGATCCTGCTGCCGAACCCGAGCCTGGTGAGGAACATCTTCATCTGCTCGGCCGAGGTGTTCTGCGCCTCGTCAAGGATGATGAACGAGTCATTCAGCGACCGCCCGCGCATGTAGGCCAGCGGCGCGATCTCGATCGTGCCCGCGGCGAGCAGCCTCGGAATCGAGTCGGGATCGATCATGTCATGCAGCGCGTCATAGAGCGGCCGCAGGTACGGGTCGATCTTCTCGTACAAGGTGCCAGGCAGGAACCCGAGCCGCTCCCCTGCCTCGACGGCCGGCCTGGTCAGGATGATCCTGTTGACCTCCTTGGCCTGCAGCGCCTTGACCGCCTTGGCCATCGCCAGGTACGTCTTCCCGGTGCCGGCAGGCCCGATAGAGAACACGATCGTGTGCTTGTCGATGGCGTCGACATATCGCTTCTGGTTGAGCGTCTTGGGCCGGATGGTCCGGCCGCGAGTCGAGAGGATGTCCAGGGTCAGCACGTCCGCCGGACGAGCTCCCGGCTTACGGCGGAGCATCGCGACGCTGCGTTCCACTACCTCTGTCGTGACCTCGGTGCCGCTCGCGATCAGGGTGGTCAGCTCCTCGAAGAGCTCGCCAATGACCGCTGCCTCGCTTGCCGACCCGGTCACGGTGATCTCATTGCCGCGCACGTGAATGTCGGAATCGAATTCGTCCTCGATCACGGTAAGCAGTTCGTCACGCGATCCCAGCAGGCTGACCATCGAGTGTGGCTCGGGAATCACGATCCGCAGCGACGTCGCGCCGCCACGCTGCTGCTCGGCTGGTCCGGTCTCAGTTGGATTCTTCTTCAATACCCCCGCCTCATCGTGGTTTTCCTCATCCCGGCGGCCACGCCATCGGCCGCCCGCCGAGTACGTGTGCGTGCGCGTGGTCCACCGTCTGCCCGGCGTTACTGCCGGTATTAAACACAACGCGATAACCCGTCTCGGCAATACCATCGGCGAGCGCGACCTCGTGAGCCTGCCCGGCCAGCTCCGCCAGCAGCCTGGCATCCGCCGCCGCTAGGTCCGCTAGGTCGCGATAGTGACGCTTGGGAATTATCAGCACGTGAATGGGCGCCTGCGGATTGATGTCACGGAATGCAAGCGTGCGCTCAGTTTCGAGCACGCGCGTGGCCGGCACCTCACCGGACGCGATTCTGCAGAACAAGCAATCGGGCACGGGCCGATCCTAACGTGTGGCGTGCTCAGCAGGCTCCCGACATATATGGTTGCAACACTGCTAACCTCCAGCGCGTCGCGAGCCGGACCCGGCCCCCGCCGAGCCACGACGCCCTGAGTACGCGGAAATGCGGGCGACCCGGACCCTGCTGCCCGAGCAACAACTGAGTTGGCGGTCCAGGGCCGTTCGAAGCCCCTGGACCCGGAAAGCGTGTTCCCGCCGCGGTGCGGCTGGGTTCATTCAGGCGGATGTTGGAGCGTGGGATTCGTGAGGCTATGCAGTGCCCGAGGGTCCCGCGCTACATCTTGTGATGACACCACGTGAACCTAGCGGCATGGCCGCGCGTCAAGACAAGGTGACCGAAACCCTGGTGGCGGCCACGGTGCTGGGGCGGGTCACGGCAGAGCCGCAGCTCGACGGATCTGCCAGCAACGGAAGCCATGCAACGGACACGGCGCTGGCGGCCATAACCGAGATCTATGGCGCGCACTACCGGTCCCTCGTACGGCTGGCCACGTTGCTTGTTCATGACATCGCGACCGCGGAGGAAGTCGTGCAGGACTCGTTTGTCGCTCTGCACGCCGGGCTGCACCGGCTGCGTGACAGCGACAAGACGCTCTCCTACCTTCGCGCTGCCGTAGTCAACCGGTCACGCTCTGTCCTCCGGCACCGGGTGGTGGTAGATCGCAACGCCCCCAAGCCTGCGCCGGACATGCCGAGCGCCGAGCACGGCGCCCTTGCGCTGATCGAGCGGTCCTCGGTGGTCGCCGCCCTGCGCTCGCTTCCCGAACGGCAGCGCGAGGTGGTGGTGCTGCGCTTCTACGCTGACCTGTCCGAAGCCCAGATCGCCGCGGCGATGGGGATCACGAGGGGCGCGGTGAAGAGCCACACCTCGCGCGCGATGGCCGCGCTGCGGTCGGTGCTGGAGCGTGGGACATGAGCCACCGCCGCCCTGACCCTCGCCACCAGGCCGGTCTTGAGCATGCACTCAGGCACGCGCTCCGGCTGGCCGTCGACTCGGTGGAGCCGGCCGCCGACGGGCTAGACCGGATCCGTACCAAGATCGCGGCGCAGCCGCGCGTCGCAAGGACCGGCTGGTGGACGACATACCTGGTCGGCCTCGTCGGGATGGTTAGCACGGTGCGGCGGTTCGGAGAGCCGGTGGTGATCTGGCTGCGGTACTGGACCGGAGCCGTCGTGGAACGGTTCCGCCCTGATCTGGGCCGGGTCGGGTGGCTCGGATGGCTGCGCCCGGCCGCGGCGGTGGCGACCGGGCTCCTCGTCGTGACCAGCGCGTCCTGGGCGATCACCACGCTTCCGATCGCCAATTCCGGGAACTCGCAAAATTACGGTCCCGGCGGAGGCACCACCGCGCCCCCATCGGCGCATCACAGCCCGCAGCCTGGCGGCGGGACTCAGTCGAGCGGGTCAGGGCCCAGTTCGTCGCCACAGGCATCGAACAGCTGCCGCTCGAGCTCGCCAGCGCCCAGCACGCCGCCGAGCTCGGGCCCGACCCAGTCGTCGAGCCCATCGCCGAGCTCGTCGTCACCGAGCCCGTCGCCGTCGCCGAGCACGACGCCCAGCACGACGCCAAGCGGATCGCCGACCCCGAGCGGCTCCCCGTCGGTCCTTCCGTCCACGTACAGCCCGGCATCCATCCAGGCGATTCAGTCGGCGCTGGCCGCGGGCGGACTCCAGGTCGACGCTGCTGCGGTCGGTCACGCGGGCGTGGCCACGCTGGCGGGCAGGACCACCGGGCCGCGGCCGCAGTTCTCGACGAAGATAACGGCCGCCAAGCCATCGCCGGGTCCCCATGGCAGGCTCTCGCCGCCGTGCGCCCGATGATCAGCTAGCGCCTGGGCCGGTCACCGCCAGCGGCCGCAGCCGCTGAGCACGAACGCTCCTGCCACCGCTCCCGCGGTCGATCCGCGGAGGACCGAAGGTCCGAGCCTTGCCGGTATCGCCCCGGCGGCCCTCAGTTCAGCCGACTCACCCGGGCTGACCCCGCCCTCCGGGCCGACGACCAAGACGATCTCGCCGGCCATGGGAAGCCGCGCCGCGGTCAGCGGCCTGGCGGCCTGCGGATCGAGCAGCAGGGCGAGCTCGGCAGCTGCCACCCGCTCGAGCACGTCAGCGGTTCGCTCGGGCGCGGTGATCTCTGGAAACCTGCTCCGCCTGGACTGCTTGGCCGCTTCGCGCGCCGATGACCGCCAGCGGCTCAGCGCTTTCTGCTCCCGGTCAGGCCGCCACCTGGCCACGCACCGCTCCGCGGGCCACGGGACGATGGTGTCGACCCCGACCTCCGTCATCAGGTCCACCGCCAGCTCGCCGCGGTCGCCCTTCAAGATGGCCTGCACCACGGTCAGGCGGCATGCGGGCGCTGGCTCAAGCCGGCGCGCGAGTACCGCCAGCTCGAGCTCGCCGGAGCCAGGCCTGGCCACAATCACCTCGCACTCGGCCAGCAGTCCTGCCCCGTCAGTCAGGTCGACCCGCTCGCCAGGCTCGAGCCTGCGCACCGTGGTGGCATGCCTGCCCTCGGCGCCGGCCAGCGTGACCCGCTCGGCACCGAGGGCGGCCCGGTCGCAGACGAAGACCGGCGGGGTCAGCGCGGCCGCCTTCAGCGGCCGTTGAAGGCGTCACGCAGCCGGGAGAAGAACCCCTGCTCGCCCGGCGCGAACTTGCCTGGCGGTGACTCCTCGCCGCGCATCCTGGCCAGCTGCCTGAGCAACTCTTCCTGGTCGGGTTCCAGCTTGACCGGTGTCTCGACTGTCACGTGGATGACCAGGTCGCCGCGGCCAGGGCCGTGCAGGTGCGAGGACCCCTGCCCGTAGAGCGGGATGGCCTGCCCTGACTGGCTGCCCGGCCTGATGTCGATGTTGGCCGGGCCGTCGAGAGTCTGGATCTGCAGCGTGGCCCCGAGAGCGGCCGCCGTCATCGGGATGGTCAACGTGCAGTGCAGGTCATCGCCATGCCGTTCGAAGATTGGGTGCGGCCGCTGCATGATCTCGAGGAACAGGTCACCTGGCGGGCCGCCGCCAGGGCCGATCTCGCCCTCGCCAGCGAGCTGGATATGGGTGCCATCCTCAACGCCGGCCGGGATCCTGACCTTGACGGTGCGCCGGGTCCTGACCCGCCCGTCCCCGTCACACTCAGGACACGGCCTGCGGATGACGGTGCCGAACCCGCCGCAGTTAGGGCACGGCCGCGACGTCATCACCTGGCCGAGGAATGACCTGGTTACCTGGCTGACCTCGCCGCGGCCGTTGCAGACCTCGCAAGTGGTGGCGTGGCTGCCCGGTGCGCTGCCCTCGCCCGAGCAGGTGGGGCAGACCACGGCGGTATCCACGGTCAGCTCCCTGGTAGCGCCGAAGACGCACTCAGCGAGGTCAAGATCCACCCGGATGGTGGCATTACGGCCGCGCCGCGCCCGGCTGCGCGGGCCGCGGGCCGCCTGGCCGCCGCCGAAAAAGGCATCCATGATGTCGCTGAACGGGAACCCGGCGCCGAAGCCGCCCGCGCCGCCAGCGGGCGCGAACGGATCACCGCCGAGGTCGTACATCTGCCGCTTCTCCGGGTCAGAGAGAACCTCGTACGCCTGGGTGATCTCCTTGAATCGCTCCTGGGTAACCGGGTCAGGGTTGACGTCGGGATGCAGCTCACGGGCCAGCCGCCGGTATGCCTTCTTGATCTCCTCGGCATTCGCATCCCGGCGCACGCCAAGTACGGCGTAGTAGTCGGTCGCCACACTCATCCCCTACGACTCCGCCAGGATCTGACCGGTATACCGTGCCACCGCGCGCACCGCCCCCATCGCTGTTGGATAATCCATCCTCGTCGGGCCTACCACGCCCAGCTTCGCGAGCGGCCGGTCCGCCGAGCCGTAGCCGACGGCCACGACCGACGCCGTGCGCAGGCCGAGCACATCATTTTCCGCACCGATCCTGACCGTAACCGACGACTGATCGTCAGACTCGCCGAGCAGGCGCATGAGCACGACTTGTTCCTCCAGCGCCTCGAGCACCTCGCGAAGCCCCTGTGAGAAGTCCGCGGCGGTGAGGTTCGACGCGCCGCCCACGATGATCTTCTCCTCGTGCCGTCCCACGAGCGTCTCGAGTATCACCGAGAACACGGCGGCCGCGTTGGCCCGTTCCCTGCGTTCCACCCGATCAGGCAGCTCGGCCACCACGGACGCGACGTCGGTCAGCTTGCGCCCGTCCAGGCACGCATTGAGCACCGCGCGCAGCTGCATGATCGAGTCCTCGTCATAGCTGGCAGGCAGCTCGACGACGCGCTGCTCCACCCGGCCTGTGTCGGTGATCAGGACAAGCAGCAGCCGCCGGTCGCTCAGCGGCACCAACTCTACGTGCCGTACCGAGGACTTGCTGAGCGACGGGTACTGCACGACGGCGACCTGGCGGGTCAGCTGGGCCAGCAGCCGTACCGTCCGCATGACGACATCGTCGAGGTCGTACGCCCCGGCGAGAAAAGTCTCGATCGCGCGCCGCTCAGCCGCCGAGAACGGCTTGATCGCGGACAGCTTATCCACGAACAGCCGGTAGCCCTTATCGGTCGGTATCCGGCCGGCGCTGGTGTGCGGCTGGACGATATAGCCCTGCTCTTCGAGCACCGCCATGTCGTTGCGGATGGTCGCGGGAGAGACGTCCAGGTTGTGCCGGTCAACGAGTGCCCGGGAACCGACAGGCTCGTTGGTGGATACGTAATCCTCGACGATGGCGCGCAGGACTGCGAGCTTCCTGTCATCGAGCATGTGGTCACCTCCCCTGGCACTCGATTAGCCCGAGTGCCAAGTCTAAGGCCGAACGATACTGGGACTCGCCCGTCAAGTCACCGGGGGCGATACTGCGGCTCAGCGGACTACTCCGTCAGGCCCCGGATCACGGCGTCGGCGAGTAGCCTGCCAGCCGGCGTCAGTACCACCCGGCGGGCCGCGAAGGCCCCTGGCTCGGCCAGTCCGTCTGCGACCGCGACAGCGGCCGCGCGCCGCCCGGCACTACTAAGCGCGGTAAGCGGGCAGCCCGAGCCAAGCCGGGTTTCGAGCATGATCCGCTCGGTCCTCCGTTCAGCGCCGGTCAGCACCTCCCTGGCCTGGCCGGGGCTAGCGCCGGCGGCGATCCGGCTGGCGTAGGCGGCCGGATGCCTGACGTTCCACCAGCGGGTGCCGCCCACGTGGCTGTGCGCGCCGGGCCCGACGCCCCACCAGTTGCCGCCCGACCAGTAGAGCAGGTTGTGCCGGCAGGCCGAGCCTGACCCGGCGGCCCAGTTGGAGATCTCATACCAGCGCATCCCGGCAGACGCGAGGAGTTCGTCGGCGGCCAGGTAGCGGTCGGCCATCTCGTCGTCCTCGGGCGGCGCGAGCTCGCCCCGCCTGACCCTCGCGGCCAGCCTGGTGCCTTCCTCCACGGTCAGCGCGTAGGCCGAGATGTGATCAGGGCCTGCACCGATCGCGGTGCGGACCGATCGGTCCCAGTCCTGCGCGCTCTCCCCCGGTGTGCCATAGATCAAGTCGAGGCTGACATGGGCGAATCCGGCCGCCCGCGCCCAGGCGACGCACTGCTCGGCGCGGCCAGGCGAGTGCGACCGGTCAAGGACGGCGAGTACATGCTCGGCCGCGCTCTGCATGCCGAGGGAGATCCTGGTGAAGCCGGTCTCGCGCAGCTGCGCCAGGCTGCGCTCGTCCACGCTCTCCGGGTTGGCCTCGGTCGTGACCTCGGCACCGACGGCGAGGCCGAACTCGGCCTCGATAGCGGCGAGGATTTTGCCGAGGTCGCCGGGGGGCAGCAGTGTCGGCGTCCCGCCGCCGAAGAACACGGTGCTCACCGCCGGCGCGGCGGGTCCCAGCACCTTACGCGCCAGAGCGACCTCTGCGATCGCAAGGCCGGCGTAACTATCCCTGGATGCCCCGGAGCCGAGCTCCATGGCGGTGTAGGTGTTGAAGTCGCAGTAGCCGCACCGGGTGGCGCAGAAAGGGACATGAACATAGATTCCGAACGGAACCGTACCCAGCTGGTCGAGCGATGCAGGCGAGAGCCGTCCATCGGACGGTACGGGCGCGCCATCGGGCAATGTGCCTGGCATGCTCAGCTCATCCGCCGCTCAGCGATCGCATCCCTGGACGCCTTCGAGCACTTGCCATGTGCGCAGGCTAACTGAACCGGAGCGATACTCTGGGAAGAAGGTTTTACCCGCGATGCCGGATGGGGACTCCGAAGCTATGACAGCTGGCAGCTACGGGCCGATGCGGGCAACTGATGCCGACCGTGAAAGCGTGCACTCGCTGCTCCAGGCCGCATACGCCGACGGCAGGCTGACGTGGGACGAGTTCGACTCGCGGTCCACCAGCCTGATGCAGGCCAAGACTTACGACCAGCTTGGCGCCCTTACCGCGGACCTCCGCCAGCCAGTCCCTTATCGGCAAGGGTCCTACCCGGCTGCCGGGCCGCGCACGAACGCGATGGCCATCGCCGCGCTGGCCTGCGGAATCAGCCAGATTTTTTTCTGGTTCGTAGCCGGCGTCCCGGCGATCGTCTTCGGGCATGTCGCGCGCCGCCAGATCCGCGAGAGCGGCGAGGGGGGCGACGGCATGGCGCTGGCCGGCCTGATCCTCGGCTACATCGGCGTGATCGGCCCGCTGCTGGCGATCATCGCGGGCATAACCCTGCTTGTCCCATAGGCCTCTGGGCACCATCAGGCAGACCGGCGGTCCTGGCTGGTCCCCGACGCGAGGTTTGCCCGATCAGATCAGGCCTTCCGGTCGGTCCCCCGATCGGCGGTCAGCGCGGCGACGAAGGCCTCCTGCGGAACCTCGACACGGCCGATGGTCTTCATCCGCTTCTTGCCTTCCTTCTGCTTCTCGAGCAGCTTGCGCTTCCTGGTGATGTCGCCGCCGTAACACTTGGCGAGCACATCCTTGCGGAGCGCCCTGATGTTCTCGCGGGCGATGATCCTGGCGCCGATTGCTGCCTGGATCGGCACTTCGAACTGCTGCCGCGGAATCAGTTCCTTCAGCCGTGACGTCATCGCGAGCCCGTATTCCCGCGCCTTGTCGGCATGGACGATCTGGCTGAACGCGTCGACCGGCTGGCCCTGCAGCAGGATGTCGACCTTGACCAGATCGGCTTCCTGCTCGCCGGCCGGCTCGTAGTCGAGCGAGGCATAACCCCTGGTACGGGACTTCAGCTGGTCAAAGAAGTCGAAGATGATCTCGGCCAGCGGCATCGTGTACCTGATCTCCACTCGCTCCGCTGACAGGTACTCCATGCCGATCAGCACGCCACGCCGCGACTGGCACAGTTCCATGATCGCGCCGATATAGTCCGACGGCGCCAGGACCGTCGCCCGCACGACTGGCTCGAAGACCTGGGCGATCTTGCCGGCCGCGATCACTCCCGTCGTGGCAACGACGCCGCCTGGCCCGCTGGGGAACTCGCTGGGATTTGTCACGACCACCTCGGCGCCTGTGTCCATCACCACCCGGTAGACGACGTTCGGCGCCGTGGAGATCAGCGACAAGTCGAACTCGCGCTCGAGCCGTTCTCTGATGATCTCCATGTGCAGCAGGCCGAGAAAGCCGCAGCGAAACCCGAAGCCGAGCGCCGTCGACGTCTCCGGCTCGTACACCAGCGACGCGTCGTTGAGCCGCAGCTTGTCCAGGGCGTCCCGAAGGTCCGGGTACTGGTCCCCGTCGACGGGGTACAGGCCGGAAAACACCATCGGCCTGGGATGGGCATACCCGGCCAGGGGCTCCGCGGCAGGGCGCGCCGCGCTGGTCACCGTGTCGCCCACTCTGGCCTGCCTCACGTCCTTAACGCCGGTGATCAGGTACCCGACCTCGCCAGCCGCCAGGCCATCCGAGGGGACAGGCTCCGGGGAGATGACGCCGACCTCGAGTGTCTCGTGCACCGCTCGAGTGGAAAGCATCAGCGTGCGCTCGCGACGCGACAGCCTGCCATCCATCATCCGGACATAGGTGACGACACCACGGTAGGTGTCGTAGACCGAGTCGAAGATCAGCGCCCTTGGTGGCGCGTCCGGATCCCCGGTCGGGGCAGGCACCTGGGCAACCACGGCGTTCAGCAGGTCGCCGACACCCTCGCCAGTCTTGGCCGAGACCCTGAGCACGTCCGATGGCTCGCAGCCGATGATCTTGGCGAGCTCCTCCGCGTACTTCTCCGGCTGCGCGGCAGGCAAGTCGATCTTGTTCAGCACCGGAATCAGGTGCAGGTCAGCGTCGACCGCTAGGTACAGGTTGGCCAGCGTCTGCGCCTCGATCCCCTGCACCGCGTCGACGAGCAGAATCGCGCCTTCGCATGCCGCCAGCGACCTGGATACCTCGTAGGAGAAGTCCACGTGTCCTGGGGTGTCAATCAGGTTGAGCACGTAGTCACGGCCGTCGGTGCCACGCCACGGCAGCCGGACCGCCTGGCTCTTGATCGTGATGCCGCGCTCGCGCTCGATGTCCATCCGGTCCAGGTACTGCGCCCGCATCTGCCGGTCGCCTACAACCCCGGTGAGCTGCAACATCCGGTCAGCGAGCGTCGACTTGCCGTGGTCAATGTGGGCGATGATGCAGAAGTTCCTGATCACTGCCTGATCGGTCCGCGACGGCTGAGGCAGCGCAGCGGCCGGTGCGGTCGCGGGCTTGGCGCCCGCCGGCGCGGGCGCCGGCCCTCGGGACGGGTCGGACATCGGTGGCACAGTCATCCGCTCGGTGTAGGTTGCGATCATCCATGCGCCGGCAGCCAGGTCCCGCAAGCAGGTCCGCACAGCCAGAAGCCGGGGACAAGGAACGCGCCGGCCAGCACTTCGCTGTCGCCGTCTATGGTCGCACGCCGGCGGCCGTGCCCACGCCAGCGCCCGACCCGACGACGCGGCCGGGAGGGGGACGAACTCCGTAGATCCGCCTTGGTTTGAGCGGACACCCCGGTGTCGGATATCGTTCATGGTCGGCAGCACGCATGCCCGCTCACTTCGCGCCGGGCGCGCCAGCGCGCCTTCGGCTCCCGCCGAGCACATCCTGATCACTCAACGAAACGTAGCGAGGCATCCGCGTGGCGAACATCAAGTCCCAGATCAAGCGCAACAAGCAGAACGAGAAAGCCAGGCAGCGCAACAAGGCCGTCAAGTCGTCGCTCAAGACTGCCGTGCGCGGCTTGCGCGAGGCGGCGGACTCAGGCGACACCGAGAAGGCGACTGAGGCGCTGCGCGCCGCCTACATCAAGCTCGACAAAGCTGCGAGCAAGGGCGTCATCCACAAGAACCAGGCGGCTAACCGCAAGTCCGCACTCGCGAAGCGAGTCGCGGCGCGGAAGCAGGGCTAGGCCGCCGAGCAGCATGGCTAAGCCACCGAGCAGGTGCCCGGTCCGCGCTAGCGGTCGGCCGAACGCGACTCGACGATCACTCGAACCGCGCGCTCCAGCGCGTACCCCGCGCTCGCGCCCTCGCCCTTGACCTCAGCATCGGCCTGCGCGACCGCCGAATGCGCTCGGGCCAGGCCCGATGAGTTCCAGCCGCGCAACTGCTGGCGCACCTTGTCAACCTTCCAGGACGGCATTCCGAGCTCGGTGGCTAGCGCGTCAGAGCTTTTGCCGCGGGCCGTTCCAACTTGCCCGAGCGTCCTGATGCCGCGCGCTAGCGCACTGGTGATCAGCACCGGCGCGGTCCCGATCGCGAGCGCCCAGCGCACCTGAGCCAGCGCCTCGGCCAGGTTGCCCTCCAGCGCCCGGTCAGCGACGCTGAACCCGGTGGCCTCGGCCCGGCCGCGCCAGTACCTCCCCACCACCTGCGCGTTAATCACGCCTGTCGTATCAGAGGCCAGCTGATCGCACGCTGCCGCCAGGTCCCGCAGGTCGGTGCCGACGGCGTCGATCAGCGCCCTGAGCCCGCTGTCGTCGGCCCTGCGTCCGGCCCTGGCGAGCTCGGCGCGCAGGAAGTCCATCCGCTCGCCGAACCTCCTGATGCTCGGGCAGTCGATCCGCCGCGCACCTGCCTTGCCCAGGGCGGTCAGCAGCGACTTTCCCTTGGCGCCGCCCGCGTGCGTTACCACGAGCACGACCTCGGCTGGCATCGAGGCCGCGAGCTGGCCAATCTCGGCCGCCACAGCGGCGTTGGCGTCCTGGGCTGCGCGCACTATCACCGTGCAGTCCCCGCCGAACAGGGACGGCGCTGTCAGCGTGCTCAGCTCGCCCGCGGCCAGGTCAGCGCCACGAACGTCATGCACGTCCCGGCCTATGCCGCCGCCGACCGCGGCGGGCACTGCCCCCAGTACGCCGGATACGGCACGCTCGACGAGCAGTTCTTCCTCGCCGACGATAACGGTGACCGGGGCAGGCCCGGCGCCCTGCTTGGCTGAAGCGGCTCGCGTGGACATGACCGCAGCATGCCACGGCTATCCGTCAGCCGCGTATCCGCTCGACCCTAGCGACCTGGCAGGCCCGGATCCGCAGAACCGGGCGCGAGAGACCAATCGCACCGCTGGCGAGTCCTTGGAGGCGGGCGGTGCCGTCGGCAGCCGCCCGCCGGTATACAGCGCGTCAAGCTAGTCAAGCGCGAAAGACGAGCCGACCAGGTCCGCATGCGAGACGGCCGCTGCCGCGGCTTCGTCCAGTCCTTGCCCGGCCAGAGCAGCAGCCGCAGCGGCGAGCACGACCAGCCCGAGGCCGGTGCCGATGCTTCGTGCGTCGATCACCCTGACCGGGATCGGCGCTGTTCTTTACGCGTAACCAGGTAGGTTCGCTTCTTGCGGGAGTGGCGACCGGATGGTGGGTTTCGCGGTCGGCCTGGCTTTTCATGTTGATCAGGGCTATTGGCGAAGTAGCTGCCGAAGAAGACGGCCGCAGGCCAGGTCGACCGAGGGCAGCCGGGCGCGACGGTGCGGCTGACCGGTCATCCCGATCACGTGATCCGGCGCGAGCCTTCCTGCTGCGCCGGTGCCAGCTGCCCGCTGACTGAGCCAGGACAGTGTATTTCAGGACAGTGTATTTATCGTGTCGTACGTTAACTTCGACCATCGCGACAGGTACATGTAACTGGCCTTACAGCAATGTGCAGAGTCTCAATGATTTCCGCCTGAGTCTCGCGCAGCACTTCGAGATTGATAGGTTCTTCCCGACTTTTCACAGTTGGAACCACTCCGCGCGTGGCCGAAAGCTTGTAAAGGGCTTTCTCGTATCACGGCCACGCCGCAGGTGCTCATATGCATGCCCCCTGCTGCCGAAGTCCAGCTTCACGAAGCTCGCTCTCGGGCCGTTTAGCCGAAAGGGGTCTTCCCATGACTGCAGCCGCTCCGTTTCGCTTCCTCGCGCCGATGCCCCGGCTGGGCAGCAACCGCCGGACTGGCAATGACGCGGCACGGTGGACTGCGGAGTTGCGCCGTATCGAGGATCTGGGATTCCACGCCGTCGCCGTGTCCGAGCATTACTGCCGCGGCTGGACAATGGATGCCCTCACCGCCATGAACTTCGCTCTGGCGAGTACTGCGCGCCTGCGCGCTATACCGCTTGTCCTGAACAATGACCTGCATCACCCGGCCATCCTCGCCAAGGCGATCGCCACCGCTGACACGCTCTCGGGCGGCAGGGCCGCCGTCGGGATTGGTGCCGGCTGGCTCGTGGATGACTACAAGGCGCTCGGCGCCAACTACGACACTGCCCCGGTCCGGATTGACCGGCTAACAGAGGCGTTGCAGATTATCACCATGTTTTTCAGCGGAGTGCCAGTGACCTTCGGCGGCAGTTTCTACCGGCTCGACGGCTTCGAAGCGCTGCCCCGCTCCGTCCAGGACCCGCGACCGCCCGTCCTGGTCGGCGGCGGCGGTCCGCGGATGCTCGCCTTGGCGGGCTCGCTCGCGGATATCGTGGGGGTGCACGCCCAGCTCGGGCCGGCCGGCTTCGATACGGGGGCGGCACAGGGACTTTCCAGGGCGAGCATCGACAAGAAGATCAGCCTCATCGCTGCTGCGGCGTCGGAAGCCGGGCGGCCAATGCCTGCGATCCAGTTCACCTGCTATGACGTGAGCATCGCAGGCGTGCAGGCGACGCCGATCCGACAGCCATTCAGCGATTTCATTGAGGCCCATCCGGCCAGTTTTGCCGACTCGCCTACCTCGCTGCGCGGCGAGGTTGGCAAGTGTGTGGACGACCTGCAGCGGTGGCGGGAGGAACTCGGGATCTCCTACTGGAAACTGGGTGGCGACGTGGCTGCGGTCGCCCCGATAGTAGCCCGGCTCTCGGCCGAATAGTAAGGGCGGACCTTCGGCGCCGACGATCCCGATTTGTTCTGGATCTCCGAGTTCTATGCCGATGACGATGCGTTTGCCGCCCACGGCGGGACCCGCGTCCGCGGCGGCACGGTACGCGGCCGCGAATGGTTCGGGTTGCGGCTTGGCCGTGGTCAGGCGCTTGGCGAGCAGCCGCAGCGGCACGACGCTCAGGCGTCCCCACCGAGCCAGATCGGGCGGGAGGGTGGTCCCGGAGTCGGTCGCGACCGCCACCGAGCCAGGCCCCGGCCCAGGCTCGGCTGCCAAGAACTTCCTGCGGGCCGCTGGCATGGCGACCAAGGTTACGTCAGACCGGAACGGGCTCGCCGCCGCGCCAGACCCGGTACGGCAGAAGGCCATACGACCAGGCGAAAGCCCCTTCGTGGTCGGCATCCCACGCGATGACGTCCGCGAGCCGCCCGCGGGTCATAGCGCCACGGTCAGGAGCCCGCAGCGCGTGCGCTCCGCCGACGGTCGCCGCGCGCAGCGCCTCGGTGACGCTCATCCCGAGGTTGGCGATGGCGAGGGTGATCACGAGCGGCATCGAGGTGATCCCGTTCGTGCCTGGCGAGTGACCCGTACCGAGCGCGACAGTCACGCCCCGGTCGAGCAATGCCCGCACCGGCGGAGTACGGCCGTTCTCTGCGGTGCTAGCCGGGCAGAGCACCGCGGTGACACCGGCCTTCGCGAGCACGGCGACGTCGTCGTCATCGGCCCCGTTCAGCAGGTCCGCGGATGCGCAGCCGAGCTCGGCGGCAAGCCGGGCGGCGCCGTACCGCGAATCTCCGCCCGCATGCAGCCTGGGCAGCAGCCCGGCTGCGCGGCCCGCGTTCAGCATCCAGCGCGACTCAGGCTCGCTGAAATGCCCTTCGTCGCAGTGCACGTCGACACTGTCGGCACCCGCCGCAGCGGCGTCGGCGCTCCAAGAGCTGACCGCGTCCACGTAGTCGTTGCGCCGACCGAAGAACTCCGGCGGCACCGAATGCGCCGCGAAGAACGTCACATGCACGCGCGGCATGCCCGACTCGCTCTCCAGCGAGCGCAACAGGCGCACGTCGGCGAGCTCGCCATCCCTGGTCAGGTGGTAGCCGCTCTTCGCCTCGATGGTGGTGGTGCCGCTCAGCAGCCAGTCCCGCATCCGGCCCCTGACCTGGTTGCACAGCGTCCACGGATCGGTCCCCCTGGTGACCGTCACCGTGGAAGTAAGGCCGCCGCCCGCGGAAATGATCTCGGTCTTCGACGAGCCGCCTGACCTCATCGAAAGCTCGGCCCACCGGTTACCAGCGTAGACGGGGTGGGTGTGGGCGTCGATCAGGCCGGGCGTGACCAGGGCGCCGCCGAGGTTCTCCACATGGTCGACATCGACGATGTCCTCGATGATGCCGGGCAGGCTGGTCGGCAGCTGCGCCGCGGGGCCAGCCCAGGCAATCCGATCATTCTCCATTAGAACGGCCGCGTTACTCCATACCTCAGAACCGGTCCACAACCGGCCGATATTGGTAAGAAGTCGGAAGCTCATTCAGTCACACCGAGCCTGGTCACCGCGCAGGCCGGGGCCGTGCTCGCTGTCGTGCCCCCACCTGCCATGACTCCGCCTGATCTAAGAATCCAGCGACGATCTGCTCATGCAATAGCGGTATGTGGCCACAAGGCCACAGCTCAACGGGAACGGCCCTACCATATCGGTTGCATAGCGCTATTGCACTACTCAATGGCGTACCAGGGCTATCGCATGAATCAGTGGTCTAAGGCTGACTCAGTGGTCTAAGGCATGATCAGCGAATCAGGCTGAGTCGGTGGCGACGACGAACCGGTCCAACTCGGCGGCAAGCGCCGGCGGAACCCTCGCGGCAAGCTGACTTCCTGCGCCGGTGTGCTCTACGCGCAGCACCTCGCCCTCCTGGTGCGCGCGGGCGAGCAAGTCACCGCGGGAGTACGGGACCACGACGTTGACCTCGCAGCTCAGCTGGGGCAGCAGCCGCTCCATCTCCGCGAGCAGCAGCGCGAGCCCGTCTCCGGTCCGGGCGGACACGACCACCGACTGCGGCTCCGCCAGCTGCAGGCCCTTGAGCTCGATCTCATCGGCGGCGTCAGACTTGTTGAAGACCACCAGTTCTGGCACATCGCGTGCGCCGATCTCGGCGAGCACCTCCCGCACCGCGGCGATCTGGGATCGCGGATCGGCATCGGAGCTGTCGACCACATGCACGATGAGGTCAGCGTCGGCGACCTCCTCCAGGGTCGAGCGGAAGGCTTCGACGAGCTGATGCGGCAGATGCCGGACGAACCCGACCGTGTCGGTGAGCGTGAACGGGCCGCCCGATGGCAGCCGGGCCTTGCGTACCGCCGGATCCAGGGTCGCGAAGAGCGAGTCGTCGACCAGCACATGTGCGCCAGTCAGCCGGTTCAGCAGGCTTGACTTGCCCGCGTTCGTGTAGCCGGCGATCGCGACCGAGGGGATCTCGCGCCGCCTGCGCTGGCTTCGCTGGACCCCGCGGCCGACGGCCATCTCGGCTATCTCGCGGCGCAGCCTCGCGATCCTTGTCCTGATCCGCCGCCGGTCCGTCTCGATCTTGGTCTCGCCTGGGCCACGGGTACCGATGCCGCCGCCGCCGGCCACCCGGCCTCCGGCCTGCCGGGACAGTGATTCACCCCAGCCTCGCAGCCGGGGCAGCATGTACTGCATCTGGGCCAGCTCGACCTGAGCCTTGCCTTCCTTGCTCCTGGCGTGCTGGGCGAAGATGTCCAGGATCAGGGCGGTCCGGTCGATCACCTTGACCCGCACTACGCCCTCTAGCTTGCGCAGCTGGCTGGGAGTCAGCTCGCCGTCGCAGATCACCGTGTCCGCCCCGGTCGCCGCGACGAGCTCGGCAAGCTCGGCAGCCTTGCCTGCCCCGACATAGGTCGACGCGTCAGGCCGGCCGCGGCGCTGGGTCAGCCCGTCGAGAACCTGCGACCCCGCGGTCTCAGCGAGCAGCGCGAGCTCGCGCAGGGAGTTCTCGGCCTGTTCGAGCGTCCCGTCGGTCCAGACGCCGAGCAGCACGACCCGCTCAAGCCGCAGCGCCCGGTATTCGACCTCGCTGACATCCTGGAGCTCGGTCGACAGCCCGCCAACCCGGCGCAGCGAATGCCGCTCCTCCAGGTCCAGCTGGCCCGGATCGAAGGTCTCGGACGTCTCGTCATCGATGTACTTGTCGGATTCTGCTGTCATCTGCCGTCCAGGATGGGACCGCCTTCTGCGGCGGTCACTCGATGCTGCCACGGCGGCACCGCGGCGTCACCTGAATAACACCGGGGAGCCGCAGGATGTGCCCATCCGAGGCCCGGGTGCGCGAGTATGCCATCGTTGAGTTCAGGCACCCGCGGCACGGAGGAGCTACCCGGAATGAGCTACGGCGAAGGAATCCAGGTCAACGGCCCGGTCAGGGATCGGTACGAGGAAATCCTGACGCCACAGGCCCTGGATCTGGTCGCGCTGCTGCAGCGCGAACTCGGCCCGAGGAGGACAGAACTGCTCGCGGCCCGGGCGGCCAGGCAGCAAGCGCTCAGCGCCGGCGCGACGCTCGACTTCCTGGCTGAAACCGCGCAGATCAGGGCGGACCGCAGCTGGCGCGTGGCATCGCCTGCCGCTGGCCTGGTGGACCGCAGGGTCGAGATCACCGGCCCGACCGATAAGAAGATGACGATCAACGCGCTGAACTCCGGCGCCAAGGTGTGGCTGGCCGACTTCGAGGACGCCAACACGCCGCTGTGGGACAACATGGTCTCCGGCCACCTTAATCTCAAGGACGCACTCGACCGGAGCATCGACTTCACCAGCGCCGACGGCAAGGATTACCGGCTCGCCCCAGACGAGGCGCTCGCCACGATCGTGGTCAGGCCACGCGGCTGGCATCTGGAGGAAAAGCACGTGCTCGTCGACGGCCAGCGCATCTCGGGCAGCCTGTTCGACTTCGCGATGTACTTCTTCCACTGCGCGCGGCGGCAGCTCGCCAAGGGCAAGGGCCCGTACTTCTACCTGGCCAAGATGGAAAGCCACCTCGAGGCCAGGCTCTGGAACGATGCCTTCAACCTGGCACAGGATGCGCTCGGCCTGCCGCGGGGCACCATCAGGGCGACGGTACTGATCGAGACCATCCCTGCGGCGTTCGAGATGGAGGAGATCCTCTACGAACTGCGCGAGCACAGCGCTGGGCTGAACGCCGGCCGCTGGGACTACCTGTTCAGCATCATCAAGAAGTTCCGTACCAGGGGCAAGGATTTCGTGCTGCCCGAGCGCAACGCGGTAACCATGACTGCTCCCATGATGCGCGCCTACACCGAGCTGCTGGTCAAGACCTGCCACGGCCGCGGTGCGCACGCGATGGGCGGAATGGCGGCGTTCATTCCGAGCCGGCGCGATCCTGAGGTCAACCAGGTAGCCCTGGCCAAGGTCCGCGACGACAAGACCCGAGAGTCACGCGACGGGTTCGACGGCTCCTGGGTGGCCCATCCTGACCTGGTCCCGGTATGCCGTGAGATCTTCGACGGCGTCCTCGGTGACGCGCCGAACCAGCTCGGCAAGCTCCGCGACGATGTGCAGGTGACCGCTGGGGAGCTGCTCGACGTAGCCAGCACCCCGGGCGAGATCACCGAGGCGGGCCTGCGCAACAACGTCAGCGTGGGGCTGCAGTACCTGGCCAGCTGGCTGGCCGGCCAAGGCGCCGTGGCCATCTTCAACCTCATGGAGGACGCGGCAACAGCGGAGATCTCGCGCTCCCAGGTCTGGCAGTGGCTGCACAACGACATCAATCTCGCCGAGGGCCCGCAAGTCACCAGGGAGCTGGTGGGGCAGATGATGGACGAGGAACACGCCAAGATCGCCGACGCCTACGGTGCCGCGTACGACGCCGCTAAGTTCGCGGAGGCCGTCGACCTGTTCAAGGACGTCGCGCTCGCCGACGACTACGCGGAATTCCTGACCCTTCCCGCCTACGAGCACATGCCCTAGCCCGGAGAGATCCCGCTGGCGGCAGCCGCGCGACTGAGTTCGGTTCCTAGCCGGGTGCGTGCGTAGCGTATTTCGTGGCCGTGGCGGGTACCGGTGATGAGCCCTGCGCCGCGCATGGCGATCAGGTGCTTAGAGGTGCCGCTGGGGCTGAGTCCCTGCAGAGCGGCCAGCGTGCTCGTGGACGCGGGCCGGTCGAGCCTGGCGAGAAGCTGGGCGCGGGTGCGTCCGAGGAGCCGGACGAGGGCGTCAGGCGGAGGAGCGGCCTGCTGCCAGAGGTCGGCAATGCCCCGTGCCGGGTAGACGATCGTTGGCTGCCACGGCTCGTCCACGATCGCGGTTACGGTCGGCCAGATATAGGCGCTCGGCATCAGGACGAGCCCCCGGCCACGGAGGTCCACCAGAAGGTCCATGCCGTCGTTGACGATCACGGTGCCGTCGCCCCAGGTGATCCTTGCGTCGATCCCTTCGAGCATCGGGCGGAGGCCGTGGCCGGTGAGCTGTCGTGATCGGTAGGCCACGTCGGCGTCCAGGACGGCCTGGATGCGCGGCCAATACGGCGCGACGAGGCGTTCCCAGGCAGCCTGCAGCTGGTCGCCGAGGAGGTCACGGGCGGCTGCCGGATCGGTGAGCATCGTGTCAACGCCTTGCCCATTGCCTTTCAGCGTGCTGCGGCATCGCCTCAGGTCCTCGGCTACCTGATCGGGCGGTGTCGCCCTGATCTCGGCCAGCTGATCGGAGAATCTGGGAGCAGGCACAGGCGGCGGCGGCGCCAGGAAGTCCGGCACGGATCCGCGCAGGGGGTTGACTGCGAACAGCGGTGCGAGGTGAAGGCGGGCGGCTTCCCCGGACATCGCAGCGTGCCAGGACTCGTGGTAGGGGCGTCCGCGCGGGTCGATGAACATCCGGACGGCCAGGAGCGTCTCCCATGCTGGCGACCAGGCGAACCGAACCGTACCGAGGTCCTCTTGCCCTGCGGAGAACGTGGTCATCGTTTCCAAGATACGCCCAGGAGCGAATCTTTTGCCCTGTTGTGCCACCGGCCCGCACAGTGTGTCCCATGCGCAGGACCAGCAGAAGCGAGGCCTCCTATGCCGCGGCGCTCGCCAACCCCGAATTCCGGGCGATCTTTGCCGCATCCGCCATGGCGATCACTGGGACGGTCGTCTCGGCGGTCGTCTTGACGGTGCTCGTGTTCGAGCGGACAAGATCACCCTTTCTTTCCGCCCTCACCTTCACGCTCGGGTTCATGCCGTACCTGTTCGCGGGCACTCTGCTGTCGGGGATCGTCGATCGCGTCCCGCCCCGCCGACTGCTCGCATCCTGCAGCCTTGGATCCGCCGGACTCACCGCGGCCATGGCTTTCCCGCACATGCCCGTTGCGCTGCTGCTCATGCTGCTTGTCGGCACGGGCACCCTGGGAGGCATCGGTAGCGCGACCCAGGGCGCGCTGGTGCGGTCAGCCGTGCCGGAAGCCTCGTATGTGCCCGCCCGCTCCCTGATCCGGATCGCCTCTCAGGTGGCCCAGGTCGGGGGTAACCCGCTTGGCGGCCTGCTTCTCGTCGCCGTGTCGCCAGGCGGTGCCTTCCTCATCAGCAGCGCTACCCTGGTCATCGCGGCTTCGCTGGCGCGGTTCGGCCTGGGCAAGCACCCGGTCACCGGGGCGCCTGACGGGACGGCGCTGCTGCGTGACTCCCTCCACGGGGTACGGCGCGTGTTCTCGCATGTGCCGCTGCGCCGCCTGCTGCTCCTAGGCTGGCTTGTCCCGATGTTCTCCGTCGCCCCTGAGGCTCTCGCTGCCCCGTACGTCGCTGCCCAACACGGCTCCCCGGCGCTGGTCGGGTGGTGGCTGTCCGCCCTTCCGGCGGGGCTCATCGCCGGCGACCTGCTGGGGGTCTGGTGCCTCAGCCCGCAGCGGCAACGTCGGCTCGCAGGGCTCGCCGCAGCTGCAGCATTTGTGCCTTACCTGGCGTTCTTCGCGACTCCGCCGATCGCCGTGGCCCTGCCGCTGCTCGGTGCCGCGGGCATGGGCAGCATGTACTCGCTGGGCCTCGACTCCCTTGTCCGGCAGGCCGCTCCGGAGCATCTCTTCGCGCGGACGATGGCAGTCAACAATGCCGGCTTGCTCACCCTGCAAGCGCTCGGCTTCGCGCTCGCCGGCGCAGCTGCCGGAATAGCGGGGCCAGGCCCGGCCATCGCCGGGGCTGGCATATGCGGCGTCGTGATCGTCATCTGGCTGCGTCCGCGAAAACGTGAAGTCGAGAAGGCTGATGCTCATTTTGCGACGTGTACGCCGACGGCTGCAGCGCTAACACCTCATCGCGGCTAAGTTCGCTATATGCCCACTCAGACTGAGAAAGCCGAGCGGTTCTTGACCCTGCACGACAGTGCACAGCCGCTGCTCATGCCCAACCCGTGGGACCGCGGATCGGCGGCACTGCTCGCATCGCTGGGATTCGAGGCGCTCGCCACCACAAGCAGCGGCTTCGCCGCGACACTCGGGCGGCTCGACGGAGCGGTGAGCAGGGACGAGGCCATCGGCCATGCGCAGTGGCTCGCCGAGGGCACCGATCTGCCAGTATCCGCGGATCTGGAGAACTGCTTCGCCGATGATCCAGCGGGCGTCGCCGAGACCGTCAGGCTAGCCGTGGCAGCCGGGCTGGCCGGCTGCTCGGTGGAGGACTACGCCAAGCGCGATGAGAACCCGATCTACGACCACGCGCTGGCCGCTGAGCGGGTTGCCGCCGCTGCGGAGGTCGCCCACAGCGGTCCTGTTCATCTCGTCCTGACCGCGCGGGCGGAGAACTACCTGCGCGGGAAGCCGTATCTCGCCGACACCATCACGCGCTTGCAGAGCTATCAAGAAGCGGGCGCCGACGTGCTATTCGCCCCGGGAGTCACCAAGCCCGAGGAAATCCGGGAGCTAGTGGCGTCGGTGGACAGGCCGGTCAATGTGCTGGCGCTGCCCGGAACGCCACCAGTGGCCGAGCTCGCCGCCATGGGCGTGAAGCGGATCTCGATCGGCGGCGCGTTCGCGTTCTACGCCCTGGACGCGCTCGCCCACGCCGCCCGAGAGTTCCGCGAGCACGGCAGCTACGGCTACTGGGACCGGGTCAGGTCAGGCGCGGCCGCGGCGCGCGCGGCATTCGGCTGAGCCCGTCACTCAAGGCCGTCGCGGTCAGCCCATTCGAGCAGTGTCCGCAACGAGTAATTGCTGTCGTCGATCCCGGCGTGCAGGTCGCCGAGCTCAGCGAAGCGGCCGGGCACCGTCGCGATCGTGAACGCCTTCGGATTCACGTCATCAATCTCGTCCCAGGCGACGGGCGTTGACACGGTTCCTTCCTGTACCCCGCGCACCGAGTAGGCAGAGGCGATCGTGTGGTCCCTGGCGTTCTGGTTAAAGTCGACGAACAGCTTCGCCGGATCCCGGTCTTTGCGCCACCAGGTGGTCGTGACGTCATCTGGCGCCCGCCGCTCCACCTCGCGCGCGAAAGCCAGCGCCGCCCGTCGCACCTCGGCGAATCCCCACCGCGGCTCGATCCGAACGTAAATGTGTAGCCCGTTGCCTCCCGAGGTCTTCGGCCACCCGACGGCGCCGAGCTCGTCAAGCACCTCGTGCGCCACGCTGGCCACCCGCCGCACGGTGTCGAACCCGCACTGCGGCATGGGATCTAGGTCGATCCGCCATTCGTCCGGGCGCTCGGTGTCGGCGCGGCGGGAGTTCCACGGATGGAACTCCACGGTCGACATCTGCACGGCCCAGATCACGCTGGCCAGCTCGGTCACGCACAGCTCGTCGGCGTGGCGGCCGTACCGCGGGAAATGAACCCGCACGGTCTCCAGCCACGCAGGGGCCCCGCTCGGGACCCGTTTCTGGTGCACCTTCTCGCCCGCCACGCCCGACGGGAAGCGATGCAGCATGCAGGGCCGCTCGCGAAGGGCGCGGACGATCCCGTCGCCGACCGACATGTAGTAGCGGACCAGGTCAAGCTTGGTCTCCCCGCGGGCAGGAAAGTACACCCGGTCGGGGTTGGTGATCCGGACCGTCCGCTCCCCGACCTCGACGTCCACGTGTGCGGCCATGCCGCCAAGCTATCGACGTGAGCTCGCGCCCGAACTGAGACCGCCGATGTTGGCTCGGCGCAGAGCGCTGCTACGGCCGCCCGACACGCGACGAGAAAGGGAGCCGGCCTTGGCCGGTACCCGCGCGAAAGCCTGGCACTGCGGCCGGCGAAGTGCCCGACGTGAACCTGAATCCGGTCGCGACATTGAGCGTGTTCGTGTAGAACCCGACTACCCTGCTGCGATCGTTGCCGCACTGCGGGTCGGTGCTGCCGGTCGCCGACGGATCGCGCAACGTCCGGAACACGCGGTGGTGGTAGGTGAAACCAACGAGACGACGATGGCCCCGTACCTGGTAGCCACCGACGAGCAGCCCGCTGCGGTCCGCTGCGGTCCGAGATGCAGCCCACGAACGTGTTTCGGGCGCCTGGCACATCCACCTGATGGAACCTGCCGACGTTCCCTCGCCCGATCGCCGACCGGCCCCAGGCGCATTGATTGTGGTAAAAGCGGCCTTTCTGATAGACAAAGCCATGCATCACGGCGGAGCGGTTCTCGGTAGCTTTCACGTTCATGCCAGGAATAATGCGATCGTAGCGGATTGAGGGGCAGATGCGGCTATATCCGCCTCAGATCCGCCCGATTCCCGGCCGGTAAGCGACGA
>Ga0209131_1000601_pt1 | contig 25623 bp, 27 predicted proteins | sample GraSoi_2013_40cm_FD_185826 | JGI IMG/M metagenome (GOLD analysis project Ga0209131, IMG submission 185826) | Grasslands soil microbial communities from the Angelo Coastal Reserve, California, USA - Sample 9_17_2013_40cm (SPAdes) (version 2) | ecosystem: Environmental > Terrestrial > Soil >... | reverse complement strand
AGGCAATGCCCAGAGGGATCAGTGTGATTGATGGGATTATTTCGCACGTAGGCGTAGCGGTTCCAGTCCGCAGGAATGCGCGGGTCGGGTACAATAGTGTCGGGCTGAATGAACTGGTTAAGATAAGCATTGTAATATCTAGCCCGGAGATACGTTAACCCGCTCGCATCCAGTTGCTCACCTGTAAATGCAAACGCGCTTGTCCCGCTTCCCGTAGACTGAATCACATTTCCATATGGATCGTAGCTCTTTGTGAGAGTAATATCTCCATTACTTGCAGGGAGTTGCCGTACGCTTGCCAATGCGTCCCATGGAAATACTCAGCAGTTGAATTGTTTGTTTGTGAGATTCTTTCAAGTCCATAAGTATAGGTGTTCGTTCCATCATCAAGGACTTGAGTTAATCCGGCATTCAGATCAAGTGTGTAATTGACTCCGTTTTGTGAGAGCCTATCGCCGAGTCCGTTGTACTGATAACTGCTGACTGTTGATCCGTCACTGACTGAGATCAGTCGATTAGCGGAATCGTAAGTATAAGTATTTACTCCATCGCTTAACAGATTCCCATTGGCATAAAATGTGTAGTTTGTGCTATCCACGCTGGTCAGTCTATTCGCGTTGTCATACTGATAGCTGACCGCTGATATTACTATCTTGTGTTAATCGATTCCCGACTTCATCATAGGTGAGTCATAAGAGTCGCCGGTCGAGTAATCGGCGGCAGTTAAGCGATAGAGCAGACCTATTAAAAGATCTTGCTTAAAATTCAGCAGGGATGTTGCGCGAATTCCTAAGCCGAGCAAGAACTATATGAGAGTCCAGACGAATAGGAAACTTAAACCTCATGATGTGGGAGTGGGTTGTGACTCAAAAAAATCCCGAAACTCATTGTCCATGACTTTCAATGCAGCTTCTATCTCAATATAAGTTAACCCTTGGCGTATATTCTCCTGAGACTCCGCTTCAAGTGGGAGGCTTAAATCCACGACATAATTACGATAACGTGCTACCACTTCACAATATGCCCATACGACCCAACCACAAGCTATATAGAATTCATCAGCAATCTGGCTTTGAAAACTAAGCTCAGAAGGAGGGCGGAACTCAACATAGAAATCATCCGGCGAGGGTGTTAAACTCGCGAGCAATACTGGGCTTTGGCGTAGTTCTGTATATTTCTCTTTCGCGTCTCTGACCGCATAAGCGCGCCAGATCGATTCAGCGATATAGGCAGAGCCTTTATCTGGATTCCACCATTCCCGACCTACATGGTTGACTGTGGGATCCATTATATGGTCTTGAGGAGAGTCGAAATTGATCTGCCAGCCTTTTGGAAAGGCGCTTTCGTCTAATAGAAGTTGGGCTACACGCGAATGCCAACCTTGTGGTGCAGGCACCCACTGCGATAGTGCTACGTTTTCACATCCAGTTGCAAACATAGTGATAAATAATAAACTACTAATAATCCAGCGAAGTTTCATTGTGCCTCCGTAGTAATGTTATAAACATTACCTGTATTGTTGAAGTAGCCAACATGATACGGCCAACTAAGTGCTACTGCAGGACCAACAGGTTGTCGACGAGGTGAAAGGTGATCCAATTGTGCGATTACAGAACCCAACATATCTTTAAACTGCGATAATGTTAATCTCTCTCTATGCTGTATCCACATACGTATTCCAAGAGTTACTGCTACATTATCACTCGGTTCATCTCCCCAATTCCATTCTACTGGATCTGCTGAACTTTTGTCAGTTATGCCATGGTATGGACCTACATACTCATCGCTGTTTGAATTATGGGCGGGATCGTTTTTTTCAGCAAATCCAGCACCAAATTTCAACTCAGAGGCTGAAAAACCAGATGCCATTCCAATATAGCCAAAGAAAATATTTCCAGGAATAGAATACTCCATATCGGTATGACAGCCAGAGGTTGTGCACAATGTGATTCCGGGCCCAATTTTAATGCCAATTTCATCTTTGAAATCCCAGCGAGCTCCGTTATGTACTTGACCATAAAAAATTGCGAAAGCTGCTACCTTGTCCAAAATCTGAGTTATATCTGAATCTGCGCATAAACTACTTAACGCATTCAAAATTTGCATTTGCTTTACAGATGGATCATTTTGTGCATTCCAGACCATTTCATTATATAGCCATTGAGTCAGATCCCTAGGCTCTCGGCCAGTGCGATCTGTAAAGTTCACGGGATTTCCATAAACATATGCCCATCGATTGAATGATATGGGACTCTTTGCACTTCCTTGTCACGTATCTCATGATTGAAATCTTCCATTGGCAGATTATTTATCTTAACCAGATTTGGCCGGAAATCCCACCTTGGCGTTTGCGCTAAACTGTCTCACAGGCTCTGAAACGATACATCTCCAATCCTAACCGAAAAGTCAGATCAGTTTTTTGGGGGCACGTCAGTTGGAATTGAACAAAAGGCTACTGCGCAAAGCTAGGGTATTGCACTTAAAATTAATCCCGCCTTTGACTGAATGGCTAAATCCAACATACTTAGTAGGCTTACATAAGCAGGGCGACTATTGTTTCCATTGTGAATTTGAATTTTGCTTCTAATGTATTCAATATCCTCGATGCTAAGCCAGCCGATCTTGAAGCCAAGATTCCAAAAAGGATAATTATTCGAGTTCTCGTCCAGTGTGATCAGGCTTAGAAACAGATCGCCGATTGGCTTCCCCCAAATCAATGTTGTTATGATGTCTTTATCCACTCCTAATTGATGCAATACCTCAGGAGTAGGTTCGGTTTTCACGAGATTATCTAGCCTTAAACAGAAATCACAAATAAGTATGGTTACCCAAAAGGCAATCCAACTATCCTTAGTGTTGAACGATTCTTCCTCACTACCTAAATCACTCGGAAAATATGCTAAATCATCCAACAATTTCCAGACCTGCGGATGATCTCTCGCAACTCCATTCGCTAAATTTCGCAATTCATCAAAATTCCCGTTTTTTAAGCTATCTAAAACTGGGGTTATTTTTCTTCCAAAACTGCTGTAGTCAAAGAGGAATGCAACTCGAACTATAGACATTAGTAGCTCCCATTTTGAATGAATTACCCAGTATTTGGACCAGTCTACTGTATGTCGTCAGAACATTTGAGACACAACGGCAGATTCGATTTGGCGATGCTTCCCGGCCTTGATTATACTGCCGCCGATTGCGGGTTTTAAGACAATAGCAATTAAACACAAAATGCCGTGCATCCGCATGGCATTTTGTGTAAATCCGGTTGATATTGTGTGGGCCCGGAAGGATTCGAACCTTCGACCGAGCGTATTCTAGCTCAAATCCAGCAAGGCTATGATTTTACCTGGCCATGGGGAGCGGTTCTGAACCTAGCGGAGTAAGGCTCAGTTCCTAGCGCAGTACACTTTTCCTATTCGTTTACGAGTTTTAACTCTGCGTCCGCCGCTAGCTGGATAGCGGCAGCCATGATTGCATCTTTGTCAGATGGCCAGCCAAAAACATCCGCATGCCTAATTGGCGGTTCATCACGTCTAATGCCTAATGGCACAGTTAGAATATTGGATACGAGCAGGTCAGCACGTGCTTTTATTGTTTGCCCGTTAACAGCTACTTCTCTTTGTCCAATACCCCAAATGTATACAGCGGTTAGGTTACGAATACGGAAAACTGATATTGAATTTTCTGTTCTTGAAGGTTCCAATGAGCGGGGTTTGACTCTACCCTTCTGGGCAGCGAAATCTGATTTGCTCATAAGAAAATGGGATACGATTTCATCCACAGCAATGTTGTTGGGGTCAAAAGGTAATGACACGGCCTAATCCATGCAAAATTGCATCTGGAATGTTATCAGTTAAAGGTTCTACTCCATGTACAGATGAAAAACCAACCAGCCAAGCAAAGTGTAAAGTCCCATCCTTAGCTACTCTGACAGATATTATTCTTCTGGGACCGCAATCCCAGTCCAATGCAAATTCACCATCTCTATCTAGGCCAATTTCAGGCATAGGGGTTGACGTAGGAAGGCGATTTAAGAATTCTAAAGTATATAAAAGCGTATTGGAATTGGCTTTGTAAGCCTCAAAGGCTTCTCTATCTTCTTGAGATGCTTCCGCTACAGCATCTTTTAAACCGTTGAGTATTTCATATTGTCGCCGTAAGACGTAGAAGCTATTTTCAAGCGGCTCAAGGTCTCTAATACGATCAATTTGATGTGCTTCATCGCTCACGCCACGATCTAGGAACGCACTGTGAGCAAAGGGTTGAGCAAATGCAATGTTCATACAAATAGTCCAATCGTTTTTTGAGTCAGATAATAAAAAAATGCTTTATTCTTTAGTTCCCTAAGTTTTGCAAAATGTTCAAAGATGGAGGTGTCATTTGGAGCAACTGAAATATCTTTGTATGCCTCAATGTCTAAAATGATTGTTAAGCTAGTATCACTTGTTGAGCCTCTAGGTTGCTCAAACGCCTGTGTTATGTTTACAAAACTTTGATCTTCAGGTACTACAATCGTTGTTTGATATAGGAAACGAGAAATAGATTGCGGCAACTCTTTAGGAACAGGTGGGGCTGCCGTAAAGTATTCGTCGAAATCAATACCTCTTTGTTCGATCTTTATATCATTTATGTAACGTAAGGCAATTCTTGTTACTGCTTCTGGCTTGGCAAGGGTTTGGTACATTTCCCACAACCTCATAGAAAGAGGTTTGAGTTCTTCCCAACTTGTGTATGGGGTCAATTTATTCAGAGTAAATCCATCAACTCGAAATTGGCATACCGTGCTCTTATCTTCAGTCCTAAAGAAGTAGCCTTGCAGCCCTAAATCTTGGATCTCTGGAGTTTTCACCTCCATCGGATTGATTTGAAAATGCACCTGGCTACCTCTCATTTGTTCAGCCATAGGAAATAGGGCTTTCAATTCTGGCCCTAAATTCATAAAGGTCTCAACATCCAGTTCTGAGCGTGCCTTGACTCGGATATCTATAATTGCTTCTCTAATGGGCGCATGAGGAAGATGAGGAAACTCAGGCATATGATTTCAAGTATAGCATACGTGGTCTGTAACACTCAAAATATTCTAATTATGGTTTCGATAATGCCAATTATCTAAACTATTTCTTGAATTCAGCTATTGCCGTGCTTGAACAATCAACTTTTTTAGCGCGGTCGGGTATTAGCCTTGCTCTTCTTTTTTCGTGTTCGTCGCGGCATGGCAGCAATAATTACTCCCAATATGATAATGGGCCAGAACTTAAGTGCGCTGGCGAATTGAACACTAGTTTGGCCCGCCAAGACTAAAAATGAAATTGTGTTGGGATAAAAGATTTTCATGAAGATCAACACGAAGATAATTGCCCCAATGAACACTAACACATTGATGAATAGATTACGAATCCACTCTCGTATAAAATCCATATTACGTTTCTCCATTAATGCTAACAGCAACTTGAAACATGCTTAAAAAAGCGGGCCTGGAAGGATTCGACATCGTCCCCTTTAGTGGGCCTTCGACTAAGCGGATTCAGGCTCAAATCCGGTTGGGTTATGATTTTACACCGATGTTGAGCGGCCCGAAGATTTCAGGACTATCATGGCGCTATGTTGATCTCAAGCGAAAGGCGCTCGGTGGTATTCTCCTCGGATTTAGTTCGGCATAAAATGAAATATGTTCCTGCAAGCTTAGGCGTGTTTAATGTAATTGAGCCGGGATTATAGGTTCCACGGGTAATAGTGCCGACTAATATCCTAACAGTTCTAATGTTTGGTACAACGAAATCCTCTGCCTGTCTGAAAAACTCTGTGGGTGCAATTATCTCGAATTCATCAGGGATGAAGAACCATACCTCGGTTACGTGGGCGGCGCGGCCAGATTCTAAATTGACGCGGAATTTCAATTTCAGTTCAGTCTCTGGAGGTTGCGTCAGCGGAAACGAATGATTTGGAAAACTGATTGAGAGTTGTTCTTGTGTTTCTCGGTCGTGCTCTGCAAGTGCTTCTTGAAAGGCTTGCTTCATACGAGTCTTTTGGCTATCAGTGTTAAGGTTGATTTCTTGCATTACCGCTAAACTGCGAAGAATTCGAAATGTTCCATATGCAATGCATAAGAGAGATATACCCCAAGCGAGCACTCCAAATATAGAGGGGAGGAGGCTTGCTTGGTAGATCAGTGAGAATATGTATGCAGCCAGTAAGGAAATACCGGGGAGTACTATGCTTGGGATGAATTGGAGGGATGCATACTTGGAGCGAACCCTCTTGATGCCCCTATCGAATTTCGTCCTTGCCTGCTTTATTTCTTTTAGCTTGGCCTCGACAGCGGTGCTGTCACCTGATTCCTTAAGTTCACTAACCTTGTTTTGAAGATCGGCTACTTTCAATTCAAAGTCATTCGCTCTATTCTTTTGAATTTCGTCTTCCTTCTTATGTGATTCCTGAATAGCATCGCCTAGAAGAGAAACAGCAAAAGTATAGACAGTAATACCAATGCCAGCTAGTGAGAGAGCCAAAATAGAAAGATCTGGAAGCATAATGTCATCCTCGACAAGTATTCTTAATGTGTGAGCGCCCAACGATATCTAAATCTTTTCTTTAAAAAACATACCAAAAAAATCAACTACATTATCCATTAGCGACAATCGTTTTGTTTTTGATAACACTCACTATCATAAATGATGCTTTTACCCTCTAGTTTTTTCTAGGCTTTTTCTTTATTGAATCCTTTGGCTGATTTAGTTTGTGGAGTTTCATTTCTTCATCAAATTTGTCTCGCATTTCTTCTAGTTTTTGAGACATAGCTTTTAGAGTGGTAACAAAGGGTACAAATAAGTTATAAAATTGTTGCATCAGCTCAATAGGAACTTCTTCACCTGGTGGATATTTGGCTAGTTCTTCTGTTAGGTTTTCCATCTCTAAGAGTATTGAATTGATTTGTAAAGTATTTTCACGATCTTTCTTTGACTGCTTTCTAGTCAAAGCAATAATGTCTTGCGCTTCTTTATTTCCTATCTCCTCCCCATAAAAATATTCAATGGGTTTATTCAATAGGTGAGCGATTTGGTACAGTTCACTGGCGGAGACTTGAACATTGCCGCGCTCAAGGTCTGAAATCGTGGCTTGAGTCTTTTTCAAGTGGTCTGCCATTTCAATTTGGGTTATCCCTCGTTCATTCCTGGCAGCTCTTATTAGTTGCACAATCATATTGTTCAGATTAACTGTTTTTGCCATAGAGAAATCCTATCTAGATTCCCTATATCATAGCATAGGATTATCTTGACATACAATTCAGAACATCATATACTATTTGAATATCTTATAAATATTTATAAGAATATCTTATAGGAAAATCTTATAAAAAATAGGCTTTTCAAGTATTTGACAACATATAGCCGCCCCGACAAAATACCTAACCGCCTCGACGAAGCCTTTTTTAGAGCGTTTGCAGAGGCTCGTTGTCAAGGGTGTGAGCGAGACCGGGGCGGCTCTTAGCCCCGATTGAGCGGCGCAAGCCAGAAGCCCTTGACAATGAGAGCAAAGGCTCTAGGCTTCGCTAGGCGGGGCGGTTAGGTAAAAGGAGAAAAGAAAATGACAGAAAAAATTATCAATACAAGACGCGGCGTTTATGGAATTGTAAACGTCACATTACCAATTCACATGAAAACACTCATGCTGGAACGTGCAAAGAAGCTCGGCTACAAGCGAGCCGAATTTTTACGTTTGGCTTTGCTAACTGGCTTTGCAACTCTATCCGAAACAATCAACGTTCTTACACCAGTTGAAGATCCCGAAAAGGTAGGTGCAAATGAACGAACTTCGTGACTCATGGTCTGAATATGTAGCCAACTTTGCAGAATGGAACTCGTTTTGGTCTCTAACATTTGCTGATAGGGACAGGACGCACGATGTTACTCGAACCGAAGCAGAATTTCTGTGGCGCAGATTGGTGCAAGCATTGAACACAGATTTATTCGGCAACCACTATACACGGATTGTGGGACATTGCTATTTTGCATATATGTTGGCTTTTGAATTCAATACTCGTGGAATTCTGCATATGCACGCATTAGTTGACAGGCGAACTAATTGGGAATTGGCAAACCGCATTTGGCGACAAATGGCGGGAATAATCAATATCAAGTCAATTCAGGATAAAGAAGGGGTTTCGAGATATTTGAGTAAGTATGTAACGAAGGGCGGTGAAGTAGTTCCATACCGCCCCAAAATTTATAAAGAACCAGCCTTCAAGCCGTTGTGGTACTTAGGTGAGTAGGTTGTTTTCTCAGAGGTGTTGTTGGTTCGCCTCGCATGAATTGCGAAAGAATGAACCAATTCCAGAGATATTAGGCTGTTCACTCCGCGGAATAAAGAACCGCCGCTCGATTAGCGCAAACCATCTTTCAAAAATAAATTGGTGAGCCTGTGTCATGTACTGGATGGACGCTACGAGTAAGTGCAGGAACTTCGGCAAATTGCTAAGGAAATGCGAATTGAATACTTATTGCTAGCAAATGTTCGGCGGGGAGGTCACCTCCGCGAGGAGGGGCCCCCGCCGAACAGGCGCAAGAAGGCAAAGCGGTAGAGGCTTCGCCTTGATGCTACCGCTTTGCGTGTTTGTTGAAAGAATGGAAAATAACTATGCCAGAGATTGTTTTGAAGGGTCGTTTGAACGGGTCGCAAAGGATGCGACTAGCTAAACTTTTAGACATGCGGTATATGCCAAGCGAGTTAGCTTCGCAAATTGGCTTTACGACACGGCAGGTCTATCGTGTTTACGTTCCTGCTGGCTGTCCGTGCATTAGAGACGAAGGAAAACATCTTTGGATAAATGGCAAGGCGTTTGCCGAATGGTACGAAGCGAGTTACCCCAAACAAACTTTAGCAGTAGATGAAGCCTTTTGTCTGAGTTGTAAGAAGCCTATGAAAATGATGAACGTTTCAGAACACAAAAAAGAACGATTGCTGTACCTAATTGGTTATTGCTCGAAGTGTGGCCGTAAAGTTTCTCGCATTGTAGATAGGGAAAAGCTAAGATGATACATCGAAGTAATTGGAAATACGTATTGGCCTATCTAAAGTATAGGCAGGAAGTCGATCAAATTTCAATCAGTTCTCAAAGGCTTCACGAGACCTGGCTCCGTCATTTGCTTGAATGGGCTGATAGTCAATCGTTTGAACGTGTGCAAAAAATCCGCCCTACCTTTCCTGAATATATGCTTACTGCGAGAATGAACACAGAAGGGGAGAAGCTATCGCCAATTTATGTTCGGCATGTTGTAGGAGCTTCACGTAGTTTCTTTGACTGGATGGGGAAATATCAACGGGGCTTTTCATTTATCAATCAAGCATGGCTCGATACACTAAAGCCACCTAGAATGACAATTGAACCTGTTGAACATGAGTACGTCACAATTGAGGAAGTGCGGGCTATTGCTGCTGTTCCTGTTAGGTCGGTTGGTGAACAGAGAATACAGGCTTCCGCTGTCTTTTGGTTTCTTTCTGGAATACGAGTTGGCGCATTTGTCACATTGCCATTGTCCGCAATTGATTTGAAAGAACGTACGGTGAAACAGTGGCCGAGGTTGGGAGTGAAAACAAAATTTCAGAAACACGCTACAACTTATCTGTTAGATATTCCCGATTTACTAGAAGTTGTAAAGAAATGGGATGATGAAGTTAGAGCTGTGCTTCAGTCAAAAGGGTTTTGGTTTGCGCCTATATCACCTGAAACAGGCGAGATTGACCCAACTATATCGAAGGTAGGTTATCACAGAAACGTTCGAGCGAGAAAAGATATAAAAGCCTTCTTGAAGTCTGCAAACTTGCCCTATCATTCGCCACATAAATTCAGACATGGTAACGCTGTCTATTGTTTGAAGCTTGCCAAAGATGTGCATGACCTAAAAGCGATTAGTCAAAATCTAATGCACGCAAACTTAAGCGTGACAGATGGCGTGTATGGCATCTTATCTGACAACGATGTTACTAGACGAATTGGTGCTTTAGGAAAACGTAAAGATCAAGATATGAGCGGCGGAATATGAATGAGTTTCTGGCGTAGCATTTCCCATGCATGCTGCACGAGAGGCATTAGCTTTTTCCAATTTTCCAAGCCGAGGGTGACACTTATGTTTATTATCGTGTCTAACAGCTTTTCCTTCCACTGTATCCGACTAAGCTTTTCTACGTCCTCTGAGAGCTTATCCAGCTTTTCATTAATTTGCTTGAGTTGGTCGTCGCTAGGCCCGTAATTCGCGATGATCAACACCTTGAGATTTTCAAGCCCAGCTTTTATTGCAATTCGTTCAGGCTCATTGAATGGCTCGTCGTCCTCTTCATAAAGAGTCGATGAGCGAAAAAAGCTATGATAATTATTGAAATCCTTTAAAGGGTCTGGCTGTTCTAATTCGAGCAGAAATCTTCTAACATGATTGGCAAGCCATTCTCTTATTTGTGCGATAACGCCATCTTTCTCATATCGAGCGGTTTGTTGCTGGAAGCTTTCATCAGGAATTCTCAATGGTGTACTTGGTCTGAACTCCGTGTTGTTAGTCGAGAAATAATCATAATGGTCGGGTATCTGTTTAATCATGAACACCATGTTCGAGTCTATTAATTCGATGATGAACGTGCCGTTAGCTGTCTCGGAAAATCGAAACTGCTCGACGTCAAAACCGCTTTCGGCTATTAACTCAATCCATCTACGCTTGTGTTCTTTTAACATTATTAGACCATTCTAGCTTCCGACGTTGAATTAGTATTTGGCACGAAATAACATTAAATAAGTGGCAAAAGTGGGCCCGGAAGGATTCGAACCTTCGACCGAGCGATTATGAGTCATCACTGAATCGGCTGGACTTGAAAACGATGTCGTCCACACGCTATATGTAGTGCATTGCTTCCATGGTGAGCACACATTTACGGGATCTGTCACTGCGGATAGGCTACTACTGCAAATCTACTGCAATTCGATTTCTATAGGTGTGACCAACTCCTCGATCTTCTCCGCAGCTTCCGTTTGTGAACGGGCAGATGTGTGGCCATAGATGTTGACTGTGGTACTGGCCTTCGAATGACCTCCACGGTTTTGGGTGGTGTTGATCGAGATCCCGTTTTCCAGGAGCGAAGAAAGCGATGTGTGCCGCAGGTCATGAAACCTCATATCCGGGAGACCCGCTCTCTTCAGGACCTTCTTGAACTCCTTGGAGACCTTGCTTTGGTCCAGGAAGGTGCCGATGCTGTTAGTGAACATCAGACCGCTCTCCTGCCACCCATCTCCTAAAGCCTGCTTCAGGGATTCCTGGTGGGAACGGTATGCCAGGAGCTTCGCCAGGGTCTTGGGTCCGAGCTTGATCTTTCGGCGACCCGCCTTCGTCTTGGGCGCCACTAGCTCATATCCCTTGTGCGGGATGCGCTGCAGCTGCCGCTGGACAAATAAAGTGGACTTCTCTTCATCTAGATCGGGCCACTTCAACCCAAGCAGTTCACCTTTTCGCATCCCTGTCGTCAGGGCAATGTAGAAAAGGGTGTCGAAGGGTGATGTGGTTGCCGTGATCAGGAACTGGCGAGCCTGTTCGGGGCTTAAGGTTGGGAACTCGACTTGCGCGACGGTAGGTCGTTCGATGGCATCCACGGGATTACGACCCAGATATCCTTCTCGAACGGCCTGCTTCAGAGCTGCATGCAAGGTCACATGGATCAATTGGATCGTACGCGCGCCTTTTCTTTGGTCCTTCATCAGGCCGTATAGCTGCTTGATGTGACCGGGCAAAATATCTTGAAGCCTCAGTTTTCCCAACATGGGCAGGATATACAGCCTAGCATATCTCCGATACCCATTGACCGTGCTCGGTCGCCGGGCAAGTTCCTTGCCATTCAGCCAGACTTCGAAGAAGCGCTCCAGGGAGAGTTGGGTGCCCTCGAAGGTGAGGCCGCCGTCAATCTTGCCGAGCGTTTGCTTGATCCAATCATGGCATTCCTTTTGCCTCTTGCCGTACTTGGTAAGACGGTGTCCATTCAGACTGACCTGAGCACACCACAGTCCATCCCTCCTTTGGTACAGGCTGCCTTCATTATTACCTCGTCTTTTAGCCATGCTCATTTCTCCTTTTCTGTGATGGGGGAACCACAAAAAAGAAATGAGCCGCTTTGACTGTGCTATTCGACTATTAAGGTGCGATCGTGCTGATATAGGTCATTATAGGGAGCCGGGCAGTTGAAGTCAAGAAGGACCTGTCCATTGTGTCCACTGGGTACAGACTTTGAATCTTCAAGGATCCGAAGAGCGATCAGTTATCTGGTGCCATTGCGACAGCACGTTAAAGGAAGTGCTGGGTGCTGGGGTGCAGGCACCGCCGGGCTAGCCCCGCCACACTCCACACGTTCCCACCCCATGTGAGCTAATCTCTTTTATTAAACCTCTCTTCTATTTTCTTTTCGACGTAAGGAAGAGCCGTATACTTTATCGCCCAAGGTATACTAAGAATAATTGTGGCACTACTAAGGCATAATCCTCCCGTAAGTGCTAATGAAGGTTCATATAGTGAGCCAAGTGCCCAGGCACTAACCATTGTAAGCAGAAAACATATATATATAACAACAAGCCCTTTACGCGTAATACGCCCTTTACGCGTAAAACGAAAGGCGCTGATTATTGCAGCCAATCCCAAGATTATTATTACTGCCTTTAGACCAAAAAGTAAATAATCTCTCATAATACTCTCCTAATGCATAAGCAAATATTCAGCAGCTATGTTAAACTACTTTCCCCATAAATCATACGAGCTATACGGAATAAATATGCTGAGTCCTGTAACCGTGGGGATGTCCCGGTGGCTCGGTAATTATCATACAACAGTTTATTGTTACTAACCCACATATCGAAATTTGCCTCAGGTGCTAGGCCTCCTAATGCATTTCCAACTGAAACTAGAGTATCTTGACCTATACCAATATCAATTCCGTTGTCCAAATTAATATAACTAGAAGTCATCTGGCTTTGTTGACATCCTCGAAAAACTTCAAAGTTTGTAGAGATTATAGGCAAGCCCGAGGATCAGAGCTTGCAGCGCTTGTGTAGATAGTGAACGACCTGGAGCTCGTGTGGAGAGTTTGCGTTACACTACAGAAAATACAGTCTCAATAAGATTTCGCTGACTGTATTTCTTAGCAGGAAAATTGCTCTTCATTTGCGCTCGGATGCCGTTCAGGTGGCATGTTTTCTTGCCACGCTTTGCAGGAATAATACTCTTCATGTGGTGAATTTCTCGTATAGTATATGATTCCTCTCGCTGTCGAATTCTGCATCTGCCAAAACGTACGAGGCAGGCGTAACTTGATGAGCAATATCCACCAAAGGTCGTAGCAACGCACAATCGTTGTAGGGACCTCGTTTGGCGATTTGAGCCAACAGTAGCTGGTGTTTGGTCTCCACTACCACAACCCATTTTAACCAGTAACGCCAAGGTAATCCTAGCCCACGATCACGTTTGCGGTTGATAAAGAAGGTACTAATGGCTCCCGGTGCTAAACCAGTTGCATCCACAGCCAAGATAGCTCTCTTAGTTGGTTGATGGTTCATGATCTGTAGAGCCGCCTCCTGCAAGGCATTCTGGATCAAGTTTGTATCCAATCGTCTCATAAAGCGGTAAAAGGTAGTGTAGTCCGGTGTTTGTTTCAAGCCAAGTGCCATCCGTAATTCAACATGTTCTTGTAAACGGATTTCTGTCTCTCGAAAAGTCCAATCTTCATAGCGCATGAGGCAGAGGATTGCCAGTAATTGTGGCTGAGTAAATGTGTGTTTCGAGTATTTGTTTCGGTACAAAGGCATTACTTTTTGTGCAATCGCCAATGCACATCTTGCAAAGTTGACCAATCCAACTTCTGCCATGAGACACCTCTCGGTGTTCATACTATCCTAAAACTAAAGGATGTCAACAAAGCCAGATGCCATCTAAAGTTGCCCCGAATCTCGAATGGAAGAGTATGCCTTCAAAGTTTTTTGGCGATGATTCAATAATGAATGAAAACCATTTCGTACTTCGCGACCCAGCGCGTATGGCAACGATGTATAAAGCTTGGTGGAATAGCGAAATGGTAGATCGCTTGATAATATGGTCCAAGAATAGGATGACTCATCCCAATCCACACAAATAGGAGTTGCTATATGGGTATTGCTCGAGTTGAATTTCTTTTTGATTACAAGAGTTTTGGAGAAAGAATAACCCCTATTTTAGAAAGTTTAAAAAATGGAGATCTTGAAGAATTGCGAAGTTTGGCAAAAGAAGTAGTGATAGATCGACCTGAAACTTGGAAGTTGCTGGATTATTTAACATATTTTCCAAATATGTTGGATAATGAAGAAAAAGTATTTAACACTGATGATAGCAAAGTTGTCTTTTGGATGGACATAGTTATATGTTGTTTCTGTTCGACATTTAATAGCCTTACAGATTCCGAACCTACACCTGATGAATTAGAACAACTGGGAGTAGACAAAGAAATTATAAAAACCTTGATTTGGGGAAAACCAATCAGCGATCTATTGCTAGGTCTGATTCTAGCAGATGAAAACTCGGATAAGTACCGCTTCTGGAAGCTTGGCTTCAAGGTGGGTTGGCTTAGTACTGAAGACATAGAAATTATGAGAAACAAAATACAAATTTATCACGAGAAAGACAATCATCTTGCATTTGAAAATCTGCTAAGAATATTCGATACGGCCATCAAGTTGAAGATGGGATTAATTTTAAGTGCAATACCTTGATTATCTCGCTCGGCACTCGCTCGGCGTGGGTCTCCTGACGCCGCCGAGCGAGTGGGATAGCGGCGGTCGGGCATAGGGACTGCACGCTTTCTTGAGCAGTTTTTTACCAACCGACGAAATAATGTATCGAGTTGCCAAAGCCATAAAACAAAGACTTGCGCACATGACTTTATTATGAAGTGACAGAGCTACTGAATTATGCTTTTGTGGGTGGGGGATTCATGAACTGGCGGTAAATAAAAAGACCTATGCCAGCGCCAACCGCGCTTAAAATTACACCAAAACCAACGGAAATTGCAAATGATATTACACTGGCAACTACGCCGACTTCAAGTAGTGCTGGATTAATCGCATATCCGATGATACCTGCAAATACGTCAAAGCCTGTTGCAATAATGCCTGCCCAAAAGCCTATGTTAAATGCTTTTGCCTGAATTGCGCCAATCAGACCACAGGCTACAGTTAAAGCTGCGGATAATAAAAGCCCAATGCAGGATAGAGTTGCCACGCTGGGCGATGAGAAATATATACTCACAACTAGTGTAATGATCGCTTGCAGTACTCCAAATATCGTGCCCCACAAAACAGCAATCTTCATGTTTTTTACCTTCCTTGTACCATTTTAATTCTGTCGAATATTTTTTGTTGTGCCATCTTTCTCAACCGTTTTATTACTTATCTCTTGAAACTGCTGTTAATCGGTAGGCGGGCTAATGTAATTACGCATTTGTGATTATGCTTGATATATCATAATGGTTTCGATTGGGTATAGACATTCAAGTAACTTGTCGATTCTTACGTCTCTTGTAGCAAAAGGATTAAGGCAGCACCTCCCATTAGAATTACACCATCTGACGATTCTCCACGGCCAACAATTTTTGAGTCAGCATTCAAAATTTTTCCATCAGGATAAGCCCAACCAATGATGCGTGATTCGGCATTCAAAATCCTGGCATCGGAGTAGACCCAGCCAGTAATGCGTGAGTTGCCGTTTAGAATTTTTCCATCAGGGTAAACCCAACCAACAATGCGTGATTCGGCATTCAATATCTTGGCATCGGAGTAGACCCAGCCAACAATGCGTGAATTAGCATTTAGAATCTTTCCCATTTTGTACCCGCTCCTTTCCGACTATATGTGAGAGGAATTTAAGATTTTGGCATACCCTTGATCAATTGATTGTTGGAGACATCCTGCTCTCGGCACCGGTTGAATTCCAAGATCGCATTTGGCTATGATTCATTTATACAACGTAGACTGCCTAACGCTGTGTTAGCCTGCTTTTTAGACTATCCAATTTGGCTTTGGGTGATCAGGGCATTCACCGTTGATCCTCTGCCGTTCTAAATAGCTTGCGATGAATAGATGCGTTTCACGGTTGTAGTTTTCGAACTGATATGTGTCGCTAATCCAACGGATCATGAATCCGCACTCCGAACACGCCTCGCTTTCGATGCCGGTTTGATACGCATCTCTAGCAAGACCGCTCATATAATCGGCTGGGAACTTACTCTCGGGTGTATCTTTTGGCGACCACAAAATCCACGTGGACATCGCGATTTCTCCTCACGTGCTTGGACAGCTGGCTCATAAATTATTCGTTTTGGAACACTCGATGTCTCTGACATCAATCTGATTTCTGTTCGCTTTTGGCGTCGACCGTCACTTTTGCGGCGCCGCTGTGTCTGATTGAGCGGTACACCGAAACACTACTACCAATCAGACCAACCAGCGCAAAGATGGTAGAAAAAATCATTTTACCTAACCGATACTGCCCAGGATAATAGGGATCGATCGCTGGGTTGGGGAAAAACGCGAGCGTCCCGAGCGTACCTAAGAGCAAAAGCGTAATAAACGCTGCGGTATCAACATTTATCTGCTGTTTGATCGCCCACCGACGGTAGTACTTCGTAATGAGGAAGAACGGTCCAAGCGGCCAGATGAATCGCACGAACAACTCAAAGCCCGGATCAATATTAGAAAAATTAATTACGCCAAGAACGCCGAAAACCAATTCACTGTTGGCAAGCAATGCGTATATATCTAGTATGACTATTACGACGAACACCGCCGAAACCAGAAACTTTTTCGTCTTTGCATTCTCCTTTTGGCAGGCTAACGAGATTGTCGAAAAACCGAATTTCAGAATGAAGCATCTGTGGGGATAGCGGACCAATCGCCGAAAAATTCAGTTAAGGGGAATGAGGCAGATCGCTGGGGTCTGGAAGGCTTTAGGTGAGCTGTGGTGGCTACTTAGGTCATCCGCCCGGAATTGTAGTGTAAACGGAGTATCATGCTACTTTACTCTTGGATTATAACCTTCTAGGAGCGGTATGATCTCCATCTTCCTTTTCTGGCTTCAAGAACGTATCAAACTGTGGACAAAACCTGCCACTCTGCAGTTGGCCATTGGCCTTTTTTCTGATCTACCTCGCAGCCGTGCTGATCTCATGCTAGAAAATGCCATCCTGCGTCAACAACTGATAACCCTGAATCGTCTGGTCAAGCGAACTAAAGTCACTGATGCGGATCGCTTCCGCCTCGTTCTTCTTTCCCACTTTACCAAATTCTGGAAGCAATCCATTCACATTGTTCAGCCTGGCACCCTGCTGCGCTGGCATCGCGAGTTGTTTCGCCACTATTGGCGTCGGAAATCGCTGCGTACGCCAAAAATTCCTCCCGAAACAATCAAGGTGATCGGGATGTTGGCGCAGGAGAATATCTTGTGGGGAGCAGAGCGAATTCAAGGTGAGTTGCTCAAGCTGGGGATTGCATTGAGTAAACGCACGATCCAGAAATACATGCCCAAAGATAGAAGAACGTCTTCATCACGTCAAACCTGGGCAACTTTCCTGAGCAATCAAGCGGATCATATTTGGGCTTGCGACTTTACGGTCGTATATGACTGGCTATTTCGGCCCTGGCATGTATTTGTCGTGATGGAGCTCAAAACGCGCCGGATCGTGCATACGGGTGTTACTAATTCCCCAAGCGATGAATGGACGGCTCAACAGTTACGTGAAGCAACCCCCTGGGGCAAAGGCCCAAAGTATTTGATCCGCGATCGCGATAGTAAGTGTGCATCCCACTTTTCGGCAGTGGCTGCCGGTTCGGGGATTAGAGAACTGAAGACACCTTATCGCGCGCCGCGAGCGAATGGAATTTGCGAAAGATTTATGGGCAGTTTGCGACGAGAATGTCTGGATCATATTCTGATCCATGACGGCAGGCATTTGAAGCGGGTGGTAACAGAATATACGACTTACTTCAATCAGGATCGGCCACATCAGGGCATTGGTCAGCGCATGCCCGGCCACTATGATCTAGCACGTTCAAAACCAAGCGGGCGCATCACATCCCGGGCAATTCTGGGTGGACTGCATCATAGCTATTCCCGTGCGGTATAACCTGACCCATATCGTTTGTCAAAACTTCAACTAACAAGGGTGGATAGCGTGTGTTGATCATGATTTGGTGGGATCGAATCGTAATTTTCTGCTGGTGGATGGTGTATGCCCCTAAACACATTCGCTCAGAGACACTGCCGAATCTGGAAGAATTCTTTTTGTCTTCATCAAAATCCCTGCCTAGAGTCTAGCAAGCTAGGGGATGAGTCATGTAGCCACCACAGCTGTCTGAGTAAATAATGATTATTCTATTTGCTAAACACAAGGTTGTTGGGGAAATCTAACCCTGTTGCAAATAAAGAAATAGTGCCATCGGTTATATTTACTTTGTAAATTTCGCCAGTAATATTCACAGATACAAATGCAAAGCCATCTAAAATCACAATCCCAGTGATGTTTCCTTTGGGAAGTTTGGCAATTCTTGTAGCGTCGGAAGTGTCAGTAAATTTATATATTGTGTCACTAGTGGTCAGATAGAATATATTATCAGAATATGTTATAGCACCAAGCCATGCGCCAGGTAATCCCTTCAAGTCTTTGAAGGTTGATTTTTCGTGCGTGCTCAAGTCAAAAGCCAAAATATGTTTCTTGCCATCCTCTGAGAGAATTAAGCGATTGCCCGCAACTATGCCACTGAGATTTTGTCCGTGATCGTCTCGGTTATCTAATATGTTTGCTGTTGAAAGAATTTCGCCTTTGGAGTCGATAAAATAGACTTTATCGTCATAGTTACTCAATAGGGCAAACCCTCCATCTGGCAAGGCTGTAAATTCTAAGAAATGTATATCGGAAGGTATGGTTACTTCTCTCAGAGGATTACCGTCAAGATTGTAGACCAATATTTTTGAATGTTCTGGATTGCATAAGTATAAGTTGTAGTCTAGAACCTGAAGACCGTATCCAGATACGCCCTCAAGAATATTTTTTGTAGCACCAGTCAACGAAGTTCGAGTCACAACTCCACTACGAGAGAGTGCATAAAAAGCAGATTCTGGTTTGGGGGTTGCGGTAGGCGGTGGCTGTGTAGCCGTAGGAACAAGTGTATTTGTGGGTGGTACAGGTGTTGGAGCAGGAGCGCATCCGCTAATTACTAAAACCGTTAGAAGAACAAACAAAATAAATTTTGACACAATTGACTTTTTCATGACCGTATCTCCTTTTGATTTGATTGCGCAGGATTGCGCCAGCCACCCACGAATTCAGGAGACGTAGCTGAGTCGCCGCACGCTGTGTTATTAGAATGAAGTTGCATTGAGGCATGGCAGACAGTATCCTGAAGGTGATAGAACGTCGGGGACGTGTCTGGGGCACATCGTCCCGATGTCCTTCGGGAGGAGCGTCAGGGTCAGTCGGTTGCGGCCCTGGGATACTCGATCAAGAACAGAGTAAGCTCGTCGTGTTATTTGACTGCCCGGCGGATTTCAAATCTGGGACCTCGTTGGAAGAGAACGAGAGAACCCGCATCGGTAGGTGTAACTTCCGACCCACATCGTTCCGATATCCTTCGGGAAAAATCCATGCCTCAATCCTACGTGCAAAAGGAGTGTAGCATGAAATGGGAGCGAAATTCAAGAGGGGCAGAGCTGCGTCACATTGGTCTGGATGTACACAAGCATTACATCATCATTGGAGGCTTGAATGCACGGCAGGAGATCGTGCTGAGGCCAAGAGACGTGGAGATGGAGCGCTTCAAGACCTGGGTGGAAAGTAATTTGCAAAATACCGATGAAGTAATTGAAGAAATGAAATCATAGTTTTCTAATGCTGAAAATCTAGATCGCCGGGCGTAAGGGATCGAATCGGCTCCGGCAAGTATCTTGATGCTCGAAGCGTTTTGCCGTATTCTTTATGAGAATCTACGCTATACGCTTTTTCTGCCGCAATAAGTCTTGATCCTACGGAACTCGCCATTTGCTATGCAGTCAAAAATTAGGGGGTTAAATGAGATATGGCCACTGAGAAAATCTCCGTCACGGGAACCTATAGTTCATTCTTTCGCACAAACCATCGTAAAAGTTTGAATCAATAACCTGAAGGGTTTCAACTGTATCATCGCCAGAGATAACGGCATTGTTCGCGTCCTTGCTTAATGTCGCAAGAGCGCCCTTCTCAGGTATAAAAAGTCTAAAATCTATATCGCCATTATGTTTGTGGGTCGTAAACACATATTTCGGCTTACCAAATATAGCAATCATTTCATCGATTGTTAGTTTGAAGCCGCCAACATGCACGGCAGTCCAGTGGATAATAATTTATGACTATTTCTATATATCGACAAAGATCGCTGGCAAACGGTTGTAAACTGGAAGAGATGGATGCGCTTTGGAACGAAGCAAAGAAAAAGGGACTATAAGTTGGGAAGGCGATGGTGATTGAAAAAACTTTAAGGATGCTTGTCTTGACAATCCTTCAAAGAGAGGGGTAAGCTTGGTCATCCTTTAAGGGGGTGAGATTTATTTCCCCGGTAAAGCGAAAAATTTAATAACGAAGAAGTTTGCCGTCTCGCGTCGCTGGGCTCTGCTCGCGGCATTAGCGTAGTGACCCTGTGGGCGAACGGTGGGAGGCAATATGCCTGGGATAAAACGCAACTTCGAAGTCATCATGCGAATAGCCTTATTGGCTATTTTCATGATTTATTCGCTTGTGCCGGTGAATGCACAGGCTCGCGTCGCTGGTTCGACGACAAATCCAGTCAGCGCAGATTCGGCAAATGTAGAAACCGGGATGCGTAACAGTCTGTCCCCAAAGGGGATGCTACCTCAGCAAGCAGCGGTGTACTATCAGCCGCCGAACATCAGCGAAGCGATCCTGCGGACAGAACAAAGCCAAGTCGTTTCTCCGAATGGGGTCCCCAAAGGGGATGCTAATGAACCTCCTTCGCGTATCCCAAAAAAGAACGAGGTTGAATTTTATACGGTTGCTCAACCAGTCAGTCTCAATTCCAATGAGTTGAAATTGACGGTAACGATCCGCAATCATTCCGACGTACCATTAAAGAACCTGACCTTCCGTGATTCCCTGGAAACTGGCTTCGAATATAGTACCAACACCTCCAGCCCGGTGAGTTATAGCGCTGCCGCAAAGGAAATCACTTTAAAGATAAGCCAGATCAATACGGGGGAGGAATACACCTTTGATTATTTCATAAAAATTACAGCGTCCAAACGAAATGAAGTGAAGGGGAAATTGTGGGTGCGCAAGGTCACGTTGACAGGCGATCATCTTCAATTATCGACCCGCGTGTCTGTTGGGCTGGACGTTTCGGCCGCGAATGCGCAGGGATCGGTCACTGTATCAGCCCAAGGCGATTCATGGAACGACCTTGGACGCGTACAAATCTACACAGATGCGAAGACACTCGGTGGCGATGGGCTGCTTGTGTTCAAGCCGTTGCAACCGAGTAAAGGCCCCAAACTTCAATTTGAGATCGACGCGCTTACCTCGAGTACCGTAGCCACCGATGCGAACGGCGAGGCTACTGAACAGTCCGTGAGTCCGCGGCAGGAAGTGCATGGCAATTTCGTCGTGCCCGCGTTCATGGAGATCAATCTGGATGGATATGTCGATCTCACAAAGGTTCCCGCTGGGCAGGAACCATACGTTGCCACCTATGATGAAACATTGGGAATCTGGGTGAAGGTTCCGATCCTTGAAACAGATGTGACCAACAACACGGTCACGGTGGAGGCGGCACACTTCTCCACATGGGGCGCGGGATTGGGAAGTTCACTTCCACAAAACGGCGCGAACGTGCTGCTCTTCGATCAACCCTATACTTCATTGTTCAGCGGTGCCTCGCGTTATAGCATTCCCGTCTGGGCGCCACAGGGACGCGCGGGCATGTCCCCCGACGTTTCCCTCTCGTATTCAAGCGCGACCGTGGATGGTGTGCTGGGCGACGTGCAGGCGCCGTGGACCGGCGTGGGCTGGAATATCGACGGTATCGAGATCGTACGCAAGATCACCACGAACAATAATGGATACGGATATATCAACGACTTCGCATTGACCTTGAACGGCGTGGAATATGACCTCGTGCAGGATAACGTGCATCCCAACAAATATTACACCACGCATGATGCCTTCCTTTATATTGAACGGCATAACTATGCATATGGTAATGCAAAAGGGGACGCAAATGCGCTGCCTCCCAACACCACCGGCGAATGGTGGGAAGTAGTCACGACAGACGGCACGCGCTATCGTCTCGGATGGAACAACGACTCCGAACAACTGGCTCTGATGTATGGCTATTCCTGCACAACGAACGGGACCAGCTGCCTCACCCCGAACGGTGCCTATGCCTCGCTCGGATATGCCGGTATTGCGAAAGACCTTGTCGCTTTACGCTGGCGCGTGGACCGCGTGATGGATACACACGGCAATTACATGGGATACACCTATAACGAATTCCAGCCTTCGGGATCGAGCACGATCGCGGCCTTCGACCGCGAAAGCTACTTGAATACGATCTCCTACACCGGCTTCCATAACGCAGCCCATCCCGCGAACGATCTCTCTCCGGCATATCAGATTCATTTTGTATATGGGGATCGTTCCACGGTTGGAGATGTGCCCACCACCTTCAACATCTGGGATAATCTCGACACGAAACTGCTCGACAAGATCGAAGTGTGTTATCTGAATTGCTCTGGCGCAGGAATTGTGCGCACCTATGATCTCGGATACTCACTTTCCGCCGCGCCGAACGCGAATGGCACACTGATGTTGACCAGTTTGAAGATCACAGGCGGGGGATTCACCGACACCCAGAGCGGACAATCCGTCCCTGCGGTGGACGCGCCTACGATCCGGTTCGCATATCAAAACATGGATAACCGTGCCGTGACCGGCGGCGCGGATAAGTTTGCCTACCCGCGCCTTGTGTCCATTGATAACGGGGCAGGCGGCTTGCTGACGTATACCTATGAGACCGATGGCCGCGGCACAAACTCGTGGTACGACTATCGAGTCAAACAGGTGCAGGTAGGTAATGGCTTATCAGCCGCTGCCTTGCAATCGTATGCTTATACAACGCCGGTGTATGCGGGTTCGGGTGGGGACATGACTCTCGGCGCGTTGATCGGGTATACCTCCACGACAGAAAACCAATTGGATTATGCCAACAGCAATGCGTTGATTCTTTCCACCGCGCATACCTTCGGCACAACCGGCCTCGATATCGGCCGCGAACTCAAGACGGAATGGCTGAACGGCGCGACAGTCTATCGCCGCGTCACGAACACCTACGTCACTGACAACAGCAAGGCGCCATTTGTGGGATGGAACTTCCGTTATTTATATAACACCGTTCGATACGAGTTAAGCAGTGGGAGTCTGATTCAGGTATCCAAAGCGATCACAACCAGAGACGCAGGCACAGGCAACTTGTTGGTGCAAATGGAATACGTAGGGACTTCCATTTTACGAAAGACCTATTACGAATATCTCACCAACACGAACCCGAGCGTGTATATCCTCGATAAGGTCTCGCGTGCACTTTTGGTGAACGGCTCCAACCAGATCCTTGGCGATACGCGCTATCACTATGACGGCACGATCAATACTGCTCCCTCACTTGGAGACCTAACGCTCACACAGAAATTCACCGGAAGTGGGAACCAGACGGCGGATACGATCGCCAATTACGACATCTATGGAAATGTACTTTCGGCTCAGGCTTTCCCCGGATATGGAACGGTGAATGTGCAGCCGAGCGGGACCTCGTATACGACGAGCACGACATACGATTCCGCTTTGAAGACCTATCCGATTCAAGCTACGAACGCGCTGAATCAATCCAGTTCAACAGACTACATCTACTCGCTTGGATTGCCGTATCACGTGACCGACCCGAATGGCTGGGAGACGACCACGACCTATGATGGCCTGGGGCGGACTCTCTCGGTGACCGCGCCCGGGTTGGAACAGCCCGGGGTGTACTACGACTATCCACAGGTGAATGGAAGCGGGAAGATCACCGCGCCGTATGGCGTGGAGATGCAGATCCTCGATACGACTGCGAATGCCTATCGTTCGGTGTGGGGTATGTACGACGGCCTCGGACGTATGATCCAGACCCAGGTGTATAACGCGGATACGAGCAAGACCCTGGTCTCAGATAGCTTCTACAACGCGCAGGGAACCGTCTATCAGCAAAGCCTGCCGTATGAGCTGGCCTCGCCGGGCGGATATTATCTGACTCCGTCAGGTTCGCAATTTACACAATCCACCTTTGATAATTTAGGCCGTGTGCTAACCGTGACGCAACCGGGAAATATTACAAGTACCACTGCCTATGATGGATTGACGACTACGATTACCGACCCGAACACAAACAAAACAGTGCGCACAACCGATGGGCTGGGCAGGCTGGTGAACGTCAAAGAATATTCGAACACCTCCTCAGTATATGCCACGACTTACTACACCTATGATGCTGCCGATCATTTGGTTCTGGTGACGGATGCAAAGGGCAGCCAGAGCGTGATCCAATACGACTGGCTCGGACGCAAGACTGGCATGCAGGACCCGGACATGGGTGCGTGGACGTATGGGTATAACGCGCTTGGCAGTTTGACTCAACAGACTGACGCGCGCAGCCAGGTCTTGAACTTCACATACGATGCATTGGGGAGATTGCTCACTAAAACAGGCACCGACCTCAATACAAGCTATATTTATGGAAACACAACAGGGAACATTGGCATGCGTACCTCGATGTCCGATGCAGTGGGCACTACGACCTGGTCTTACAATAACTTCGGACGAAGTGTGACGGAGAACCGCCAGATCGGCGGACAGGCGCAGACGATGACGACGAATTCAGATTGGCTCGGGCGTCCACTGACCGTGGTATATCCCGATGCCGAAGCATTAACTTATTCTTACGATGCGTTGGGACGCCCGGTTGGATTGAACTCGAGCGAGAATAATTCGCTCGTGAACATCGCTTATAACGCGCTCGGGCAGATCACCTCCCAGACCCTTGGCAATGGTGCGTTGATCACGAATACCTACAACACCGCTAATCGCCTGCAATTGCGCAGCGCGGTGAAGAGTTCGACGCAATTGATGAACTTCAACTACACCTACGACACGGCCGGGAACATCACGAAGATCATCGATGGTACCAGCCTGCCCCCTACGGGGATGATAAATGAGACGCACGATTATCAGTATGACTTCCTCAACCGCCTGACTTCGGCGAACGCCTACACCACCGGGAACACGAGCAATATAAAGTACAGCCAGCAATTCTCCTACGACAAAGTGGGCAACATCACCCAACTCAATAATTGGATTACGCCTGCGCCCACATCCACACCGACTAATACTGCGGCTCCGACGAACACTGCCACCGCGACTGCAATACCAACCGACACATCGATTGCAACTAATACTCCGACCGAAACGCCAACTCAACTTGGGTTTAATCCTGGCTTCCAGGAGGTT
>Ga0209131_1000600_pt1 | contig 25640 bp, 28 predicted proteins | sample GraSoi_2013_40cm_FD_185826 | JGI IMG/M metagenome (GOLD analysis project Ga0209131, IMG submission 185826) | Grasslands soil microbial communities from the Angelo Coastal Reserve, California, USA - Sample 9_17_2013_40cm (SPAdes) (version 2) | ecosystem: Environmental > Terrestrial > Soil >... | reverse complement strand
ATCATCTTTGCGGCGAGCTGTTCAACCTGATGGCGGGCATCAGCGCGATCCACGTGCCGTACAAGGGCGGTGCGCCAGCGGCGACCGACGTCATGGGCGGGCGCATCGCGTATTACTTCGCCGGCATGCCGGTCGGCCTGCCCTTGCACAAGGCCGGCCGCGTGCGGGCGCTCGGCGTGACCAGCAAGGCGCGCTTCGTCGGCGCGCCGGACGTGCCGACGATCGCGGAGCAGGGACTGCCCGACTACGAAGCGACGCTATGGCAGGGCTTCTTCGCGCCGGCTGCCATCCCTGCCGAGCTCGGCGCGAAAATTTCCGCGGATATCCAGGCGACGCTCGCCGCTCCCGAGACGCGCGAGAAGCTGCAAGGCGCGGGCATCTCGCTGTTCGAATCGAATCAGGCGGAGTTCAAGCGCTTCTTCCCGGCCGAGATCGAGAAGTGGCGCGCCGTGGTGAAGAAGGCGAACCTGCGGCTGGAGTAGCTAGTCGATCTTCGCGCCCGAGCGCTTGATGACGTCGGCCCATTTCGCCGAATCGCGGCGGATGAGCGCGGCGTAGTCCTCGGGGGTGCCGCCGCCGCTTTCGCTGCCGAGCTGCGCCAGGCGTTCCTTCGTGTTCGGCTCGACGATGGTGGCGTTGACCGCGGCATTGAGCCGATCGAGGATCGGGCGCGGCAGTCCGGCCGGCGCGATGACGCCGGTCCAGGCCGTGACCTCGTAGCCGGGAACGCCGGCTTCCATCAGCGTCGGCACCTCGGGCAGGCTTTGCGCGCGCTGCGCGCCGGTGACGGCGAGGGCGCGCACCCGGCCCGCTCGTACGTGCGGCGCGATCGAGTTGGTGCTCTCGAACATCAGCTGCACGTTGCCGGCGATGAGATCGCCGATCGCGCCCGCGCCGCCCTTGTAGGGCACGTGCACGATGTCGGTGCCGGTCATGCTCTTGAAGAGCTCGCCGCTGACATGGCCGGGCGAGCCGTTGCTCGATGAGGCGTTCGACAGCTTGCCGGGGTTGCGCTTCGCGTAATCGATCAGCTCGCGAACCGTGGTGAAGGGCGCCTTGGGCGATGCCGCCAGCAGCATGTAGCCGCTGGTGATCAGCGCCACCGGCTGCAGGTCGCGCTCGATGTCGTAGGGCAGCTTCTCCACCATGTGCCGCGTGATGGCGAGCGCGCCGATCGGTCCCATGCCGATGGTGTAGCCATCGGGCGCGCTCTTCGCGACCGCGTCGATGCCGATGGTGAGCGCGCCGCCCGGACGGTTGTCGACGACCACCGGCTGGCCCAGCTCCTTCGACAGACCGGGAGCGACCAGGCGCGCGATGTTGTCGGTGGCGCTGCCCGGCGCCTGCGGCACGACGAAACGCAGCGGCCGCTCAGGGTATTGAGCGGCCGCGGTGCTTGCTACAAGGAAAAGCGCTAGGGCTGCAGCTGCGCGCGTACTTCGCCGCCCTTGTACTGGTCGCTGTGCACATTCACGTACAGGTTGCCGGCCTTGAGCGCCTCCAACTGCGCTGGCGTCAGCTTCTTGCCGTCCGGCACGGTGTAGGTATCGCCGCTCTTGGTGAGCGGCACGATCACCGGGCCGTTGGCGCCTTTGGCACCCTGGTGAATGTGCGCCATGGTGCCCTTTACGCCCTCTGTGCTGACGCTGCCGCTGATGGTGCCGTCCTCCGCGACGCGGAAGCTGCCGCTGCCCTTGCCTTCCGATTTGGCAGGCGGGACTTCCTCGGCGGGGGTCAGGCTGACCTTCATCGCGCCGCTGCCCGGCATCCAGTCCGGCATCTTCTCGCGCACCTGGGCGCAGCCGGCCGAAGTAACAACTGCGGCAACGATTGCTGTAATTGCGAATAGCTTCTTCATGTCCTGCCTCCTCAGTAGATGAACCAGTACGCAGAATGAAACAGGCTGGCGGCTAGAATATTCCCATGCCCCGAATTGCCGGTTCTTCCGCGCTTTCGCGCCTGCGCATTCTAGACCTGTCGCGGGTGCGCGCGGGCCCCAGCTGCGTGCGCCAGTTCGCCGACTTCGGCGCCGACGTGATCAAGATCGAATCGCCGCCGGGGGTCGATCCGAACGAGAGCATGGGCGGCCCGCGCGATGGCCCCGACATGCAGAACCTGCACCGCAACAAGCGCGCGATGACCCTGAATCTCAAGCTGCCGGCGGCGCGCGCGGTACTCGAGCGGCTGGTGAAGACCGCCGACGTGCTGGTGGAGAACTACCGTCCGGATGTGAAGTTTCGCCTCGGCATCGACTACGAGTCGCTCGCCAAGATCAACCCGCGCATCATCCTCGCGAGCATCTCCGGCTTCGGCCAGGACGGGCCCTACCGCGACCGGCCGGGCTTCGACCAGATCGCGCAAGGGATGAGCGGGCTCATGTCGGTCACCGGGGCTCCGGGCCAGGGCCCCATGCGCACCGGCGCGGCGATCGCCGATGTCGCCGGCGGCCTGTTCGCCGCGCTGGGCGTCATGACGGCGCTCCTCGAGCGCGAACACTCCGGGCGCGGCCAATGGGTGCAGAGCTCGCTCCTGAATGCCGGCATCGCGCTGCTCGACTTCCAGGCCGCGCGCTACACCATGAAGGGCGACGTGCCGGGCCAGGTCGGCAACGACCATCCCACCAGCATGCCGACCTCGGCGTACAAAACCGCCGACGGCTACATCAACGTCGCCGCTTCCGGCGACGGCATGTGGCAGCGCATCTGCAAGCTCTTCGGCCGCGAGGATCTGGCGACGGACGCGCGCTTCAAGACCAACGAGCTGCGCGCGAAGAACCGTGCGGCGCTCAACGCCACGATGAGCGAGGCGCTCGCCAAGCGCAGCTCGGCCGAGTGGATCGAGGCGCTCAACAAGATCGGCGTGCCGACCGGCCCGATCTACAAGATGGACGAGGTGTTCGCCGACCCGCAGGTGCAGCACATCAAGGCCGCGGTAGAGGTGGAGCACCCGCGGCTCGGGCGCTTCAAGATTCTCAACCAGGCGGCGCGGCTCTCGCGCACGCCGGCCGAGATCAGGACGGCGACGCCCGAGATCGGCCAGCACACCGACGAAATTCTCTCGGAGCTGGGCTACGAGCCGAAGGAGATCGCCGGACTGCGCACGCAGGGCGTGGTATGACCGAACGCATCATTGCCCGCAAAGACGGCGCCATCGGCTGGCTGATCTTCAACAATCCCGAGCGGCGCAACGCCGTGTCGCTCGACATGTGGCAGGCGATCCCCGGGGTGCTCGGCGACTTCGGCGCCGATGACGCGATTCGCGTCGTGGTGCTGGCCGGCGCCGGCGACAAGGCCTTCGTCTCGGGCGCGGACATTTCGCAGTTCGAAAAGCAGCGCTCCACCGCCGAGACGGTGGCGCACTACGACGAGATCGGCGAGAAGGCGCAAACGGCGCTCAAGAACTTCGACAAGCCGGTGATCGCCATGATCCGCGGCTACTGCATCGGCGGCGGCCTCAACATCGCGAATCTGTGCGACCTGCGCATCGCCGCGGACGATGCCCGGTTCGGCATCCCGGCGGCGAAGATGGGCCTGGGCTATCGCGCGTCGTCCATGAAAAACCTGGTCGACGTCGTCGGCAAGGCAGCCGCGCTCGAGATCATGATCACCGCGCGGCAGTTCAGCGCCGACGAGGCGCGGCACATGGGCCTGGTGCACAAGGTGGTGCCGGTGGCGGCGCTGGAAAAGGCCACCCGCGAGTACTGCGACATGATCGCCGCCAACGCGCCGCTCACCATGCGCTCTGCGAAGCGCATCATTCGCGAGGTGGCGCGCAACGACTACGATGCCGCGGCCTGCAGTGCCTGGGTGAAAGAGTGCTTCGACAGCGACGATTACCGTGAAGGCCGCAGAGCCTTCATGGAAAAGAGAAAGCCCGTTTTCAAGGGCAGATAGCCGAGGAGGATGGATGAAGTGCGTTAGCGCCGCCGTTGCCGCAATGGCCGCGATGGCATTCGCTGCCTGCGCTTTGGCGCAAGGCAGCTACCCCGGCAAGGCCATCACCACCGTCGTCGGCTTCGAGCCCGGCGGCGGCACCGACACGACGGCGCGCATCGTCGCGCCGGCGCTCGGCGAGCTGCTCGGCCAGCAGGTGGTGGTGGAGAACCGCGCCGGGGCGGGCGGCAATATCGCCGTCGACTATGTCGCCAAGGCGGCAGCGGATGGCTACACCATCGTGCTGGCGAACGTCGGCGCGCTGGCCGTGAATCCGCACATCCTGAAGACGCCCTACGATCCGCTGAAGGACCTCGCGCCGATCAGCATGGCTTCGGTGTTCCCGAACGTGCTGGTGGTGCAGCCCTCGCTCTCGGTGAAGACCGTGCAGGACTACGTGAAGCTCGCGAAGGAAAAGCCGGGCATCACCTACGCGTCCTCGGGCATCGGCGGCGCGGGCCACCTCGCCGGCGAGCTCCTTAGGCTGATGGCGAAGATCGACATCACGCACGTGCCCTACAAGGGCGGCGGGCCGGCGATGCAGGGTTTCCTCGGCAGCCAGGTCGATTCGTTCTTCGCCACGCCGGTCTCCTCGATCGGGCAGATCCGCTCGGGCAGGGCGCGCGCCATCGCCACCACGGGTTCGAAGCGCGCCGCGCTGATGCCCGAGGTGCCGACCGTCGCCGAGTCGGGCTTCCCCGGCTACGAGGCGGTCAACTGGTACGGCTATCTGGCGCCGGCGAAAACGCCGAAGGAGATCGTCAACCGCCTGGCGCGCGATATCGGAAGAGCCCTCGCCAATCCGCAGGTCGTCGCCGCGCTCAACAAGACCGGCGTCGAGCCGCTCGCCATGACGCCCGAGGAATTCGGCAAGTACATCGAGCGCGAGTACCAGACCTGGGGCAAGGTCGTGAAGGACGCGCACATCAAGGCCGAATAATTACGACCCTGGCCGCGAATTAAAGCTTGATGACGATCTTGCCGACCGCGGCGTTGGATTCCATGTAGTCCTTGGCCTTCGGCAAATCCTTGAAATCGTAGCTGCGGTCGATCAGCGGCTTTAATTTGCCGCTGGCGAACAGCGGGAGAAAGTCCCTTTTAAAACCTTCGACGGTCGCGGCGCGCTGCGGCGCCGTGCGCAGCTTGTTCGAGACGCCGAACAGCTTCAATCGCTTCGAGTGCAGCGCGTCGAGGTCGATCTCGCTCTTCATGCTGCCGTCGAGATAGCCGACGGTGGCGAGGCGGCCTTCGTAGCCCAGGCATCGGAGGCACTCGGCGAACACGGTGCCGCCGACGTTGTTCACCACTAGGTTCACGCCTTTGCCGTCGGTGGCCTTCATCACCGCGTCGTGAAAGTCTGGCTTGCGGGTAGTGATCGCGACGTCCAGCCCCAACGCGGAAAGTTTCGTCAGCTTGGCGGCAGAGCCCGAGGTGCCGATGACCCTGGCGCCGAGTGCCTTGCCGGCCTGCAGCGCAGCGACGCCGACGCCGGCCGAGACACCGGTGACGAGCAGCCACTCGCCGCTCCTGAGGTTGCCCTGCTGGACCAGCATGTCGTAGACCACGAGGAAGGTGATCGGCACCGCCGCGGCTTCCTCCCAGCTGAGCGTCGACGGCACGGGGATCGCGTCCTGCTTGTCCATCGCGCCGTACTCGGCAAAGGCGCCCGGCAGTCGGCCCATGACCCGCTCGCCGGTGCCGACGACTTCGCCCGCGGCATCCATGCCGGCGGGCTTTTCGGTGCCGGGCTTGATCAGGCCGTGGCCGCGGATCAGCTCGCCGCGGTTCAGGCTCGCGGCGCGCACCCGCACCAGAAGCTGGCTCGCGCTGGGCCTGGGCTCGGGCGCCTCGCGCAGCTCGAGGACGTTGCCGTGGGACTCCGCTCGCAGGACGTAGGCTTTCATGGGGCGGGATTATGCCCATGACCCGTGTCACATCGCGTCGCTATATTCGGAATCCCCAACAAGACGGAGTCAACGATGAAGCGACTGCTTGGCGTCCTGATCGTGGCATGCGGGCTGATGGCACCCTCGGCGCAGGCCGGCATGATCGGCACCGATGAGGCGGTTCAGGCGCAGCCGCAGCGCGAGCGCCTGAAAGCCTTCCTCGAGCGGCCCGAGGTGGTACAGCAGCTGAAGAAGCTGGGCGTGGACGCGATCGCGGCTCAGGCGCGCGTCGACGCGATGGGCGATTCGGAGGTGACTCAGCTCGCGGGTGTGGTGGATGCGCTGCCGGCAGGCGGCGTGCTCAGCAACCAGGACCTGCTGCTGATCATCATCGTGGTGCTGCTGGTCCTGCTGCTGATCTAGGCGGCGAGCTCTACCGCTTCGCTGCGTTCATTCACCGTGGCGAGGCGCACCGGGCGGCGCCAGACGCGGTGCACGTAGTCGAGCACGCGCTTCGCGCGCGCGACGTCGAGGCCGCGGCCGTCGCTGGCATGGTCGTGGGCGAGGGACAGGCTGCCGTCGTGCTTGAGCTCGGCCGCGGCGACGCGCGGCGAGCCGAAGTTGAATTTCGGCGCGAGGATCGCCTCGCGGATGGCGTTGATGTCCTTGGTCGCGACGCGGATCTCGTCGCCCGGGCGCGTCTCGTAGACGAACAGGCCGGCCTCGGCGGCGAGCTCCTCGTCGAGCCAGTTGCGCACGAAGCCGAAATCGTCCTCGTCGCGCCGCACCTCGCGCGCGCGCTCGATGCCGTGTTTCTCGACGATGCGCTCCCAGATGGTGAAGCCGAGGTGGTAGGGATTGATGGCGAGCGCGGTCTCGCGGCCGCTCGCGAATGGGCGTACCACGTCCGAGTGGGCTTTTAGGGCCGATAAATACAGCGGCTGCGGCAGGAAATCGGCCTCGCGCAACAGGCGCGCGTGCCAGTACGAGGCCCAGCCCTCGTTCATGATCTGGCAGGCGAACACCGGGTAGAAGTAGAACGACTCGGCGCGCACCATCAGGAAGATGTCGCGCTCCCATTGCTCGAGCTCGGGGGCGTAGGTGGCGATGAACCAGAGCAGATCGTATTCCGGATGCGGCGGCACCGGCGCGCGCACCAGCCCGGTCTGCGGTGCGGCGCGCTCCTCGGCGCCAGGCAGCTGCTGGAAGCGATTCTGGAACGCGTTGGGCACCGCGGCCGGCGTCTTGGCGATGAACTCGGGATAGCGCGCGCGGTGCAGCTCGCCACCCACGTCGATGTGCGCTTCCAGGGCGAGCGCCGCGTCGAGCACCGACTCGACGCGCTCGACGCCATGCGCTTCGATGGCGAGCTGGATGCGGTGCGCGTGCGCCGCGGCGGTCTCGACGATGTTGCCGCCCGCCATGGCGTGGAAGCGCGCGAACAGCTGGTTGTTCTTGCTGAAGTCGGCGTGCCCCAGCACGTGCGCCGTCACCAGCGCGTTCTCCGCCGTGGAGTTGCCGTCCATCAGGAAGGCGCGGCACGGATCGCCGGGAAACATCACCTCGAAGATCTTCGAGTGGCCCATGCTCTGGCGCACCAGCTGGTGGATGTAGCGCACGCCGAAGGACCAGTGCGGCATGCGCACCGGCAGGCCGTAGACCGCGATCTCGGTCATCAGCGATGCCGGCGCCATCTCGAAGTCGACCGGGTAGTAGTCGAGCCCGAGGCGCTGCGCTAGCGACTCGATCTGCTGGGCGTACTCCTCGAGCTCACTCACTTTGACTCTGCTGGGTGAAGAACTCGCGGATCGCCTTCCAGACGTCGTCCTGCGAGGCGATGTGGCTGGTGCCGACCGCGAGCCCGCCGCCCTTGAGCTCGGTGAAGATCTCGGCGAGCTGCGTGTCGCGCGGGCGGAAGGTGGCGACGCCGCCGGTCTCGCAGTAGCCGCTGTAGTTCACCTGCTGGGCGATCTCGGCGAGCGTGCCGCGCGCCTCGTCGCGATCCTCGGCGGCGTTCTCGCCGTCGGAGGCGTAGAAGAAGTAGACGTTGTAGCGGCCCGGATCGTAGCGCGTGCCCATCACGTCGAGCGCGAGGCGCGCCACGCTGGAGGTCACCGTGCCGCCGCTCGAGGAGGCCTGGAAGAACTGGCTCTCGTCGAATTCCCAGGCCTGCGCGGCATGCGCGAGGAACACTGTCTCGACCTTGGCGTACTGGCGGCGGATGCCCTGCAGCGCGAAGAAGAAGAACTGCTTGGCGAGGCGCCGCTGCGCCTCGTCCATGCTGCCCGAGACATCGAGCGCGAAGATCACCGCGGCGCTGGTCGCCGGCGTCGGCCGCTTGACGAGTTGCCGGAAGCGCAGGTCGTCGTTGACCAGCGAGATCGGCTCCTCCGCCACGATGGAGGTGCCGTTGCCCTGGATGGCGTGGCGCTTCACCGCCTCTTTCATCGTCCGGCGGCGGTCGAGTCTCGAGCGCGCGCCGCGCTTGTCCCAGCCTTCGCGGATGTACTCGGCCTGGTCCATGGTGGCAGTGCGCTTGGGCTTCAATTCCGGCAGCTTCAGCTCTTCCCACAGCCAGTCGACGATCTCCTCGACCTTCAGCTCGACGACGAAGCGGATCTCGCCCTCGCCGGTGCCGCCCTGCTGTCCGGGCTGGTCGCCTTCCTCGCGCCCGGGTTGCAGCACGTCGCCGGGCTCGCCGCGTCCCTGGCCCGCGCCCTGGTTCACGGACGCGTCGGACAGCCGCAGCCGCGAGTGCTCGAGGAATTTCACCGGCACCGCCACCGTGCGGCTGCTCGGACCGGTCATCAGGTCGGAGTTCGCGAGCAGCTCGGGCAGCGTGTCCTTGACCGCGTCGCGCACCTTCTCGTTGTGGCGCAGCCAGTCGCGCGCGCCGCGCGAGAACAGGTCGTACCAGGGCGTCTCGGCGGCGAGGCGGATCGTCACGCTATTCCTGGGCGAGCAGCGTGGTCACGTAGTTGAGCGCCTCGCGCGCGCTGTGCGGGTCGTAGGCGTACTCGTCGACCAGGCGCTTCTCGACCACGGAAATCTTCTGGCGCGTCTCGTCGTCGGGCCGCGAGGTCGAGGACACCAGGCGCAGCACATCGCGCCGGCTCTCGAACAGGTACTGCTCCACCGCGTCGTGCAGCGGTGCGTGGGAATCGAGCGTGAACTTCTCGCCGCGCTTGTAGGCGCCCATCGCCTTGCGTACCACTTCCTGGCGGAACGAGACCTTGCCCGACTCGGAGATGCGGATCTTCTCCTCCACCGAGCGCAGGAAACGCTCATCGGGCTTGCGCTCCTCCGAGGTGATGGGATCGCGCAGCGTGCGGTTGTCGAGCGTCGCCTCGACTTCGTCGAGATACTTGTCGAGCAGCTGCTGCGCTTCCTGCTCGAAGGAGACGAACAGCGCCTTGTGCACGTCTTCCTTCACCCAGCGGTTGTAGAAGTCCTTGCGCACCACCACCAGGAAGTCGACCCACTTCCTCTTCTTCTTGCTGTCGATGCGCACGTCGGACTCGATCGCATCCTTCAGCGCGATCAGCACGTCCATGGTGGTGAGGCTCTTCGCGCTCGACTGGATGATGGCGTTGGACAGCGCGTTGATCACGAAGCGCGGCGAGACGCCGGCCAGACCCTCGTCGGGATTCTTGGCGCGGATCTTGTCGGCTTCGTTCGGCGCGATGCCTTCGACGTCCTCGCCGGCGTACAGGCGCACCTTCTTCACGTTGTCGGCGTCGCGCTCTTCGGCCTCGCCCAGGCGCGAGAGCACCGAGAACACCGCCGCGACATGCAGCGCATGCGGGTCGAGATGCACTTCGCGGAACGCCTGGGTCGAGGAGCACAGCTTGCGGTAGATGCGCGCCTCTTCCTTGTAATCGAGCGTGTAGGGCACCTGGATGATCACCATGCGGTCGAGCAGCGCCTCGTTCTCCGGCTCCTGCAGGAACTTGCGGAACTCGGCGAGGTTGGTGTGCGCGATGATGGTCTCGTCCAGGCTGATCAGCGGGAAGCGCGACACCTTGACGTTCTTCTCCTGCGTCAGCGTCAGCAGGAGATACAGGAATTCGCGCTTCACCTTGAGGATCTCGATCATCTCGAGCAGGCCGCGGCTCGCGGCATAGACCGCGCCCGACCACGACCAGGCGCGCGGGTCGCCCTCGTCGCCGAATTCGGAGACCTTGGAGAGATCCACCGAGCCGACCAGATCGGCGATGTCGGCGGTGGTCGGGTCGTGCGGCGCATAAGTGCCCACGCCCAGGCGGCCCGCTTCGGAGATGAAGATGCGCTCGACCGGCACCTGCATGAAGTCGCCGTGGAAGTCGCTTTGCACGCGGCTCTCGCAATGCGGGCACAGCTCGCCGGTGATCTCCACGCCGTAGGTCTGGCGGAACTGCGGCCGCAGGGTGTGCGGGATGAGGTGCAGCGGCGACTCGTGCACCGGGCAGCCGTGGATCGCATAGAGCGCGCCGGGCTCGGTATGGCTGTACGCCTCGAGCCCGCGCTTGAGCAGGATCACCATGCTCGACTTGCCGCCGGAGGGCGGCCCGAGCAGCAGCAACAGGCGGCGGCCGACTTCGGAGCCTGCGCTCGCCGCCTTGAAGTAGTCGACGACCCGCGTGATGGTGTCGTCGATGCCGAAGAGCTCGTCTTCGAAAAGCGAATTGCGGAACTTGCCACCGACGTCGTCGAAGCCGTTGGAGCGCAGCATGTCCCACATGTACTGGTGGCTCGAGCGCGTGATGCCTTTGGGATCGGCGCGGAATACGCTCTCGAGGAATTCCGACAGCGTGCCGCTCCAGCGCGCGGCGCGGTGATCCTTCGTGAACTCGACCAGCGACTTCAGAAAGTCGGAATGCCGCTCGGTCGCTGGCGCCGGTTTCATCGGTGTCTCTGTATTCACGCTATCACTCCTTCGTCAGAGCAAGATTTGACCCTGTGTGTATTGCGCGTTCCTCTGTCCCCGAACGCGCCGGACGGCCCACACGTTGACCCCGTCCGTCGGTCGCCGCTGTGGCGACCCGTTGACAACTTTTCCCTGACAGCGCTTGTCGAACCTGCGCGGCATACTTATGGTCAAAGGACCCAAGATGCTGAAAGAGATCCTCGGGGTCGCGGACGACCCGCCGGCACGCCGGCGCTGGTTCCACGACGACTTTTTCGACCTGTTCGTCTGGCAGGCCGAGGGCGAGGTGACGCTGTTCCAGCTCTGTTACGGGGTCGATTCCAGCGACCGGGCGCTGGTCTGGGACAAGGGCCGTGGCTTTTTTCACGACGGCCCGCCCGCCCCGGAGGACGTGGTGACCCGCTTCGACGATGCTGCGACCGCGTTGCCCGAGGACATTCGCGGCGAGATCCGGGAGAAGATCCACGAGTTCGCCGGCCGGCGCCTGGCGGTAACCTCGCGCCGCAAGCAATTCCGCCGCGCGGCCTGGCAGCGGTAAGGTTTCTTCGGAGGGTAGTTTTCCTTCAGCGGGTCGCGCCTTGCTCGCGCGCCGCAATCCTTTGACGACTCTGCTGCTCTTCGCGGCTCTAGTGGCGGTCGCGATTTTTTCCTTCTTATGGGTCGTGTCGACCTTGCGTCACATCTTGCGCCAGCTTTTGCCGGAAGTCCATCGCTACACAGGTCAACGATCGGCGACAATAATTCCTCTTCCAGGGAGGGGGAAACGATGAAGCCGGAATTAGCGCTCCTGGTATGGGCAGTGCTGCTGACGTTCGTGCAGATGCTGGTCGCAGTCACTGGCGCCACGTTGCAGGTCGGGCTACCGGCGCTCGCCGGCAACCGCGAAGGGCTCGCGCAGTGCACCGGATGGGCGGGACGCGCGTGGCGCGCGCACCACAATATGCTCGAGAGCCTGGTGCTGTTCGCGGCGCTGGTGCTCGTCGCGGTGATCGTCGGCAAGACCAACAGCGCGACGCTGCTCGGCGCGCAGATCTTCTTCTGGGCGCGGCTGGCCTACGCCGTGGCGTACCTCGCCGGCATTCCCTGGCTGCGCACCGGCGTGTGGTGCGTCTCGCTGATCGGTCTCGCGATCATTTTTTTACAGCTGCTGTAGGCGCGCCGATCGCCACCGGCCGGATCGCCGATCCGGCCGCACCTTTGTCGAGCAGCGGCAACACCATGGTGCATGAGAGCCACACCTTGTCGCGCGCCATCTCGTCGAGCTTGGCGTTCTCGATATGGTGGATGCCCGCCTGGGTGAGCATGTGGTGATGGATGGCGAACGGTAGGGCGGGCGGGGTACCTTCGGCCGGCGCGGCCTTGCCCTGGAGCATGCCTTCGGGCACCGCGTCGATGAACGGCGTGTCGAGACCGATGGCGACGATGCGCTTCTCCGTCAGGTAGCGCGCCGCGTCGTAGGCGAGGCCGGGGGCCTTGCTGTAATAGGTCTTATCCGTGTCGGGGTCGCGCCAGTAGTCGCCCCAACCGGTATGGATGTAGAGCACGTCGCCCGGCAGGATGCCGCGAAAGCCGAGTCCTTGCGCCTTGAGCATCTCCTCGATGTGCTTCGCGGTGACCACCTCGCCGGCCTTCATCGGCTGGCCCTTGCCGACCAGCGCCTTGGCGTCGAGCAGCAGCGCGCTGGTGATGATCGGCGGCACCTTGTCCATGCCAAGCCGCAGCAGCGGCGAATCCGGCGTCGGCTTCACCTCGCGCTGCGTGAAGCCGCCGTAGTAGATCGCGTTCTCGGCCGGGAAGGGCATCTTGCCGTCCCACGGCTGGCGGAACGATGCGAAGTGGCCGAGCGGGTCGAACTGCGTGCCTTGCTGCGCCGGCTCCGCGCCTTCGTTCATGGTTTCGCCGTTGAAAGCGTGCGCGGTCAGCGGGATGCCGGAAGTCGGCTTCGGCTTCACCATATAGGGTCCGGCGAAGGGCGAGAGCGGCATGGTGTTCGAGCGCAGCTGCGACAGCTCGTAGACCTGAGCGCCGGGCAGCGTCATGTGCCACGCGCAGCGGCCCCAGGTGGCGCTGCCCATCTGGTTGCCCATGCCGCGCTCGTCGCCCGCGGGCCACGGCGGATTGGGCAGCGGCGCGCGCTGCAGCTTCAGCGGCTCGGCGGCGTGAACCAACAATGGGGCGGCAAGAAGAATCAAACTAAGATAGGCGCGCATAGGGGGATTCACTTCATTGTTGGGAGTTCGCGCAGTCTACCTCGCGCTAGCGCTCGCGCTGTTCGCAAGCAGCGCTTCAGCGTCGAGCGATCCGCTGATCGACGTCCTGCCCGTGGGCGGTGCGGCGGTCGGCTACCTCCTGCGCCACGAGCGCTCGACCTACCGCGGCGCCGAGGGCGGCGCGGACCAGCTGCCCCTCTACCTCTACGAAGGCGAGCGCGCCTATCTGCATGGCACCAGCCTTGGCCTCAAGTTCAAGCAGGAGGACTGGCGCGTCGACGTCTTCCTGCGCTACCGGTTCGAGGGCTTCACGCGCGACCGGCAGCCGACCAGCACGCTCGGCCTCGCGCCGCGCGAGCCCGGTTTCGATGCCGGCGCGAGCCTGCGCCGGCGCATGAGTTGGGGCACGCCGTACGTCGAAGTGCTGCGCGATGCGAGCCATGCCTCGGAGGGTATGGAGCTGCGCGCGGGCTACTGGGCCAACGATTGGCGCCGCGGCCGGCTGACCGTGCGCCCGCAGCTCGTGCTGGCGTGGCGCAATGCCAAGCTGAACGACTTCTACTACGGCACCAGCGATTACCACGCCGGCGCCGGGCTGGATCTTCAGGCCGCGCTCTACGCGAGCTACGCGCTCACCGAGAGCTGGAACCTGATCGGCGGGCTCAACGCCACGCGCCGCTCGAGCCAGATCAGCGGCAGCCCGCTGGCGCAGGGCGGCCTGCATAGCGAGGCGTTCTTCGGCTTCCTCTACGACTTCTCGCCCAAGCAGGAGCGCTGGGCGCCCGCATTGGATTCCCGCGCGAAACCGCTGATCGTCAAGGTGCTCTACGGCAACTCGAGCGACTGCGACGTGCTGCAGGTCGCGCGGCTCAACTGCACCAAGCGCCACACGGTCGACAACACCGACGTCGCGGCGCTGCACCTCGGCCGCAAGCTCATCGAGGGCGCGGGCGGCTGGCCGGTCGACCTCGCCGGCTTCGTCGGCATCCAGCGCCATTTCGAAAAGACCTACCAGGACGATTTCTGGTCGGGGATGGCGTTCTTCAAGGCGTACTGGTACGGCTTCGGCTGGGACCGCTGGGTGCACACGCGCCTGGGCATCGGCGCCGGCCTTTCCTATTCGGAGCAGATCTCGCAGATGGAACTGCACGACCAGGGGCGCCGCAACCGCGGCAACTGGAAGCTCCTCGGCTACCTCGATCCGAGCTTCGACGTGCGCGTCGCGAAGGAAACCTACCTCGGCCTCGGCGTGTCGCACCGCTCGGGCGCGTTCGGCAAGTCGCAGTTCTTCGGCAGCGTCAACGGAGGCTCCAATTACATCTACCTCTCCCTCGAAACCACGTTTTGACGTTACGGTACTGAGCACTCTGGCGATGAAGGGCGTGCTCGATGACGCGGCCAGCGGGCTGCGGGTCGAGTTTCACGCCACGCAGGCATTGCTCAAATCCATCGCCGAGGGCGCGAGCGCCGATGTCGTGATCCTCACCGCCGAAGGCATCGACTCGCTCGTCCGGCAGGGAAAGGTGCTCGCCGCCACGCGCGTCGAGATGGGCAGCTCGGGCGTCGGGATCGCGGTGCGCGCCGGGGCGCGCAAACCCGACATCAGTACAGTCGATGCCCTGAAACGTGCGCTCCTCAACGCACAGTCGGTGGGCCATTCGCGCATGGGCGCGAGCGGCATCTACTTCGCCCAGCTTCTCGAGCGGCTGGGGCTGGTCGAGCGTTTGAAGAAACGCGTCATTGTCGAAAAGGGTCCGGTGGCCGTGGCAATCGCGAAGGGCGAGGTCGAGCTGGGCGCGCAGCTCCTTTGCGAGCTTGCGCCGGTACCGGGCATCGACATCGTCGGTCCGCTGCCGAAGGAGCTGGATAACCTGAGCGTCTTCGCCGCCGGCGTGATGGCCGGCAGCACGAAGCGCGCCTCGGCGCAGGCGTTTCTCGACTTCCTCGGCACCGCGCCGGTCCAGGCGGCGATGCAGAAGAACCAGTTCATCCCTGCGCGGCGTAGCCCCCGTCGACCGGGATAGCAGTCCCGGTCACGAAGTCCGAGGCAGCCGAGCACAGGAACACCGCGATTCCCGCCATGTCCTGCGGCGCGCCCCAGCGCCCCGCGGGCGTGCGCGCCAGCACCCGCTCGTGCAGGCCCGCCACTTCCTCGCGCGCGCGGCGCGTTAGCGCGGTGTCGATCCAGCCCGGCAGCACCGCGTTCACCTGGATGTTGTCCTTCGCCCAGGCGCAGGCGAGCCCGCGCGTGAGCTGCACGATGCCGCCCTTGCTCGCGCCGTAGGGCGCGGCGAACGAGGCGCCGAAGATCGACATCATCGAGCCGATGTTGACGATCTTGCCGCCGCCCGCGTGCTGCAGGTGCGGATAGGCCGCCTGCGAGGCGACGAAGGCGCTCGTCAGGTTCGATTCCAGCACCCGGTGCCATTCCTCGAGGCTGTATTCCTCGGGTCGTTTGCGCACATTGATGCCGGCGTTGTTGACCAGGATGTCGAGGCGCCCGAGCTTCTCGGCCGCCTGGTCGACCATGCCGCGGCAGGCGCGCTCATCGGACACGTCCGCCGCGATGGCGATCGCGCCGGCCCCGAGTTGCTGCACGGCGCCGGCATTCTTGGCGGCATCGCGCCCGCCGATGGCGACCTTGGCACCGGCACGCGCCAGGCCCAGCGCCATGCCCAGGCCGATGCCGCCATTGCCGCCGGTGACCAGCGCCGCTCTTCCCTCGAGATCGAATGGGTTCATGGCGCGATTATGGATTACTTGACAAAAGCAAGTATCCCGGCCGAGCATGCCGCATGTCGCGAGCGCATTCCCGCACCGAGGCGGTACGGCAGTTCAACCGCTTCTATACGCGCCGCATCGGCGCGCTGCACTCGAGCTACCTCGGCAGCCCGTTTCCACTGCCGCAGGCGCGTGTGCTGTACGAGCTCGGGCAGCGCGGCACCTGCACCGCGAGCGAGCTCGGCGCCGATCTCGATCTCGACCTGGGCTACCTGAGCCGCCTGCTCGCCGGCCTGCGGCGCCAGCAGCTGGTGGCGGGCGAGGCCGCCAGGCACGACGCGCGCCAGATCCGCCTGTCGCTCACGCCGAAGGGCCGCAAGGCCTTCAGCACGCTCGATGAAGGCTCGCGTCGCGCGACCGGCGAGATGCTCGCGCCTTTGCCGGCGGCGCATCGCGAGAAGCTGGTGCAGGCCCTGCAAACGGTGCACAGCGTGCTCGAGCCGCAGGCGGCAAAGGGCTTGATCAGGTTGCGTGCCCACCGGCCCGGTGACATCGGCTGGGTGATCCAGCGCCACGGCGCGATCTACGACGAGGAATACGGCTGGGGCATGCGCTTCGAGGCGCTGGTCGCCGGGATCGCGGCGAAATTCATCCAGCACTTCGATGCGAAGCGCGAGCGCTGCTGGATCGCGGAAATGGACGGCGCGCCGGTCGGCTGCGTCTTCGTAGTGAAGCAGAGTTCCACGGTGGCAAAGCTGCGCCTGCTGATCGTCGAGCCGCAGGCCCGCGGCCATGGCCTGGGCAAGCGGCTGGTGCAGGAGTGCATCGCCTTCGCGCGCCGCGCCGGCTATAAGAAGCTGGTGCTATGGACGCAGTCGAATCTGCTCGCCGCGCGCGGCATCTACGCTGCGCAGGGCTTCAGGAAGATGAAAAGCGAGCCCCACCGGGAATTCGGCGTGCCGCTTACCGGCGAATACTGGGAACTCGCTCTGAGCTAAAGGCTAGGCGGCGGCAGCGGCGCGGAACTTGACGCTGCGGTTGCGGCCGTCCTGCTTCGCCGAATAGAGCGCGCCGTCGGCATGCGCGGCGAGCGCATCGAGCGTGGCGCCGTCCTCGGGATAGCAGGCGACGCCGATGCTCACGCTATTGGTGAGGTTGCGGCCGCTGACCTCGAACGGCGCGCTGTTGACGCGGTTGCGGATGCGCTCGGCGACTTCGAGCGCGCCCTTCGCCGGCGTGTCGGGCAAGAGCACGATGAATTCGTCGCCGCCATAGCGCGCCGCCACGTCGGTGAAGCGCAGCTCCGCCTGGATCGCCTCGGCGAGGTGCTTGAGCAGGCGATTGCCGGCGGCGTGGCCATGCGTGTCGTTCACGCTCTTCAGGTTGTCGGCGTCGATCATCAGCACGCTGGTGGCGCGGCCGTGGCGCACCGCCTGCGCGAACAGGCGATTCGCGGCCATGGCAAAGCCGCGCACGTTGAGCAGCGCTGTCAGCTCGTCGGTCTCGGCGAGCAGCTTGGCGCGGGCGAGGCCGTAGCGGATGTCGGCGGAGAACATCGTCGTGATGTAGGCGACCAGCAGCACCGGCGCGAGCTGTGCCACCAGGGCGCCGACGAAGGGCAGCGAAAGGAACTCCGCGGCAGTACCGCCGCCGGCGAGCAGCAGGTAGCACGAGGCGATGAGCGCCACGGTGAGCAGCGTGAACACCTTGCCGAGCGTCAGCGCCGAGGTGATCACCGGCAGCAGGAAAGCATTGAGCAGCGGGCTCGCGAGGCCGTCGGTGTACCACAGCACCCAGGTGACGAAGGCCACCATGCCGCAGGTCTCGAAGGCGATCTTCCAGCGCGTCTCGTGGCGATAGAAGTTGGCGTAGCGGAAGCTCATCACCAGCGCCGCGTAGAAGAACAGCCCGCTCGAGATCGCCGCGTTCGATTCGGCATCCTCGCGCACGCCGCCGAAGATGAGGTAGACCAGCACGAGGATCAGCAGCAGCCAATGGATCTCGGCCACCGTGCGCGAGATGCCGCGCAGCTCTTCCTGCTCGATCGAGACCGGAGCTCCGGCCCCGGGTTTGGATGGTCTCAGCACGCGCGCTTTCCCCGAGAAGGCGTGCGCTATTATCCATCGCCATGAATTTGTCCGCCACGGGACTGCGCGTGCTGGTCACCGCGGGCGCCGCCGGCATTGGCCGCGTCATCGCACAGGCATTTATTGACAGTGGCGCGCGCGTGCACGTGTGCGATGTCGACGAGCATGCGCTGAAAGTGCTGCCGGCAAAAATTACACACAGCCGCGCCGACGTCGCGAGCCTTGCCGACGTCGATCGTTTATTCCATGACCTCGAGCGCAGCCTCGGCGGCCTCGACGTGCTGGTCAATAACGCCGGCATCGCCGGACCCACGGCCAAAGTCGAAGACATCCGTCCCGAGGACTGGGACCGCTGCATCGCGGTGGACCTCAACGGCATGTTCTACTGCACGCGCAAGGCGATGCCGCTGATCAAGGCGTCCGGCGGCGGCAGCATCATCAATCTCTCGTCGACCGCGGGGCGCCTCGGCTTCCCGTTGCGCTCACCCTATGCGGCGGCGAAATGGGCAGTCGTGGGCTTCACCAAGACGCTCGCCGCCGAAGCCGGGCCGGACAAGGTACGCGTGAACTGCATCCAGCCGGGCATGGTGGAAGGCGAGCGCCTCGATCGCATCATTGCCGCCAAGGCCCAGGCGAGCGGCACTGCCGCCGAAGAGGTGCGCGCGAAGATGCTCGCCACCACCAGCCTGCGCTCGACCATGACCGCGCAGGACGTCGCCGACATGGCGCTCTACCTCGCCACCGAGCCCGGCAGGCACATCACCGGCCAGGCGATCTCGATCTGCGCGGATCTGCGCTACTACCCCGACTGAGGTGCGCTGCAGGGCTTGCCCGCTGCGCCGCGGAACACGGTGCCGCCGACGTAAGAGAAATAGATCTTGCGTTGCGCGTTGCTGACGAACACCCGATGCGCCCTGAGGAAGTCGGCGCCGAGCAGCAGGTCCGGGACATTGACCACTTGCCGGCGGATATTGCTGCCGATCTGCGCGGCTCGCGTGTGCTGCCAGAGGTCGGCGAACGGGATCTGCGCGTTGCGGATGGTCTCGTTGCCGATGGTGAAGCTCTCGAGCGTCGCGAGCCAGGCATCGAGGCGCTCGCTGCCGAATCCTGAGATGCAGCCCGCGGCGGTCACGCCCGGGGTTTGCGGGCTGAGGCCGAGCTGGCGCGCGCCGACCATCGAGAGCATCGAAAGGGTCGCCCCGGAATCGAGTTGCGCGACGAGCGCATGGCCGTTGATCGTCACCGCGAACTCGATTTTCCGGCCCGGCGCTTCGAGCGGCAGTTCCTGCGCGTCCTTGCTCCAATAGGCGAGGGATGCGGTTGCGCAATCGGTCGCCTGGAACAGGCGCACTGCCTGGTGCGCGAGATCGAACTCGACCTCGGCCTGCCGGAAGAAATCGTTGCCGAGATAGAAGGCCAGGTCGCCGGAGAATTGCTCTTCGCCGGCGAGCAGCGCCGGCCAGTTGCGGCGCACCGCGTCGCCGATGCGGAACTCGCCGACTACCACGGTCTCGACGCGCGTCTCGCCGCCCAGGCCGAAGAGCCGCGGCGCGCGGGCCGATGCGTCGCGGCCTACGCCGAGCTTTGCAGCGGCCGCACCGCGCAGCACGCTCGAGCCGGCACCGGTGTCGAGCAGGATGCCGACCTTCTGCCCGTTGATCGCGCCGTCGACCGCCGGCCGGTAGGAATCCGCCCGCAGCGGCCACTGCGCGATCTGCTTCAGCTCGCATTTGCCTGCGGCCGCAGCGCCGGCGGCCGCGGCGAGCGCCAGCGCCGCAACGATGGCGCGCAGCAGTTGATCCATCGTCCTACCGCACGCGCGCCATGCAATAGGCGTCGACGTAGACGCCGTCGCGAAACGCGTACTTGCGGTGCGTGCCTTCGACGACGAAGCCGAGCTTCTTGTAGAGCCGCATCGCGGGCTCGTTGTCCGTATAGACGGTGAGCTCCAGGCGCGATAGATCGAGCCAGTTGTCGGCGAGGTCGATCGCCGCCCTCATCAGCGCCGTGCCAACGCCCTTTGACTGCCATTTGTCGTGCACCGCCATGCCGAGATACGCGGCGTGCTTGCGGCGCGGCGAGTTCGAGCTCGGCCAGAGCGACAGCATGCCGACGATCTCGCGCTCGACGCAGGCGACCAGGCCGATGTTCTGGTCGCCGAACTTCGCCAGGCGCTCCTTCCAGCTTTCCTCCGATGGAAACGGCAGCTGCAGCGTACCGCTCAGCGCCTTGGGCTGCGCGTGCACCTGCTGCACCGCCTTGTAGTCGCCGGGCTCGACGCGCCGGATTTCGATATTCATGCGCTGCAAAAAAGGTTTCTCATGTAAAGATGGTGACCCCTTCCAGCTCCCGCAAAGATAACTATGGCAGCAGCGCAAGGCAAAGTCATCATCACCTGCGCCGTCACCGGCTCGATCCACACGCCGACCATGTCGCCGCACCTGCCGATCACGCCCGACGAGATCGCCGAGGCGGCCATTGGCGCGGCCAAGGCGGGCGCCGCGATCGTGCACCTGCACGCGCGCGATCCGAAGGACGGCCGGCCGACGCAGGATCCGGAGCTGTTCCGGCAGTTCGCGCCGAAGATCAAGGCGGCGTGCGACGTGGTGCTCAACTTCACCACCGGCGGCGCGCCGACCATGTCGATCGAGGAGCGGCTGCAGCCGGCGCTCAAGCTCAAGCCCGAGGTGGCGTCGCTCAACATGGGCTCGATGAACTTCGGGCTCTACGAGATGCTCGGGCGCTACAAGGAATTCGAGCACGACTGGGAGAAGCCCTACCTCGCGCAATCGGACGATCGCATCTTCAAGAACACCTTCAAGGACATCGCCTACATCCTGCAGAGCTGCCGCGACAACGACACCCGCTTCGAGATCGAGTGCTACGACATCGGCCATCTCTACACTGCCGCGCACTTCCTCGATCGCAAGCTGCTCAAGCCGCCGCTCTTTATCCAGTCGGTGTTCGGCATCCGCGGCGGCATCGGGCCGCATCCCGAGGACGTGCTGCACATGAAGCGCACCGCCGATCGCCTGTTCGGCGACGCGTACTACTGGTCGGTGCTCGGCGCCGGCCGCAACCAGATGTTCATCGCGGCGATGAGCGCGGTGATGGGCGGCAACGTGCGCGTTGGTCTCGAGGACAGCCTGTGGCTCGGGCGCGGCCAGCTCGCCAAATCGAACGCCGAGCAGGTCGACAAGGCGCGCCGCATGCTGGAAGAGCTCGGCCTCGCCATCGCCACCCCGAACGATGCGCGCGAGATGCTGAAGCTCAAGGGAGGACGCAATGTGGCGTTTTAGTTTTTTCCTGCTCGCGCTGCTCGCGCTGCCAGTCAAGGCGCAGGAGTGGCCGACCAAGGTGGTCAAGTTCGTCTCGCCGTATCCGCCCGGCGGCTCGGTCGATCCGCTGGCGCGCATCCTGGCCGCGAAGCTCGGCGAATCGCTGAAGCAGCAGTTCATCGTCGAGAATCGCACCGGCGCCTCGGGCATCATCGGCACCGACTACGTCGCCAAGAGCGCGCCGGATGGCTACACCTTCGTCTTCATCTTCGACACGCATTCGGTGCACCAGGCGCTCAATCCCACGCTGCCGTTCGATCCGGTGAAGGATTTCGCGCCGGTGATGCTGGTCGGCACGGCGCCGATGGCGATCACCACCGCGACGGTCAAGCCTTACAAGACGTTCGACGACGTGCTCGCCGCGGCGAAGGCGAAGCCCGACACCATCACGATGGGCAATGTCGGCAACGGCTCGCTCGCGCACCTGACCACGATCGTGCTCAACCAGGCGGCCGGGGTGAAGTTCGTGCCCGTGCCCTACAAGGGGGGCGGGCCGCTCTCGACCGACGCGATGGGCGGACAGGTCGAGCTGGCGATGGCCTCGACCGCGGCGCAGGCGCAGCACGTGAGGAACGGCAAGCTGCGCGCGCTGGTCCTCACCGGCGACAAGCGCTCGCACACCATGCCGGAGGTGCCGACGCTGAAGGAGCAGGGCATCGACGTCTCGGCGCACGCCTGGTGGGGCATCCTCGCGCCGGCCGGCACGCCGCGCCCGATCATCGACAAGTTCCACGCCGAGCTGGTGAAGGCGACCAAACTTACGGACGTCAACAGGACGTTGACCGAGACGCTCGGCATGGACGTGGTGACGCTGAGCCCCGAGGCGACGCAGAAATGGATCGTCGAGCAGATGGCGCGCTGGGGCAAAGTGGTGCGCGACAACAACATCCGGATCGAATAGATGAACCAACGCGAGAAAGCCGAGCGCTTCCAGGCCCTGCACAAGGGGCCGGCTGCATTCGTCATTGCGAATCCGTGGGACGGCGGCTCGGCGCGCATCCTCGCCGGGCTGGGCTTCCAGGCGCTCGCCACCTCGAGCGGTGCCGCAGCCGGCGTGCTCGGCCGGCGCGACGGCAAAATCACGCGCGACGAGGCGCTTGGGCAGGCGCGCCTCATCGTCGCCGCGACTGATCTCCCGGTATCCGCAGACCTGGAGAAAGGCTTTGGCGACGCGCCGTCGGTCGTCGCCGAGACCGTAACGCTCGCCGCCCAGGCCGGCCTGGTGGGTTGCTCGATCGAGGACGCGACCGGCAACAAGGAAAAACCGCTCTACGCGTTTCGCGACGCGGTGGAGCGCGTGAAGGCCGCAGCGCAGGCGGCGAAGCGCGTCGCGTTTCCGTTCACGCTCACGGCGCGCGCGGAGAATTTCCTGCGCGGCAATCCCGACCTCGACGACACCATCCAGCGCCTGCAGGCGTTCGAGAAGGCCGGCGCCGACGTGCTGTTCGCGCCGGGCCTGCCCGATTTGGACGCGGTGCGCAAGCTGTGCCAATCGCTCGGCAGGCCGGTGAACTTCATGGTGGGCATCAAGGGCAAATCCTTCAGCGTCGCCGAGCTCGAGCAAGCCGGCGTGCGGCGCATCAGTCTCGCCTCCTCGCTCTGGCGCGCATCAATGACTGGCCTGGTCGAGGCGGCGCGCGAAGTGAAAGAGCAGGGCACGTTCGGCTATCTCGAGCGCTCGCTCGCGACGCCGGATCTCTACCGCTTCCTGCAGGAGTGATGCAGCACTTTCCGAAGCTGCTGCGCAGCCTGCCGCCGTTCGAAGGCCCGTTCGACGCCTTCAAGCTCGAGGCAAAGAACTGCGATGTGCTGTTCGCTTCCTATCCCGCGGGCACGGTGATCAAGCCGCACAGCCACGACACCGAGAACGTCGGCGTCATCACCCAGGGCGAGCTGTTCCTTACGGTCGACGGCAAAGAGACCCGCTACGGCCCGGGCGACTGGTACCACGTTCGCGCGGGCGTGACCCATTCGGCGCGCTTCGACGTCGAGACCTCGGAGATCGAGTTCTGGTTTCGCGCTACGCCCCGGTAGCGCAGCGGCATTCGCTCGTCATCCCGGCCTACAACGAAGCGCGCCTGCTGCCGCGCCTGCTCGACAGCGTCGATGCCGCTCGCGCCAGAACCAAGCATGAGGTCCAGGTCATCGTCGCCGACAACGCGTCCACCGATGCCACTGCATCGATCGCCGCCGCGCGCGGCTGCGAAGTCGCGCCGGTGGAAAAGCGCCTGATCGCCGCCGTGCGCAATGGCGGCGCGCGGCTCGCAAGGGGGGAGACGCTGTGCTTCATCGATGCCGATTCCAGCATCCACCCCGAGACCTTCAATGCGATCGACGCGGCGCTCGCGCGCCCCGACGTGGTCGGCGGCGCGACCGGGGTCCTGCCCGATCGCTGGTCGCTCGGCATCGCCATGACCTGGCTCCTGATGCTTCCGATCGTGCTGGTCACGCGCATGGACGCGGGCGTGGTGTTCTGCCGCCGCACCGATTTCGAGGCGCTCGGCGGCTACGACGAGGGGCGCGACATCGCCGAGGACGTGGCCTTCCTCTGGGCATTGAAACGCTACGGCGCCCGGCGCGGGCAGAAGCTCGCGCGGCTCACCCAGGTCAAAGCGATCACCTCGACGCGCAAGTTCGACCGCCACGGCGACTGGCACTACTTCACCACCGTGATCCCGCAGGGCGTGCCGGCGGTCTTCCGGCGCTCGATGGGCACCAAGCTCGCGCAGCGCTACTGGTACACCGACGACCGCTGAGGTTACGCGCGGGTTTCGGTTGTCATCGATTCGTAATTCCTCGGCAGCAAAGGGCGGCGAGACTGCCCCCATGAACTCCAACCGCTCCAAATTCATTTCGCGAGTGGCGCTGTCCGCCCTCGCGCTCGTCGCTGCCGCTGCGACGCTGGCAGCCGCCGGCGACGAAGCGGCGTTCCTCGCCGAGAACCGGGCCGCCATGGACAAGATGATGGCGGCGATGATGATCAAGCCTTCCGGCGACGTCGACCGGGACTTCGTCGCGATGATGGTGCCGCACCACCAGGGCGCGATCGACATGGCGCAGGCCGAGCTGCGCTATGGGCGCAACGCGCAGCTGCGCCGCATCGCGCAGCAGATCATCGCCGCGCAGCAGCAGGAGATCCCGACGATGCGCCGCGCGCTCGAGCAGCCGACCGGCGCGAGGTAATGCCCGCCTCGTTTTTCGGCATCGTATTGGGCCTCGCCGGGCTGGGCGGCGCGTGGCGCGTCGCGGCGCGCGTTTGGCAGCTGCCGCCGGCCATCGGCGAAGCTTTGATGCTCATCGCCGGGATCGTCTGGGCGCTGATGCTGGCGCTTTACGCGGCGAAATGGATTTACGCGCGCGAAGCGGCGCTTCGAGAGCTCGAGCATCCGATCCAGTGCTGCTTCGTCGGGCTGGTTGGCATCGCCACGATGCTCATCTCCATCGCTGTCCTTCCCTATTCGCGGCTTGCCGCGCAGGCCGCGTTCGCCATTGGAGCGTCCTTCACCCTCGCCTTCGCCGTCTGGCGAACGGGGATCCTGTGGCGCGGCGGCCGCGATCCCGGCGCCACGACGCCGGTGCTTTATCTGCCTGCAGTCGGTGGCGCCTTCGTCACCGCGACGGCCGCCGCTGCCCTCGGCCACCGCGATTGGGGCCAGCTCGCCTTCGGCGCGGGCTTCTTTTCCTGGCTCGCGATCGAATCGGTGCTGCTGCATCGGCTGTACACCGTGACCAGCATGCCTCCACCGCTGCGGCCGACCCTCGGTATCCAGCTCGCCCCGCCAGCGGTCGGCGGCGTCGCCTACCTCAGCGTCACCACCGGCGCCCCCGGTGAGCTCGCCTACGCTATGCTGGGATACGGAGTGCTGCAGGCGCTTCTGCTGCTGCGTCTGCTCCCCTGGATCCGACAACAACCGTTTGCCGCGTCCTATTGGGCCTTGACGTTCGGCGCCACCGCGCTTGCCGCCGTGCCGCTTGACCTGATGGAGCGCGGCGCCACAGGTGCCGTCGCTACGATCGCGCCGGTCCTCTTTGTGGCCGCCAACATAGTGGTGGGACTGATTGCGCTCGCCACCCTGCGTCTCCTGTTACAAGGTCAGTTGCTGCCAAAGCCGGCGACGTAAATCGGGCGTGTAGCAATTGCCATACGCGGGGCCCGATGTTTACTCCTAGGTATAAGTAGGGGGACTACCATTACACTTGTAATGGCGGAAGAAGCCGCTGGCTACTCTTCCACTCGTGATCAGTGACCAGGCATTCATGACCCGAGCGCCCCAGGCACCGCTGCAGTCGGCGCTGCCGCACGTACTGGCGGTCGACGACGACCCGCTGGTGCGCGATCTCATTTCGGACTATCTGAAGCAGAACGAGCTTCGGGTGACGACCGTCGCCGACGGCCGCAGCATGCAGGCGGTGCTGGCCGAAGAGGTCGTCGATCTGATCGTGCTGGATCTCAAGCTGCGCGGCGAGGACGGCATGGCGCTCGCGCGGCGGCTGCGCGACGAGTCGCAGATCCCGATCATCATGCTCACCGGGCGCAGCGAGGAAGCCGACCGCATCATG